>Ga0163149_10000154_pt1 | contig 87944 bp, 84 predicted proteins | sample OliLakLV19MP5G1_FD_148604 | JGI IMG/M metagenome (GOLD analysis project Ga0163149, IMG submission 148604) | Freshwater microbial mat bacterial communities from Lake Vanda, McMurdo Dry Valleys, Antarctica - Oligotrophic Lake LV.19.MP5.G1 | ecosystem: Environmental > Aquatic > Freshwater > Lake >...
CATTCCTACTTCGAATGGCCTAATTCTTCTGTTGCCATCGGTCATTATACCCAATCTCCTAATATTCGCATACTCAAAAAAACACAATAAAAATCTTTTAGCTCAGCCCCAGCGGGGCGTTATGCCAGTAGCTGCAAAAATAATTCAAAGAAACCCCGAGCCCCGTAGGGGCGACATGTTAATGCTGCATCATCAATTAACTCTCTGCCGCATCTTCCTGGGGTACAGCAGCTGTTTGTTTCACTCCCGCCAGCTTGACATCAAAATCCTTCCAGGCCTTATTCATATCACCCGTTATTTCAATCTTACCCTGGTTGATCAATTCTTTCATCCGCCACATGATAAATATATCTCCGGTTTTTATTTTCATACGGTGAAGAGTATTGCTCAATACCCGGGTCGCTTTCTGCCATTCCCCGGTTATATTTTTTAAAATTTCCGCATCATAAAAAGTCTCTTCTTTACCGGCAATCTTTTTTCCGCCTTCCAGAATCCGTACTACCGCATTCTCTTCTGCGATCTTTCTCCATTCATCCGGATCGATCTCAAATTCACTTAAGGTGACAGGCCGGGCCAGTTTTTTGGCTTTTACAAATTCTTTTGCTTGTATTTCGTGCAGCCAGGAAGGATAAAATATCTGTCCCTTCTCATTGATAAAAGGAAGATTATTCAGGTATAATACCATCACTCTTCCCTGATAATCCCTGAATTGGGGCATCAGCCAAAAATAACCAGTCACATCATGCTGGTTCTGTCCCATCCATATCCATAATTCTTCTTCCGGATTGGCATCAAGTTTTTCTTTTAATTGCTTCACCGTTTCGCGGTCATCAAAACCTTGCCTACCGGCAGGAAGGCTTCCGACCAGGTTTTCGCTATAAGGAGAACCCTGCGACAAATTTCTCCACCAATCCAGCCGGGCCAGCCAGCCTTCATCTGTTTCAATACCTGCTATAGGCCCTACAGCAAAATCATCCCGGATCTGCATCACTTCACCGGCAAGTATCTCATCCAACTCAATAACCTGTTGCATCAGGTCCACCTCACTCTGGTTAAAAACAATATGTATCATTTTGATGTCGTATTAATGGGTTGAGCTATATAATATACACAGGTCGTAAAAAAATTACGTACAAATGGGATGGCTTTGATAAGGATGAATTGTGTTCTCGGTTTCCAGCCAAACTTCCATTCATATATCGGGTTAATAAAGTAATGCCGGTTATACGGTAACCGATAGCCTAGTTTTTTAGAGATCCGCACAAACCGTTCAATACTGATCCTGGTTTCCCTGATCTCCATCATCTCCGGTACATTCTCCTTGTTGCGGGTCAATATCCATCTGTAAATGACCCTGGGCAACAAGTGGATATAAGGCAACCTCGAAATCTTTGATTTACAGATCTGCTGATGTCCCCCAAACGGCATATACCAGGGTGGAAAGCCATAAAAAACGATACCTCCTTCTTTAAGGAAGTTCTTAATCCAACTGATGAGCTTTGCCTGGTCGTGAATATGTTCAATCACATCTTTCAACACAATAATATCAAACAGTCCGTTGAAATCCTTCTCAACATCTACTTTATAAATATCTTTTATCACAAATTTCAATCTTCCTGCAGCAATATCTTCCGGTAGATAAATTTGGGCGTTTTCAATCCTGGATGCATCCATCTCCACGCCCACTCCTACGCATCCTTTATTAATAAAGGCTTTCAATACGCCCCCTTCACCGCAACCAATTTCCAATACACGCATACCGGGTTTCACCGGAAATTTTTCTTCAATAAAAGGAATCACATACTTCTCAGCATTCAACACCTGGATGTCAAAGTAACGTTTCCTGTCTGCATGAAATTCAAACACTGTATAATTAAGAATTAGTAATTAAGAATTTCCTGTCCCTTTCGAAGAGTTTAATATAGCAGTCTGTATTTTAATAATCTCTTCGCAATCACTGATAAAAGACTCCGCCAATTTTTTCTCCACTATTGCACTGTCCTTTAATAGCCTGAGCCAGTATCTTGCCTCTCTTGCTTCGCGGTAAGCAATTTGTAGCTTATTAATAAAGTCCTTCCTGGAAAAGCCACCCACCGCCTCCTCGGTATTGGCACCAACAGATGTTCCGCTGTTCAGCAACTGAGAACAAAGCCCACTGTCAACTTTTTTCTTTCGCAAATGAAGATATAGCTTCAAAATACGCAAGCCAAAATTATATGTCTTAGTAAGGATAATGTTTTCCTGGTTCAAGGAATTATTGACTATTAATTTCCAACCGGAGCATCCAGCTCCACTTTCAAATTATTAATAATAAACTCCTGCCGGTCCGGTGTATTCTTTCCCATATAATATTCCAACAGTTGCTGTATATGTTCTCCCTCTTCTACCCGCATCAGTTGTTTCCGCATACCGCTGCCAATAAACTGGCCGAACTCATCAGGGCTGATTTCTCCCAACCCTTTGAACCGGGTTACTTCCGGCTTGGTCCCCAATTTCTTCATCGCTTCCTGTTTCTCCTTTTCACTAAAACAATAAATGGTTTCCTGTTTATTCCGCACCCGGAATAAAGGTGTTTCCAATACATACACTTTTTCATGTTTCACCAGGTCAGGAAAGAATTGCAGGAAAAAGGTCATTAATAATAATCGGATATGCATACCATCGACATCGGCATCGGTAGCTATTACCACATTATTAAAACGAAGTTCTTCCAATCCTTCTTCGATATTCAAGGCATGTTGCAATAAATTGAATTCTTCATTTTCATAAACTACTTTCTTGGTCAGGCCAAAACAATTCAAGGGTTTACCCCGCAGACTGAATACCGCCTGTGTTTCCACATTCCGGGCTTTGGTAATCGAACCACTGGCACTATCCCCTTCAGTAATAAAGATGGTCGTTTCTTTTTGCTTCGCTACAAACAGTTCTTTTCCTTTTGCCGGCGCCTCATCATTCAGGTGAAAACGGCAATCCCGCAATTTTTTATTATGCAGGTTTGCTTTCTTAGCCCTTTCATTCGCCAGCTTACGAATACCGGATAATTCTTTGCGTTCCCTTTCACTTTGTTCGATCCGTTTTTTTAACGCATCAGCGGTCGCCGGGTTTTTATGCAGGTAATTGTCCAGTTCTTTTCCCAGGAAATCCATCATGAACTGCCGCATACTCTGTCCTTCGGGTTCAATATTTATAGAACCGAGTTTAGTCTTTGTCTGTGATTCAAAAACCGGCTCTACCACCCGCACCGATACGGCCGCTACAATACCTGTTCGTATATCCGATGCATCATAATCTTTCTTAAAGAAATCCCGGATGGTCTTTACATAGGCTTCCCGGAATGCCTGCTGATGGGTACCTCCCTGAGTGGTATGCTGGCCATTGACAAAACTGTAAATATCTTCCCCATATTCGTTGGTATGGGAAAGGGCCATCTCAATATCGTTGCCACTTAAATGTATGATGGGGTAACGGATCTCATCCTCGTTCGTCTTGCGTTGTAAGAGGTCGAGCAAACCGTTTTTGCTAAGAAAACTTTTGCCGTTGAAAAGAATCTTAAGTCCTGCATTGAGGAAACAATAATTCCAAATCTGATTTTCTAAAAACTCGGGAAGAAATTTAAAATTCAGGAATACCGTTTCATCCGGAACAAAACTCACCAGGGTACCATTCTGTTCCGTTGTCTTTGCTTCTTTATGTTCTTTTATCAATACACCTCTTTCAAATTCTGCAGTTTTTTCTTTTCCTTCCCTAACGGCTGTCACTTTAAAATAATGACTCAACGCATTCACCGCCTTGGTTCCCACTCCATTTAAACCCACGGATTTCTGAAAGGCCTTGCTATCGTATTTGGCGCCCGTATTGATTTTACTAACCACATCCACGACTTTTCCCAGCGGAATACCCCGGCCATAATCCCGAACGGTCACGGTCTTGCCTTCAATGGTCAGTTCAACCGTTTTGCCATAGCCCATTGTGTATTCATCAATACAATTGTCCATCACTTCCTTCACCAGTACATAAATACCATCATCGGGAGAAGCTCCATCGCCCAATTTACCGATATACATCCCCGGGCGCAGACGGATATGCTCTTTCCAGTCGAGGGATTTTATACTGTCCTCATCGTAATTAAAAAGGCTGGTTTCTTTTTCTTTTGCCATGTTTCTTGCGAGGCGAAGCCGAAGCAATCTCCCCGATTCATTTATAGGTTATCAGAATTTCTTTTTAGCCATCGTTCGGCCTGCCTGCCGTCAGGTAGGTTCTTTGGTCATCTTTGTTGCTTCGCACCCGATAGCTATCGGGTCTTCAACGTTCCATTCATTATTCAACTCAACTTACCCCAACATTATTTTTACAATCAGAGACCCTGCACCCCTTCTCCTCAAGGAGAGGGAATTGGAAACACGGTAAAATCGCTTCTTAGCAGGGTGAGGTCTGATTGAGCCCCACAAAAAACCTCCTCATCCTTCGGTAAACTCAGGAGGGAGGCATTGGTTGGTGCTGGGCAAATATAACAAAACCCACCCTGCCTTTGGGATTGGTAGTTATTCACAAGTGGGGAAAATTGTATTCGCCTGGTAATCATTTCTCACTTGCAAATCCCGAATTTGATTGATTCCGTATGTGTAGTTATAATGTAACCTGAAACCATACAGTTTGAATAAAAAATCAATTCCCTGCTTATTAGCACCCTAAACTTTATACCATCAACCTTACTACCGGCACCGATACCGATGCTGCTACTCACACGAATAAAGTGAAAGGCTTCACCGTTGGCATAGGTTTCTAATTCGTCATCCGTTTCCTTCACTATACGACCCGTCTTGTTTTAAATGAGACGGGTCATTTTATTTGCAGACTTTAAAAAACACAGTATTTTTATTTATGCCCGCACCTGACTATGCCACAACACATCCCAAAACGCGGAAGCAATGGCGGCAATGGCTGGAAAAAAATCAGCAGCATTCTCGCGGCATATGGTTCATTTATTTTAAAAAAGAAACTGGTAAACCAAGGGTTAGTTATGATGAGGCAGTGGAAGAAGCTCTATGTTTTGGCTGGATCGACAGTTTGCCGCGTAAACTGGATGCGGAAAGAACTATGTTGAAATTCACACCCCGTAAACCTAAAAGCGTTTGGAGCAAATTAAATAAAACCAGAATTGAAAGACTTATTGCCGGGCAGCAAATGCAAGCTGCCGGCCTCGCTGCTGTCAGGCTGGCCCAACAAAACGGAAGCTGGGATACATTAAATTCCAGCGATACAGCTGCAGATAAGAATGAACTCCCGGATGATCTTGGAAAACTTCTGGCCAGGAATAAAAAAGCAAAAGAAAATTTTCAACAATTCTCTGTAAGTGTTCGCCGCCAGCTCCTATCCTGGATCGACAGTGCGAAAAGACCAGAAACAAGAGCTGCAAGAATAAAGCAAACTGTGTTGATGGCGGGTGCCAATAAAAAGCCCGGTGCAACCGGGTTTAAACTGTGATAACTCAGTGACTCGAACCCCGGAACTACTGATTAAGAGTCAATAGCTCTAACGAGCCGAGATAAAGAGTCATTCATTATAGATTTATATAAGTGTGGAATGGCAGTTTTAAATTAGAATAAACTAATTATCAGAGATGTCAAATAGCTGGAAACAATTCACGAAACGAATTCCCATCAAAGCATCAGCAAAAGCTATTTACGATGCATGGACAACACAGCAGGGACTGGAAACCTGATTTCTCCGTCTCGCCCAATTCACTATGGCGGATGGTATTGCACGCCAAAAAAAAGTCCGGTAGAAAATGGTGACAAATACAAATGTCTTTGGTTTGGCTATGATGACACGACAGTAGAAGAAAAAGAAATACGCTCGGCGAATGGTTGGGATCAACTACAATTCAGTTTCTCCGGTGGCTGTATTGCTACGGTTACTATCCAACAGCAGGACGGGGAAAACATCTGCCAGCTGGAACAGGATATGCCTATGGAAGATACCAGGGAGCAACAACAATTTTATATCGATTGCGGTAATGGCTGGGGCTTTTACCTGGTCAACCTGAAATCGGTTCTGGAAGGAGGGTTGTACCTTAGGAATAAGAATATAAATTTGAAGGGAATGGTCAATGCCTGAGGGGTTTGTTGAGGGTTCGTCCCTGATTTTTCCCCATTCATCAAAACATAATTTCCGGTATAGAAAATCGTCGTAACTTATATTTCTAAAATTTCAGCTATGAAGAAAAAAATAGTAGTGGCCGCTCTGTTAATAGCAAGCGTTACGGCTGTTAGTTTTGCCAGCTTTAACAATAATAAGAAAAAAGCAGGTCTTGAAAAAAAGGCGGAGCTAAAGAAAAAAAATTGCAGCCACATTTGCCCTTTTAGCTAAACTGTTCGTCAGAAGTGTGCACCTCCTACCCCTTGCTGACGCAAGCGGCAGGAGGTTTTTTAATGCCACCTGTAACATTTAGCTTGTGAAGGCATTCAAAAGTTGATACTTTCAGAAAATGAAAAAGATAACAGCCCTGTTCTTCATTTCATTACTGACTATCCGGCAATGCCTGGCTTGTACCACTTTCTTTATCCAACAAAATGGCGAAATGGTATTTGGCCGCAACTATGACTGGGTGACCGGCAATGGGATGGTATGTACCAATCAAAAAGGCCTGTCAAAAACCTCCGATAAAACAGCAGATGGCACCACCATCAGTTGGGTATCGCTGTATGCCAGCATCACCTTTAATCAATATGGAAAAGAATTCCCGACCGGTGGAATGAATGAAAAAGGATTAGTGGTGGAACAGATGTGGCTGGATAATACAAGGTATCCCACTGCTGATAGCCGACCTGCCTTGGATGTTTTGCAATGGATACAATACCAGCTGGACAACTGCAGCAGCGTGGATGAATTGATCGCTACTGATAACGAATTACGCATCGCTTCCAGGGGATCTGCACCCCTGCATTACCTGGCCGCCGATGCAACAGGCAATGCCGCCACTATCGAATTTCTCGACGGCAAAATGATGGTACATAAAAGCGCTGATCTTCCTTTCCCCGTATTGACCAATGACGCTTACTCTTCTTCATTGGCGCAGACAAAAAAGGCAATAGAATCTCCGGGTGATAATGACCTCTCATTTGCCAGTAATTCCATTGACCGCTTTGCCAAAGCTTGTTCAATGGTCAAAAAAATTCAACAGGGCGCTATCAATACCCCCGCGATCGATTATTCATTTCAGGTCCTGGATAAAGTGGCACAAGGTTCTCATACCAAATGGAGCATCGTATACGACATCAGTAATAAAATGATTCACTTCAAAACCCTTGGCTATTCCAATGTAAAAAATATATCGTTTTCCGCCTTCGATTTCAACTGCAGGAACAGTTCGAAAATTTGGGATATGAACCAGGCAGGCAGTGGCAATATTTCTTCTTTATTTCGTGATTTTTCACTTGAAATAAACAGGCTCCTCGTCAATAGGTCATGTGAAGAAAGTGCCAGTCAAATTACAATTAGTAAAGAAGGAAGACAACAAACCTGGCAATATGCAGGTACCATTTCCTGTTTAAAGCCTGTCGATTTGCGTTAAATTAAAAATAGCAACATTTCTTATAAATAATTGAAGATCAATTTATAGCATTGTTATAAATAGAAAAAACTGGCCACTACCATAAAAATGATATCCTGCAAATACGCCAAATCCTTAATTTTGACTTGTTCTGCTAAACCCATCAGATTCCATCATTATCAACTGTTGTGAGTACCCGTTCAATGCTCCATGTATTAGCCGGGGAAATAGAATTAAAAGAATAGAAAAAGGAGGTGATATGTACACGTATGATTTGCTGGAAACCGGTTGTTACTACCTGGTAAAACAAAAAGAAGATTCCCCCATTACCATGATTAAAGTGGCCGTAGAATCAGACCATTGCCTGTTTGTCCAGCGCTTTGATGAGCCTATGGAGACCGAATGGAAGTTGAAAAAAGATACCTTGCATGACATTATCGAATGCCTGAGTGATGAAGCTGTAAAAGCATGGGAAACCCATTATCTCAATAATGAGGATGCCTTTTATGAAGGCGGAGGAGACGAATAGATAGTTTATAGTTCGCGGTTTTCAGTTCATAGTTCTTACAGCGCTAATTTTACCAACACATGGAAATGTTTAGTTTTAATAAACTTTGAACTAAGAACTTCAAACCTGGAACTGGCTCCGTTCATACAAATTCCCCCAAAGGCTGCCTGAAAAAAGTTATTTTAGCCATAGCTGCCTATTGCAGTGTATTATTAATTTCTTTTTATGGTTAATATTTTAAGCGCCAAATGTTGCTCTTTCGCCATTGCCATTTTTTTTTCAACCAGTTTACTTGCCCAGCCTGCACCGGCTACCAACGAGGATAATCTTGCGACCGATTACCTGACAAAGGATTTTCATGCCGGCCGAAGGGCTGCTCTCCGGGAGGCAATGCCCGCTAATTCTGTCATGGTCGTCTTTGCCTACCCTACCCGTACGTTCTCCAACGATGTCGAATATCTCTATCACCCCAACCCCGATCTGTATTATTTCAGCGGGTATAAAGAGCCGCATTCATTGCTACTGGTTTTTAAAGAAGAGCAAACCGATTCATTGGGTAATAAATACAATGAATTGCTTTTTGCCCAGAAAAGAAATGCACAGGCAGAACAGTGGACGGGAAAACGTCTGGGTACTGAAGGCGTGAAAGAGAAACTGGGTATCAACAGCGTGTATAATGGAATTGAGTTCAAAAAATTTAGTATCGACTTTTCAAAATTTACTAAAATCATTTATAATAAGTTCCCGGTCGATGTTCCCAACGGCTTTGACAGTGCTGACCTCTACGACCTGATCCAGCAGTTCAGGCAAAAATCAGCCATGCCGGAACAAATGTCCATGCAGAACAGGTTTGATACCAAACTCTATCACGACCTGACCGCCACCCTGCGGCAGATCAAAACATCGGAAGAAATCAGCCTGATCCGTAAAGCAGTGGAAATATCTTGCCAGGGGCAAAACGAAGTGATGAAAGCCCTGCATCCCAATATGTCGGAACTGGAGATACAGGGATTGCATGAGTATGTACATAAAAAAAATGGCGCTGAGGGCGTGGGATATGGTTCTATTGTTGGCTCCGGTGAAAATGGATGCATCCTTCACTATATGGAGAATACCAAAACGAAGATCGGCAACCAGATGATTCTGATGGATGTGGGTGCAGAGTACCATGGCTATACAGCTGATGTTACGAGAACAGTTCCCGCAGACGGAAAGTTTACAGGCGAAGAGAAGATCATTTACCAATTAGTATACGATGCACAAGAAGCGGCTTTCAAAACACTAAGGGACGGATCCAAATGGGCCGATGCGAACGAAGCCGCCAGGAATACCATTGCAGAAGGTTTATTAAAACACGGTATTATAAGTGATAAAAAACAGGTTAGTAAATACTACCCGCATGGATTGGGTCATCATATCGGTCTGGATGTACATGATCGTGGCTTTTATGAAACACTGAAAAAAGATATGGTCATTACGATCGAGCCAGGTATTTATATTCCAGAAGGCAGCCTCTGCGATAAAAAATGGTGGAGTATCGCCGTGCGGATCGAAGATGACCTCCTGATCACACAGGACGGTTACGAACTTCTATCCCATTTTGCACCCCGCAAAGTGGAGGACATTGAAAAAATGATCGGGCAAAAAAGTGCGGTGGATGATTTTAAATTACCCCCTCTGGAATCAGGAAAGAAAAAAGGTTTTTAATAAAAAAACCGTCTCTTTTTCGAGACGGTTTTTTTATATGCTGAAAAGAGGTTTTAATTTAAGGATAAACAGCTGTAAAAGTACCATTGGTAATTATTTTTGATGTGCTTGAAATAGCATCAAAAGCTGACCCGCTAAAAGTACCTGTGATTGTTTTGGTAGCTACGTTATGGGAGATAACGGTAAATACCATAAGGCCAACAGGCGGGGCACCGGGTTCTGCAGTTAAATCAATCGTTCCTGCACCGTTAATAAAATAGAATGCCGAAGCATTGGTAAGACCAATCGATATAGATGTATAAGTTTCCGTAGCCGTGATACCTCCAGTAAGATCGATCAATGTAAATGAAAAATCATCTGATGCTGCATTGACGCCTGAAAAGTCAAGCAATGTTGCAGGTGCCAATGATGTGAAATCAAATAACACACCTCCAGCAGCCGTCGTACCTTGGTAAACGGTGGCTCCAATATTAAATTTCCAGGTAAATACAGGTGCTGCCGTAACGGTAATAGTAACGGAACAGGCAGGGGTACCGAATGAAAGAATATTAGGCCCTGCAGTAGTAGGCGTTGACGGAAGAGTTGGATTGAGTACAATGCTGGTGGGCACGGTCAGATTACCTGAAGCGGAAAACGTCATTCCTCCCACTGTTGCAGTAATAGAATAAGCCCCTGGCGTTGCAACGGCTGTAATAGGTACGGTAACCGTATTGCCAGCTGTTAATGGTACACCGACCTGGTAAGTTCCCTGAACTGTTACATTCGGGCAGTCGATCGTGTAGGAAGCTAGTCCAGAAACTGTTACACTAAAGGAACAACTGGCAAAAGGCGCATCAAAAGTGATTGTGTTAGCCCCAAGCACTGTTGGCGTCCCTGTGGCCTGTAACCGCACCGTCTGGTTACCGGTTGCCGTAAATGATGCCCCTGTCTTTTGGAATATCATACCTCCCCCAGTCGCCCGTATGTTATAAGTGCCAATCATTGTAATATTAACAGTAACATCAACGTAATTAGTAGCGCCGACTACTGCATCTTTTACATACGTACCCGAAACTACAGCAGTAGCACAATTGACCGGCGATCCGCCACTTACAAGGGTAAAAACAGCTGGTCCACCGGCCCCTGCCGGGAATACTTCCACGGCAATATCGCAAACAGTACCATCATAACTAACTACAAAATTATCGATACCAACAACAAATGGAGTACCGTTACTTCTTAATGTAACCGTAGTAGCGCCCAGGGCTGTAAACGTGCCGGTTGCCCGGAAATAGTATCCATTCACAGTATCGGTTGTAATCGTATAGATCCCCGTACGGGTCACAATCACAGAAACAGTAATCGTATTGGTAGTTGGAACAAGCGGTTTAGTAGCTTCATACACGCCGTTCACCGTTTTTGGAAGACAATCGCCTGATATATCGCTTTGTAAACTCCCTTTGGCTGGGGTGTTACCCAATTCAAAACTCAACTCCTTCTGACATCCCGCAATCAAAACCATGATTATGGCCAGATAATAAAAAACATGTTTTTTCATAAAAGGGGAATTATTTTAACGCCTAAAAATAAGACTATTTTCCTTACCGGGGGCCTAACTGGTGAATAGAATCTCCCGGTATTCATCTGGCAGGACAAAAAACAATGCCTTAGTTTTGAAAAAAATAGGCACAAATGAGAAACGTATTTTTCGGGCTTTTATTTTTCAGTTTCACTGTTTGCAGGGCACAGGAGGTTACCAACAGTAAAATAGATCCGGATGCCTTTGAAAAAGCGATCGCCGGAAATAATGTTCAGGTCCTTGATGTAAGGACTGCTGCTGAATTTAATACTGGCCATATCAAAAATGCGCTGCTGGCCGACTGGACAGAGCAGCAACAGTTTATGGACCGGGTCCGGTATATGAATAAATTAAGACCCATTTATATTTATTGTCTTGTGGGTGGCCGTAGTACAGCTGCTGCCGCCTGGATGCGGGGAAATGGGTTTACCAGCCTTATTGAACTAAACGGGGGTATCAATGCCTGGAAAGCTGCCTCCAAACCGCTCGATGGAAAAAGTAATGAACCTCAGATGACCCTGGAGCAATACCTCGACACTATCCCACACAACAAAACAGTATTGGTCGACTTTGGTGCCACCTGGTGCCCGCCTTGTATTATCATGAACCCGGTACTCGAGGAATTACAAAAAGACAAAGACCTCAAGTTTGAACTGATAAAAATAGATGGCGGTATACATACTGATATTATGAAAGCCCTGAATCTTGAACCCATACCTGTTTTTATTATTTATAAGGATGGAAAAGAAGTATGGCGAAAACAGGGCGTATTGAGTAAAAAAGAATTGGCAAAGCAGCTGAAATGATCAATTCGATCTCGCTATAAGCGCCCATTGTCTGACAGCTTAAAAAAATAAATACATGAAAGCAATTCGTTTCATCTTATTATTGATCGGTATTACAAGTGATCAATGTATATGGGCACAGCAACCAACAGTTGAGATTTTAACATCCGGGAATAAGATCAGCTTGCGGGGTTTAAGTGTTGTCAGCGATAATGTAGTTTGGGTAAGCGGTAGTGCAGGTACTGTTGGTAAATCAAGTAATGGTGGTAAGAACTGGAAATGGATGACCGTAAAAGGCTATGAGAAAAAAGAATTCAGAGATATCGAAGCTTTTGATGGCAGCACGGCCCTCATTATGGCGGTAGATACACCCGCAACAATTTTGAAAACAACGGATGGTGGTGAGACCTGGAAACTAACCTATGAGAATAAAACAACTGGTATGTTTCTCGATGCCATGGATTTTGCCGGTGACCAATACGGTATCGTAATTGGTGACCCCATCGCCGGGCAGATATTTATTGCTGAAACATTCGATGGTGGTGATAGCTGGAAAGAATTGAGATTGGAAGGCAAACGGCCGGTTGCTGATTCGGGTGAAGCTTTTTTTGCGGCCAGCGGTACTAATATCCGCCTCCTGGGTAACAAAGAATTTTATGCAGCCAGCGGGGGAAAAAAATCCCGTTTGATACAACGGTTTGAAGCCAGCCCACTCCCAATGATTCAGGGAAAGGAAACCACGGGTGCCAATTCTATTGATGTGTACGACAAAGGAAATGGTAAAGGCAGTAAACAAATAGTGATCGTTGGCGGCGATTTCAATGCCGATACTTCGTCTGAAAAGAATTGCTTTATCAGTACGGATGGAGGTAAAACCTGGAAAGCACCCAAAGAACCACCGCACGGCTACCGGAGTTGCGTGGAATTTTTATCAAAAGATGATCTGCTTACCTGTGGCTTAACCGGTGTTGATTACTCATTTAACGGGGGCAAGACCTGGCAATGGGTAAGTAAAGAAAGTTTTCATACATGCCGGATCGCCAAACAGGGTTCTGCTATATTCCTGGCCGGAAATAATGGAAAGATCGGCAGGGTTGTGTGGAAATAATACAGGCTACCAAAACACATAAATTGAAACGAAAAATACAAGCAAAAACTATTTAGTGTGATTTCCTTTTTTTCGTGGCTAACTATTACTACCCAGTGGCGCTATAAAATAGTAGTACCCAAATCGCATCGATTACCCTTTAGTAGTATCCTGTGGAAATTTGTGGCTAAAAATATCTGAGGAAATATTTTAAACTTTTGCCCATATGTTTTCAAAATTTTTTCAGCGGCTGAAATTTAAAATGATGGCGAAACAACTTCGCCGCCCCAGCGGTGCAATGGGTGGTAAAGTAGGCGCAATGATGAATAAGGCCAACGAGTTTTTATATGACTTTACGTTGGAGGTACTACAACCAGCCAGCAATGACGCTATCCTGGAGATTGGTTTTGGTAACGGAAAATTTTTTGATAAGATTTTTTCTACAGCATCCGGGTTGCAAGTAACGGGACTTGATTTTTCTGAAACAATGTTCAAAGCAGCCAGTGAAAAAAATAAAAAGGCGCTTAATGAAGGTCGCTTAACACTTCAGCTGGGCAACAGTGATCATCTCCCCTTCCCGGATAACAGTTTTGATAAAATATTTTGCATCAATGTTATTTATTTTTGGGATAAACCCGCAGAGCATTTGAAAGAAATATACAGGGTATTAAAACCTGCTGGCCGTTTCTATGCCACGGTCCGTACCCGGGAGAGCATGCTGCAAATGCCTTTTACTAAGTATGGTTTTTCTTTTTATGACACTAACCGATGGAAAGAAGTGCTGGAGGAAACAGGTCTTCGGTTTATTGAAGAGAAAACCGTGGATGAACCAGTTATTGAGTTTGATGATAAAAAAATAGTTGTGCAATCTTTATGCTCGGTGGCCGGAAAATAATTTTAACCTGGCAGAAAGCATAGATTGTAACAAAGATCGCTTTTTGTTTAAAGTCGCTGCTCCCTCTCCTTATGTTACCTTAATATTCTCCAGGTTATTTATAAATTCTTCAATATCTCTGCCACACTGGGGCGTTTTTTATAATCGGGCTCAAAAAAACGGTAAGTAACTGTCGATTCTTTATCGATAATATAGATAGCCGGCACTGGTAAATACTTCCCATTGTCCCCGTTATTTTTTTCAATATCCAACCCGGAGTTGCGGTACCGGGTAACAGTATTTTCAGGCAACTCAAATTCCACATCGTAGGCTTTCATGATCTTTAGTCCTTCATCATATAAGATCGAATATTCCGCTTTTGTTTTCTCAACAGTTTTAGAAATATTCTCGGGTTTTTCCGGCGATACGGCTACCAGTGTAGCTCCCTTCTCCTTGATCAATCCAAGGGAGTCCTGCAGCCTGGATAATTCCTTATTACAATACGGGCACCAATAACCGCGGTAAAATACCAGCACGACCTTTCCTTCTTTGAGCAGGTCTTTCAGCCGCACTTCTTTCCCGTTCTGGTCTTTTGCTTTAAAGTCAGGAGCTTTGGACGCAATAAACAATCCTTCCGGGGCTTCCTGGGCGGTGCCGGCATAAGTAACAATTATAACTGCAAGAAAGAGAAATATTTTTTTCATATAGCGTTTTTTTTAATTGTAAAAATAGAATCCTTTACCAATATAGTTGGTCAGGGATGCGACTATTAACTAAAGGTTATTATTTCCTACCTTCGCATATCATTAATTAAATAAATTCTACTAATATGCCTGAGAGCCATAAAGAAAGTTATTTCGCTAAGCTATTGATCGGATTTTCAGCCATTATCGGTTGCACCCTCATAATTTTCTATGCAATATTTGAACTGGATAAAGATACAGACTGGTATTTCTGGGCTATCGTTGCAGCTTTCCTGCTTTGCGGCGGCATTTATTTCCTCCTGCAAGCATTTGTTCATAAGGTTAAACATGAATTTAGCCGCCGTCAAAAACAACGGGAACAGCAACAGGCAAATACACCTGGTGTCTGAACTTAGCCAAACTTCTTACTGAACTTAAAATACACGGCCCCCGGCAAAAAAGCAAAACTGAAAAGGTAGCGCCAGTGGAATGTTTCTTTCAGTTACGTTACTGCAAAGAAGGCAAATACCACCAGGGTTATTACATCCTGTATCATTTTGAGCTGAAACCCTGACATACCTTTCGCAAATCCCATCCTGTTGACGGGCACCATCACTATATACTCAAGCAAAGCGATGCACCAGCTGACCTCCATAGGCTTTCCACAAAAACCATCCCTCCTGGTTTAAATGATAATACCAGGCAAGGTCATGAGGATATTCGAAGCAATTAATAGAAGAATGGTTCGCATAATAATCTCCTGATTGATTGAAAATAAAAAAAAGGCTGTCTTATAAGTCGTTAAACGTCACTACGAGGGAGGAACGACCGAAGTAATCTGTTGAAAATCAAATTGATGAATTCTTTCAGATTGCTTCATTTCATTCGCAATGACGACTTATGAGACAGCCTCTATAAATAACTAATAATTTTCAATCCTTAAGGTTCAACTATAAACAACGAACTATGAACGCTGAACTCTTTAATTCTGCTTCTCCAAATTCCTGAAGTCAACCGGCACCAGCTTACTCACACCGGGCTCCTGCATGGTCACCCCATAGATCACATCCACGGTACTCATCGTCATTTTATTGTGGGTTACAATGATGAACTGTGAGTTATCACTGAACTGGCGGATCATATTGGTGAACTTGCTCACATTGGCATCATCCAGCGGCGCATCTACTTCATCCAGGATACAGAATGGAGCGGGCTTGATCAGGTAGATGGCAAATAATAAAGCTGTTGCTGTCAGGGTTCTTTCTCCTCCACTGAGCTGCGTCAGCGAAGAAGGCCGTTTGCCTTTGGGTTTGGCAATGACATCAATACTACTCTCCGAAATATTTTCCGGGTTTTCAAGAATCAGGTCGCACTGGTCATCTTCTGTAAAGAGCGACTTGAATACAATACTGAAATTCTCTCTCACCTTATGGAATGTTTCCAGGAATTTCTGATTGGCAGTTATTTCAACTTCTTCGATCGTCTTTAACAAACTGTCTTTCGCATTGACAAGATCCGTTTTCTGTTCAACGATAAAATCATATCGCTTTTTCATTTCGGTAAAAGCTTCGATCGCAGTGGGGTTCACTTCACCCAGGTTTTCCAGGCGCTTCTTCATGCGGTCTGCTTTTTCCTGCAGTTCTTCCACGGCCACTTCCCCTGCCCTTGCTTCACCCAGTATATCTTCCAGGTTGATCCGGAATTCGACATTCAGTCGTTCCTTCATCCCGGCCAATTGCAGCTTTAGTTCATTCAATTTATCCTTGATAGCCGCAAGCATATGTTCTACCTGTTCCTTATCCTTCACCTTATGACGGATCTCACTTTCTTTTTCACTAAGCTGGTTGCGGAAGTTATAATAAGCCTGGTCAGCTTCATTTAGTTTCTTTTCGTCATCTTCCTTGCTGTGCATTAATTGCAGCAAGCCTTCTTCAATTTCTTTTAAAGATTGTGCCGATTGATCAATATTACTGGCGGTTTCGCCCAATTGTGCTGTATTGCTTTCGATCTGGCTTTTCAGATCGTTCAACTGGTTAGTTTTGAATTCCAGTTCCTGTTTCAGACCGCTGATCTTGCTCTGCTGCCTGGTTACATTCAGGTTGAATTCATTGTATTGGCGGGTAGCCTCGTTGTAATCTGTTTCAGTTGCCTTGAACACTTCTTCCGCTTCAGCCAGTTTATTGGCATTCATCTGCAACAGTTCATTGAACTCACCAAGTTGGTTTCTGACACCGGCCACCGACTCATGTGTCTGCTGCATTTGCAAACCCAGTTCTTCCAGGCGGTGCTTGCTGTTCGTTTGCGAAGAATACAAGTTCTCCAATTTATTATGGAGAGAGAAAACCTCGTTGGTTAGTTGCTGTATTTCTTTTTCAGTATCCCGGATTGCCGTTTCCCTCAGGTCTTCATTAAATGCAATCACTTCATTATGTCTCGCCTGTATTTCGCTTCTCAATGCTTCCACTACCACATCCTGTTCATTGATTTCTTCGACCAGTTTTTCCAGGTTCTTTACACGGCCTATCTTTTTCCCTTCGATCAATCCTACGCTACCACCGGTCAAGGAATATTTTCCTTTTACATACTTACCATTCTTTTCGATGATTACAAAACCATTACTGTTATGTAAGGCATCTTCGCTATCAGCTATAAAAACATTACCAAGCAAATGCTCAGCAAGCTTTTTATATTTTTCTTCCACTTCCACCACACTCAGGGCTGGTATAGCACCTTCTAACTGATGAGAAGAGATTTCAATAACCTGATCTGCAAATTTGTTCAGCAGGAAAAAATTTGCCTTCCCTTTTTTATTTTCATCCAGTAAATGAACGGCCTGCAAACCTTCCTGCAGGTCATTCACTACATAATAACTGAGGTAAGGTTCCAGCACATTCTCCAGGGCCGTTCTGTATTCCTCATTTACATACAGTACATCCGAGAGGATGGGTGAATGATGGTTCCAGTTACTGTTATTATGCAAAAATTTCACGGAATCAGGATAACCTTCCATCGAGTCGATCATGCTTTTCAGCAGGTCATGTTCATTTTTTTTGGCATCCAGTTTCCGGTTTTCCTCTGCGAGGTTATTACGAAGGCTATCTAATACGGCCTGTGTCTGTAATATTTGGTCCTTGGTATTTTCCTGGTGGTGTTGCAATTGTTCCAGGTCCACTTTCTTAATACCCAATTCTTTTTCTTTCAGTATCCTGTCATTATCCAAATGGTGGCGTTGCTCTTCCCGCTGTTTACGTTCATCTTCGATCTGTCCAATCACCCTTTGCAGGTTTTGAACCGAAGTATCCGCTACAGCCACTTTTTTCTCTGCATCAAACTGGCTGCGTTGTATTTGCTGGTATTCGCTGCGAAGGCTGTCGAGGTTACGGCGTTTTTCATCCAGCACATTTCTTTTGGCATCCACATCCTGGCGCAATTGTTCCAATTGCTCAGTCAACCCGGTCAGTGCTTTTTCTTCATCTTCTACCTGCAGGTTGGTAAAACCAATACTTTCATCAATGCCTTTTAGCTGTCCTTCTGCTTTTTGTAAAAAATCCTGGAGGCTACTTTCTTTTTCTTTCAGGTGTTCTAAACGCTGTGCAGATAAATTTTTATCATTCTCCTTACTGCGAACGGTTTGCAACATATCATTGAACGCATGCTGCATGCTTTGCAATTGCCTTTCTTTCTCAATAAAAGCCAGCTTCTCCTGCTCCAGTACTGCTTCTTCATTGGCAATTTCCGTTTCCAGCCGGATTCTTTTGTCGGTCTCGATATCCTGTTGTTCGTTCAATTCTTTATAAGTCAGGTTAAAGCCTTCAAGCGATGCTTTAGCCAGCTCAATACTTACTTCCCGGTAATCCTTTTTGATCTCGTGGTATTTCTCTGCTTTTTTAGCCTGGCTTTCCAGCGCCTTCAACTGGTTGTTGATCTCAAACAGCAGATCTTCGATACGAGCCAGGTCCTGCTCTGTCGCATCCAGTTTGAGTTTGGCTTCTTTCTTCCGGGTTTTATAAATGGAAATACCAGCCGCCTGCTCCAGCATTCTACGACGGCTATTATCCTTGTCTTTGATTAGGTCATCCACCATCCCCAGCTCGATAATGGCATAGCTGTCGGTACTTATACCCGTATCCATGAACAGGTTCTGGATATCTTTCAGCCGGCACTGTACATCATTCAGGCGGTATTCACTTTCGCCACTTTTGTAGAATTTGCGGGTTACGGTCACCGTACTGAATTCAGTTGGCAGCAGGTTCTTGGTATTTTCAAAGGTCAGGCTCACTTCAGCAAGGCCACTGGCACTTCTGGTCTTGGAACCGTTGAATACCAGGCTATCCAGGTTCTCGCTCCGAAGGTGGCTGATCTTTTGTTCCCCGATCACCCAGCGGATACTGTCCACGATATTGGATTTGCCGCAGCCATTCGGTCCGACGATACCGGTGATATTATCGTCAAAACTCACTACTGTTTTATCAGCAAAGCTCTTGAAGCCCTTGATTTCTAAACTTTTTAGTCTCACGGTTATCTGTTTATTTCGTTTAAGGTCCGGCGCGAATTTAAGCTATTGAAGAACAAAACCCGGTTTGGCTAACCCGCAGTTATTCACACTATTGGGGGAAAAATGGGGAGAAGAAAGTTTGTAAAACGCCGACCTTCAAAAACAGAGATTTTCCAGCTTTTGTTTTCCTGGCCAGACCGGCTTTTACGGGTCTGTTACTGATATACACCCCCACTGGTTATATCCCCTAATGATATGAAAGCCTTTTCTTTGCTAGCGTTATGCAGTAATTTTAAAAAATAACCTTCAAATTAATTATGAAAAGACCCTTTTACTTTCAATAATCAGTTTTTCACTTTGCATTAGTCAAACCATTGGACAGCGGGATAAGCTGTCGGGTGACCCACATTTAGGGGATCGTTTTATTACTGAGGCATTGAAGAATTCTGCTTATACAAAACTCCGGTCAGAAGTAGATATATTATCACAAAATGCGAGTGGTAAAAACAGCAATGCGGCAGCAGTAAAATTATTATTTATTCGTAATAAAATACTCTTGCAAAACCTTTATGGTAAAGCCGGTCTTCAAAATGCGGAAGCAATGACTGCGAACACAAAGCGTCTCTATGTTTTCAATCCAAAAGGAATTCAATCCAAACTGGTAAAATATATAAAGCTCCCTTCGGCAACCACGCTTGTCAGAACAGCACCTTATGACGATGACTGGAAAAGAACGGGTTACCCCAATGGCAATATGCCTGCCCCGTTTGATACGGCTGCATCAAATTTTGGTACAGGCAAGATTGCGATTACTTCAAACCCCTGTAACAATACCAGTTATTGTTATCTGGGCACCCATAGTACAGGTTTTCTTGAAAAAATAAAGGTCCCGTCCGATCCGTATATTTTGGCAGCACAAATAAAATTTGATTACTCTTTTGATTACACGGGCTGGGATACCTATGGGGCGAAAACGGCTATTGACCTGGTCGTAAAGGCGTCAGATAACTTTAACAGCGCAACCTATAAAGAATTACCGAATGGCCCCGTTGTATTTTCAAACTTCGCATATAAAAAAGCGGGTGTGCTATTGCTACTTGATTCCATCATTACAGATTTTGGTGAACTGCATGCATCGGCCAACGCTTCGTTTACGATGGAAGGATATGTAACCCCCGGAACTGATATTGAATTACATTTCGGTTTTTCATTTCCGGTAGGCACAAATAAAGGCCTGAATGGTTGCTACCATTACGGAGAATTTATCCTTAAAAAGATAACGGTCAGTTATTATAAATCAGCTAACTGATTTTTAGTTTTTTCCCAGGTGATTACCACAATAAAATAACCGTTATTCAATACCTTCTTTAATGGTATAAGCTTTATGATTGGGCTGAACCGGCCATTTTTTCCGGGCTGAATACACTGCAATAAAGCAAGCTCCGTAGTATAAAATAAAAGAGGAATAAAAAACGAAAAGTAATATCAGCACAAATGAACCGGACGGCCCATACATACTACCAATATTACTGTCAACGAGTAAAATCCATAATACATAACGACCGGCAGTAAATAAAATACCCGTCAGCAAACCACCTACTATCGCTGCTTTCCAGGCCGGTCTACCATCTGCCAGAAAACGGAATAATAGAATAAACCAGGCCGCCACAATAACCACACTAATTATTTTACTGAAGACACTTGTTAAATAAACACCTCCTCCTTGCCAAATAGAATCAATATAATTGCCGGCAAGCACCTGCACACTTTCCAGTACCAAATCGGCAAGGAATAAAATTCCCACCAGCAAAATAACGGCAAATGATCTTAGCCGGATGCTCAGCATAAAAAGCAGCCCGGGTTTCTCCTTCACGCTGATTTTCCATATCTGGTTCAGGGAATCCTTAATAACATTGAACAAAGTGGTAGCTACAAAGAATAAAAAAAGTACTCCAATTGCGATCACATACCAGCTGTCGCTGAAACCCCGGATACTTTTTATTACTTGTCTTACCTGTTCAGCGCCATCATTACCAACCACACCGGAAATGTTTTCTAATAAACCCTGTCCCATATTTTTCCGGCCAATAAATAATCCAAATAGCTGTACCAGCATAAAAACAATGGGTGGTAAAGCAAAAGTGGTAAAAAAAGCTGTGGCTCCTGCCATCCGTAATGGATAATTTTTTTTGAATACCTGCAATGATGGGCGAAAACAGTTAAGCATCAATACTATTTCTTTTCGTTTTGTTTTTACCTGCAACATTCAAGTAAAGATAAAATATTGGGTACACTGCTTCCTTACTCATTTTTTTGCCAGTTTATATTCGCCCTTTATCACTAATAACTGTAATCTTTATTGCTGAGCCGGTCGATTAGACAATTTTCCAACTGGATTTGAGCTGAAAATCAACTACCAAATTGTTAAAAAATCATCGTCGTTACCAGAAATGATTTATGAACTTTTCCACATTCCCCCCCTATTGGCACAGTTTTTACATTATTTGGGAAAATCAACTGTATGATCCGTAATTACTCAGCCACCGCTTCAAAGCGACTCGCATTGAAATCCATACTGGATAATATTGAGTACAAAAAGAAATGCAAGTACCTGCAGCAGATTATCGCAATGGGCAAAAAGAATGATGTATGGACCCAGGCACTCAAGGTCTTCTTTGATACCCCTTATAAAAGTTATTCATTCAGGTATCAGTGTAAGAATTAAACATTGGTATCCCTGGCACCTGACGGTTCCGGAAAAAATTTCAGAGGAAAATTGTTAGCTCTCAAATGGCAGGTACCTATTTTTTTTCTTTCCCTGTTTCTTTTTGTCAGGTATGCTCTGGTGCAATTGTTACTCCAACAGGATTAATATGTCGGTGCCGAAAGAGCCCGCGATTATATTGAAAGTCCAGATTGGGGCAGCGTAAGCCAGGACAGCTCTGGCTTGCTTCATATTTTATATGCGTGTATCGCTGTACTGCTTGCCGGATCAAGAACCTGTACCCTTGACATCAATCATACTTTATCCATAATTTATTAGGCTTTGAATAGCAATTGAACAACCCATGTGTTTTCGGTTTATCTACACAAATAATAATTATGTGAATAACCAAATACAAGCTTTTTCTCAAAACTCGTTATTTTTGCACAACAATTAAAGTGCCGGGGGCTATGTTTTCCGGCAAGAACCCGATCGGGTTTATTACAAAGCGGGTGCTTGCCTCATTGCTAACCTAAATACATATAAAATGATTTTAAAGACTTACTACAAAACAAAAGATTATTGTAAAGTGAAGTTTTCCTTTAAAGTGGAAAATGCAGAAACGGTGGAAATACTGGGCCTTAACAGCGATTGGCAAAACTCCGTCATCATGAGCAAGAAGAAAGATGGCAGTTTTAGTGCTGATGTAAACCTGCCAAAAGACTCCAAGCATGAGTTTAAATATCGGGTGAATGAAACAGAATGGCTCAATGAAGCCGAAGCCGATAGCGAAGCACCCAATCAATATGGTGGCAAGAATAGTGTGATCGTTCTATAATATTTTTTTTACCGACGGCCTGAAGCAAAGTTGTGAGCGTTGTTTCCGGCCGTTTTTGTACACAAAAATGCTTACCCCGGTTAATAACAAAATAATAAAGAGTTAACGCGTAGCTGAAGAAAGTAGTTAACTTAGCATCTGTTACTTTTTGAACAAAAACCACTCTTTATGCACAGGATCATTGTCCCTGTTGATTTTTCTGAAACTTCGCTGAATGCTGCCCGTTTCACAGCTAAAATGTTGGCTGGTAAAGAAGATGCCCTCATACTACTCTATCATAATTATGCCCATGACAGCGATTTTGAAACCAGTAAAAAACGGATAGAAGACCTACAGGCGGAACTACGGGAAAACGGTGCCGTTACTATAGAGTATGAAATGGAAAAAGGGGGCGACCTGGTTGATCACCTGGATAGACTGGCCCATACCCGCCGGGCAACGCTGATCGCAATGGGATTGACTGGTCAAAGTGTAATAGAACGAAAATTTATTGGTAGCCATGCTTTAAAAATGGTGGACCGTTCTATTTACCCTGTCATGATCATCCCCCCCGACGCTAGTTTTAACGAGATCAGGAACGTTGCTTTCGCCTCAGATTTTAAAGACGTAGAAAACTCAACTCCATCCGTATTGATCGGCTCAGTACTGGATCTATTCGGCCCTAAACTACATATAGTAAATATTGACCCGGAACATTATGTTTCCATTACCGAAGAAAAGCAGGAGCAAAAAGAAAAACTGATTACCCTGTTTGCACAATATGAAAAGGAATTCTATTTCATCGGGATGAATGATTTTCATGATGCCATCCATACTTTCCTGTCAGATTACAAGATCGATATGCTGATCACCATACCCCGCCACCATAGCGGCACGTCCAGTTTCTGGCAGTCGTCTAATACAAGGAAACTGGCTTATCATAGCCATATTCCGATACTGACGGCACACCAGTAGTTCTAGAGCAAACGAGGTTATTGTCAAACTGATATTGACCAGGAACTATTATAACATATGCATTCCTGCCTGTTTTCTTTTTTTTATAGCCATGAAGGAGCTCATTACTATTATTCCTTCTTTTTCCTCACGAAGCTTGCCATATTTCAATGTTCTTTTATATTCTCAACTAGGTTGCAAACAGTTTAATAAAAGGAGGCTGTAATCATCATTTACTGGAGGCCTTTACCATTTTATTTCCTAAAACTTCTACACAAGGAGATGGGCTCTTGCTGTTACAGACCCGGAAAATAATACGCTGTTCTTCCTTATAATCCAGCGCTATACTGGTGGTCTGCACACCGGCATTTTGAATAATATTGGTCCATTGCGGGTTGGGACCCGTAGTTTTTAAACCCAGCCGGATAGAATTGATCATGGCTGTTGTAAAGAAGCTGTCGTAAGAAGTACTAACATTCGCCATCTGTCCTTTTTCGGCAGCACCGATCATCACAGATGCAGTTGATTGCAGAAACAGGGCAATGGCTGTTCGTTTATTCATATAAAAATAACCTGGCGGATACATAGATTTTACTGTATCATAAATTGCTTGCCGCCGCAGCTTAAAGAGATTATTGCAACAATCACCCATGACGAGGTTCAACCGGGCTTTCTTTGCTTTTATCAGGTTATATACTTCTTCCAGGTTGATACTCGATGCCCGCACGGCCGTGCGGTTTGGCGCATCCCCATACCACAAAGCCAGCTGGGGAAAAGGGTTATTATCATCGTTGCTATAACTAAACCCATGACCGCTATAATAAAACACCACAATATCATCTTTGCCCGGGTAAATACTTTTGATAGCGGTCTTTACCCCGTTGACAGTTAAATTATTACCCTCTACTCTTTTCTCAGTAAAAGGGATACCCAGGAAAGTAGTCACCCGTTTAAAATAACTGCTTATCTTCTTTCCATCATTAATGCAATTCGCACCAATAACGTCGTCCTTTGAATTAATCACCGAAACCAGGTATAAGACTGGTTTGATATTATTACGGGCCGTTAATACCTGCTTCTTGCTATAAGCGCCGTCATAAAATAATTCACTTGTAATAAAAAACTCCTGCAAGTAAACTTTGGTAAAAGATATATTTTTCACGATTTTATAACTCAGGATACCTGTTTCTTCCAACCGCCCAACCTGGTTGCCGGCTGAATCCGTGGTAGAAGCCACCACGGGTTCGTCCGTAAAGCCCAGTGAACGCCCATCGACAGAAAAAGGTGTTTGAAGACAAGGCTCTTTCATTTTTGTATCCCGGTTCCATTTAAACCAGAACCGCAGGTAATCGAAATCTGAAACTTCCGTACCTTCTTTAATACTGTAATTTTCTGACCAGCAATACCAGTACGCACCGTAGGTTGAATCACCCAGCATCAGTCCTCCATCCAGTGGCCGTTTGACCATATCGTACGCATTGAGTGAAATACTGAAATCGTACAAAACCCTTTTTTTAGTATTCTTATTAATAGCTGTTAAACGCAGGAAGCCTGTATCATTAGCCGATCTGAATAAAAGGCCTTTATAAATGGTTTGGGTGCTATCGTTTTTAAAACGGTAGGTTAGTTCGAACACATCCTGGCTATATAAGCTTTGGGCCCATAGGATGCAGGAAAAAGAAATTAAGAATTGAATGGTTCGCAAGAAAAAAACTTTGTTCGATAAATATAACAAAACTCTCCTGCATATAGCTTAGTTCAGTTAGGCAGCATGATCTGTATCAAAAAGAATAGAAGGTTGGTTAATTATCTGCTTCTGACTGGAAGAAACCCAGGTCGGCCAGTATAATACCCGGTTGGGTATAATTCAGCAGGCTGCTCTTCAGGTTATTCTTCAGCTCCTCCCTGCTTTTTGCAAATGCTGATTTCATAAGCGACAGCTTATACGAATTGATTTTAAAGAAAGCTAACCGGGCTGTTTGCGCAGTAAAATCTTCAACCAGGTGAAACGATTCGGCAATATATGCCTGATCGTTGTAAAATGGATGGTTCATACAGACGGATATTGGTTTTACTAAGGATTGGACATTTAGAACGCTCACACAAAAGAAAAATTGCCTACAATTGACTCATCGTAGTTTTCCTTATATTTAAAATCTCCCTTTATCGCTATTGTTATGTTCAGCAACTGTAACGAACTCATCGGTTTAGCCAGGTTCTGCCAGCTTTTGCAGTTTTAATATTAGCGAACAGCTTTTAAACAGCTCATCAAAAGATAAATCCCGGCTTGCGGATTAATAGACTACCTTCATTGAGTGATATTAAGTTCTTCCTATAGTAAGTCCGGATCAGTGTCAATTCTTACTCCTTAATCAAGTAATAGTTAATCTCCTCTTTACTCCCTGTCAGTAGTCCTTTATCACGGGTATTTTATTGTTTTATTTTAAATTATTGTATTATGAACATGTATGTTTCAAACCTGAGTTTTCACACCGGTGAAGACGAACTGAAAAAATTATTCGAAGCATTTGGTGCCGTTTCTTCCGCTAAGGTTATTACCGACAGGGAAACAGGCCGCAGCCGTGGTTTCGGTTTTGTAGAAATGGATGCTGATGAAGAGGCAAATGCAGCTATTAAATCACTGCATAACAAAGATATTGATGGCCGGGCAATGTCAGTTACGATCGCAAGGGAAAAAGCACCCCGTTCGGATAACAAAAGATGGTAATAGCTTCAACTACTTTTAACTAAAAGAGCCCTGCTGGGCTCTTTTTATTTTTCTTCTTCTTGTAGTTGTTCTGCGGGAGTAATATTCCGGATACTAAGCAGGAAATCCGAATTCAGGCTGATCGCATACTGGTACTGCCTGATCAGGTTTTTTGTGATCTCATCTTCCTGCAATATTTCAACAAGGTCTTTGGCCGGAACAGATTGATTATTGATCGTATTTAAGCGGCCTTTTACTATTTCAACGGCGAAAGAACAGGCGGGTTTGCGGAGTTTGGTCGTTTTTTCAAAATCAGTCCGGTTGAGTGATACAGATTGATCTGCTGTAGCCGATCGCTTTAAAAGTAATCTGATAACAGGCAAATATTTTTTCCAGGTGTAAGTGTACATAGATTTAATTAGGTGTAGAACTCTGACAGAGAGCGGCGGTAAAGGTCAGCTTTTATTTTTACAATAACCTTGTTTATTTCACATTTCATAAGCTAATACAGCCCATTATCGACCATAGTCAACCGTATGCGCTCCATATTCCCGGCCATATCACGGCAAAAAAGCCTATCTTTGAAAGCATTCAGTTTAAAATTCTTCAGTCAGTAATTTTCACTCCTTACTCCCTGTTTTTAAACTGTAATAGTTTGGATAATCAATATGCCCTTATTCCAAATTGCATCAATACACTTGCTGGCATAGAAAAAATTTATTTATGACAAACGAACAAATCGAAAAATTTGTGCTGGTAAAGCACCTTGACAAAGCCCCCGTTAATATCAATTTCAAAGCCCGGCAAGCCATCACCGGCATGTTCATAAAGACAGCAGATTATGCTGAATTAAAATCAAAGAACCTGTGGCGAATTGTAAATGGTGCCAGCGTGGAAGAATACAACAAATCCAAAGACATTAATCTTTGCCGCATTTTTAATGGCACGGAAATAACCCGCTTGGGAGCTATCTAAGTCCTCCTTTTCTTGCAGGATCATTGTTCACCCGGTCATTGGCTTTCATTACCGGGAAAGACAGGAAAAACTTAACTTCCCTGTCTAATACCTGTTGAGCTATGGCTGTCAGTGGCAATGACCTTTTTTATTCGCGGTTACCGGTTAATCAAATTTCCCTCAGCGAACTACTGATGGAAGAACATCTCTTTGTAAAAGTTCCTGCCAATTGGCATGTATTAATCACAGATGTAAGACAGTCTACAGCCGCTGTGGCTAATGGCTTACATGAAACGGTTAACCTTATCGCAACCGGCAGTATTGTGGCCGTACTGAATATCGCTTACCGGGAAAATCTTACCGTTCCTTTTTTTTTCGGTGGTGATGGCGCCACATTTATTGTTCCCCCTTTTATTCTTGATGCAGTGATGAAAGCGTTGGTACTGCACCAGCAAAATACAATGCAAAATTTTAACTTACAGCTGCGGGTTGGCCATGTGCCGGTTGAAGCGATATACAGCAACGGGCATCAGCTCCAAATCAGTAAACTTCGGGCTTCAGCTACCTTTTCCATCCCGGTACTGATTGGCAATGGTCTATCCTATGCCGAAAAAGTTATCAAAGGCGAAGACTATTTGCTTACTTCTCCCCTCCTCGGAGAAGAAATACTTGACCTAAGTGGTATGCAATGCCGCTGGGATAAAATAAAACCGCCCCAGAATAATGATGAAGTTGTCAGCCTGCTGGTAATCGCTCCAGATGGGGTACAACAAACGGAAGCTTTTAAAAAAGTTATTGAACAGCTGGATAAAATATACGGTACACCGGAAAAAAGAACACCGATAAGTACTTCCAGGCTCCGGCTAAAAGGAACACTGAAAAAGATCGGAACCGAGATGCGGGTAAGACTGGGAGGCTATAACCCTTTTTACCTGATGAAAACCTGGTTCACGACCCTGATCGGCACTTTATATTTCCGGACCAAACTGGGAAAAAGCTACCTGACCCAATTGGTGGATATGTCTGACACACTGGTCATAGATGGAAGGATCAATACCGTCTTCTCAGGGACCACGGCTCAACGGAAACAATTAGAAACTGAACTGGATAAATTGGAGGAAGCTGGCCTTATCCGGTATGGATTATTTGTCAGCAAAGAATCTGTCATGTCCTGCTATGTTCGTAGTATGGACGATAACCATGTACATTTTGTTGATGGTTCAGATGGTGGCTATACGAAAGCTGCAGGCATGCTAAAGAAAAAACTATTAGCCGGTTTAAAATAGCTGTTAAATATATAGCCGATGATCGGAATTACGTATAACGAACCCCGGTAACCGCTGCTTTGCTGGATGCAATCTCCAGGCTCAAAAGCTGGATTAATCCGCCACATAGATTTAGCCATGCACACTCTTACTGAGTAAAGTGTTGACAAAACTGGTATTGTTACCTCCTGGAATATCCTCGTAATAATATTCGACAGCCGCACTAACTTTGTTTCCCGCCATCACTTTTTGTAAGGTATTGGGGCCGATATTGTGCCCACTGTTGGTACCAAGTCGGCTCACTTTTGCAGTACCGTTACCGCTCCAGCCAGAGGGTGTGTTAAAACGCCTAACCGATACTTCATTACCAGCACCGGTTTGTCCGAAAATGCTTTCCTCTAAAATCGCTGATGCTTTTGAAGTGTCTATGGATTATCTCGTGGGTGAAGGTGTCAACCCCTCCTTTGATAAAAAGAACCTTAAACGCCTCCAGGATATTGAAAAACTTGACACCGATGTAAAAGATAAAATCTATTTCGTTATTGATAACATCATTCAAAACGTTATAGCAAAAAAAGCATTGGCTTCTTAAAACATCAAAGCCCGGCTGCGCCAGGCTTCTTTACTTTTAATGGTTGCAGTCCATCGTTGCAAACGATGGACTGCAACCATTAAGCATTTTTTTAATTTTTTGAACACTACGGATATCGGGGGGTTCTAAACTCATTTATGCTTTTCTATTTCAACAAGAGATGAAGCAAAAACTAACTAACTGAACGGGTTGGATAAATTTATTTTTTGATTGATTGGTCAACTACTCATCATTTTAAAATATGTACTATAACATACAGCCCGGCTGCGCCGGGTTTTATTGTTAATTAATAGTTTGGGAGTGCCTCCATTACCAGTTAGGAAGTTGGGGATTTTTAGGAAGTTCCTTCAAAACCTTCCCTTGTTTTCGTAATCTAATTTTTCCAATTTTCTCATTTAGTAAATTATTCAAATTCCAAAAACTGTCTCGGCTATCATATTCCTTCTCACTTAATAGTTGCTTGGTATATTCATACTTCTTCACATAAATATCAAGCCATAACCCTTCCCCATACTTAATGCTCACAAAAGATAAAAAATAAGGTTTCATTTCAACAAAATGAATATAACTATAGTCAAGATTAATTTTTTCCAAAAGCTTGCCAATAGGCTTATTAATAATCTTTCTGCAAATTACCTTCCGCAATATTTCTTCCCTTTTTGCCGTATCGTTAAGAACCGCTTTGTCGTAACGAATGAGATTATTCTCCTCCTGACGATTAGAAAAAACAGGAGTTGTCAGATACAAAGCAATAATTAATAATAGATTTCTCATTCCCTTTAATTTGCTTTTACTTTAATAAATTTTGTCTTGTCACTTCCCGTCTCATAAAGAGATATGCCACTTTCGTTACTATCCCCCAATACGTTTAACAGTCCTGCTTTTGATTTCTCAACACCAGTGCCATTTTTAAGACCCCGGTAGCCTTCATTATATTTTACATTAATCGCAGCTTCATCATTTTTCTGGAAGAAAGATTTTGCCTTCTCAATATCTTCAATCACTAAAGCATACCTATTTGAACCAGCATCAACAATAGAAATTGGCTTATCAAGCGGCCCTTTTATTATACCTTGATTATCTAATATGTCTTTCAAACCCAGAACATCCCCTGTAGAAAAAGGGTTCCCCAGTGATATTTTTGTGGCATAGGGATGTGTATGTACCGCTGCAATAAATCTGCCATGCTTTTTATTTAACCTGGAAGGATATTGAGGAGTAACCCAGCCGGGTTGTCCCTCATGAACAAAATTTAAAGAATATTTTCCATCCTTTTCAGTAATAGTACCTCCCCATTCTCTTGCATTTTCAGTACCATGTCCGCTCTTATTCCAAAGGTCTTCTATTCCTTTATCTATTTCTTTGGTCATTATGCCATTTAAGTAATCTGCAACCGGGTCACCTACCTTAACAGTATTAAAAGCATTGTTAAGTACATTCGCCACCTGAAAAACCCTAAACGTTATATTGGCCGCTTTTAACAGGCCGCCTAATGTAGAGACAGACTTTGACACTGTACTTACACTCTTTAACACTACTTCACCTAAAGTAATCGCTGTGGCTGCTGTTTGAGACATCTCTCCACCTAATTTGATAACTTGGTAAGGCAATGTGCTACCACCACTCGGATCGGTTAAATTAATTGGGTCAGATCCCATGCCAACATAAGGACTGGCAAACTCCTGATATGGGTCTTGTTGCACCCACCTACCAATTTGCGCATCATAATTCCGCAATGCAAAATCATGCCATCCAATATCATCATCCAGTTCGCTATAATCACCTTGGTACAAATAATTATTTTTCAAAGAGCCTTCGTACAAATCACCCAGCTTCTTACTGCTAAGTGTAGCAATCTTCAACCCATACGCATAGTAATGATTCTCTTCCGCAATATTTCCCTGCACAATACCTGCCTGCAAGTTATCAAAGTACACATCATTATTACTCTGGTTACTTACATACACATATGCATAGCCATTCTTAGGTGCTTTAATATTAGCCAACGTCAACGAACTTCCATTGCTATCTACACTGGCTGCTACCTGTTGCTGTGCCACACCACCATCTGCTGCCAGTACCATATTAAATCGTTTCCCGATATGCTTTGCTATCGGGACAGGCTATCAAAGAAGATGACAGTTAAAAAAGCCTGTGGCGTATTGTCTGCGGGGCTGCTTTGTTTTTATTGTTTGCAGTCCATCGTTGCAAACGATGGACAACCTTTCATCTTCTTTTTATTTATTCAACACTACCGACAACCGGGGTTATTGGCCGCTACGAACGCAATGAAGTAAAACCTTCGATTGATGTAGCTACTAAAATGGCAGAAGTGCTTAAAGTATCCCTGGATTATCTCGTTGGATTTGCTGAACATGAACTTGACCACTCCCTTACACAAAAAATCCTCGACATTCAAAAACTGAACGACGAGGATAAAATAATATCCTTAAAACTATTGATGCACTGCTAAGAGATGCTAAGGCCAGAAAAGCTTACGCATAACAAAACAGGATGCAATTTTGCACCCTGTTCATTCTGATACATTACCCATTACCCCTCAATCCCAATTAAATTTCTTTATTAATTTTTGAAGAGTTTTATTTTCCCGTAAGTCAGGGTCATGCTTTACATAAGAAACAATATTTCCAGAGTTCAAAAACTCCAGCCTCTTATTATATCCAGCCAAAATCTGGAACTCTTTGATTATTATTTTAGCTGCCCCGGTTTTCATGCCAAGTAAATCATATCCCACCTCCCCGTATTCAATATGATATACATATAATTTAGCCAAAATTGTTGCAATAAAAAATTTATACTGCTTCTGCTGCCTTAAACAATTAGTATCAATCGTATTTATAAAGTTTCGTAGTTCAGCAGATATTGATTCATCTAAATTAACTGTTGAAGCTTTAAAATTTTCAGCATATTCTGATAATAGGCTGTCGTAATTATTACAACTATCAGCAATAGGTCTTTGCTGTACTATTTGCCGAGTTTGAGTTAGAGTATGACTTTCTTTTTTCTTTTCTACCTGATTACAGTTTGAAAAGAAAGCAATAAAAACGAGCATATACATACTATTCTGCATAAATTAATGACTAAAATTTTATTATAGTTTTGTCGGGTCAATCACATTGCCAACACCAGTTTTTATCGTCTGTATATCTAATTCAAACTTCCCATTCACAACTTTCACTCCAATGAATCTTTGAATTTTTATAAAAGTCCCGTCTGTTTTAATCCGGCCTGTACCTTTTCCATTTATCACTTCTTCTCTTACCTGGCCAGTTGCCGCATAAACAGTAACAGCCCCGATTCTTTTTGCAAGCGATTCGCCAAGAGACACATTATCTAAATCGCTAGGATTAGCACAATTGCATCCGCCAAGAACGATATATGCCCATCGTTCAAATTGAACTTCTTTATGTTTAACCGCATATTCAAGGTTGGAAACACTTGCACCATTATCACCTCCGTATGCATTGGTATGACCTTCTGTATAGAAACCATTATTTTGTTCCAGTATTAATCCACTACCAGTTGCGTGAGAAAAAATAACGAGTCCCGCAATTGAACCATGTTTATTTGTAGCCGTTTTTAACACATTTAGTAACCCAAGGCCATTTGAAACATATTCTGCAGGTGCATAACCCGGCTGTTTTGATAATCTATTCGCTTTATCTTTAAAAACATCGTTTTCATTTCCTGTATAATTCGGTGGATTACCCTGCCCTGCAATGGAAAGCAGTATTCCGCCGCCACCAGCCTGTCTACCTATTTGGGCTGTATTAATACTTGTATTAAGAATATTAATAGCAGTAAATACAGTTCGTATTACAATACTGATTTTGCTTACAAGGCTTATACCTTTACTTGCCACCGGAAGAACTTTGCTTACTGACCTTAGCACCACTTCACCTAATGTTATTGCCGTAGCTGCTGTAGTGGATAGTCCAGTTGTAGCTATTTTAAAAAATGGCAAGGTTTCTCCACCACTCGGGTCTATTAAATTTATCGGGTCATTGCCCATTCCGGTATATGGACTTGGGAACTGTTGACACGGATCCTGCTGCACCCACCTTCCTATCTGCGCATCATAATTCCGCAATGCAAAATCATGCCATCCAATATCATCATCCAGTTCGCTATAATCACCTTGGTACAGGTAATTATTTTTCAAAGAGCCTTCGTAGCTATCACCAAGTTTCTTACTACTCAGCGTCGCAATCTTCAACCCATACGCATAGTAATGATTCTCTTCCGCAATATTTCCCTGCACAATACCCGCCTGAAAGTTATCAAAATATACATCATTATTACTCTGGTTGCTGATATAAATATACGCATACCCATTTTTAGGAGCTTTGATTTCCGGTAATGCTAAGACGGAACCATTACTGCCTACGGATGCTTCCACCTGCTACTGAGCTACTCCACCATCAGCGGCCGGTATAAAGTTAAATCTTTCATCAAAGAATAAAATTGTCAGGTATGCTTCGGGTTTCTTGCTTGCTGGGTCACTGCCATTGGGCTGCACCGCATTGATAAAGCCGCCCACACCACTCAATTGGGTACCGATCTGGCTCGCATTATTTTTTTCCAGGTTACCCGCTGCACCGCCACCGCTGATAGCGGGTAGCAAACTATTGATCAGCGTATTGACAAAACTGGTATTGTTACCCCCCCGGCAGATCCTGATAATAATATTGAACCGCCGCACTCACTTTGTCTCCCGCCATCACTTTTTGTAAGGTGTTCGGTCCGATATTATTGCCGCTGTTGGTACCAAGCCGGCTCACTTTTGCAGTACCGTTACCGCTCCAGCCAGAGGGTGTGTTAAAACGCGTAACCGATACTTCATTACCAGCACCGGTTTGTCCGAATATACTTTCTTCCAGGGTAGCCCGGCTGGTTTCCATCGTTGCGGTATTGCTGGCTGCATGGGTCTCTTCCGTAAGTATCATTCGTACATTCTGCTGGTAATCCATCACAAAGTAGTCATAGGCACCCCGCTTGCTGTTGGGAAGGTCCATGTTGCCATCCACGGTTAACGCATCCAATCCGTTGCCTTGTGCTGTCGGTGTTATGATACGAATCCGGCCTTCTTCAAAATTTATCGATGAGATCGCTAAAGGGGAGAGAACCGCACCCGCATTAGTAAGGTAAATAATATGATATAAGCATTCCTGTAAGCGTTGCCTTTGGCTGGGAAGATGATATTAATCCTGATTCCTTAAGCCAAGTGGCTGGTGAAGTTAAAAGAGCAGCTACAGAGTGAGTGCTAAAGAAAAAACTATTAGCCGGTTTAACATAGCTGTTCAACATATAGCCAATGATGGGAATTACGTATAACGAACCCTGGTAACCGCTGCTTTGCGGGATGCTATCTCCCGGCTCAAAAGCTGGATTATTTTACGGCAATCAATCAATTCCTTTACACTGTGTTTCTTTCCATGGTACGAATTGTGGGCTGCAAGCATCGTAACAAGAACGGGTGTTTCTATTGTTTTGAAGTTTTGCATGACAATAATATTTTTGATGGCAGATCAGTAGTATAAGGCAATAGTCGTGCAAGGTTTTTAAAACAACCGCATAAGGCAGCTATAGTTCCGCATTTATTATTAATAATGCAGTTTCAGACTGGCTTTTTTACACATAAGAAGATAATAGGGTATAACTACTCGTGGTTTTTTATAAGCACAGTAATAAAAAACAGGCTGAAAATCTTAATTACCTACTATACTCCATGCTATTTTGCCCAAAAGCAGTTGCCAATACCGGTAGTGATTTAAAAAATAAAGGTTCCGCTTCTGCATAGCGATCTTCTTCTTTATAACAGGCCGCAAGGTTGAAGAGAGCCAGCGAATAATGATATTCCTGCTCACCCAGGGAAGCTTTTGCTCTTTCGGCAGTCTGTAAAAAATAAGTCCCCGCTTTTGCATATTCCTCCAGTTTGTAATAGACCGACCCGCATATACCCAGGAATTCCACCAGAACGGTATCGTTCCTGATCAGCCTGCCTGGGGATATATGTTTTCAATGAGACCTTTTGCGCTGCTATAATCGGCCTGTGCACAGGCCGTATCGAGCTCTTCGAGCTGTTTTTTTATATCCTGTCCCTTGTAGATACAAGGGGAAAAAACACCATTATCACGAGAGCGAGAAAGTTTTTCATTGTGTTAAAATTAAACAAATAATTTGTTGTCATAATTTGTGTTGAAAGCAGTTAAATTTGACCTTTATTTCCGCTATGAAAAAAACATTACTCCTTACCGTATTTTGCTGCTCCCTATGCCTCGCTTTTGGAGCCCCCTTCCCTGATTGGCGGGAGGGAACTGATACTCTTCCGAAGATTACTGCACGGCCATTGGTATTTGAAAATGCTTTCCGCAACGACTCGACCTGGGAAGACCCGACCGTACTGGCCAGTTTTTATACCATTGCCATCGGCAAAATAAAAATAGAAACCGGCAGGCTTATTGCCTGTGATGCCAGCGATATGCACAATACCCAGGCTTTCATTGAAACCTTCCCGACCGGCGAATTCCCCGTACAATTATCCATCGTAAAGGGAGAAGCGGGAGAATATGAATATGTAGCGTACACCCGCATATTGTTTTCTGATAAGCCCGTTAAAAAATGGGCTTACGCATTAAAACAGGGTGAAATTCCTCGGGAACCCTCGGATACAGTAACACGGTACCGCTGTGCTTTTTTTGGCGATATGGGAATGCAATCAACCGTTTTAACTGATTCGCTGACCAACGATCTTTTTATACAGAAGCCACACACAGAATGGGGGAATGTTTTTGTTACTAAATTCAATAAGATAAGCAATAAGGCCTTTATACATTCCTTCGACAACCATAACCTGATTTCTATTGCCACTTTTTTCAATCCTTGTTATGCCAGTTATATTGGTTATGATGATAAAGGAAAGCCTTGCCGCCTCTTACTGGATCCTGGAAATTTTCAAATACGGCGTTCATTGTTCTAAGTTTTATGGAACTGTACCGGCCATTTAATAAATGAAACAGCTCCTATTTTGTTCAAATTGTATTTTATCCAAATTAAATCCCACAATTCCAAAATGAAACTCAACGTACTTTATATGGCTGCGGCACTTTTTTTTCTCGCCAGTTGTAAGAATGATACAAATAAGGAAGAAGACCCCATTACTTCCAATCCTGACATAGAAGATGTTGATGCACCAGTAAAAGACACCGTACAGGCCAAAAACATAACCGAAAGGGATTTTAGTGTTACCAGAGAGAATGCCTATAACGATATGTTCCTGGACAGTCTCGCAATGGAAAATTATATCAGTAAAAGGGAGTTGGCAGATAAAAAAATTGCCCGCCGTATCCGAAGTTTCTACAATGCCAGAAACTACCAGTATGCCTGGTTCTCGACAAAAGGATTAACAGAACAATCCCGTTTTTTCTGGAACCAATATGATTATGCGGTCACCCACCTGAAGGACAGCTCCCTGGTCAATACTGCTTTTTATAAAGACGCCCAACGATACCTGAACCAGGAAAAAATGACGGCCAATACGAAAGATGCAGCGATCTTAAATACAGAATTTGGTTTTACTGAGCATTTTATCCGCTTTATCAACAGCACATACGAAAAAGGCTATGTAAAAAGAAAGGAGCAGGAGAAATTTGTACCGATTAAAAAACAAGACCCGCTTGAAACAGCCGATTCACTGCTGAACAAGAAACACAGTGATGAAAAATATTATGAACAGGTAAATGATATGTATGGTAACCTGAAAAAGAACCTGCAATTATATTATGATATTGCAAAAAATGGCGGATGGGCTACAATACCCACTGCCAAATCCATTAAGAAAGGTGAAACGATGGCCTCTATTCCATTGATAAAAAAAAGGCTGCAGTGGACCCAGGACATGCCAGGCAATGATACAACTGCTATTTTCACAGACACCCTTGAATTAGCCGTGAAAAAATTTCAAAAAAGACACGGGTACAAGGAGGATGGTTTGATTACTGCCGCTTTAATTAAGAACATGAATATTCCGGCAAGAGAGCGGCTGATGCAGGTACTTGTGAATATGGACAGGATGCGCTGGTTGCCACAAAAGCCCACCGGTAATCTTATCATTGTGAACTTACCGGAGTTTATGCTGCATGTATACGATGGCAACAAATTACTTTTTGATATGGTCGTTGTCGTTGGAAGAGTTGGCAATAATACCATGATGTTTAATGGTAACCTCAACCAGATCTATTTCAGCCCTTACTGGAATGTTCCGCAAAGTATTATTAAGAATGAAATAATTCCGGCAATAGCCAGGAACCCCAATTACCTAGTAGGTAAAAACATGGAAAGAGTTGGCTCCGGGATCCGGCAACGCCCCGGCCCGGGCAATGCCCTGGGTAAAGTAAAATTCATTTTCCCCAACAGCTTCAACATATATTTTCATGATACGCCATCTAAAAGCTTATTCGGACAGGATAAACGGGCCTTCAGCCACGGTTGTATCCGCCTGAAGGAACCTCAAAAAATGGCAGAATGGTTATTGAAAAATGACCCTGACTGGAATACTGAAAAAATAGTTTCTGCTATGAACCAGACGACAGAAAAATATGTAAAACTGAAAGATGCAGTACCGGTCTTTATTATTTATTACACGGCCTGGGTAGACAGCGATGGCCAGCTAAATTTCCGGGACGATGTGTACCAGCACGACATTGAAATTGTAAAGAAAATGTTCACCGCCAACCCTGTCTCCAATAAAACGGCAAAGACCGACACCCTGAAGACGAATTAGTACAGTAATAAAGCATATTAACCGTTCATCCCAAATGCTGCTTGTTCAAGCAGCATTTTATATTCGGTTACTGCCATACTATTACCGGCTGTGCTAAACCAAAACTGTATACTTTATGGTAAGGTATGTTATGTCCTTCAAAGTGCCGTCGGGCCTGCAACAAACTGCACAAAAAGTAATTGACCAGTATTTTGAGGCGCTGCATAAACATGGCCCCGGTGGTATGCGCAGCCAATGTTATGCAGACTATAATAATGCCTGCTACTTTGTACACATCAAGAGTTTTAAAAGAGAATCTGTCGCTAATCATCATTTCAGGTCCGGTACATTCCAGGAGTACCTGCAACAACTGGCAACTCTCTGCGGAGATATGCCTTCGTTTTCCCGCCTGGAACAGCAGCAAACATTTGAATCGATCTATTAGGGTCCTGTTTGGGAATCAAAAAGAGACGGTGTTACCTTCGCTATCATTCGGTCTGCTGGCTTTTCTTTTTGTTCGGGTTGCTAATGCTAAACCTTGCTCCGATATTGAGCTGCGCCACAAAAGAAGAACGCAGGTCAAAAGACTCATAACGATTGTGTGCTACTGAAAAACTTCCAATATTGGCAAATAACATGATGCGGGCTGATGCCATCAAGAAAAGACCCGGGGCAACTGACAATTCCCCTTCGCTGTAACGATTATTCAGTTTCAGTGATCCGGATTGGTTGTCATATATGCTAATCCGGTTAAATGAAAGTGAACCGTCGAGATACCAACCCCACTTATGACTTTTTTTGAAATAATGATACCGCTTATACGAAGTGCCAACAGCATGGCTGGAAATATGACCGCCATATAATGCAGATGGAGATGAATTGAACCGGGTATAATTATAAAAAATACCCAGCTCGCTATGCTCCGTCAGGCCGATGGAAAGTGAAGGCTGCAACATATTCGTATTGTAATAAAATATTTTCCTTCCAACACTAAGAATGCCGTACCATTTATTTTTTTCAACCTGGGCAAAGAGAGGCCCAATTGTGAAAAATAAAATGATGGAAAAAATTATCCGTTTGCCCATGACAACTGGTTTTATCAAACCTAATGCTCCTTAACTGGAATCCCAATAAGGTAAAATTCGTTTAACATTTCTTTAGTGCCCTGTCCTTATTTGTAAAGGTACATCCCCGGCAGCAACGGCCGGTTCGTGCATAAAAAAAATAAAAATCCATTTCAAAACCTGTAAATTTATCCCTCATAAATTAAACACCTACTGCCGATCCCGTTCTGTTACAAGGATTTGGCGGCGTGACAAAATCAAAATGGATATGCCCCGTGTTATAGTTCCTGTTGACTTCTCCGAAACATCGTTGAATGCCGCCCGCTTTACCGCCAAAATGCTGGCCGGTAAAAAAGAGGCTGTTGCCATTCTTTATAACAATTACGAAAGCGATGGCGATTATGATGTGGTCGTTGGGTACCAGGAAAGCCTGAAAAGAGAATTTTTGGCAATAGGGGTTGAAAAAGTGGAATACGAAAACGAAATGGGGGGCGACCTGATTGAAAATATTGCCCGTCTTGCGCTTTCCAGCAGGGCTACATTAATTGTTATGGGTATTACCGGAAAGTCGGAAGTACGGCAGGCCATGTTTGGCAGCAACACACTTAAATTGGTAGACAAGAACTTGTTGCCGGTGATGATTGTTCCGCCAGATGCGATATATAAAGGCATTAATAATGTGGTCTTCACCTCCGATTTTAAGGATGTGGAAGCCACAACCCCTTCAGCGTTGATCAGCACCGTACTGGAGATATTTCACCCGATGCTGCATATTTTAAATGTGAGTAAGGGAAACCATCCCACACCACCCGAAGACATACAACAGGGAGAAATAGCATTCAGGAAGATGTTTGAGCTGTTTAATACAAAATTTAATTACGTTACAGGAACCGATTTCTATGAATCAGTGGATAATTTCGTTAAAGAAAACGATATTGATGTATTGGTCACCATTCCCAAACACCAGAGCAATGCGGTATCCCTGTTTAAATCCTCCCATACCAAACGGCTGGCTTATCACAGCCGCATTCCCATTCTAGCGGCGCATGAATAAAGACAGGAAATACCCTGCTTACAACTATACTTGACTTCCCGGCAACAAACTGCTAACTTTGACCTGTTTCCGTCTATGCGACACTATTCAAAAAAACTGAGCCGTATTTACAGTTTTGCCGAGCAATCACTCCCGGCTAATTTTTATATCCCTGATTAAATGCCCGCCACTGACCTTTATTAAGCTGCCATTGTAATCCCGGCATCATGGCAGGATTGTCTCATTAATTATTGCTTATATGAAAAATATTAAACTGATCGAAGTGCCTTCGGAAATTGGAGCCGGTACCCGGGGCGCCAGCCTGGGTGTAGAGGCTATTAAAATTGCTGCCCTGGATTTTATGAGTAATTTTTTTATTCATTTCCCGTCTGAAAAGATATCCTCGGAAAATAAATTGTTGTATGAACCCATTGAGTCGCCTTATGCCAAACGTATAAAAGGGGTTATTTCCATCTATGAAAAAGTTTCCAAAGCCATCAGCGATGCGATGAAAAATAATTTTTTTCCCGTTGTTATTAGTGGCGACCATAGTACGGCAGGCGCCACAATTGCAGGTATTAAAATGGCCAAGCCCAAAAGTAAACTAGGTGTGATCTGGATAGATGCACATGCTGATATGCATACACCCTACACTACTCCTTCCGGGAATGTTCACGGTATGCCGATGGCTATTTCTATCAATGAAAACAATGATGACTGTGCTGTACATGACGTAGATGAAGAGACTGCTAAACATTGGAACTACCTGAAAAATATTGGTAAAATAGCCCCGAAGGTATTGCCGGAGGATGTGGTATTTATTTCACTCCGCGACTATGAAAAAGAAGAACGGCATTTGATCGAGAAATATAACATGAAAGTGATCACCTCAAAAGAAGTACGGAACAAAGGCGCTGAGAATGTGGTAAGGGCCGTGACCCGCTACCTGGCCGACTGTACGGATATTTATATCTCCTTTGATGTGGACAGTCTTGATTCTTCCATTTCCAAAGGAACCGGTACACCTGTCAGTAATGGGCTAAAAGAAAGGGAAGCAGAAGACCTGATCAGTAAATTTATGCAGAACCGCAAAGTCTGCTGTTTTGAAATAGCAGAAGTAAACCCCACCCTGGATAAAGAAAACCTGATGGCAGAAATTGCCTTCAACATATTGCAGCGAAGTGTGAATATCCTTTTAGTGAATTAATGACCAGGGAACGTTTTTTCTAATCCTGTCTTAAAATCGACAGGCAGGTAACCAAGTTTCTTTTTTGCTCTGTCAATAAGAAAATTGGTTCGCAAAGGTCTTCGGGCTGGTTGCGAAAAATCAGCTGCCGTTACTTTTTTAATCAGCGTACTGTCTAATTGCAGGTAGTCCGCTGTTTGGCAGGCCATCTGGTAAGGCGTCAGCACTTCTTCCCCGGATAAATGATAAATACCTTTAGCCTTTTTTTCAATAATCGAGACAATACCAGCAGCAAGATCTTCCACATAGGTGGGAGTTCTTACCTGGTCATCCACCACTTTGTACTCCTCTCCTTTCTCCAGCTTTTCTTTAACGACTGTAAGCAGGTTTCCCCTGCCTCCAACAGGAATACCATACACGAGTGATGTGCGGACAATGGCCCATTCATATTCATATTCTTTCACCGCATCTTCTGCTTCCGCTTTTGTTTTGCCATAAAAGTTAACCGGCATAATGCTGTCATCTTCCTGGTAGTATCCTTTATCACCATTAAAAACAAAGTCAGTAGAAATAAAAACAAAAAAACTTTTCTGCTCTTCTGCATTCAGTAACAGGGTAACGGTTCCCTCAACGTTTGTGAGATACGCAGGCCATTGCTGCAATTCACAATCATCCGGTTTGGTCATCGCTCCTGCATGCACAATGATTCCGGGCTGGTATTTCTCAAAAATATCATGTACGGCAAAAGGATCCGTAAAATCCAGTTCCTCATACACAAAGCCTTTCCTGTTTCCTAAAGCGAGACGGGATGGACCCTTACCGGTAGCGACAAGTTCATAGCCTTTATCCAGCAATTGTGCCGATAAATAATGCCCCAAAAAACCATTAGCCCCGGTAATCAGAATTTTCATGATACAAATGTAGTGAACAAAAAATCCTGTTCATAGAGAACAGGATCTTGCGTATTAAATTTGAGCGATCCGGTTGTAATCCTTTTAAAACCCTTTCTTCGGGACTGCTGTTGTAGCTGGTTCCTTAAACGGCATCCCTAAATTATACATGACAAAACTCCAGACATCAGTTGTTTCTTCGATTTGTTTGCTGGTAGGCTTGCCTGCACCATGACCTGCATTGGTATCAATACGGATCAGCATGGGACTGGCACCTGCATTATATTCCTGTAACCGAGCAGCGAATTTGAAAGAGTGCGCCGGTACTACCCTGTCATCATGATCAGCAGTAGTAACTAAAGTTGCCGGATAACTTACACCTTGTTTTAAATTATGATAAGGAGAATATTTATATAAATAGGGAAACTGGCTGGCTGAATCAGCATTGCCATACTCAACGGCCCAACCCCAGCCTACAGTAAATTTATGGTAGCGCAGCATATCCATTACCCCTACTGCCGGTAACGCGACTTTAAAAAGATCCGGCCGTTGAGTCATCGCAGCACCCACCAATAAACCGCCATTGCTTCCGCCGCGAATAGCGATCTTCTGGTTATTGGTATATTTTTCTTTGATCAGGTGTTCCGCTGCTCCAATAAAATCATCAAATACATTTTGCTTTTTTTCCAGCATTCCTGCCTGGTGCCATTTTTCTCCGTACTCACTGCCACCTCGCAGCGTTACCGAAACATAGATACCTCCCTGCTCAACAAAAAACGCATTGCTGGTACTAAAACCGGGAGTGATGGGTATATTAAAACCACCATACCCGTATAAGAGTACCGGATTTTGCCCGTTTCGAACCATCCCTTTTTTATAAGTGAGGAACATCGGAACTTTTGTTCCGTCCTTACTTGTAAAGAAAACCTGTTCTGTTACAAAATCGTCTGTTTTGATTTTTATTTCGGTTTTACGGAATAAGGAAGACTGACCGGTAGTAATATTATACCGGTAAATGGATGGCGGAGTACTGAAGGAAGAAAAAGTATAAAAGAATTCTTTGTCTTGCTTTTCACCAGCAAAACCACCCGCAGTGCCAATACCGGGCAACCTGATCTCCCTTACCAATTTACCATCATAGCTGTATTGATAAATCTTGCTGGCGGCATCTTTTAAATAAGTGGCAAATAAATAACCCCCGCCAGTACCTACACTTTGCAAAGCTTCTTCTTTTTCAGTGATGATCATTTTCCAATTTGTCTTCCAGGGATTTTTAGGGTCGATCAGTACGACCTGGTAATTAGGAGCCCCATCATTTGTACGGACAAGCAATTTACCTCCATTGTTATCTATTATATCCGGTTCGGTAGAAAAACCGGGTATCAAAAGTTTGAATTTTGTCTGGGAAGGATCTTTTTTGTCCTGGTACCATAGTTCCCCTCCACTGGTTCCTTCAGATACATTCAACAAAAGAAAGCGGCCATCTTCCGTTAGTCCTGCACCATGAAAACGGAGCGGATGCTCTTTATCTTCATGTACGAGGATATCTTTGGACTGTTGTGTACCGAGTTTGTGATAAAAAACTTTATGATACAGGTTTTGTTTACTCAATTTTGATTTTTCATCAGGTTGATCATACCCGTTGTAATAAAAACCATCATCCCCGTTCCAATTGGCACCACCAAATTTTGTCCATTCGACCTTCTCCTCTAATACTTTTTTAGTAGCCGATTCCATGACAAATATTTCCTGCCAATCGCTCCCTGCCACAGCAATTGAGTACGCAAAATATTTTCCTGTTTTGCTGAAATTAGTACCACCCAAAGCCGCAATCCCGTCTTTATTCAGTGTATTAGGATTCAAAAACTCTTCCGGTTTACCCGTCAATCCCTTCTGCCGGTACATCACTGACTGATTTTGCAAACCATCATTTTTAAAAAAATAATAGTGGTCAGCTTTTTTAAAAGGAGATGAATACCGGGGATAGTTCCAGAGGTCTTCCAGCCTTTTTTTGATCTTATCCCGTTGGGGAATTGTGGCGAGATAATCAAAGGTTACTTTATTCTGGGCCTTTACCCAGGCTTTGGTCTCTTCGCTGTTATCATCTTCCAGCCAGCGGTAAGGGTCTGCTACTTTGGTTCCGTGGTAATCCTCCGTAGTCTCCCCTTTTTTTGTTTCCGGGTATTGTAGCTGTGCGGGAAGTACGAAGGGAGATAATAAAAAGAGTAGGGAAAGTATCCTTTTCATGCGAAAATTTTTTATTCAGCTAAAGATAAAGGAAGTACCTGCAAGAATAAAACCTGCTTTACGGGAGGTTTTACCGGTGGATAAGTGAGCCTTTTCAGTCTTTAATGACTGTCGGTGCTCCTTCTGAGAGCCAGGTGGCAAATATTTCTGACAGCTTCCAATCCCTGCCGGCATAAAGGCGGGGTCGGGCTAATAAATAATCTAAGAATTTTACCAGGTCAGCGGGCTGGCATTCCGCCATCACATAAAGTGTCTTCCTCCCTTTGTAATCCCCGCTGTTGATCGGTTTATCAATAGAAGGGTTATTCTCAAGAAAATACTGACCCGTGAAGCGAATATCTGCCACCATCGAGTCAATAGTTTTTTTTTCACTGGCTGCATCCCAATACGCAAAAACAGTATACCGGTCAAAAAACGGAGCTTCGTAAACATCCTGGAGGCGGATAAAATGGGCGGCAATTTTTGGAATAAAGCCATAGTGGATGGTAGTTTTTTCCATTAGTACATAGAGCAAATCACCTTTTTTTAATGCAAGGCCGCTTTTATTATTTCCAATAGAGAAATAATAATAATCTGCTTTTATCAAATGACATTTACCGTATCCCTTTTCGACAGTCTCTTCCTTTGAACCATTATACATTCCCCATACCAGTCCCAATTGTTTTTCTTTCAGCGAATGACCATCCGGCAGTTGAACCTGCACCACCTTTACACTATCATTCAGGTCAAGAATATAATCAGTAATAGGAAATGCCCGTAGCCATTTGGAAGTATCAGCCTGTGCAAATCCGTTGATGTGAGCGCCAAGAAGTAAGAAAATAGAAAAATTTCGCATGGGTAGATTTGTGTAGCAACTTACAATTGTCATTTTGTTATTTTTATCCGGGTTGCTGGGTATTTTTTTTCAGCTAAAACCAGTTATACTACAAGGATAGCTGACCAAATGCTACACGGGTAGTATCTTCGTTAGGCTCAACCGAACAACCGTTAGCGTGTAATAAATACACATTCAAAACATAATACTTATTTTTGGACTGTTTAAAAGAAGAAATGGAAAAGAAAGTAACCAGGATCGGAGTTTTAACATCGGGCGGTGATTCCCCGGGCATGAATGCAGCTATCCGGGCGGTAGTACGTACAGGCATCTATCATGGGTTAGAAGTCTATGGTATTATGCGTGGCTACCAGGGCCTTATTGAAGATGATATTTATCGGATGGAATCCCGATCTGTAGCTAATATTATTCAGCGCGGCGGCACCATGCTGAAGACAGCCCGTTGCAAAGAGTTTTTTGAACCCGAAGGAAGAAAAAAAGCCTATGACAATTTAAAAAGAAGAGGCATTAATGGCCTGGTGATCATCGGGGGAGATGGCTCATTCCGGGGTGCTGTGAAATTCAGCCAGGAATTTGATATTCCCTGTATTGGAATCGCCGGCACTATTGATAAAGATATCCATGGCACAGACTTTACCATTGGTTTTGATACAGCAGTAAATACCGCAGTGGAAGCCATTGATAAGATCAGGGACACCATGGATGCGCATGACCGGATTTTTATTATAGAAGTTATGGGAAGAGACGCCGGATATATTGCCCTGCATAGCGGTATTGCCACCGGTGCAGAAAATATATTATTACCCGAACGAAAAACAGACATGGACGATATTATCAGTTCCCTACTCGAAAAAGAACGGAGAAAAAAACTGGTGAACCTGATTGTGGTGGCAGAAGGTGATGGTTTCGGCGGAGCCAATGAAGTGGAAAAAATATTAAAAGTAAAACTACCGAAGGCAGAAATAAGAGTTTGCATCCTCGGCCATATTCAACGGGGTGGTTCACCAAGCTGTATTGACAGGTTGATAGCCAGCCGTATGGGATATCATGCCGTTGAATCATTGATTGAAGGACGCCATAACATGTTCGTGGGTATCCTGAATAATAAAATGCACTACATACCGTTGGAGAATGCAGTAAAAAATAAAGGGAAGATCAGTGAGGAGTGGATGAAGATCGTAAAGATTTTAGCTTCGTAATTCAAATGATTAAAAAACAGTAACCAGAACTCAACAAAAATCATGGCAAAACACTCACAGAAGTACTATCATAAATCAATGAACCGGGAAGCCGGTCTTGCGCATAAAAATCATCGTACCAAAATCGTTGCCACTGTAGGCCCTGCCTGCGATACCTATGACAAACTACTTGAATTGGTAATTGCCGGTGTCAATGTGTTCCGCCTGAATTTTTCACATGGGTCGCACGAAGACAAAACAAAGATCATTGAACATGTCCGCAAGATCAATAAGACCGAACCTTTTAATATTGCGATTCTCGGTGACCTGCAAGGCCCTAAATTAAGGGTAGGAGAAATCAAAGATGGCGAAATGATGATCAAAGCCGGTGACATACTCACTTTCACGAATGAAAAATTGATTGGCACCATAGAAAGGATCTATGTGTCCTATCCCAACCTGCATGCAGACGTAAAAGTCGGCAATACGATCCTCATCAACGATGGCAGACTGGAAGTAAAAGTTAAAAAAATACTGAAGAACAATGATGTACAGGTGGAAGTAATCTTAGGAGGTATACTGTCTTCAAAAAAAGGGATCAACCTTCCTGATACTAAAATATCACTGCCAGCCTTAACCGAAAAAGATCTGGTTGACCTCGACTATATCATTGAGCAACAACTCGACTGGGTGGCCCTTTCTTTTGTGCGTAGTGTAAAAGACCTGGCTATACTCCGTAGCAAGCTTGATCAGAAAAAGAGTATGACAAAGATCATCTCTAAAATAGAAAAACCGGAAGCGTTGGAAAATTTGCGGGATATCATCATTGAATCGGATGCTGTTATGATTGCCCGTGGTGACCTTGGTGTGGAACTGCCGGTTGAAAAAATACCACTACTTCAAAAGCAGATCATACGCATGTGCCTGCACAGGGCGAAACCCGTGATTGTAGCTACACAGATGATGGAGAGCATGATCGAATTCAATAAGCCTAACCGGAGCGAGATCACTGATGTAGCCAATGCCGTAATAGAAGGTGCTGATGCCGTGATGCTTAGTGCAGAAACCGCTACCGGCGATCATCCTACGCTGGTGGTAGAAACCATGCGGAAGATTATAACGGAAGTAGAAAAATCAGGATATAATTATAACCGGGAAGATGAACTGGCGCCACAACCCCACTCTCCTTCTTTCCTGAGCGATGCCATTTGTTATAATGCCTGTAAGCTCGCCAAAGATGTAAATGCAGATGCGCTGATCGGGATGACGGAAAGCGGTTATACGGGTTTTATGCTGAGCAGCTATCGTCCCAAAGCTCCCTTATATATTTTCACGAAAGAAAAATCCCTGGTCAACCAGCTATCTCTCAGCTGGGGTGTAAGGGCTTTTTATTATGATGAAGAAGAAAGCCTCGATGATATCATCTTCGACCAGATCGATATCCTGAAGGAAAGGAAATTTTTAAAATCAGGAGATATCGTGGTGAATACCGGCAGCACACCGGTGCCTTTGCATTTACCAACCAATGTTTTAAAGATCACCACCGTAGAATAGACGGTATGCTTACATTTTCCGGATCTTAATATTGCGGTAGCAAACTTCATCACCATGGTCCTGCAGACCTATACGTCCTTTGCGATAGGTGGAGAAGGCTGGCATGCTTCTGAATTTGCTTCCTGCTACTAATTTTTTCCAGTTATCATCCCATAAGATGGTGGAGACCACTTTTTCCCCGTTCAGGAATAAGTCCAGTTGGCCATTTACGCATTTTATTTCAGCCAGGTTCCATTCGCCAACTGCTTTTACTGTTTCTTTCGAGGATGATATCAGGTCATAGAGGTCACCCGCCCGGTGTTTTACAATCTTTGCATCCGGGTGGCCGTCATTATCCAGTACCTGCATTTCCATTCCGGTTTCCCAGGGCCAGTTATATTTGGGTTTGTCTTCATGAATAAAAAAGATAATTCCGCTATTGCCATTCTTGCTGATCTTCCATTCCAGTTGCAAATGAAAATTATCATACTCTTCGTCTGTAACAATATCCCAATCGCCTTTGATCTTGAATTGTTTCTTTACAAGGGTTTCAAGACATAAGACACCGTCCTTTACTTTCCATACTGAATCAATGGCACCCCCACCATATTTATGCCACCCGGCTGAACTCTTACCATCAAACAATAATTTCCATCCTTCCTTTTTTTCTTCACTGGTCAGCAAATCAGACACGGTCGATTGTTTCGATGAATTGCAGGAAAACAGGAGGACGGTTATTGCCGAAATTGTCAATAGCTTCCGCATGAATCATTATTTTTTGAGTAAGAGAATATATTTTACTATCGCGGTTGCATCCGCTTCTGTTACAGAACTGTTCGGGGGCATTGCGATATCACCCCAAACACCGCTTCCACCCTTCATCACTTTCTCTGCCAGCATTTTTATATTGGCTTCAGTACTTTCATACTTGTTGGCCACTTCCCGGTAGGCAGGTCCGGTCAATTTTTCGTCAATTTTATGGCAGGTCAAACAGAGATTCTTAGAATCAGAAATAAGGGCCAGCCCTTTCTTGTAATCTGGGTTGCTACTGAGGTCATCCGCCGGTTTCGTTTCGGTGCCCTCGCCCTCTTGTTTATCTTTAGCAGAACCACAAGCCATCAAAAGACTAATAAAAGTTATAAGAACAAAAAACTTTTTCATAAAAAAATATTTTTTAAATATACATCGAAATAAACAGTTATCCCAAACCTAATGAATTCCGGTTACGCTGCTCATCGGCAGCAGCCGCTGCAAAATCATCAAAGGCCTTATCAGTTACCCTGATAATGTGTTGCTGGATAAAGGCGGCTCCTTCTGTGGCCCCATCTTCGGCATTTTTTATACAGCATTCCCATTCCATCACGGCCCAGCCTTTATAATCATATTGTGCGAGCTTACTAAAAATAGATTTGAAATCAATTTGCCCGTCCCCAAGGGAACGAAAACGCCCCGCCCTGTCTATCCAGTTCTGATACCCGCCATACACCCCTTGCTTACCAGTAGGGTTAAACTCAGCATCCTTTACATGAAACATTTTTATCCGTTCATGATAAATATCGATATAAGAAAGGTAATCGAGACATTGTAAAACAAAATGAGAGGGATCATATAGCAGGCAGGCCCTTTTATGGTGGCCGGTCTTATCCAAAAACATTTCGTAACTGATCCCATCATGAAGATCTTCACCCGCATGAATTTCATAGCAAAGATCCACACCACAGTTATCAAACTCGTTTAAAACCGGTAACCAGCGATTGGCCAGTTCGGTAAACCCTGTTTCCACTAATCCAACTGGTCGTTGCGGCCAGGGATAAACCATGGGCCAGAGTAATGCACCGCTGAAAGTTGCATGTGCATTTAATCCTAAATGCTGAGAAGCTTTAGCAGCATACTTTAATTGCTGTATGGCCCAGGCGGTCCTCGCTGTTGGGTTGCCATGTACCACTGCAGGAGCAAAACTATCAAACAAACTATCATAAGCAGGGTTAACAGCTACCAGCTGTCCCTGCAAATGAGTGGAGAGTTCCGTTATCTCCAGGCCGCAATCATTGACAATGCCTTTTATTTCATCGCAATAAGTTTTACTTTCAGCTGCTTTTTGAAGATCGATACAGCGCCTGTCCCAGGTAGGTATCTGCACCCCTTTGAATCCTAGTGCTTCTGCCCAGAGGCAAATGGCTTTCAGGTCATGAAATGGAGGTGTATCATTCATGAACTGTGCTAAAAATATACCCGGGCCTTTAATAGTTGTCATTGAAAATTGATTATTGAATATTTATTTTATAATGAAGTCCATTTTGTCTCACTGCGGCTGCTTTCAAGTACTTTCTCTATAAATAACATTCCCCTCACCCCGTCTTCAATACCCGGAAAGTCCAACCATTCTTCCTTAGGTGTTTCTCCACTCAGCTGGGCCTTTACAGAAAAAGCAAAATTGCGGTAATGATTGGCAAATGCTTCCAAATACCCTTCAGGGTGACCGGCCGGCGTCCTTGAATTATGTTTTGCATATGAACCTAGATAACTCTCGCCCGCTCTCCATATTTCTGCCGGCTTATCCTGCCATTTAATATAGAGTGTATTGGGTTCTTTGTGCGACCAGTCAAGCCCTCCTTTCTCACCATATACCCTTATACGGATATTATTTTCTTCCCCGGTTGCTACCTGTGTCGCAAATAAAATACCGCTGGCACCATTATTCAATTTAAGCAACACTGAACCATCATCATCGAGTTTTCTTCCGGGTACCGTAATGTTCAGGTCGGCGCAAATCTTTGTTACCTGCAATCCCGTCACATACTCAGCCATATTAAAAACATGGGTACCAATATCACCAATAGCACCGGCGGCCCCGCTTTTGGTTGGGTCGGTCCGCCAATCAGCTTGCTTATTACCCGAACTTTCCAGCAAATTACTCAGCCAGCCCTGGGGATATTCCACGTACACTTTTCGGATAGCTCCAAATTTTCCACTTAACACTTGTTGCCTGGCTTCTTTAAGCAAAGGATAACCTGTATAAGTATGCGTGAGACAGAAAAGCTTACCACTTTTTTCAATGACAGATTGAAGTGCCAGTGCTTCTTCTAAATTAAAAGTGGCCGGCTTATCAAGTACCACATGAAAACCATTTTCCAACGCCAGTTTGGCTGGCTCAAAGTGAAGATGGTTGGGTGTTACAATACTGACAAGGTCCATCCTTTCATGGGCAGGCAGGTCTGCTTCTCTCCGGATCATTTCTTTATAACTACCATAAACCCGTTCGGGTGAAAGGTATAAACGAACACCTGTTTGTTTTGATTTTTCAGGATCACTGCTAAAAGCACCACATACCAATTCGATTTCTCCGTCCATCGATGCAGCAATACGATGTATAGCACCGATAAAAGCGCCCGGGCCGCCACCGATCATTCCCATGCGTAATTTTCTTAATGCCATTGCAAACGTTTGAGGTTAATATTGTTAATTGAAAAAATATCTGGCAGCAACATAAATCAATGTTTAAAAATAGTACATTTAGTTTTTAAACGATTGATTTTAAAAAATTTCCGGTTAACAAAAGGCTTGCTTATGAAATCTACGGTTCGCTTCCAACTTTCTGCAATGATGTTCCTGAATTTTTTTGTGTGGGGAATCTGGTTCGTAACGATGGGTACTTATCTTACCAAAGGAACTATCGGGGCTACTGGCGGGCAAACAGGTCTTGCATATGGAACACAATGTCTTGGCGCCATTGTGGCACCGTTTATTGTAGGTATGATTGCTGATCGTTTTTTCGCAGCACAAAAAATTCTTGGGGTGTTGCATTTAGCCGGGGCCGGTTTGCTTTTTTATATAGCATCGCAAAGCAGCTTTGGCTCTTTCTACTCGTTACTGCTTATCTATATGATTATTTATATGCCCACACTGGCATTGGTAAATGCAATTGCATTAAAACAAATCTCAAATGCAGAGAAAGAATTTTCAGGCATTCGTATGTGGGGAACAATCGGATGGATAGTAGCCGGTTTAATAATTGGCTGGATGGCATGGGAATCAAACCCTGATTCCCTGAATATCACCTATAAAATTGCCGCCATTATTTCGGCGGCATTTGGTATTTATTCCTTCTTTCTGCCAGGTACACCACCGCCAAAAGCCGGACAAAATGTTTCTGTAAGCGATGTACTTGGACTTGATGCACTGAAAATATTAAAGGATAAGAATTACTTAATTTTCTTTTTAGCTTCAATACTCATTTGTATTCCTCTTGCTTTTTATTATGGACAGGCCAATCAATTTTTGAATGAAGTGGGCATGCAAAAGGCAGCGGCAAAAATGACAATGGGTCAAATCGCAGAAACGATATTCTTATTCCTTATGCCATGGTTTTTTAAACGATTCGGAACTAAGCAAATGTTATTATTCGGAATGCTGGCCTGGATAGTACGATATTTGCTCTTTGCTTATGGCGATATGGGTTCAGGCATCTGGATGCTGTATGCGGGCATTATCCTCCACGGCATTTGCTACGATTTCTTTTTTGTTACTGGGCAAATTTACACGGACCAAAAAGCAGGTCCAAGGATTCGTTCGTCAGCACAAGGGTTAATTACTTTGGCTACATATGGTGTCGGAATGTATATCGGTTTTTATGTGGCCGGTTTATATGTAGATAAAAATAGTGTGGCCGGTGGAGGTCATAACTGGCATACTATCTGGATTTTCCCCTGCCTTTTTGCAGCAGGTGTATCACTAATGTTTCTTGTATTATTTAAAAACGATAAGAAAAAATTAGCCGCAGTCTGATATGAAAAGAAGAGCCGCTTTAAAAACAATAGCAAGCAGTGCCACTGGTTTGGTTATAGCAGGCAGGCTATCGGCCTATTCATTTGAAAACGAACAATATTTTTCTTTAAATGGAAATATTAATCATTCTGTTTGCCAATGGACATATGGCGATATGCCATTAGATGAATTATGTGTAACGGTTAAAAAGTTAGGATTAAAAGCTATTGACCTGATAGCACCAAAAGACTGGCCTGTGCTGCAAAAGCATGGGCTTTACTGCTCCATGTGCTATACGGCAGCTGCCAAACAAAGTCTAACCGAAGGATGGAATAACCCTGCTTTTCAACCCGGGCTTATCAGAGATTTTACTGAAGCTATTCCCCTGGTAGCAAAAGCCGGTTATAAAAACCTGATTTGCTTTAGCGGCAACCGCAAAGGCATGGATGATGAAACAGGAATGAAGAATTGTGTGGCCGGTTTAAAAAAAATAATACCCCTGGCAGAACAAAATGGTGTGATTATCCAAATGGAATTATTCAACAGCAAAGTTGACCACAAAGATTATATGTGTGATAAAAGTGCCTGGGGAATTGAACTGTGCAAAAGGATAGGTTCAGAAAATTTTAAACTGCTTTATGATATTTATCACATGCAGATAAATGAAGGTGATGTAATAAGAACAATAAAAGACCATCATCAATATTTCGGGCATTATCATACCGCCGGTGTACCGGGCAGGCATGAGATTGATGATACCCAGGAATTGTTTTATCCTGCTATCATGCGGGCCATTGCTGCAACTGGTTTCAAAGGGTATGTGGCACAGGAATTCATCCCAACCGGTAAAGAAATGACTGATAAAGTAGCTGCATTAAAAAAAGCAATAAAAATCTGTGATATTTAAAATCTATTAATCTGAATATATGGCTGATAATACTTATGACGCAATTGTAATTGGCTCTGGCATCAGTGGTGGGTGGGCTGCAAAAGAGTTGACCGAAAAAGGATTGAAAGTACTGCTGCTGGAAAGGGGCCGTGACATTGAACATATAAAAGACTATGTCAATGCCAATAAAGAAGTATGGGAATTCCCGCATCGTGACAGTGCTACACAGCAAATGAAAAAGGATTTTCCGGTTTTGAAAAGAGATTACCCGCTGAATGAATCCACGATGGGTATGTGGGCCAACGAACAGGAATCGCCATATACGGAGGTCAAACGATTTGATTGGTACCGTGGATATCATGTCGGGGGCCGTTCCTTATTATGGGGCCGCCAGAGTTATCGCTTCAATAAGTGGGACTTTGAAGCCAACGCTAAAGAAGGTATAGCAGTAGATTGGCCCATCCGGTATGAGGATGTGGCGCCCTGGTACAGCTATGCTGAAAAATTTGCAGGTATACAAGGCAGTAAAGATGGGTTGGATGTACTCCCAGACGGTGATTTTATGCCGGCAATGGAACTGAACTGTGCGGAAAAAGAAGTGAAGAAAAGAATGGAAGCTTTTTACAAAAATACCCGGCATATTATTATTGGCCGGAGCGCTAATATAACGGTGCCGCACAATGACCGCACCAATTGCCAGTACCGCAACCGGTGCTGGAGAGGCTGCCCCTTTGGAGCCTATTTCAGTACACAATCAGCGACATTGCCGGCAGCGATGAAAACCGGCAATCTTACGCTTCGCCCCTTTTCAATTGTTACAAAAATCCTCTACAATAAAGACACGAAAAAAGCAACCGGTGTCGAGATCGTAGATGCCGAAACAAACAAAACCTATGAGTTCAAATCAAAGATCGTTTTTGTATGTGCTTCATCCTTTAACTCATCCTGGGTATTAATGAACTCTGCTACTGATGTATGGGAAGGCGGATTGGGGAGCAGCAGCGGTGAACTGGGGCATAATGTAATGGATCATCATTTCAGGACCGGAGCGGGTGGTACCGTAGAAGGCTTTAGCGATAAATATGAATATGGCCGCAGGCCAACGGGTATATATATTCCACGCTTTCGAAATGTTTATAACGATAAAAGGGATTATCTCCGGGGCTTTGGTTACCAGGGAGGTGCTGGTCGTGGCCGTGGAGCAGAAGTAGCCGAGTTTACCATCGGGGCCGACCTGAAAGAAGCAATGAGCATTCCCAAAGATGAATGGCATTTTGGCATTACCGGATTCGGAGAAATGCTGCCGGATCACAGTAATAAAATTTACCTCGATAAAGACAAAAAAGACAAATGGGGCTTACCGGTACTGGCCATGGATGTGGAAATTAAAGAGAATGAAAAAAAGATGCGTATTGATATGATGAACGATGCCAAAGAAATGCTGGAAGCCGCCGGATTAAAAGATGTAAAAGCTAATGATAATGGATACACAGTTGGTATGGGTATCCATGAAATGGGAACCGCCCGCATGGGAAGGGATCCAAAGACTTCCGTCCTCAATGGCAATAACCAGGTGTGGGATGCATTGAATGTGTTTGTAACAGACGGCGCCTGTATGACAAGTGCCAGTTGTGTGAACCCTTCATTGACCTATATGGCCTTGACAGCCAGGGCGGCTGAATTTGCAGTCAACGAATTGAAAAAAGGGAATTTATAAACTATTATTAGCAACTTAAAAAAGATACTATGGATCGCAGAGAACTTTTAAAAATGATTGCCGTACTTACCGGTGGTGTTGTTATTGGTGGCGAAGTGTTTTTGACGGGCTGTAAAACAGCCGGTAAAGCTGATGCAGGTTTTACCGCCGCTAATATTACTTTACTGGATGAGATCGGCGAAACCATTATACCGGCTACCTCCACTCCGGGTGCCAAAGCGGCTCAGATTGGTGAGTTCATGAAAACAATTGTAACGGATTGCTATACGGCAAAACAGCAAACCGCTTTTACCAACGGTATTGCTACGCTGGAAGAAGCCTGTAAAAAAGTAAACAGTAAAAACTTCATGGATTGTACCCCACAACAACGGCATGATTTCCTGGTAAGCCTGGAAAAAGAAGCTAAAGATTTTAATACAAAAAGTGATGTGGAGGATAAACCGAAGAGAGAAATTCATGAACAAACCAACGCAAAACTAGCCTGGAAAGATAAGACTGATTTTGAAGGGACTTCATCTCATTATTATACCATGATAAAACAACTCACATTGTGGGGTTATTTTACTTCAAAACCCGGGGCTACTCAGCAGTTAAGGAACTTACCAGTGCCTGGCAAATATGATGGCGCTTATCCATATGTAAAAGGTGATAAAGCATTTTCATAATACTTAACCCAACTTATGCAACAGAGCAGAAGAAGATTTTTACAATTGACCGGTGCTACGGCAGCGGGACTCACCCTGACAGGCTTATCAGGCCATTCCTTATTTAGCGGGGAAGATAAAAGAAAGATAAAAACATTTGGCCTCCAACTATACACCCTCCGGGATGTATTGCCGCAGGATCCGAAAGGCATTTTAAAACAAGTCGCTTCATTTGGTTACAAACAAATAGAAAGTTACGAGGGTAAGGATGGAATGTTCTGGGGGTTGGGTCATACTGGTTTTAAGAAATATATGGATGACCTGGGTATGAAAATGATCAACAGCCATTGTGATATGAATAAGGATTTTGAAAAAAAAGCTGGCGATGCTGCGGCGATCGGTATGAAGTACCTGATTTGTCCATGGGTGGGTCCGCAAAAAAAGTTGGATGATTTTAAAAAACTGGCCGATACTTTTAACCAGAAGGGAGAGATATGTAAGAAAAACGGGATCCGGTTTGCTTATCATAATCATGATTATTCCTTCAAAGCCATGGATGGACAACTACCACAGGATATAATGATGACAGGCACGAATCCCGATACGGTTGATTTTGAAATGGATATTTACTGGGTCGTAGTTGCCGGTCAGGATCCAATAGCCTGGTTTAAAAAATATCCCAACCGCTTTACCAGCTGCCATATAAAAGACAGGACGAAAAATCCGGGAACTGATAATGGCAAAAATTCAACCGACCTTGGCACCGGATCTATTGATTTCCGCAGGATATTAAAACCAGCCTCTAAATCAGGTATGCAATATTATATTGTAGAACAGGAAGCTTATCCGAATGGCACATCGTTGCAGGCGGTGCAAGCTGGTGCGGAGTATATGAAGAAATTGAAGATATAGTTTTCGAAAATCATAGCAACGCTTTACGCAAAGCCCCGACTTCGTTGGGGCTTATTGCGTTATTGGTATAACTTTCCCCCGAATCTTTAAACGCCTCATGAATAAATCCCATCTCACTTTTCTCCTTTCCTCTCAAGGAAGAATGAAACTCAACACAACCCGTCTTTGCCGCCAGCATTTTAATATTATCTGCCCGTACTCCGCTACCAGGCATTATGATAATACGCTCATCCGCTTTCTTATTTAATTCAGCTACCAAATTAACCCCATCTACTACAGACGGGCGTTGTCCGGAAGTTAAAATACGTTCACAACCTATTTCAATTAACTCCTCCAAAGCAAGAAAGGGATCTTTACAACGATCAAATGCCCGGTGAAACGTAACTCCTAAAGGATATGCAGCTTCTATTAACAGGGCTGTTCTTACCACATCAATCGTTCCGTCCATATTCAATAAACCTATCACTACCCCATCACATCCTGATTCCCTGCAAAGCTTCACATCTTTCAGCATGATCTCAAATTCATCTTTGCTATATAAAAAATCACCGCCTCTTGGCCGGATAATGGGATAGATGGAAACAGGAAAAGCTTCCCTGCATTGCCTGATCGTTCCAAAAGAGGGTGTTGTTCCGCCCTCTGCAAGATTCGCACAAAGCTCTATCCTGTCTGCCCCGCCTTCTACCGCAGATTTTGTGGTCAAAAAATCAGAAGTAGCTATTTCGATGATGTATTTTTTATTTTCCATTATTACTCCATCATAAATTTTGCCGCAACTAATTTTTCCATACTGTTTGTTTTAATAGCATAGGAAAACCCCTTATGAATTGCATAAGTCCCCACTTCTCCTTTCTTATTCACGGCTAAAAAAGCGACCTGGATATCTTTGGCTTTTGCTCCTTTTTTCCGGATGATCCTTTCGATCACTTTTTTACAAGCTGCTTCCGGGGATAGGCCCTGCCGCATCAATTCAATAACTGAATGTGAACCCGCAACCCGGATCACATCTTCGCCCTGCCCGGTAGCAGTGCAGGCTCCCACTTCGTTATCAACAAATAAACCGGCACCAATTATGGGTGAATCACCCAACCTTCCCCGCATTTTGAATCCTGCCCCACTGGTGGTACAACTGCCGCTCAGGTTTCCATGGGTATCCATTGCTACCATACCAATGGTATCATGATTCCATTCACCCGTCTCGAGTTTATAGGGAGCAAAAGGACCAGGATTATTTTTGCCTCCCTCTCCGGCAGGCAGGCTTTCAATATTTATCGCCGGTGGTTTATATTCAGTGTTTTTCAGCCATTTTTCATAATTCTTCTGCGCTTCAGGTGATAATTTTTGTTCTTCCAAAGTAAATCCTTCCGCAACAGCAAATTGCTGGGCTCCGGTTCCTACCAGCATCACATGCGGTGTTTTCTCCATCACACGCCGGGCAACAGCAACCGGATGTTTTATTCTTTCGAGGAAAGCAACACTGCCGCAATTGGAAAACTCATCCATGATACAGGCATCCAGGGTAACAAAACCATCACGATCGGGATTGGCATTCAGACCCACACAACAGTTTTGTTCAGATTCCGTCACCATCACCCCTTTTTCCACGGCATCCAATGCCCTACCCCCCTTACTTAGTATTTCCCAGGCCCCTTTATTAGCCCGCAATCCCGCATCCCAGGTTGAAATAACAACAGGTTTACCTTTTGTAATAACATTTTCGGTCATTGACCAGGCATCTTTCGTCAATAAGCTTGCGAAACCAGTAAAAGCCGAGAACCGGATGAACTTTCTTCGATTGAACATTGTTGCATATTTAAGCCGAAATTAAGGATTGTGCCGGTAAGAAAATAAAGCGGAAAGAATACAATTTGAGTTAAAAGTTTACCGTCTTCCAAACTTTCGGGCTAAGAAAAACCTTAATAAAATTTGCACAAAAAATATTTGATGTTTAAACATTGATTCATTACCTTTACATTTTAACACAAGAAAATGAAAATAGAAATTATATCAGGTAGTCCCCGGACAAACAGTGTAACCCGCAGGGTAGCTTTATACCTTCAAAACTGGTTAAGGGAAAATACTACACATGAGACCAGTATTATTGATCTCCGTGAGTGGCCCGTACCCCCGATGCAATCGGTATGGATATCACCAGAAAAAACACCGGTAGAATTTCAGCCATTGGCCAAAAGGATTTTTGAGGCAGATGCCTATATCCTGGTTACTCCGGAATATAATGGCAGCTACTCTCCTTCTCTGAAGAATTTGCTGGATCATTTTCCTAAAAGACACCGAAAGCCTTTTGGCATCGTAACAGCATCTCCAGGTGCGATGGGTGGTATCAGAGCTGCTCAACAATTGGTGCAATTGGTTCCTGCCTTATTTGGTATCGCATCGCCTTATATGCTGATTGTTCCTGCGGTAGATAAAAAATTTAGTCCGGATGGTGACCTGCTGGATGAAAGTTTCCAAAACGGAGTACATAATTTTATCTCTGAGTTTCTATGGCTGGCAGATCAATTGGTGGAAGCACCCGTCGAAAGCTTAAAATAGAAACTGCTTCCTTCCTGAACAAATATGTCGGAGCATTATTAATTATAAACTAAAAAAAAACCTCCTTCGCTAAGCCTTCCTGATGGCAGACAGGGCTTTGGAGGATAAAAAGGAGTTGATTATGAAAACCATTCTTCACAAGGCTGCTACAAGAGGCCATGCAAATCATGGATGGTTGGATTCTTATCACAGCTTTAGCTTTGCCGGTTATCATGACCCGGAAAGAATGAATTTCGGTGTATTACGAGTGCTGAATGATGACACAGTGGCCGGTGCCAGGGGCTTCGGTACACACCCGCATGAGAATATGGAGATCATCTCTATTCCTACCAGCGGTGATCTTGAACATTTTGACAATATGGGTAACAAACAGGTTATCCGCCAGGGCGATGTACAGGTAATGAGTGCAGGTACCGGTATTGAGCATGGTGAAAAGAACAAAAACCATGACAAAGCCGTAAAATTTTTCCAGATATGGGTGTATCCCAATCAAAAAAATGTAATACCCCGCTATGATCAGCAAAGTTTTGCGGATGCAGACAAGCACAACAAATTGCTGACTGTTGTATCACCTATCGGCACAAATGACGGTGGTGTACAGATTCACCAGGACGCCTGGTTTAGTTTGGGAAAACTGGATAATGGATTTGCTACTTGGTATGAACTCAAGAATAAAGAAAATGGTGTTTATGCATTTGTCATTGAAGGAGAAATTACCATCAATGGTGAGAAACTAAACAGAAGAGACGGGTTGGCTATCACCGATACCGATAAACTTGAAATCAAAGCGGATACTGAAGCAGAGATACTGCTGATGGAAGTACCAACTCCCCGTTAAAAATATTTTATTCGCATGGTCCTTACCCCAAAAGGAAGGGTTTTGAAAACTCATTAATAAAATTTTTTTTGTATGAGTAGTAATAAAACAATCGAAGCGATCATAGCACCACCTCCCGCTCATATGGTGGGTGATGGATTCCGGGTACATGGATTTTTTCCCGGAACACAAATTGATAAGAGAAGAATGAGTCCATTCTTTATGCTGGACTATGGTTCCAAAATCGAATTTACTCCTTCCGATGAACCAAGAGGTGTGGGCGTTCACCCTCATGCCGGTTTTGAAACGGTAACCATCGCCTATCATGGAAAGATTGCGCACCACGACAGCGCCGGTAACAGCGGAATAATTGGCGAAGGCGATGTGCAATGGATAACAGCCGGATCGGGTTTGTTACATAAGGAATATCATGAAAAAGAATTCAGTAAAACAGGTGGTCTCTTTCAGATGGTACAATTATGGGTGAACTTACCCGCAAAGTATAAAAAAACAAAACCTAAATACCAGGAGGTGACCAATAACATGATGGGCCGTCATTACCTGTCAGACAAAGAAAGTTTCATCGAGGTCATTGCCGGTGAATATAACGGTGTCAAAGGTCCAGCTGCTACGTTTACTCCAATGCAGGTATATAATGCAAGATTGAAAAAAGGAGCAGCCACAACGCTTAGTTTTCCTGCCGGGTATAATACAGGCTTGCTGGTGGTAAAAGGAAAGGTGACTATTAATAAAACTTTAGTTTCAACCGATCATTTCGTGCTGTTTAAAAATGAAGAAGAAAATATTTATGTGGAAGCTACAGAGGATTCAATCCTTCTGGTGCTCTCCGGTGAACCGATTGATGAACCCATTGCCGCTTATGGCCCATTCCTGATGAATACCTGGCAGGAAGTAGAAGAAGCGATTGAATCAGTGAGCAGGGGGAAGTTTGGAGTGCTGGAGAGCTAGTAGCAAGTGGGGTTTGGCTAGTGGGTAGTAGGGTTTGACTATTGGGGAGTAGGAAGTAGTGAGTAGGAAAATGGGAATTAGAAATTAATTTATTTTATCAATAATACAATGTTGGCTGCGATTTTGCCCCACTAGCCACTAGCCAAACCCCACTTCCTCTCATTAGCCACTAGCCAAAGCCCCATTACCCTTCTTCTCAATAAACGCAACCAGGTTCTTCCTTGCATTTTTCTGGATCTTTCTTTTCATAAATCCCGTCCAGCCTAATAAGACTCCTTTGAATCCCAGGGCCTGTGCCGCCCACCTGCTTAATTTGAAAGCATCGCTGTGCTCAATAATCTTCCCGTCTTTCAGTTTCATAAAAGCCTTGATATGGTTCACGACTTTCCGGCCTGTTTTGGAAAACGTATAACTGGCGACCCAGTTGCAGGTCGCATACTCTTCATCCAGTAATTGAATGTTGGAAAAACTCAGTGAAAAATCTTTGGCATTGGTACAGAGCATTTCCCACATGGCCCGGGCTTCATCGCCCCGCAGCAGGCCAAAAGCCGGGTCACTGAAAACAATATCCTCGCTGTAACAGCTATTCATAGTTTGATAATCCCGTTGCTGAAATGCTGTATAAAATTGGGTTATCACTTCCGTATTTGTCTGCATAAAATAAAAGTTGGGATGAAAGGGAATCAGTAAATTTAAAGCATCAAATTTACTTCTATGAGAAAAATTGCCAGTTCCCTTCTCTTCTTTCTTCTTACTGTTATTGGAAGTGCCCAAACTGAAAACCAGGATTCTGCCTGGATAAAAGACAATTACACAAAACTGGAACAATACATTCCAATGCGGGATGGTATCAAATTATTTACGACTGTTTACATTCCTAACGATAAAAGTGAAAAACATCCAGTCCTGATGGTAAGGACCCCCTACTCATGTGCGCCATATGGTAAAGAATTCTCTCCTCGTCTATGGAATGGCCATTGGAAATACTATGCCAGGGAAAACTACATTTTCGTGACACAGGATGTACGTGGAAGATGGATGAGCGAGGGAGAGTTTGTTGATGTCCGTCCCTTTAATAAAAATAAAACCGGTAATGTAATTGATGAAGCAAGTGATACCTACGACGCAATTGACTGGATCGTGAAAAACATCACTCCGAATAATGGAAATGTTGGCGTTTTCGGAATATCTTATCCCGGCTTCTATGCCACGATGGCTGCAGCCAGCAATCATCCTGCATTAAAAGCGGTGAGCCCGCAAGCACCCGTGACCAATTGGTTTATGGGGGATGATTTTCATCATAACGGTGCTTTCTTTCAAATGGATGGTTTTAGTTTCTATTCAGGATTTGGTAAGCCACGGCCGGTTCCTACGACGACAGGCAGCCGGGGTTTTGAATTCCCAGTAAGGGATAATTATAAATTCTACCTGGAAAATACCCTGCCAAAACTGATGCAGCACATGAAAGACAGTGTGGAATTCTGGAAAGAACTTTATGCACATCCTAATTATGACGACTGGTGGAAAGCCAGGGATGCCCGCCGGGCCATGCACAATATCAAGCCTGCCATGCTTGTTGTCGGTGGTTTGTTCGATGCAGAGGATTGCTGGGGTGCCTGGAATTTGTATAAGTCCATTGAAAAACAAAATCCTTCTGCAAGCAACAAGATAGTAATGGGTCCCTGGTCTCATGGGCAGTGGGCAAGTAATGATGGAACACAATTGGGTAATGTAAAATTTGGTAGTAATACATCTCAATGGTACCAGAATAATATCGAGCTGCCTTTCTTTAATTATTATCTGAAAGGAAAAGGTGATGACCCGAAAGTTGCTGAAGCCACTATTTTCTTTACCGGGGAAAATGAGTGGCGAAAATTAGGACAATGGCCACCTGTTGGTAACGGAAGAGATATTTACCTGGCAGAAAATGGGATTTTATCCTGGAATCACCCCGCCAAACAAAATAATTATACTGAATACATCAGTGATCCGTCTAATCCGGTACCTTATACAGAAGATGTACATTTTCGGAGAACAAGAGAATACATGACCGATGACCAGCGCTTTGCAGCAAGAAGACCTGATGTGCTAACATTTGAAACGTTTCCTCTAGAAGAAGACCTGACACTGGCCGGTCCAGTTATTGCCAACCTGAAAGTAAGTATCAGCGGTACAGATGCAGATTTTGTCGTAAAAGTGATTGACGTATTTCCAGATGACTTCAAGTACACCGGTACCATGCAATCAACAGGTCGTGCTACCGGCGGTGCCTACCCGATGGATGGTTACCAGATGCTGGTCCGGGGAGAAATTATGCGGGGGAAATTCAGAAATAGTTTTGAAATACCCACTCCTTTCATGCCTGGTAAGATAGAAACAGTAAAATTTGAATTACCGGATATTGCTCACACATTTAAAAAAGGTCACCGGCTCATGATACAGGTGCAGAGCAGCTGGTTTCCGCTGGCTGACCGGAATCCGCAACAATTCATGAATATCTATGAAGCAGTAGCAAGTGATTTTCAGAAAGCAACTATCCGCGTTTACCATGATTCGGAGAATACATCAAAGATCTTCTTACCCATACTAAGATAAAAAACACTATGCGATTGACAACAAGCTTATTAATTTCTTTATTTTTTGCGACGACTACATTAGCACAACAAAAACAGTTGACAATTATACCCTGGCCTCTGGAACTAAAACAGCACCCGGGGCATTACATGCTGAAGGATAAAATTACCGTCTCCAATAGTCTTCCCGAACATGAATGGAAAGGGTTGTTCAGCTATTTCAAAGTGGAAATGAAAAAGCAATTCAATATCACTGTAACAGAAGCACCAAAAGAGGAAAAAGGGGATATCGATTTTTTTATGAAACGGATGCCAACTTCAGGTAAGCCTGCCTACCAACTGGAAGTTTCAAAGGAAGGCATCAGGATCAACAGCAATTTTTCAGAACCCACTTTTCATGCCATACAAACTTTTTTCCAGCTGATACCATTGAATGTAATTAGTTCAAAAAGGGAAATCCCATTTGTTGAAATTTTTGATTATGCCCGTTTTAATTACAGGGGGATGCACCTGGATGTGGGTCGTCATTTTTTCCCGGTTTCCTTTATAAAAAAATATATCGACTACCTCGCATACCATAAGTTCAATACTTTTCATTTTCACCTTACAGAAGACCAGGGCTGGCGGATCGAAATTAAAAAATACCCGAAACTGACTTCTGTTGGAGCATGGAGAAACGGCACCATCATTGGCCGCTATCCCGGAACGGGTAATGACGGTAAAAAATATGGTGGTTTCTATACACAGAAACAAATAAAAGAAATAGTAAAGTATGCTACAGAACGCTTCATCACCGTTATTCCTGAGATTGAAATGCCCGGACATTCTTCTGCAGCTATCGCGGCTTACCCGGAACTGAGCTGCTTCCCGGCTAAGTCTACAGCGTATCCAAAAGAATGTGCCTGGAGCGGTCCGGCAAAAGGCAAACAGGTGCAGCAAACATGGGGTGTATTTGATGATGTGTTTTGTGCAGGAAAAGAGAATACGTTTACTTTTTTAGAAAATGTACTTGAAGAAGTACTGGCATTATTCCCTTCCAAATATATTCATGTCGGTGGTGATGAAAGCCCGAAAGCGCATTGGCAACAATGCTCCGCCTGCCAGCAAAGGATAAAAGATAATAAGCTGAAAGACGAGCATGAGCTGCAGAGTTATTTCATTCAGCGGATGGAAAAATATCTGAACAGTAAAGGAAGAATATTGATCGGTTGGGATGAAATACTGGAAGGTGGCCTTGCTCCGAATGCCGTGGTGATGAGCTGGAGAGGTGAGCAGGGCGGAATAGAAGCCGCCAGGCAAAACCATGATGTGATCATGACACCGGGCAACCCGGTCTATTTTGATCATTCGCAAAGTGAAAATGAGGATAGTGTTACGATCGGCGGATATAACCCCATTGAAAAAGTATACGCCTACGAACCGGTGCCTAAAGAATTGAATGAAGAGCAGGGTAAATATATCCTGGGTGCGCAAGCCAATATGTGGACAGAGTATATGAAAAATACTAATAAAGTTGAGTATATGCTGTTTCCCCGCATTGCCGCTTTAAGTGAGGTGTTGTGGAGTAAAAAGGAAAATAAGAATTGGGAGGATTTTGAAAAAAGGCTAATGACACAGTTTAAAAGGTATGAGCTGGAGAAGGTAAATTATAGTAAGGCATATTTTGATTTGAAAGCGACAGTCATGCCTGCTGAAAACTATACCGGTATTCTATACGCACTAGATAGTAAATTAAAAAATGATAGCATCTTATATACTTCAAGCTCAGGCTCTGGCCAGTCCAAGCCACAATTCTATAAAAACCCTATAGTTATTACACAAACGGGAAAAACTTATGCTTTTCAAAGAATTGCTGTTTATATATCAAATATTATCATCCAACAGTTTTATTTCAACAAAGCCACTGGTAAAAAAATTACTTTAGCCATCCCCGCGTCCAATAAATACCCTGGTGATGGAGCATTTACCTTAGTGAATGGTGTACAAAATGAAAAGGGAATGTCAAAAACAAACGAGTTTTTGGGCTTTAGTGGCGATGATTGTATTACCACCATTGATTTAGCAAAAACAGAATCAATGTCATTTGTAAAAGTTCATTACCTGCATCATCCGGGTAGCTGGATATACCAGCCTTCATCCATTCTTATTTCAGTGTCGCAGGATGGAAAGGATTTTACAACTGTTTCCTTATCCAAAGCTGCCATTTCCAATAATGAAGCCATTGGTGAATTCATGCAGCCTGTTACTGCACGGTTTATTAAAATTCATGTTGCGAATGCCGGTGTTATACCAACAGGTTATCCAGGTGCGGGAAATAAAGCCTGGCTTTTTGTAGATGAAATTGAGGTGAATTAATAATTTCTCATAGCGGATGAAACAAATAAGGGGTGCTTCTTTCGTTGCTTTGCGTTTATCGCTGGGAGAAACAAGCATTAATCCGCAAAAAACAGCAGAAACCTTCAAATTAATTTTTATCTTTATGGCTCAAACCAAATCAATGTTTAAACAGACTGCCCCGATCGACCTTTCCGACAGTTTTGAAAAAATACCCGTCAGGATCTTTCCGACCCCAAAGGACGGGGCAAATTTTGTGGCCCGGCAGGTAGCTGATTATATCCGGGAAAAGCAAAAAAAGAAAGAGAAATGTGTACTGGGTTTGGCCACCGGCTCTACTCCTAAATCCTTGTACGCTGAACTGGTGCGGATGCACCGGGAAGAAAAGCTCAGCTTTAAAAATGTTATCACGTTTAATCTCGATGAATATTACCCGATCGACAATGATGCCTTGCAAAGTTATTACCGGTTCATGCAGGCTCATCTTTTTGATCATATTGACATCAACCCAAAAAATATTCATATCCCTAACGGTGAAATACAAAAAGAAGACATTAAAGAGCATTGCCGCCAGTATGATAAAATGATAAAAGATGCAGGAGGTGTTGATCTGCAAATACTGGGTATTGGTAACAATGGTCATATTGGTTTCAACGAACCAGGTTCCGGTATTTATTCCAAAACGAGGCTGATCACCCTGGATAATTCTACCCGTATCGCCAATTCGTATGAGTTTGCAAACATATCGCAGGTGCCCAGGCTGGCAATTACAATGGGCATTAGTACCATTCTTCAATCAAAGAAAATAATACTAATGGCCTGGGGAAGCGCCAAAGCACCCGTTATTAAAAAAGCGGTGGAAGATGATGATTCTGAATATGTACCAGCTTCTCTCTTACAGAATCATGATGATGTAACTTTTGTTGTGGATGAAACCGCGGCAGCAGAACTCACCCGCAATAAATCGCCCTGGCTTACCGGTGATTGCGACTGGACAGCAAAGATGATCAAGAAGGCGGTGGTAAACATGGCCCTGAAATTAAAAAAGCCGGTGCTCAGCTTAACCAATACTGATTATAATGAATACGGACTCAGTGACCTGCTGGTAGAAAAAGGAGATGCGTATGAAATAAATCTGCAGGTCTATTATATGTTGCGGGATTCCATCACCGGCTGGCCGGGTGGTAAACCGGAGTCCGTATTGCCGGGTCACCCGGAACGGCCTTCCCCCTATCCGAAAAAAGTCATCATCTTCTCCCCTCACCCGGATGATGATATCATCAGTATGGGTGGCACTTTTCAGCGTTTAAAAGACCAGGGCCATGATGTTCATATTGGCTACCAGACCAGCGGCAATATTGCCGTCACTGATGAATTTGTAACACGTTTTTTGGACTTTGCCGTGGGCTTTGAAGAAATCGCAGGAATTGATACGAGCAAGTCAGGAAAAATATTAGACAATGCCCGGAAATTCTTAGCCCGGAAAAAATCAAACCAGGTAGATACTCCCACCATCCGTTCTATCAAAGGTTTAATAAGAAGAGGCGAAGCAAAAGCTACTTGCCGGTATGTAGGCATACCAGATGAGAATATCCATTTCCTGAACCTTCCATTTTATGAAACAGGAACGATCGAAAAAAAGCCAATGAGTGAAAAGGATATCAAAATAACGGTTGAAATGCTTCGCCAAATAAAACCACAACAGGTTTTTTGTGCTGGAGATTTTGCTGATCCGCATGGTACCCATATTGTTTGTTTTAATGTGGTTGTCGAAGCATTAAAGAGGATCCGGGAGGAAGCCAAAGATTCCGCCAATTATGAATGGATCAACGATTGCTGGCTCTGGTTGTATAAAGGAGCCTGGCAGGAATGGAATATAGAAGAAATTGAAATGGCCATCCCGATGAGTCCTGATCAGGTATTAAAAAAACGCTTTGGTATTTTCATACACCAGTCGCAAAAGGATATGGTACCCTTCCAGGGGAGTGATTCCCGGGAATTCTGGCAACGGGCCGAGGAACGGAATGCTGATACGGCCAACCTCTATGCCGAACTGGGGCTCACCCATTATGCAGCAATGGAGGCGTTTGTACGGTGGAATTATTAACATAAAAATTCTCAAATTTCTCGCTACATTTATAGTCTAAAAAAATAAATTACTATGGCAGTATTTAAATCAGGAAATCCCGCTCTGCGTGAAAAAGCTTACGAAGGAACTATTTTCGAAGGCGTTGGAACAGGCCAGGAAATGACCATCAGGGGGACAATGAATAAGTTCGGTGTCCTTTTCGCATTTATGATTGCCTCCACTCTTTTTGCCTGGAGTCAATTTTATAAAGGCAGTGATCCAATGCCTCTGGTAATAACCGGGGTAATCGGAATGCTTGTATTAAGTATATTGATGTCTGTTAAAAAGCAATGGTCCCCAATTCTTGCTCCCATTTATGCCGTTATATTGGGGCTTTTTGTAGGTTCTGTTTCGGCAATGTATGATTATGCTTTTCAAACCAAATATCCCGGCTTAGTCATGCAGGCAGTAGGGTTAACGCTCGTAGTTGCCCTGGTGATGTTTATTCTTTATTATACAAGGATCATCAAAGTGACCGAAAAATTTAAATCCGTTATTATTATCGCAACGACCAGTTTAATGATCTTTTATCTTATTCAGTGGGTGTCCTCAATGGCGTTCGGCTTTACTATTGGCGCATTCACCAATGCAAGCACGCCATTGGGAATTGGATTTTCCGTAGTGGTTGTTTGTCTCGCCGCTTTGAACTTATTGCTTGATTTTGACATGATTGAGAAAGGAGCAGAAAAAAGGGTTCCTAAATTCATGGAATGGTACAGTGCAGGTGCTCTGTTATTTACACTGGTTTGGTTATACCTGGAGATACTCAGATTATTATCAAAACTCAAAGACTAACTATACAGCAAAGAATTTTGAAAACTCCGCTACACCTGGCGGAGTTTTTTTTAACTATTTTAGTAAAGCAAGTTGTCGGCCTTATCTCCTTAAAAAAGACGGGCAAATCCTTGTTTTCCAAAATTTGGCAGCGTTGTTTAGTTAAAGGATAATGCTAAAAAAATATGGCTATATCAAATGATACAGCCATAAACTCTTGATGCAGTATTAAACCTTTTATTTAGGCATAATAACAGCATCAATCACATGAATAACACCATTTGATGCTTCCAGGTCTGCTGTTACTACAACAGCTCCATCCACTTTAACAGTGTCCCCAATAGACACTGTAACTTCCTGTCCATTCACAGTTTTGATTAATTGTCCATCAGACAAATCAGAAGATAGCGCCTTGCCGGCAACTACATGATAAGTAAGAATAGCAGCCAGTTTCTCTATATTTTCTGGCTTAATTAATTCTTCAACTGTTCCAGCTGGTAATTTAGCAAATGCTTCGTTGGTAGGAGCAAAAACAGTAAAAGGGCCTTGGCCGCTTAATGTTTCTGCTAATCCAGCCGCAACAACAGCAGCTACCAATGTTGTAAAGTCTTTGTTACCCGATGCGATTTCTACAATGTTTTCCATTTTTATATAATTTAAGTACGTATTTAACAACATTGGCGTTAATTAGTTGCAAATAAAATAGTTTCTTTTTTGTTTACTAAAAAGTGACATTTATATAATATTACTGGTAAACAAAATGATATTTTTTTAAAGAAGAAAGTATATTTTTTACCGGGAGAGTCGCTAAAAACAAAAGTGAACACATAATTAAATCTGTGTTCACTTTGGAAGTAGTAATTTAATTTGATTAGTACTGCTTCAAAAATAATTACTTAAAATAAATCTTAAATCTGTAAAGACTTATTTTGGCAATAAAACAGCATCAATTACATGAATAACACCATTCGTTGCTACCAGGTCAGTTACAATAACTGTTGCCTTGCCACCTTTTTCATCAGTCAACACAACCTTACCTTCTACAATGGCAGCAGTCAATTTTCCACCAGCTACTGTTGTTAAAACCGCTTTACCACCACCTTCTTTAATAGCAGCTAAAACCGTTTTTGCATCAAGGTTTCCGGCAACTACATGAAAAGTTAAGATACCAGCAAGGGCAGCTTTGTTTTCCGGCTTCAACAAAAAATCAACTGTGCCAGCAGGGAGTTTTGCAAATGCATCATTGATAGGTGCAAAAACCGTAAATGGACCTTCACTTTTCAAAGTAGTAACAAGGTCGGCTGCTTTTACTGCCGCCACCAGTGTGGTGTGAGCCTGGGAACCTGCGGCTATATCCACAATGTCATTTTTTGTCTGAGCAATTGCGTTGATGGAGAGTAGTGATACTACAACAAAAAATGCGGCATTTTTAATTAATTTCATAAATGTTTTTTTATTTTTTAAAATATTGTAAAGTATATTATGTAAATACATACATACAAATAACGCCGTGTGGTTCATTATGTTCAGGAAAATACAGGATTATTTTTCATATAAGCTGAAATTAAAAACACAACCGGAAAAGTATTATTTTCCTTCGTTCTTAATTTCTTCTTCCGGCGGCAAATCTTCAATGACTGTTTTTGCTGCATTCATAAAAGTAATTTTTTTGCCCGCATCAATCCTGTCGTCGGTAAAAATCTTTCCGATGAGACGTATCATTTCCGCTCTTGGCCCGCCTTCTTCTTTCTCAGAAAATTTAGGTGGACTTGTAGTATTAAGCTCTCTTACTGTAGCAATAATGAATACTATAAAAAGTACAATAATAACACTTGTTAAAACGATGATATCAGTATTGTTTTCCATAGTAATTTATTAATGTCTTTTCATATTAAAAAAAATAAGTAACCCCAAAATAGTTGGCGGCCATAACCCGATGAAAATGGCACGGTTAGGGTCTTTGAGTATCACATAGTAATATTCTGATACAAAAATCAGGATAATGACCATTGCTACGATTAATAATTCTGAAGCCTTAAATTTTTTAAACATTGAGCAAAATTTTATATTAACGAAATACTTTTTCTGTAGATGTAATTTAAACTTTCCTAGTAAAAATACTGAATAAAGTTTTAGGTTAACGTATTATTTCTCTTTGTGAGGTAATTTAATCTGCCCTGCGAAAATATATTGTGGCCATGAGCAACAGCGATTGCAAAAAGTACGGCAAAAAGTGCCAGCAGGGTATTGTAATAAACAGGCGCCATCAACGAGAGCCTTATAAAAACAGTAACCAGCACAAAAGCTGCATATCGGAAAACATCCGGGTAGTGCAGAGTGTATTTGAAAGCTACCAGCATAAAAAGTAAATCAGCAAAAATCAATATCATATAAAACTGGTCGATAGACTGTACCCACATACCAGTATTTATAAAATTGTATATATCATTTATCTCAAGAAAAAAAAGGGAGATGAATACAAGGAGTGCTATGTACTGTTTAAGGATGATAAACTGTAACTTATCGGTTGGTGATGTTACTGACCTGTGCTGCTGGATTTTGTAATAAAATGACAGCAGAAAAAACAGGATTGACGAACCCACACCATCCGAAATCATTTTATAAACAGACGGTAGCTGGTCTTGTACAGGAATTTGAAAATCAAAATGTGAAAACTCTTTGAAAGAGGAACGTAATAGCACCAGGCTTAAAATTTCAAATTGCTTTCCGATGGAATTGGCAATGGACTGTGGTATAACAAACACCAGACTTATCATTTCAAAGAACAACAAAAGCGAGAAGGATATTTCAATTGCCTGTAAAAAATGTATTTGACCAAATAAGTTGGGGATACTAATAAAACCAGTGTGGTTTATAAAAGCAAGCCCCATGGTTAAAGTAAAAGTGGCAATCAGTAATTTGCTTTGAATCTTTGCAATTTTTTTTCCCTGCCAGTATAGTTCCAATGGACGGTAAGTAAAACGCAGTATTGCATCTGATGAGTTCATGTGTTAACCAACTTAGCAAGGCTGGATATTTCTTTTGAACAATAAAAGAAGGATTTTTTCATGCTTGATTAATTTTCTACTTGCTTAAACTGTCGCAGGCTGCAATACATATCATACATAATTTGCATGTGCGGTGCGGTGAGAACAGCAAGACCTAAAAACACGTAACCCACTATGGCATTACTACTGACAAACATATATCCTGTTAAACCAAATAAGCAAATACCGCCAATAGCGAGCAGACTGTACTGTACTATTTGACGGGTAATATTTTTTTTGGAAAAAGTATTTTCCTTTCGCAGATAATTAATAATATTATTAAGTGATAAAACTGAATGCCATACAACAAAGTAGAACGTAAAACCGAGGAGCAATGGCAGTTTGAAAAGGATTAGCAAAATGATTCCAAAGCGGATTAAGAACTCTCCCTTGTCTTTTGCAACAGAATTACTGTTACGGAGAAAATATATAAAAGTGGTTGTGAAAAATAATATTCCTGAAACTGAGATAATATTGTAGCGATTTGCATCAAGCAAATTAAGAAAATCTGTACTTCTGTTACCAGCGATCAATAGTTGAAAAAAAGGTTTTACTTCATCAAAATGATGCAGCAAAATAACAGAGAGGATTAGTAATCCGTAAGTAATAACGAATAACTTGCCAATGAGTGTATTGGTTTTGAACTGGTATAAATCCGTTTCGCCAAAATGATAAGCAGCAAAGAGAATGAACAAAAGAATGCCGGGCAACGGGAACAACCAAAGGATTGCAGCAAAGGCAAAAAGCCGTGAAATATAGACGGCTAAAAAACGAAATTTTGAGAACGATTTTTTACTACTATTCGCATTTTGTGAGGCAACCAGTAAATCCGCCGCCCCATGCGGTACCCCTAATAAAAGTATTCCTGCTAAAAAAATAATCGATTGTGTACTATCATTAAAGGGTAAAATATATTGTTGAAATAACAACAACACACAACCCGATAATAACAATACAATCCTAAGCATACAGCATTTTTAAAAATGAATAAAAAAAAGTAAGAAATGCACTACAAATTGTAGTGCATTTCTTAGAATTAAATAAATTAAGTAGTAGATACTGTCTTATCAGATTGTGCCAGTGCATAAATCACCAGACCAAAACCAATTTTATTGATGGCATCACCAATATTATATACAATATCCATAGAGAGTCCTTCAAAAACCCGGATGCCAAACAGGCCACCGGCTGTACCTGCTATGTACCCAACTGGGTAAATAGCCCATCCTACCAGAACAAACCAACCTAACGTTTTTACAGCTTTGGCTACAGCAGGTCCTGCATTACCAGCAAGTTTGGCAACTTCTCCAAACCAAACCAGGTAAACAATGTAGAAATAAGCCAATCCGCTTATCAATCCCCATATCCAGCTTTGTGTTTCTTTACCGTAAATGGCTTCACCGATGTAACCGGTTACCAACATTATAACAGATGCAAAAATGAGTTTCCATAGCAATCCTGCTTTTGCGCCAGCCTTTTTGGTAATCAAATAAAATTCTACACACATTAAAGGAACTGTTAAGATCCAGTCAACATAACGGAAAAATACGGGCGATTCGCCTGTTTCCAGGTTGTAGCCTCTCATGTAATAATAGTGCACTGCAGCAATAAAAGTGATAAGACCAGAAACAAGAACAGATGTACGCCATTTTTGCGGTACGTTGTTCAACTCAAAGAAAAAGAAAACCGAAGCGGCCATCATGGCCATTGTGCCTACAAAAAATGTAAAGGCAACGTAATCATTGTTTGCGAGGGGGAGAATCCCCAGAAGTGTTGAATGCATATGTTAGGTTTTATTGTAAAAAAAAATCTTGACCAGTATATAATCAGGCGTAACTTTTTGTTTAATCATTTCAACTAGTGCATAAACAGGATAATAGTTTAATTGTTTAAAGAAATATCAAAAATTCATGTTCTTTTGAAAAAATAAGTACTAATCCTATACTTTGTTGAACATTACACTTTCAATAAGCATTTATAAATAAACAATATCCAGAAAAGCATTGAACAATTATTTTTATAAGGAGGAATTTTTCTTGTTGATCAAATTGGAAAATAATAGAGTAAGTATTAAACAGAAATTGAGGGGTTGCAGCAGCGGTTATCTTAAAAAGTCATTTCACATTTTTTCCAAAAAGAGAAAAAGGAGTTGTGAAAACCGGTTACATGAGGAAACATCCACTCGCGGCTGTCTTTGATGCCGGGATAATAAGTAAAGACGGGATGTTCTTTAGAAATGATACATCCGGTACCGAAAGAAGATGAATTTTTATACTGATTAAAAAGAACAGGAATTTCACCGGCATATAGTACGATTCCGTCAATATTTTTGGACAAATCGATAATAAATTGGATTACCTTCTGGCTTACCGGATATTTTTCAAAATGGGATGGCTCTAGTAATAAAACCCTGTTTACATCCTCCTCTTTTCGCCACATCATATCCAGGTTATATGAATTATAAATTAGTGTCGGTTTGTTGATATCCAATGCAGGAATTTCAGTAGCTGGTAATTTTGTTTCAAATGATAAATCAGCAGTTAACTTTAATATATCAGGGACAGGCATAGATATGATTTCTTCATATGGTTTATCTATAAAACTATTTTGCTGTTTGCTAAAAGTATATTTGTTTACATTTTCCTGGTTGAAATAATATTTTTTAGAAGCGAAAGCAGCCGCCACCCATTGCCAGCTGCAATTGTTACTGGCAATATCGCCGTCTAGTAAGTAATAATACATCCATTTGGAGGGTTGCAGCCAATGTGCTTTTGCCATATTGCAAACCATAGAGGCAGTGTACATACGTATATGATTGTGCATGTATCCGCTGCTGTATAATTTATTTATTTGTTCATCTATTACAGCAATACCAGTTGTTGCATTTTCAACTGCTTCAATCATTTTATGATGTTGTACAGCTGGTTGAGGATGCTTGATATCATTGCAGATTTCATCACCGGTATGTTGCCAAATACGTTGAAAGTATTCCCTCCATGCCAGCTCCTGCAAAAATTTTTCTACCTGGTATGGCCTGTACCCTTTTTGCAAAACCATTTCCATCACCTGTTTTACAGAAATAATCCCTCTTGAAATATACGGAGACAAGTAAGTGACAGCACCATTTGTAAAGTTTCTTGTCTTGCTGTAGAGAACCGGATTAATATGGTTGATCCGCTCAATAATCTGCTGGTAAGAAGTAGGAAAATGTGCAGCAACATTATCGGAAGTTTCAGAAAATAAATTCAAATTCATACTACCGCTTACTGATTTTATTATGACTGATTGATTTTTGACGGCTGCATTTAAACCTGTCCACTTCATTACTTCTCAATGCTTCATGTTTAGTGCTACGACCTTTTGTTCTTGTTCTCCACATTTTAAAACTACTTGCTTTCATTTCATTCCTCATCAGTTTTATTACATCCTGTTGCTTTAAACCAAATTGCTTTTCAATGGCTTCAAAAGTAGTTCTGTCTTCCCAGGCCATTTCTATGATACGGTCAATTTCGGTTACACTTAAAGTTGCCAGGCTTGTCATTTAAATATTTTATTTGTTTTTATTCATCCTGCATTTATCGCTGCAATACTTTACTTCCTCCCAAACTTTTTGCCATTTCTTTCGCCAGCTGAAAGGTCTCTTGCAAACAAAGCAGACTTTTACAGGCAGATGCACTTTCTTCACAGTGTTAAAATTAAATGCGGATGAGTTTCTTTTCTCTTAATTTATCCAGTGTAAGTACATCTCCTTCGTTTAGATTTTTATAGGCCATCACATCGCATAAAAACCCTTTATGATCTCCTCCTTCAAAACTGTTAATTACTTTTAGCTGAATAACAGCTAAACAATTTTTTAAAACATAAAAACCATTCCAGTCAATCAACTCATTTCTTTTTTGCAGTCTGCCAATCTTATCAATCGTCTTTCCTGATTTTTTGCCCAACAAATCAACCAGCCGGTATTGATAGGCTGCAAGTAATTGTAAAATAAATTCACCAGATGCTTCCACATTAATTAAGGTTTGTGTGCCATGATAAATACCGCAGATAAACCGTTTTGGCTGCATACTTATCTGTGAAGCATACGTAATTATGTGCATGTTGCAGTTTTCAACCGTTTTGCTGCTAATACTGTACACCGGCAGGTTCAACCTGTTCCATGGTTTCTTGCGTATCATAAGCTGTTTAAATATTTTTCTGCACTGGCTAAATGAGCATTTCTTTTATCGTCAGTCATTTTATCAAATGTTCCAACCAGCATACCAAGCCGTGGGTTTTGCAAAAAGAAATCTCTGTGTACATGCATAAAACGCCAAAACAATCCATCCCATACGGGCTGCCACTCTCCTTTTTCATAGTTACTCATCTTCATTAAGTAATTACTGCCACTGATATATGGTTTGGTGGTCATCAATCCGCCATCGGCAAACTGTGTCATACCATACACATTGGGCACCATTACCCAATCGTACGCATCAATAAACAATTCCATAAACCATTGGTGTACTTCATCCGGGTCAAACTCACATAGCAGCATAAAATTACCTAATACCATAAGCCGTTCAATATGATGGCAATAGCCGGTTTTTAATACCTTCCTGATTGTAATATCAATGGGAGCAATACCCGTAGTTCCTGTCCAGAAACTGGCAGGAATTTTTCGTTTGAATTTCCAATAGTTTGTGGTGCGTTGCTTACGGCCTTCCCGTTCATATACTATGCGGATAAATTCACGCCAGCCAATAATTTGACGGATAAAACCTTCGAGGGAGTTTAAAGGTGTAGTATATTTTTCAGCATGAGTTAGTACTGCATCTACGATTTGTTGAGGCGTAAGTAAACCAGTATTCAGCATAGGCGTAAGTACCGAATGATGTAAAATACTTTCATCTGCAACAATTGCATCTTCATAAATACCAAATTTTTCAAACCGGTTTTTCAAAAAATCACTCAGCCACTCTTCTGCTTCTTTAAAAGTGGCTACAAAAAAATGAGGAGTAACTGCACTTCCATAATTTTGAGGAAAATGTTGCTGCACATACGTTATTGCTTCTGCGATGTAACTACTTACTTCCGGGAACTGGATGGCAGGCACAATTTCTTTCTTAGGAAATTTCATCCTGTTTTCTGCATCAAAAGTCCATTTGCCGCCGGTTGGTTTACCGTTGGTTTCCAATAATATTTTACGTTGTTTTCGCTGCTGAACGTAAAAATCTGTTTGAAAATAAGTTTTCTTTTTACTGAAATACTCAGCCACGTCATCCATCGTATTTAGAAAAGATGGTGTTACATAAACGGTCAATTTAATTGAATGATTTTTACAAGCATCCCTGATGCGTTTTGCTAGCCTGTCATCCACTACATCTGCAATATGAATATGGGAAATTTTTTGTTTCGCAAGAAAACTAATCAATTTACCCACCTCATTTCGTTCATCGGTTGTATCGATGTAATGAACGGTATAATTTTGTTCTTTGAGGTATGCCTCAAAAAATTTCATACCGGATCGATGCAACACTATTTTCTGTTGATGAAAATTAAATTGACGAAAAAAAAGCCATTCTTCCACCAGGTACACGTCCCTGTTTATTTGCAAGGCAGGATGCTGCTTAAACAACTGATGAGGGAAAACCAATACCGTTTCATTCATATTGTAAGATTCAATATTCTATATACCTTTGATATTAAAAAAATAAACAATTTGCTGTCAATATTGTTTAACCTGTAATCAATTTATCTGTATGGCATCTTATTCTACTCCACATATAGAATCATGGGAACGTTTTTACAGGGCTAACTTTATTAACAGCCTTACAGGTTTTAAGTCTGTAAACCTGATTGGCTCAGTAAATGAGCTGGGGCAACCCAACCTGGGCATTTTCAGTAGTATTGTGCATATAGGTTCCAATCCGCCTTTGGTTGGATATATCAACCGGCCCGTAAAAGCTGCACCACATACACTGGCTAATATCCAGGCAACTGGAGTTTATACTATCAATCATATCCATACTTCTTTTGTACAGCGGGCGCATCAAACAAGTGCAAATTATGAAGCAGGAATAAGTGAGTTTGAGGCAGTAGGGTTAACACCGGAGTTTCAGGAAAACATTGCTGCCCCTTTTGTTAAAGAAAGCCCTATTAAATATGCACTATCCTTACAGGAAATTATACCTATTCAATTAAATGATACTTTTCTTGTAATCGGGAAAGTAATATCCATTCAGCTTGAACAGGACATTGTATCGGCAGATGGATTTCTTCATCTCGATAAAGTGAATTCTATTTGCAGTAATGGTATTGATGGTTATTATACGACTGAACTAATTGAGCGATATCAATACGCCAAACCTGGAATTAAACCACAAAAAATAACGTAGTATGGCTTCCAGAATTTTTTTATCAGCCCGTTGGGAATACCTTGCTATGTTTAATTTCGAAGTAGATGAGGCTGTACTGCAGCCCCATTTACCACCCCATACTAAACTAGATTTGTATAATGGTAGAGCAATAGTCAGTGTGGTCGGTTTTATGTTTAACAATACCAGCGTAATGGGTATCAAATGGCCTGGCTTTATAAATTTTGAAGAAGTAAATCTGCGTTACTATATTAAATATTTTGATGGTGCTACCTGGAGACGGGGAGTTGGTTTTATTTCAGAGATTGTACCGCAGTTTTTAGTGGCTGGTATGGCCAATCTTTTTTACAACGAACATTACAGTACAGCCAAAATGAATCATACAATCGGTTTTAACAACAATGAACTGCAAGTAACTTATAACTGGAAAAAGAAAAATCAGGAATGGAATATGATGTGGGTAAAAGCTAATCCTGTCTTACAGGATATAGTAACCGGCTCTGAAGAAGAATTTATTTTTGAACACTACTATGGCTATAATAAACTAAATGATACAACTACTATTGAGTACTCGCTGGCTCATCCCCGGTGGCAGGTGTACCCGGTTACAGATTATAAGCTGGACTGTGATGTTGAAAAACTATATGGGGCACCCTTTGTTCCTTTTATCCAAAATGTTCAACCGGTTTCTATATTTCTTGCCAAAGGCTCAGCTGTAAAGGTGAAGATGCCCAAGAAACTTTCTAAGTAGTGTCAACTTATTTCAGGACGAGGCAAGCAACTAAATAAAAAAGCCTCATATTTTCTATGAAGCTTTTTTTGTGACCGCGTTAGGATTCAAACCTAAAACCTTCTCATCCGTAGTGAGATGCTCTATTCAGTTGAGCTACGCAGCCATTTTATTTTGCTATGTAATCAAGTTCCTAAAACCTTCCCGATTCGTCATCGGGATGCTCTATTCAGTTGAGCTACCCAGTCATCCGAAATATTCGGAGGGTAAATATAGGACAAAAATGGCAACAGGAAAAAGCAGAATTTGGTTAGCGGGTTCTCCAGTCCGGAACATACTTGTCAAGGATAGCCTGGAACTCTTTGTAGTTCTTTAATCCTGACAGGTCTGGGTCGGTAATAAGTGTCTCCACATTCTTAAAACCCCTTTCATACGCCTGCCGCAGGTATAGTATGGCCTGCTCCGGTTGATTATTTAACGCATAGCTACATGCGAGTGAATAATAGTTTTTGCCTTTACTAGGCTCCAGCAGTACTGCCTTTTTGATATAGACAATCGCCGAGTCATACCGTTGTTTGGCATGAAAGGCTAATCCAAGGTTAAGACTGGCACCGGGCAGATCCGGGCTGATCTGCAATGCTTTTTGCAGATACAAGATCGCCGAATCATTCATTTCCATATTGATGTAGGCATTACCTGCCCTTAAATAGGCTGTGGCAACCTTGTTGTCCAGCTGAATCACTTTCTTATAATAAAAAACAGCTGAGTCATACACTTTCATATCCGTAAAGAAATTACCCATATCCTGGTAGCTCTGTGCCGTCAATTCACCCCGTCTCATTAATTGTTTCCTGAAATAAAATGCGGCTGAGTCGTACTGCTTTAGCTGCCTGAATACTCCAGAAACATTGGACCAGAACAGTGTATTTTCCGGATCGAAACGCAATGCCTTTTGCATATTCACCCGGGCTGAATCATATTGTTTCATTCCCTGGAATATCAGTCCCAGGTTATTGTAGAGTTGTGCATTAATGGGATCTTTCTGGATAGCTTTACGGATATACCACCTGGCCGAGTCATATCGTTTCTGTTCATAGAAAGCCATACCCAGGTCGTTCATAAAATTGGTACTATTCGGATCTAGCAGGGAAGCTCCTTTCAGGAAATTGGTAATGGAGTCTGCCAAATTCATCTCCCTGAATATTTTAATCATATTGTTGGAAGCCGGTTTGTAATCGGGCTTCACCGACAAGGCTCTTCTGAAATAGAATTTGGCAGAATCATAAATCTTATCCTGCCCATAGATAACACCGAGGTTATTTAAAATAGAAGGATTACCAGGTTCCAGTCGCACAGCCTGCTGAAAATAATAGTAGGTAGAGTCCGGCATTTTCATCTCCTTAAATACCATACCGATATTGATAAGTGCAAAGGCAGAATATGGGTTAGCCTGTAAAGCTTTACGGTAATAGAAATTGGCAGAGTCTAACTGTTTCAGCGCAAAGCTGGCACGACCCAGGTTATTATAAGCTTCTTCATAATTGGGATCTAATGCTGCCGCCATCCGGTAATACACTTTGGCAGAATCATACTCCTTCATGTCCTTGTAAAAATTACCGATATATACATTTACGATCGACTTATCCTGGTAGTTGGCAAATGCTTTAGCATAATAGATCCGGGCAGAATCAAATTGTTTGGTTTCAAAGAAAGTTTTACTAAGTCCGTTATATGCATTAATGAATTTAGGACTGGCAGCAATACTTCTCTTAAAATAACTGATGGCCCGGTCGTAATTCTTCCGGGAATAATTTACCCAGCCGATATTATTACTTGCATAAGGGTTATTTGGTTCTATCCGCAACGCTTTTTCGTAGTAGTTGATCGCTGAATCACCTTTGGACAAAGAGTAATAATAATGTCCCAGGTCCACATAAGCATCTGCATTATCAGGGCTTACATCAATTGACTTACGGTAATACTTAATGGCAGAATCTGGTTTGGCAAGGGTCTTATAGGCAAAGGCCAGCGTAACATAAGGATAACGCCATCTTGGTGCTGCAACAATAGCTTTTTTGGCATAAAAAATAGCACTGTCCAGTTTATTATTATCAAGGTGGAGGGAGGATATTGTGTTCAGGATATAAGCTGCATTTTTATCCGCTGCGTAGGCAGTGTAAGCAAATTGAAAAGCATTATTGATATCCACCAACTGCCGGCTCCTCCCAAAATAACCCCTTGCTTTGAAAAAGTACATCCTTCCCATAAGAGAATTGGCAAAATCAGGATCATCAGCCCTGATAATACTGATGGCCTTTTCCAGCATATAGCCTACTTCATAAAATTCCTGCTGGGCCACTTTCTCCATCCTGTTGAGGCTGGTACTGATTTCATCTGTTTTATCATCCTCATCGATTTGTGCCCGCAGCCGTTGAATAGAGGAAGCATCTTTACAATCGAGATAGAGGTTGATCTTGCTTTGTGCAAAATTGATATACTCCACAGCCAGGGTAGACTCCGCATCGATCGTATAAGAAGTGCCCGGGTACTTGCTTTCCATCAGGCTATAATAATACTCAGCAGAAGATTTTCCGATCAGGCGGCTCTCCTTCACAGCGTTATTAAAAAGATTGTAAGCTTCTATCAATAAAGTATCGGCCGGGCCAAAATCAAGGCCTCTTGTTTTGGGGGCAAATGAATTACCGGCTCCCTTAGCCTGCAGGCTCTTTGTCATGATCCATTTTTGCAAGTAGTCTTTGTCTACGATACTCACAATTCTTTCGCTGTTCTCTGAGCAACAAAATACCGGATCCTGCTTTCGCTTAAACCGTTGTTGTGCTATCGCAGGTACATTTTTCTCAACATATTTTTGTATTTCCTGCAGCGTGATATTATTATCCGGGGTACCGATAGAATCTGCCATCCCCGACAGGCCGTCTACCAGGTAATAGGTAAATAAACCATGTCCGCTACCGATTGATGCATCTTCGAGTGATTCCTGACCCGCACGGGTTGCCAGCATCATGATCTCTCCCGTTTTTTTCTCAGAAATAGCGGTGTTCAGGAAGTTTTGCCCTTCGGTACCACCGGGCAGCTCATTACTTCTACAGGCATCCATGATAAAGTATACTTCTACTCCTTTGGCCGTTTCACCGGCAATTTTCTTTTTGAGGTTGTATAACTGTATAGCCCCTCCTACCAGGTAGTTATTTTTATCTCCCGCCGGGTTACAGTCATAGGCCAGGTAAAAAAACTGGTCTTCATCGATCGCATCGCCGTGGCCGGAGAGATAGATAAACAAACGGTCCCCTTTTTGCAGTTTCTTTATTTTCAACCATTGGAAGCCTTTGGTGTAGAAATTAGCTAGCGTTGCCTGCTCATTCAACAAGGTGTATATATTATCTTCTCCTAATTTACCTCCGGCCGGTGACTTCAGAAAGTCCCGGAACATTTCGGCATCCTTATCAGCATAGGTAAGCGGTCGAACATATTTGTACTTGGAAATGCCCATGATCAAAGCAAAAGTCTGCGGTCCGATAATGGTGCTATCCCTTGGTTTGGGTGGGGCCTGGGCATGGATAGGCCGGGTGGCCACCAGGAATAAAAGGCAGCCGATCAATATGGATAGGTTTTTTGGCATAAATTCGACTTACTAAATTACGGATTTACAGGGTAATAACTATTTTTATCTGGTCCCAATTGCCCGGAATTTCGGGGTAACCCGTTCTGTTAAAATAAATACAGAATATGTTAAGGATAAAAAAGTTGCAACCTTCCGGGCTATTAGCAAATCATTATAACAGAACCGAAACCATTAGAACCGTTTTTTGATGAAGAAACCACTGCATAAACATATTGGCCACCATGCTAAAAAAGTACATGGGCATTTCACCAAATACCTATACGAGCGGGATACTATTTTTGCAACGATCTGGGTCTTTATTTTTATAGTTGTACTTGGTGCTATCCCCCTGAACCTGGGTGTTATAAACCCTATTAAGCTTAGTTTAAAGGATTTTGACTCCAACGATCTTAGTTATTCCAAGTTGCATAAAGGCGAAGACACCCCGCTTGATAATAGAATAGTTATTGTAAATATAGGCCTGGCAGACAGGGAGGGCTTGTCCATGATGATCGACAAAGTGGGGAGTATGAAGCCAAAAGTAATGGCGTTAGATGTTACGTTTGATGGGGAAAGAGACCCTTATAAAGACTCCTTATTGACAGAAACGTTTGCAAGGAATAAAAACCTGATAGCAGCAACCCGGCTAGAATTAAGTGGTAAGGATGGCGATACCATTAAAATGGGTGGCAATTATATCAGTACCGCATCCAACTACGCATACGTTAACTTCTTCAACGACAATCTATCAACTATCCGTAACTATGATCCCTTTCTTGAGGACTACAAAAAGAAAAAATTTAAGTCGTTCTCTTCTGCTATTGTAGAAGCGTATAACCCAAAGGCCTACAAGAAGCTGGAGAAAAAAGGCGCTCATAAGGCCATTATCAATTATACACGTACTGTGAAAAAGTACCTGGTCGTAGAAAATGAAGCTATTTTGGCAGGAGATGTGGACGATTCTACATTTATTGATAAGATCGTACTTTTCGGGTATATTAATAATAACCCCAACGACATTGATGATAAGAAGTTTACACCCATGAATGAGCGGTATTACGGAAAATCAATCCCTGATATGAACGGTATAGTTGTCCACGCCAATATTATTTCGATGGTTCTGGATAATAACTACATAAAAAAGGTACCTTTATGGGTAAATTTACTCATTGCAGTCGTTGTATGCTGGCTGCATATGTCGTTTTTCGTCCGTTATTACCTTGAAAGCCATATCTGGTTCCATTTAGTAGCTAAGATTGCCCAGGTTGCTTCAGCCATATTTTTCGTCTGGCTTGGTATCTATTTATTTGATAAATATCGCCTGAAAGTTGACCTTAAGATGAGTTTAATCGTCATTGTATTGGCGGTGGATGTCATTTATTTTTACGAGGCCTGGGCCGTGTGGATGCATAAAAAATTTAATTATAAGACGGTGTTTAAACCACACCATCATTAAAACATCTTTACTATAAACCTTAAACCCAAAAAGATGAAACAATTACAGTTCCTGATCCTCCTATGTTCATTCACTGTCGTGGCTTCTGCCCAGAACAGTTTCCTGTTGTACAGTTTCAAAGGAAACGTGTCCGTTGTAGAAAACAATGTAGAAGCAAAAGCCAAAGTTGGTAAACCATTAAATGCTGGCGCCACAGTAAAAGTAGCGGCCGGTAGTGCTGTTACATTGATTTGTAACGAAGCAGCCATGTTTACCCTTACCAAAGCCGGTACCTACCCGCTTAGTAAATTTGGTGACTCCTGCCGGGTTAGCAGTAATTCGGTGAGTGCCAATTATGTAAAATATGTATGGGCATCCATGACCAAATCAAGTGGCTCCGCCGGCAGCAACCGTAAAGCCTATATGAATACCGTGGGTGCGGTATCCCGGGGCGGTATGAACAATGTATGGATCGACAATCGCCTCGATACGATCAACTATTCAAGTGGCAATATATTTCCCCTTTCCTGGAAATCCTATGCGGAAGCCAAAGATTTTGAATTTTCTCTCTACAGCAACGATAATATCAGTACCCCGATCTATAGTAATATGCTCACTAAGCTGAAAATATCTATCGGAACCTTTAGCGGCAAAATGAAACAGGGAAATTCCTATTATTGGACAGCCGCCATTAAAGGAGAAGAGAACGACGACCTTAAGATAATCAACTATGTCAGTAAAGAGACCTTCAATGCAGTGCTGGAAACGATTAAACTGCAAGGAGCCGCTTTTGAAGCCCCGGCCGAGCAGGCCTACCGGATCGCCTTTATGCTGGAAGATGCGCATTACCTTTCTGAAGCTTACCAGTATTACTCTAAAGCAGCAACACTGGATGCCGCCAATGCCTTGTATCGCTCTACCCTTATGTCCTTTAAAAAGGATTACGAGATAAAATAAGCCGTTTTTAAAAATTGTTTTAATAAAAGAAGGCCCCTCATTGGGGCTTTTTCTTTTACAGGAATGGTGAAGAATCTGAACGGTAATTCCTTAGTTTTACGGCTTCACCTAACAATTACTAATGAAAAAATTATTGCTTCCTGCTGTTCTCCTGTTTAGCTTTCTGGGGCAGGCACAAATGAAAGCCGAAGATGTAAAGACCTTCACCTTAAAAAACGGGATGAAGTTTCTGGTTGTGGAAGACAATTCCATTCCCAATGCCAATATGTATTTATTTTACCGGGTTGGCAGCCGTAACGAGTACCAGGGCATCACAGGTCTCTCGCATTTTTTTGAGCACATGATGTTCAACGGGGCTAAAAAATATGGCCCGAAATTGTTTGACCAAACCATGGAATTCAACGGCGGAGCTAATAATGCTTATACGACAGAGAATGTCACCGTTTATACGAACTGGTTCCCCTCTACTGCTGCTGAAGTAATCTTTGACCTCGAAGGTGACCGGATCTCCAGCCTGAGTATTGATCCCAAAATGGTGGAAAGCGAAAGAGGTGTTGTGCTTAGCGAAAGAAGCACCGGTCTTGAAAACTCTCCCTGGAACCTGCTCGGTCAGCATGTACAGGCCACTGCCTTCCAGGAACATCCCTATCACTGGCCCGTTATCGGCTACGAAGATGATATGAAGAACTGGAAACAGGCAGACCTGGAACGCTATTTCAAAACCTACTATGCACCCAATAACTGTGTAGCGGTGATTTCCGGAAATATAAAACTGGAAGAGGTAAAAAGGCTGGCAGAAAAATATATAGAACCCATTCCTGCACAGCCCACCCCACCCGCAGTAATGATTACAGAGCCTGCCCAAACCGGTGAAAGACGGATATCCGTACAAAAAGATGTGGCAACCCCTTACCTGATTATTGCTTATAAAGCGCCCGAAGCAAAAAGTGATGATTACTATTCCCTGACCATACTCAGTGAGATCCTTAGCAGTGGTAAATCCTCCCGTTTACACAGCTCCCTGGTAGATAAAAAGCAACTGGCCACTTCTGTTTTTACAGCGTATGACCAGAGTTTCGACCCTACCCTTTTTCAGTTTTACAGCGTTGCCGCCAAAGGCATCAACGAAACCGACCTGGAAAAAGCGATATATGAAGAAATTGAAAAAATAAAAAAGGATGGGATCAGCGAAACAGAACTGCAAAAAATAAAAAATCAAAAGCTCATGGAATTCTATGGCCAGGTAGAAACCATCAACGGGAAGTCCAATAATATCGGCACCTACGAAGTCTTTTTTGGAGATTACAAAAAAATGTTCGACGCACCGGCCGCTTTCGATAAAGTAACTATTGAGGATGTAAAAAAAGTGGCGAATAAATATTTTTCAAAAACAACCCGGACTGTAGGTGTGTTAAAATCAAATACAGCAGAATAAATTAATAATAACGACAACGCATGAAATACATTCAGTCATTAGTAACGGTAACTGTCTTGCTTTTATTTGCCACGATACAGTTGACAGCACAGGGATACAAACTACCCCCTTATCAAAAATTCAAATTAAAGAACGGTCTTACCGTGTACCTGATGGAACAAAAGGAAGTACCGGTGATCAGTGTTTCGGTCATTCTGCCCGCAGGCGCCATTTATGATGGCAACAAGGCTGGATTGGCTTCCTTAACAGCCACTGCACTGAAACATGGTACTAAAAATTATACGAAGTCGAAATTAGATGAGGAGCTGGATTTTAATGGCGCTTCTGTCGGAACCTTTGCTTCGAAAGAGTCTGCGGGTCTTTCCGCCAAATTTGCTTCCAAAGACAAGGCTAAAATACTGGGATTGATCAAAGAAATTTTGCTGGAACCCGTATTTGATGCTTCGGAATTTGAAAAAGAAAAAAAACGATTACTGGTAACGCTGGAACAACAAAAAGAAAGTCCCCGCTCTGTTATTGCTTCGTATTTTGATAAATTCCTGTTTGGCGATCATGTGTATGGTAATGTTATCCAGGGAAAAATATCCACAGTAACTGATCTTACCGTTAACGACCTGAAAGCATTTTACAACGATAATTATTTACCGGAAGGTTCTGCTATTTCGATTGCCGGGGATTTTAATACCGCAGAAATGAAAACAATGATCAGCAACTTGTTTTCCGGTTGGAAAAAGGGAACAAAACCTCAGGTGAACCTGGCTTCAAAGCCGGTTACAACTCCCAGCGGCAACCGGGTGTTGCTGATCAATAAAGACGATGCCAAAGAAACCACTTTTTATATTGGTGCGCCCGGTATCAGCAGGAACAACCCCGACTTTGTTTCCATCGATGTCGTGAATACGTTGTTTGGTGGCCGTTTTACTTCGATGCTCAACGATGAACTCCGGGTGAACACGGGGCTTACCTACGGTGCCAGCAGCCGGTTTTCTCCCCTGAAAAATGCAGGCAGCTTCCTCATTTCGACTTTTACCGCCGGCAAAACAACAGAACCAGCTATTGATAAAGCATTGGAAGTATTAAGTAAACTGCATAGCAATGGTATAGATGAAAAATCATTGGCTTCTGCCAAAAACTATGTCAAGGGGCAGTTTCCCCCACGGTATGAAACAGCTGGCCAGTTAGCAGGGTTGATGACACAGATGTTCTGGTACAACTTCGATGAATCTTTTATCAACAATTTTGAAAAGAGTGTGGACGGACTCACTGTTGAAAAGGTAAAAGAAATTATCGCCAAATAT
>Ga0163149_10000156_pt1 | contig 87209 bp, 73 predicted proteins | sample OliLakLV19MP5G1_FD_148604 | JGI IMG/M metagenome (GOLD analysis project Ga0163149, IMG submission 148604) | Freshwater microbial mat bacterial communities from Lake Vanda, McMurdo Dry Valleys, Antarctica - Oligotrophic Lake LV.19.MP5.G1 | ecosystem: Environmental > Aquatic > Freshwater > Lake >...
GGCATTGAGTTTGAGTTCAAGGAGCAAATCTTTATAGATAGGAAACCCAGTTACTATGAATTTGCTAATCAAACCTTGAATATGACAGAAGCAGAAGTATTCGCCAAATTTGCGCCAAGTGAGAATAGCTCAAGCACATAACGGGGTAATCCAGCTAGCAGACTGACAGCGACTCCCGATGTACTGTTGTGATAGCAGTATTCAATCTTTTTAGGCTTCGCTCCATGCGCCTGATTCCTTCCAAGCTAGGGAGCTTGCCCCGTTGGTTGGCTCAAATCAGCTTTACTCTCCTTCTCCTGACTCTTGCCGTTAAAGCACAGCAGATGACTACGAACAATGTCGATCGTGATGCTATTCGTGCTGTCATTCAGCGGCAGCTACAGGCATTCCAGAAGGACGATGCCGAGGAAGCGTTTACCTTTGCCAGCCCAGAAATTCGCGCTAAGTTTGGGACTGCCAAAAACTTCTTCCAGGCAGTGAAAACAAGCTATGCAGCCGTCTATCGCCCGCGATCGGTCATGTTTGAGAAGCTGGTTATGGTGCAGGGCATTCCCACTCAAGAGGTCGTACTGCTTGCCCCAGATGGCGACTTAGTAAAGGCGCTTTACCTGATGGAGAAGCAGCCGGACGGCACCTGGAAGATTAGCGGGTGCTTTATCGTGCCCATGCAGGGACAGACAATTTAGCCACTTCACGCCAGCACGCCAGAGACTTCTAAACCGTTATCAAGTTGCTGTACCCTACTTGTTTGGGCACCAAAGTCATTTGTGAAAATTCGCTTCGATGGAACTTTTTCACCTTTAGCTGTGTCAATCTTGAGTAGGAAGTACGTTCTCTTTATGAGGTAATTTTAACAATGCGTTTACTTCAAACGTCTTTTATTAGTTTGCTTCTACTGGCAACTACAACATTAATGGCTAACGCGCAAGCAGCTTATCCTAAAAATGTTGTTGCTCAATATATTGAAGACTGCACAGCAGGACGGGAAGGTCAAGCCCGTGCTGTTTGCACCTGCATCATTAATGGTATGCAAGCAAGATATACGTATGAGGAGTTTCAAATTCTCAACAGCCAGATCAGTCAAGCAGGGAAGGTGCCAGCCGGTTTGACTAATATTATCAAAGTCTGTAAAGCTAACCCTAATGCTTTCTAGTAAGTAGGAAGGCGCATTTAATTGTAAGACGCGGCAATCGCTTCATCAAGCCTGCGACTGTTTAACAGTACGGGTTACGCTATCGCTTTTCTGATATGCCGGAACGGCTCTTCCGGATCTGTGGTTGAAATCGTATGAAAGGCTACAAAATGCCGCCCGATCGACGGCTGAAACCCAGTGATAGTTTGATATAAGGTTGTCTTATCAGCGCAAAGCCGGGAGAGCCGTCGGAACGGCTTTACCCATCCTACATTTAATCCAAATCACCTACTTACAACGTATAAGAACTAAAAAGCGTGAGAACTAAACTGAGCGTGTAATTTAGCGTTTTATATTTAGGCGCTTTCATCATCAACTGAAGCCGCCGCTTGAGTGGACTCGTCAGGTTTGCGGTTACGTCCGTCCCGGTTTACAGGTTTGCTAAAGCGAACGACTCCAAAACGGACATTGCTTGGTTTAGGCTCCTCTTGGTCATCACGACTGCCACCTTCTAATTTTGTAATGGTGTCTTTCGCTAAGCGTTCACTAAAGCCAACTACAAAGGCTACAGAAAAGAGGAAGAAAGCAGCCTTTGTTTCTGAACTGTCAGACGCTTTAATGGTTGTATCGGCTCCAGACGTTTTACTTGCTTCAGGGATGAGCGGTGTACTGACAACGCCAGAGTTGAGAAAGGCTAGAAAGAGAACGCCAAAAGACGCGCCAATAACAGGTTTGAAAAAGCCAATGAAGAGCGGAGTAAAGCGATCGTCATAGGTTTTTCTGTCGTACGATTCACCAATGACACGAATTAAGATACTAACGATGCTACCCAGCGTTCCTGCGGCGGCGACCCAAAGGATTTGACTCGGCGTTTTTGAGAACCCAATATCGATATTAGATAAGAATTTTTGGAGTGGACTTCGGTTTTGCTGAATATTTTCTTGTTGCTTTTCAAACTTTAAAATTTTTGACCGCGTTTCTTTAATGCTTTCTCGAAGATTTGTTTGCTTCTCCTCAATTTTGTCCCGATTATTTGCCTGTACCAAAGCCTTGACTTCCTCTGATGCTGCTCCGCTATCATCGGCAGTCGATCGAGCGGGTTCTTTGCTTGCCTGCGTGTTTGATCGTTCTAATTGAATGTTGAGAGTATCCAGTCTTTTATTTTCTTTTTCGATCGTATCATTCGTACTTCTAGCGTCTGCATTAGAATTTTGGATCGCATACTGAGTCAGGGCGAGCGAGAAAAGACTGCCAAAGATAATTAAAAATGACCAGGTTAGTCCATAAAGAACACTGAGTCGAACTGACTTGGCGTGCCAAACATAAAAGAAGTGGCTGGCGATCGGTCTTGTAATGGGTGAATGTTCATGTCTAACGACTTCTCTTTCGACATCAAGACGGATTTGCCGGGTGAATTCTTTACTAAGTTTCTTCTGAAACAGAGAGGATAAGGCAACTTCTAGAGAACAGACTAAGCTGTTTAGCCCGCCCAGCTTCTTGGGACGATTAGCATCTAAAACTAAGCGTTCAATTCTTTGTAGTAAGACGGCAAGTTTAGGGATTTCGGTCTGCAAGTTCTCAGGTAAGTCTTTTTGATCAAACTCTCTAACGTATTTAGCAATCCTTTCTCTTAATTGCTTCAGGTTTTCTAGAACAGATTCTTGAGTATGCACTGCTGAAAAAACGGTGATTTTAATCTCCGGACGACCATTGTTTTGATGATCAGGAGCAGTGGTTTGGTTCTGTTGAGCGATTTCTTTAGGCTGAGAAGTCATCAAAAGCCTCCACTGTCTGGTTAAAGAGTCTCCAAGCCGCAAGGTCTCGGTCGGTCAACAGATGTTTCTACAGCCTGCTCGGATTGTCTCTAGTGTGTCACGAGAACAAAGATCTGGTTGTACCCTTTTGGGTTATCTTCACCGCTTGCCTCTATGTTTTCGCTTTAGTTTACAACCGTTTCCACTTGCCTTCACCACACCCAATATCGATCTCTAAAGAACTGTAGCTGACCTAAATCAATCACCTTGTCAATCTTTACTGCCCTCTTCTAACTGCTTTTCTCACCTTCATGCCACGCGATCGCCTCTCGCCGAATTGCCGCTAACTCCTCTGGTGCCATTTTGTCCAGATTTTTGAGGATGAAGCTCATGCGACCTTGAGAGGTAAGCTGGGCGCGGTGGCGATCGAGGAAATCCCAGTAGAAGAAATTGAAGGGACAAGCATTTTCACCCGTGCGGGCTTTGGGATTGTAGACACACTTACCACAGTAGTCACTCATGTTATTGATGTAGTTGGCAGAGGCAGCGTAGGGTTTGGATGCCAGCACACCACCATCGGCAAACTGTCCCATGCCGATGACGTTGGTTTGCATGACCCAATCGTAGGCATCGACAAAGGCGGCGTGGAACCAGTTTTCAACGGCTTGGGGCGAAATGCCTGCAATGAGCGCGAAGTTGTTCAGCACCATTAGGCGTTGGATGTGATGCGCGTAGCCCGTTTGCTTCACCTGGGTGAGAATTTGATGCAGACAGTTCATAGGAGTATCGCCCGTCCAGTAAAAGTCCGGTAGGGGCTGGGTGTGGTTGAACCAATTGCGCTCTGGATAGTCGTCGCTCATGAAACTATAAACACCATGCATATATTCTCGCCAGCCTAAAACTTGGCGGATAAAGCCTTCAACGCTGCTGAGGTTCCACGAGTCTTGATGATTGAGATACGCTTGTTCGGCTGCCTCGACGACTTCGATTGGGTGCAGTAGTCCAAGGTTGAGATAGGGCGATAGCATGGCGTGCCACATTGTTACTTCGCCTGTCAGCATTGCATCTTGATACGGACCGAAAGCAGAGAGGCGCATGGTGATAAAAAAATGCAAGACCTGGAGCGCCTGTTCACGCGTGACTGCCCATTGGAACGGTTCGCTTTGCCAATACTCTTGGCTGGCTTTGAAGTGATCATCCTGCTTGACCCAAGCAATTACGTCTTGCGTGATGGCATCGGGAGCAAACCAGAGCGCTTCAGGAGTCGTGAGTTTGCCTTTGGGCGGTTTGCGGTTTTCCTGGTCAAAGTTCCAGCGACCGCCTAGAGGCTGCTTGCCTACCATCAAGATATTGCAGCGGCGGCGACCTTCGCGGTAGAAGGCTTCCATCACTAAACGTTTGCGATCGCCCGCCCATTCCCTGAAGTCAGCTTCGCTCCAGATGAAATGATTGTTGGGTACGAGGGTAACGGTGCAGGGTAGTGGGAGCGATTCGATCAGGCGAGTAAAAGGGCGATCGTTTGGCACCATCACTCGCAGTTCTGTGATCTGATAGTTCTCAAGCCATGCCTTCAGTGGTGTGAGAAAGTCCTCCGCTTGCTCGTAGGTGACTGCCCACCCTGCCTGCCGCAACTCCTCAGCAAAGTGTCGCATCGCTGACCACACCAGCACCAGCTTTTGTAGATGATAGGGGCGCTCCTGCACATGGCGCAGCGACTCAATGAAGATGACCGGAGTTGTTTGGTCAGTGCAGCTTTGCAATGCTGCCTGCTCCGCCCAAAGCTGATCTCCCAGTACCCAGACTCCAACGATCGGTTTCATCCTATGTCCTTTGTTTTTAGCGGTCAGCAAGTATTTGAAAACTTCTCGTTCATGACGTTGCCCGCCCGTGATTTTAAATCACGGGCTAATTGAAACAAAGTCCACTAAAGGGACTAAACGCCCTATGGAGCAAGCATTTAACCCGTTTTAACGGGTTTCGCACTGTTAGCCCGGATTTGTAATCACGGGCGGGATAGCAACAGAGCGGCGGGACTCTCTATACTTTTCAAACATCCTCTCAGCCTTTAGTCTTCAGCCTTTAGCCTTTTCCCTTACACCTTAAACACTTCATCCGCATTCTCCCATCCAACTCACGAGATAATAGGCAAATTCCTCCAGCGCGATCGCCCACGCCAACTATGAACACGAAACCCAAAATTATTGTTCTGGACGATGATCCCACAGGGTCACAAACGGTTCACAGTTGCCTGTTGCTGATGCAGTGGGATGTGGCAACGCTCCGGTTGGGATTGGCAGACGATGCGCCGATTTTTTTTGTGCTGACGAATACGCGGGCATTAGCTCCAGAGAAAGCGGCAGCGGTGACGCGAGAGGCGTGTCGCCATTTGAAGGAGGCGATCGCGCTCGAAAAGATTCATGATTTTCTGGTCGTCAGTCGTTCTGACTCTACCTTGCGGGGACATTACCCGATCGAAACCGATGTGATTGCCGAAGAGTTAGGTTCTTTTGATGCACATTTCCTCACGCCTGCATTCTTTGAGGGCGGACGCACTACACGGGATAGTGCGCATTATCTCAAGGTCAATGGGGTGGATACGCCTGTGCATGAAACTGAGTTTGCGCGTGATTCGGTGTTCGGCTATCACCATAGTTACCTGCCCGACTACGTAGAAGAGAAAACCGCAGGTAAGATTCCAGCCGATCGAGTGGAGCGGTTTCTGCTGAAGGACATCCGCGCTGGAGTGCTCGATCGCTTGCTACAGCTCCATGACAATCAGTGTGGTGTGGTGGATGCAGAGACTCAGGACGACCTGGATCGGTTTGCAGCGGATGTTCTCGCAGCAGCATCTCAGGGCAAACGGTTTCTTTTTCGCAGTGCGGCGAGTTTGTTGACGGCACTGGCAGCCTTGCCCCCGCAACCGATCGCGCCCGCAGCGATGGCAAACTACGTCCGCAACGGTAAGCCTGGTGTTGTGCTCGTTGGCTCTCACGTGAAGAAAACGACTGAACAGCTAGAACAACTTTTGGTACAACCGGGGATCGTTGGCGTTGAGCTAGAGGTAGCGCGGTTGTTGGTGAAAGGAGATGAGGCGCGATCGACCCTTCTTGCCGAAGCTGTGCAGCAGGTCAACGCTGCCCATAGCGCAGGCAAAACCCCTGTTGTTTACACCAGCCGTCAAGAACTCACCTTCGACGACTCGCAAACCCGATTAGACTTTGGTGAAGCTGTCTCTGCTCTGCTGATGGACATCATTCACCACTTGCCCGACGACATCGGCTTTCTGATCAGCAAGGGCGGTATTACGTCCAACGACACACTCAGCACTGGTCTAGCACTAAGGACGGCTCGGTTACTTGGTCAAGTGCTTGCAGGTGTTTCAATGGTGCGCACCCCTTCCAACCATCCACAGTTTCCAGATCTGCCTGTAGTGCTTTTTCCTGGCAATGTGGGTGATGCGAATGCGCTTGCGATCGTCTATCAGCGCTTAAGCAAGCACATCTGATCGCTTCACATCTTTCCTCACTTAAACCTTCAGCAGTTAGTGGTTAGGATTCAGAAATCAGAAGTCAGAACTAATTCAAAACTCACCCCTCACCCCTCACTTCTTATGCAACGCATCGGCTTTATTGGACTCGGCATCATGGGCAAGCCGATGGCACGGAATTTGCTCAAGGCTGGCTACCCGCTGGTTGTTTACAACCGGAGCCGTCCAGCGATGGATGCATTGACGACAGAGGGTGCAAGACTGGCAGATTCGCCCAAAGCGATTGCAGAACAGTCAGATGTAGTGATTAGCTGCGTCTCTGATTCACCAGATGTAGAGGCAGTCGCACTAGGTAGCGACGGCATCATTGAGGGTGCTAAGCCAGGGTTGCTGTACATTGATATGTCCACGATCGCCCCCGCAACCGCACGCAAAGTCCATACCACCCTCAAAGCAAAGGGTGTGGACGCTCTGGATGCCCCTGTCTCTGGTGGCGACATTGGGGCACAACAGGGAACGCTGTCGATTATGGTGGGGGGGGATGAAGCCGCGTTTCAGCGATCGCTCCCAATCTTGCAGGCGATGGGCAAGAATATCGTCTACATTGGCGAAGCGGGAGCGGGTCAGGTGACGAAAGCCTGTAATCAAATCATTGTCGCGCTGACCGTACAGGCAGTCGCTGAAGCGCTCACGCTGGCAAAGAAAGCAGGCGTTGATGTCGCGAAAGTGCGGGAGGCACTGATGGGTGGCTTTGCCCAAAGTCGCATTTTAGACATCCACGGCAAGCGGATCCTGGAAGGTGATTTCCAACCGGGATTCAAACTCAACCTGCACCGTAAGGATATGAATATTGTGTTGCAGACAGGGCGAGAAATGGGTGTGCCGCTTTTTGGCTCTGCCCAAGTGACAAGCATGATGGATGCGCTGCTTGCTCAGGACAAGGGTGAATTGGACAACTCTGCGATCGCGACTCTGTATGAACTGCTCTCAGGCTTAACGTGAAAAGGGATATGCCGCTGCCAGACGATCGCCTAGGAAACATCGCCTAGAAAACGCGATCGTCCGGCAGCAACTATTGACCTAGTAGGTACTACCAGCCACACTGCCGCTCGCGACAGTCGTGTCAATACGCGTTCCATCCGCTTCCTTGGTGAACCCAGCATAGGCTTCCATGCCATGTTCAGCGATATCCAGCCCTTCCAATTCTTCCTCGGCAGAAACTCGGATACCCAAAGTAGCCTTCAATGCCACCCAGAAAAGCGTGGATAAGACAACCGTAATCAGACCCACTAGCGCAGCTCCCACTAATTGAATCCAAAGCTGCTCAATGCCACCGCCTAGAAACAGACCAGCCTTGGGACCAAGCCCCTCAGCGTACAGTTCCGTACCAAACTTAGTGACCCCAGGACCAGTGGCAAACAGACCAACTGCTAAAGTACCCCAAACACCGTTCACCAAATGTACAGAAACAGCTCCCACTGGATCGTCGATCTTAATTTTGTCAAAGAACAGGACAGCGTAAACCACCAACACTCCGCCTACAGCCCCAATGATCGCTGCCGCCCAGATGGGGACAAACGCACAGGAAGCGGTAACCGCTACCAAACCAGCGAGAATGCCGTTAATGACCATTGAAAGATCTGGTTTGCCTAAGATGACCCAGGCTGCGATCGTTGCTGATGCTCCACCGAATGCTGCCGCAATGTTGGTGGTCATGGCAATGTGGGCGATCAATGAACTCACACCCATCGTGGAACCAGGGTTAAAGCCAAACCAACCGAGCCAAAGAATTAAACAGCCTAGGGTTGCGATCGACATATTATGTCCAGGCAACGCATTAATCGTGCCATCGCTGTTGTACTTACCAAGCCGAGGTCCGAGGAAAGCCGCACCCATCAACGCTGCCCAGCCGCCGACGGCATGTACAACAGTCGATCCTGCAAAATCCCAGAAGCCAAACCCTGCAAGCGCGCCACCACCCCAAATAAGGTGACCCGTGATGGGATAAGCAATACCCACTAACAGCAGGCTAAAGATGATGAAGTCTACAAACTTAATCCGCTCTGCTACAGCTCCAGACACGATCGTGGCAGCCGTTCCTGCAAAGACAAGCTGAAAGAAAAACTTCGCCAGCAGCGGTACACCAGCCCAGCCAATGGACTTATAAGCGCCCTGATAAGCATCGGCAGCCAACGGACTGTTATCAGCGCCAGAGAGAAAGAAGATCCCTTCCGTGCCAAAGAATGGATTGCCATTACCAAACATCAAGCCCCAACCAATGAACCAGAACGCGATCGTGGAGAAAGCAAAAACAATCAGATTCTTTGCCAGCACGTTGACTGCATTCTTTTGGCGACAGAACCCGGTTTCTAACATGCAAAAACCAGCATTCATAAAGAAGACCAGCATGGCTGCCACCATGACCCATACCGTGTCAAGCCCGACTTTGAGATCGCTTGTAGCTTTGGCGACATCTTCTAGCTTCGGTGGATCTTGGGCGACTGCGGCAACACTCCAGCCGATCAGGATGAGGAGTGCTAGGGGAATGCAGGCTTGCCAACTGGGCGCTAAGTGTCGTGTGTACCATTCAGCCGACAACCAGCGACGATCGAGCTTTAACGGTTGCACATTGAAAGCGGCTCGTCGCCCTCTACGGTGCGATCGTGGTTTTATTAATAGTCTAGACATGCTTAAACGTTTTCCTGGCGAATGAACAACAGAATTGGGGTTGAAGGTTAGAACATGCCCCAAACACCAAAAAATTCCTGACTACTCTCAACACGCATAGAGGGTTGGTGACTGCATTAAAGACCAGCGGTAATCAACCCATGACCCAAGTCATCAAGTGCTGATAGCAACTTTGTCAGAAACTAATCAGACATTCATTCCACCAATTCTGCTTAAGGGAATCTGTATAGCAAGCTACCTAAACTGCCTATGCGCTGATCCGCCAAAAACGTGACCGCTGCCACTAGAGAACGTGATGCAACAAAAGTAGCAGCGTCTACCAGACGACAGTCACGCACAGCCTATAGCCTCTTAAAAAGCACAGAGCGACCGCCTTATGAACCGAGAACGCGCTTAGTTGCAGTGGCGCGATCGCACGTCACGCACTCTGACCGCTACTTGCTGCTGCTTGTCAACTGCTCAACCAATGCCAGCACCTTTGTGCGGCTCAGCTTGGCTTCACCTTGCGCGAGCGCATCCAACGTTGCGTGGGCAAAACCCAGGGGAAGGCGGCAGAAATCGAGTGCTGGACCAGGGGGTAGTGCACCCGTGTAGGCATCTGCAAGGGCTAGATTGCGCCGTGCGTAGATGTACATGTCGTCCTGAGTCCAACCGTCTGGGAAGAACCCAACGCCGCGCACCAGATCGTCGGACTGATTGCGCAAAACGTTGACTGCTTGTAGCCCACGTCCAAAGCCGACGGCATGAGCGCGATTGGTTTGAGTGCCATCATACCAAGCCCACAAGTCTGATAGCAGCAAGCCAACGGCACCCGCCGCACAAAATGTGTAGCGATCGAGGTCTGCCTGGGTTTTAATCGTCCAATTTTGTTCTGCCCAATATGCCATCCGGTCTGCCATCGCAGCAGTTGCGTCCCAGACACGCGAGGCGATCGCGATCGGCGCAAAAGCAGCCCATTCACCGATGCGTGTGGTAACTTCTGGCAGCAGCGTTGTGTGACTCATGAGGAGCGCTTCCAGGCTATGCTCGTCGATCGCGCCGTCTGCCGCTTGAAAAGACAGGCTGATCGCCTGTAGGAGCTGTGCTTTAAGAGCATTATCGAGGTCAGGATGATCTTCAACCTCATCGATCGCGCGCATACAGAGATACGCTGACGCAACCGCCTCTTGTAAACCCGAAGGCAATCGACTAATCGGGATATAAAAAGTTCGGCTTGTTTCTGCCAAAACCTCTAAAGCAGTCTTACGTAATTCCATTCATTTGCTCCTCTTAACCACCACACCGAGTTCGCTCTAAATATATAGCAAAAAGCTTAATTTTTACGAAGAAAGAGCCTTCGCTATGCTTAAGGTTTGGGAACATTGTGCAACACAACCCCAGAGAAGCCCTCACAGTGCAACCAAGTAAATGGACGCAACGGTTGCTGCCCTAAGACGATCTTGCGCCTAGTCAAGGACGGCTGAGCTGGCGACCAAACATTGATACGCCTGACTTCAGTCAACAGGCAAAGACGTGCAAAAATCCGTTGATGAAACGCTACGGTAGCAATCTTTAACAACAATCAGAAACGGCGCTCTAGCAGCAAATGCGTTTTGGTATGCATGACTACGGGTGACAAAAAAGCTTGCCTAACATACCGGATGGATGAAAAGATAACAGACCCGAAGCCAATAACTATATACCGATAGGGTGAAGCCAAAAGGCACTGAAAGGTGTCCAGAAACCGACTGATTCATTAATAGCTTGAATTCTCATCTCATCTTGACAAAGCAGAAATTTATACGTTCGGATTATTTTAAGGAAAATTAACTTGATTGCCGCAACGAACACAATTAGCTGGGCTATTCACCCGCACTTTCCTTGCTGTAAGGGATGCCGAGCGCTGCTGGTGGCGTTGATTTACCCGCTAAGCCTACCATTGCCAACAGGGCGATCGCATACGGCAACATCACCAAAAACTGATACGGAATATTGAGGTTAAACGCCTGGATGCGAAGCTGCAATGCCTCAGTGGCACCAAATAGTAAACAGGCAAGCACTGTGCCCACAGGATGCCAGCGCCCAAAAATTAAGGCTGCTAGTGCAATAAAGCCCTTCCCAGCACTGATGTCTTCTGTGAAGAATTTCACATGTACCAGCACCAGATATGCCCCTCCTAATGCCGCCAGACAGCCACTTAACATCACGCTGATGTAGCGCACCTGAGCGACACGAATCCCTGCTGTATCTGCCGCACGGGGATACTCACCGACCGCTCTGAGGGTTAAGCCGATGTTTGTGTGGAACAGCACGTAAGTGCTTAACGGCAGCAGTAGCAGTAGGAGGTAAACCAGCGGATCTTGATTGAACAAGAGTGAACCGAGGATGGGGATTTGGCTCAGACCCGGAATGGCGATCGCAGGCAACCCTGGCAATTTTTGAGTCGTGCTGCTGTTAAACACGAGCCGCGACATAAAGGCTGTTAGTCCCGCTGCCGACAAATTAATGGCTAATCCCGACACCAACTGATTGACTTGGAGCGTGACACACAAATAGGCATGAAGCAAGCCCACTAAACCGCCGCTGATGATGGCTGCAAGAATGCCTAACCACACATTCTGATTGCTATAAAACGTTGCGGCAGCACCCACAAAGGCACCCGTCAGCAACATGCCCTCTAGCCCAATGTTAAGTACGCCCGATCGCTCAGACCATAGACCACCCAACGCCGCAAACGCCAGCGGCATCGACAGTCGCAAACTGGCAGAGAGATAGTCGGAGAGGAAGGCGAGATCGTTCATAGAGAGAGAAGTTTTAAGTTCTGATGCGTTTTGAATTGAGCGCTCAGCGGTCAGCAGTCAGCTTTTTCCTAATCACTAAAAACTCCATTTAGTCTTTCAGCCTTCAAGCTACCTTACTGTCATCCCACGACATACTTCTGTTCACTATGGAACTTACGCTGACAACCCCTGCTTTGCTGTTTCCTGCCATTTCGCTGTTGCTGCTAGCTTACACGAACCGCTTTTTGACGCTGGCAACGTTAATCCGCAGTTTGCATTCTGATTACAAAGCTCAGCCCGATCCATTCACTCTGGTAGAGATTCGCAGTCTGCGCTACCGGGTGCGCTTAGTGCGAGATATGCAGTTTTTAGGTGTGAGTAGCTTTCTGCTTTGTGTAGTCTGTATGTCTGTTTTGTTTGCCGGCCAGGTCTGGCTTGGGAGCCTACTCTTTGGGGTGAGCTTGTTTTTGATGATTTGTTCGCTAGCGTTTTCAGTGCGTGAGATTCAGGTTTCGATCGACGCGCTTGATCTCCATTTGCGTGACCTTGAAACGTTGCGTTAACTCTCAACCGAAGCGACTTGAGCGACAACTGGTGAACGACTGGTCGCTAATTTGCGCTCTAAAACAAGGCTGATGGCAATAAAAAGAACAGTGAGTCCCTGGATGGCGTAGACAACGGTTACGGGTACGCCAGCGCTACGCTGCATGACATTGGCACCACCGCGCAAGGCACCAAAAAAGAGTGATGTGAGCAGTACACCAGCCAGATTGCCCCGACTGAGAAACGCGATCGCGATCGCGTCAAACCCATATCCCGGCGAAAAGTTCTCAAACAGGCGATACTTCAGCCCCATCACTTCACCAGAGCCAGCCAAGCCTGCTAAGCCCCCCGATAATGCCATCGCCAGCATAATGGTACGTTCCACCGAGATCCCGGCATAACGAGCCGCGATCGGGTTTTGCCCCACCGTTTCAATCTGGTAGCCGAGAGGCGATCGGGTAAAGATGACCCACAGGACGATCGTTGCCACCACGCCTAGCAAGATTCCTGCGTGAGTCTGGGTTTGCGGCAGGACGATCGGCAACTGGGCAGACGGATCGATCATGGCGCTGTAGGGCGTAGGCGCATCAGGATCTTTCATGGGGCTGCTCACCAGATAGCTCACCAAATTTTGAGCAATGTAGTTCAGCAGCAGCGTAGTAATGACTTCGTTCACACCCCGCACTGCTTTCAAATAGCCAGGGATGAAGCCCCACAATCCTCCTAAAAGGAAGCCGCCCAATAGTGCCAGCGGGACGTGAATGACAGGGGGCAAGCCATGCAGGTACAGCCCAACGATCGCGCTGCCCAAGCCACCCATATAAATCTGACCTTCGCCGCCAATATTGAACTGTCCCGCTTTGAGGGCAACCAAAATGCCCAAACTCGCCAGCAACAGGGGAGCCGTTTTGGTGAGCGTGTTGCTAAAGCCGTAGTAGTTGGCAAGCGATTCCGTAAACAGCACGGAGTAGGCTTTGAGGGGGCTGACCCCCGCGATCGCAATCAACCCTGCGCCCACCAGCAACGCAGCCGCGATCGCCAAAACCGGAGACAAAACGGGTAAAAACCAACGAGCGCGATCGTTCACAAGCAATTAGGAGACGCGATAGAAAACAATGACAAGAATCGTACCTTAAATCGCTCATTTTGCACTGTGTCAACGGCTCCAAATATTACAATAGACAGTACCGCTTTGGGAGAGGGTAATGGTTCAAGTAACCGAGTATCTTTACGTGGTTAAAGATGACGAGATCCTAAACGGGGAACCGATTATTCGGGGCACTCGTACACCTGTGAGGGCGATCGTGGAAACCTGGCGGCTGGGGATTGCGCCTGAAGAAATTCCAAAAGGGATGCCTCATCTAACGTTAGGACACGTCTTTGGTGCCCTAACCTATTACAGCGATCATCAAGAAGAAATTAACGCTTACATTGAGCGCAATCGTATTCCTGATGAACGCATTGATCCATTGCTCAGAAATTTGTGAGTAGCCTTTTCATTAGTCAATCTTTTCTACAAAGACTCGCAAAGCACCTCTGGCATCTAGTTTTTCTTTGATGTCACGCAATCGGACATGCATTCTATAGTTTCGAGAAGCACCGCTACCAAGGTTTGTTATGACCATGCAGACCCTCAGATTCTGGAGTGAAGAATCACCGTAACGACTATCAGGACAGTCTTCCTGCAAGTAAAAATCAAAGGATGGTTGTTTTTCAAGGCTTTCAAATGGGAAAGAAATATATCCCGGTCCCGTTTCCCACCAGGCATCACGCATTGCTACCGCCAACCTGACTGTGTAATTAGAATCGGGTTTGAATAGGTCTGAAAATTGGTAAATCTTCCCTGTTGCTAAGTCAAAGGTAATTGAATGCTCTTCAGGATTGGGATAGGCTCCAGGGAAGGTGAGGTTTGAGCAGGAAATGCTTACCAGTTTATCTTCAGCAAAATGTACCTTGCAATACACTGTCCGAGTATGCAAATCTCCTGGCTTTCGAGCCACCTTCTTACATTTATCTCTATCAGACATGGGTTCAGATGCGCCCATTTTCTCCATCATCGCTTGACGCAAGATCTCATTCAACTGAGTCTGTCATGCAGAGTCTGCTAACCCAGAGATTTGGGGATACTTCATTTGAAGGGCGCAACTTTTACTAAATTGAGTTTTGAAATGAACTTTAAGCTTGGCTTGTTTAGCAATTAATGCTGGCTCAATTTCATCCAATTCAACAACATCAGGAATCTTGGTAGGGGTAATTGATGGAGTCGGTTCAGGTGGTTTAGGTTGGACAGTGACGATCGGCGAAGGAAAAACAGAGGCTAGGACAGAATTAGTTTGGGGTGTGGATGAAGCCGCACAACCAGCAAGGAACAAAAGCGCGAACAGGAGACAACATTTGGGAATACGCATCATCGTTCTTTGCTTGCACACAGAAGACTATATTCTCATTGTCTACTGAATCTGTTCTGTTAAGTGCTTGGCTTAACCTGAGCAATAAGTTTGTCGGTATTAAGCGATCGCAAAAAATCTTCTACACTGCAACTTGATAAGCAATTTTCGCAACCTAAATGAGATTTAGTTCTGTAGAGATGTGTTTATTTGCTGTTGAAGTTGCTGGACTTCCTCGATCGACAACTCTGTGCCACGAGCAACGGCTTCGACTGATAAGCGATCGCGTAAAAAGTTGAGTGCAATTTCTCGCTGTTTCTTCAACTCTGCCTCTGCTTGAATCGAACGATAAATCGTAGATTCTTGCATGTTATCCCTCCGCAATACACGCTAAATCAGGTCATTCAGCTAACTCGTCACTGTCACAGTAGCCCGTCGCCGCAGATTGTAAGGAAAAGGCTACTAGAGCAAGTTGATCTTGTTCCGTCCACGTATCACTTTGGTCAACAACATTAGCATCGTGCTGTACCAAGTCATTGAGAATCAGCGTTGCTAAACGTAATCGCGCCTTCGGTGGCAACGCGCGAATCACCTGAGTATAAATTTCTTGGATTGTCGTTAGCATGGTCAATCCTCCTGCCCCCATCCTAATTTAATCCTGTAGCGGCTGCTATGTAACTTTCATGGCTTGCCACACTTTTGACGAACTTTTAACGATTGATTGCCAGGTAACCCTGTAGCTGTTGATTGCGCTGCAATGTCAGACGGGTGAGACACTGATTGCGTGCGGCATTGCCACCACCGCTTGCCTCAAAGCCACAGGCAGAATCACGAAAGGCGATCCAGGCGAGTTCGGCGGTTTCAAGTTTGCGTTTGCGATCGGATTCTAGCTTTTGCAAAAGCTGCTGGTAAAGCTGGTTCAGTCGTCGATCGGCTGCTTGATAGTTACCGCTACTTGTGGGATTCTTGCCAGCCAGGTAAGCATTGAAATCAGCAGTTCGCCGTTGCGTCACCTGATCTTTACAGCCAGAGACAAGCAGGGGTTGCATCGAGCCGCCTTCTGCCTCACTACCATAAAACTCACATTCGGCATCCCGAAACGCAATCCACCGCAGTTGAGCACTTGTGAGCTTTTGGCGGCGTGTAGTGGACAGGTTAGGCACTAAGGCTTGGTAGGTACGATTCAAAGCGCGATCGGCGTTTTCATAGCTCAGTCCGGCACAGATGTTCATGTCTTGCTGGGTTTGAGCATCGTTGCAGTTTGGTTGCTTTGCCAGCAGTGGGGCAGAGAGGGCTGGACTAGCGGCGAGAAACGGGCTGGTGATGGCAATGCTAGCAAGAGAGACCAACACTGTAGACAGGAAACGAGTAGGCATTAAGCGATCGATAACCATTGGCATAGTTTGACGTAAGGATGGCATAGCGTGTAATCTAATGGCGGCTTCATGCAGTCATGGAGCAATTCCGGAGGGCGAGGGATCACGATCGCGTGAAGAGATGTGTGCAGGCGACAGTTCTAGGCGTTACGTGCCAAACCTGGCTTTAAATAGTAATAGAGGTTTTGAGCTAGTTGGAGTTGTTGACGAGCAAATGCAACGGCACTCCAGTAAGCTGTAAACCGATGCTTTTCTAGCTGCGATTTGAGTTGAGCCTATGAAATCCTATCTGGCGGCTGCTGTGCAAATGACCAGCCTGCCCAATCTCGAAAAAAATTTAGTCCAGGCAGAAGAATTAATTGACCTGGCAGTGCGTCAGGGTGCTGAGCTGGTGGCATTACCAGAAAATTTCTCGTTTCTGGGTGACGAACACGAAAAACTGGCTCAGGCAGAGGCGATCGCTGCTGCTAGCGAAGCGTTCCTCAAAACGATGGCACAACGCTTTCAGGTAACGCTGCTAGGCGGCGGTTTTCCCGTACCCGTTGGTAATGGCAAAGTGTACAACACAGCGCTCCTGGTTGACCCTAGCGGAGAAGAGTTGGCGCGGTACGAGAAAGTACATCTCTTCGATGTCAACGTGCCTGATGGCAACACCTATCAAGAATCGGGCACTGTGCTGGCTGGCGTGCGACTACCACCCGTGTATCCCTCTAAGGAACTGGGCAACCTGGGGCTATCTGTTTGTTACGATGTCCGCTTTCCAGAACTCTACCGTCATCTGGCGCAGATGGGAGCAGAGGTGCTGTTTGTACCAGCAGCGTTTACAGCGTTTACAGGTAAAGATCACTGGCAGGTCTTGTTGCAAGCGCGGGCGATCGAAAATACCTGTTATGTACTGGCTCCTGCTCAAACTGGACGGCACTATGCCATGCGCCAAACGCACGGACACGCCATGATTGTTGACCCCTGGGGCACTGTGCTAGCAGATGCAGGGGATGAGCCAGGTGTGGCGATCGCGGCGATCGAGCCTTCTCGCTTGGAACAGGTGCGCCGTCAGATGCCTTCTTTGCAGCATCGGGTGTTTGTGTAAAGGCGGTAAGGAGTGAGGAGTAAGGAGTAAGGGGTGAGGAGTACGAGTTTTGAGTTTTAGCCTTCATCCCTCATCCCTCCCCGCACTTAACCTTCCGTGAGAGAACCTGTACATTGAAGGGGCACAATTTTTTCCAGATTCTGATGGTAAGTTTCCTAACCTGGTTAACGCTTCCAACACTGTCCAATGAGTTTCTTCTTTGGCGACACAAGCCCTTGTTCGCGGCAGCGGTTGAGGCAACCAATAGCTCTCTAGTCCTGGCTGGAGTGCTGTTGAGTCTGATCGTTATTTTCCTGGCAAGTAAAATTGGTGGGGAGTTGTGCGATCGAATCGACCTGCCGCCTGTGTTAGGAGAACTGGTAGGAGGGGTCGTCGTTGGGGTTTCGGCGCTGCGCTTACTGGTGTTTCCCGAAGGAGGGGAAGACGGTAGCCATTCGCTGCTGATGAGCCTGATGCAATTGACGGCAAACCTCAGTCCAGAGGCATTAACTTCGGTGTTTCAAGCCCAGAGCGAAGTGATTTCGGTGCTTTCAGAACTGGGCGTGATCATTCTGCTGTTTGAGATTGGTTTACAGTCAGATCTAAAAGAACTTTTGCGTGTGGGACCGCAGGCAACAGTGGTGGCGGTCGTGGGCGTTGTAGTGCCCTTTGCTTTGGGCACTGCGGGGCTAAGCGTGATCTTTGGCGTTGCCACGGTGCCTGCGATTTTTGCTGGAGCCGCTCTCACAGCAACTAGCATCGGCATTACGGCAAAGGTGCTGGCTGAAATGCAGCGCCTGAGTACGCCTGAGGGGCAAATCATCATTGGTGCGGCAGTGCTGGATGATGTGTTGGGCATCATCGTGCTGGCAGTCGTCGCCAGTCTTGCCAGAGATGGCACAGTAGAACCGACCAAAGTGGTTTATCTGATTTTTAGTGCGGGCGTGTTTCTAGTGGGTGCCGTTCTCGTGGGGCGCTTTCTCAGCCCCTTTTTCGTAGCGCTGGTCAACGGTATGAAAACGCGAGGGCAACTGCTGCTGACTTCTCTGATTTTTGCCTTTTTCCTTGCGTATGTTGCAGCGGTGATTCAGCTAGAAGCGATTTTGGGCGCGTTTGCAGCGGGTCTAGTGCTGGCAGAAACGGAGAAACAGCAAGAGCTAGAGGAAAAAGTCCTTCCGATCGCCGACATGCTGGTGCCTGTGTTTTTCGTCGTTGTGGGTGCCCGCACAGACTTGAGTGTGTTGAATCCAATGGTGCCAGAAAACCGTGAAGGGCTAATTATTGCAGCGTTTTTGCTGGTGGTGGCGATTGTGGGCAAAGTGGTCACGGGGTTGAGTGTGTTTGGGATGCCAGGGGTCAATCGTCTAGCGATCGGGGTGGGCATGATTCCTCGTGGCGAGGTGGGACTGGTGTTTGCAGCAGTAGGGTCTGAAAGCGGTGTGCTGTCTAAGCCACTGGAAGCGGCTGTGATTGTCATGGTGATTTTGACGACCTTTCTAGCTCCACCCTGGCTAAGGCTTGTTTTCAAACGCTCCGATGATGCGACTAAGGGCGATGCCTCAAAGCAAGCGGTTGCCTTGAATCCAAGCTTGGTTGATTTGGAACGCGTCGAGCCAGAATCGAAGTAGCGCAAAAAATCCGATCGCACAATTGATACATCGGGTATAGTTTTACAGCAGTTTTGCGTTGCACAGGCTTTCTGTAAGACCAAACCTTACTTGCCTAACTTGAGGGCTAACCGTCAACCGTGAGCGTTGATGGTTAGCGAACTGCTCATAGCCTCATCATCCATCGGTAAATCTTGGTGAGCAGGAAATTCTCTTGTGGCATGAAACTAAAGGCTCAGATTTGCGTCAGGCACCTGTACACGCGGACTGCTTGACAATGGCTGTGCTAAGAGGGCAACAGTTTCCAGCTTGAGAAACGACCGGATTGATCGTTTGGCATCGCGGAGTTGTTGAATTGAAGCCTCGCTACACAAGCCGACGAGCCGAAGCTGTCCCCAGAGGGATTCGTTCGATGAACACCCGCGATCGCGGGTGTGTGCCTTGAGTGCTCGTCAGTGCCACCGCGATCGTCTTCATGTACGATCGCCCGCCAAGTATGCGATTGAGTCTATGTGAGGAGACCGAGTTGTAACCTGTTCCTTGGCTGATGCCCAGCTTTTTGAGACGACGAGATACCGTGAAACACTTTCCCCATTTTCTGCTCACTGCAACCTCTCTCCTGCTCCTTGCGGCTCCTGCTTACGCCTCGCGGCTAGAATCGTGGCGGTTTGACTCCAACAGCAACCAGTTGGAATTCATCACGGATGAGGATGTGCAGCCCAAGGCGCAGTTGATTTCTGACCCCACGCGATTGGTGATTGACTTACCAGGCGTGATTCTCGGTCGCCCAGCTTCCACACAGTCCTATAGTGGGGCGATTCGGTCTGTGCGCTTGGGACAGTTCGATCGCGGTGCCGCTCGGCTTGTGGTTGAACTAGCACCGGGCTACACGATCGACCCGAATCAAGTTCGCTTTCGTGGCGTTACGGCTCGTCAGTGGACGGTGCAGCTACCAACACCGCAATTAGCAGCGGCTGACACTACAGCTACAGCGCCCTCTAGTGGGTCTTCTGGTGGGTCTTCTGGTGGTGGCAATCAAGCCGCGACTCAAATTCAGGGCGTACAGGTGACGCCCGATGGCATCTTTGTTCGCACGAACGGTGGCTCGCCAGCTCTAGATGTGCGCCGTAGCAGCGATCGTGGTCAAATTACAGTCGATGTGCAGAGTGCCACGATCGCGTTAGCAACCCCGCGCGATTTGCTGGTCAACCGTTTGGGCGTTAATCGCATCACGCTCAGCCAACTACAAGCCTCGCCGCCTGTTGTTCGCATGACGCTGAGTGTCGATCGCGCCAGTCCTGATTGGCAAGCGACGACGAGCAGTGCGGGTGGTGTCGTCCTGCTGCCGTCGGGCAACGTGGCGGCTGGTGGCATTGAGAGCCGTCCCTCTGACGCGCCTGCACCTGTGTACCGTCCGGGCGCACTGGCAACGATCGAGTCTGTGTCGTTAGAAAACAATGATACTCAGCTTGTCGTTCGTGCCAACCAGCCGCTGAAATACACCACGGGATGGGATCGCACCACCGGAGCCTATCGCGTGACCGTTAATGCTGCTCAGTTGGCTAAAAACGTCAGAGGACCGCAACTTGAAGCGTCTAGCCCAGTCCTCAAGCTGCGTCTGCGCCAAGAAACGGCGAATACGGCAGTCATCTTGATCACGCCTGCCTCTGGTGTGCTGATTAGCGACACGAATCAGCCCAGTCAGCAAACCCTGGCGCTACAGCTTCAGCGTAATCGATCGCCCGTTGCGTCCTTACCAAATCCGAGTGCTGCAAGTATTCCGGTGCCCACGCCGCCCCGCACCACGGCACCACCGCAGCCAAGCTATCCCGATCTCAACATTCCAAGGGCAACCAATGGGCGACCCATTGTGGTCATCGATCCGGGTCACGGTGGACCTGACCCTGGCGCGATCGGCATTGGTGGGCTGCAAGAAAAAGGTATTGTGCTGGACATTGGGCAAAAAGTTGCCGCTATTCTAGAACAGCAGGGTGTGCAGGCAGTCATTACACGCAGTGACGATCGCGATCTTGACCTGGAACCGCGCGTGCAACTGGCGCAACGGGTCAATGCTACGGTGTTTGTCAGTATCCATGCCAATGCCATTAGCTTGAGCCGTCCAGATATCAACGGACTGGAAACCTACTACTATCAGAGCGGTTTAAACCTGGCTCGCGTCATTCACCAAAGCGTGTTGGAAGGCACAGGTGTTAAAGACCGAAACGTCCGCTCATCCCGGTTCTACGTACTTAGAAAGACGTCGATGCCGTCGGTTCTGGTCGAAGTTGGCTTTGTGACTGGGAGAGATGATGCTGCCAAACTGTCTGATGCAGGCTATCGCAATCAAATGGCAAAGGCGATCGCGCGTGGCATCCTGCGGTATCTTGGGCGCAGCTCGTAGGGTTGGACTGATAGGTTTGCATTCGTAACTTTGCATTCGTAACTTTGCATTCATCATTTTGCAAAAAAGGCGATTTGTGAGCATTTAAGCGTTCGTAGGAGGCGTGTGGAGTGTTAAGACGATTTGACAGTCGGGGCGTGAAGCAAGCAGCTCCGATCGGGCTGTTTGACAGTGGGGTGGGTGGCTTGACAGTGCTGCGCGAACTGTATCGTCAGTTGCCGCATGAGTCAGTTATTTACTTTGGTGATACGGCACGGTTGCCCTATGGCGATCGATCGCCTGCCCAAATCTTGCAGTACGTCCGGGAAATTCTCACCTGGATGGAGCAGCAGGGCACAAAGATGGTCATTATGGCGTGCAATACCAGTTCCGCACTGGCGCTAGAAACTGTCCGTTCGGAGTTCAGCCTGCCGATTTTGGGCTTGATTTTGCCTGGGGCAAGAGCCGCTGTCCAGCAGGGTCGTCGCATTGGTGTGATTGCTACGCCTGCGACCGCTGCCAGTCGTGCTTATAGCCGCGCCATTCTAGAAATTGATGCTGCAACTCAAGTATGGGAAGTAGGCTGTCCTGAGTTTGTGCCCCTGATCGAAAGCGATCGACTGGCTGATCCGTATACGGCTGCGATCGCTCAGTCCTATCTAGAGCCGCTGATCGAGCAGCAAATCGATACGCTGATCTATGGCTGTACGCACTACCCGTACCTGGCACCCATTCTGCGACAGCTTTTGCCGCCTTCTGTAAAACTGGTAGACCCTGCTGTTTCGGTGATTGCCGCTGCGGTTCAAGCGTTAGACCTACTGGTGCTCAAAAACGTGCGATCGCCGACACCCACTCGCTTTTGCGTGAGTGGTTCGCCACAGACGTTTAGTCAACTAGCAGCGCCGTGGCTAGGCTGCACGCCCGTCGTTGAGCAGGTCATGCCGTCGCACTGGGTTGCTCAATCGACTGCCCTGGAACCCGTTGAGTGACGTGCGATCGCCCTTTATCGCCAGCCTAAACGAATTGGCATTAAGCACGATGATCCAGTCATCGTGCAGCCGTGAGGACGACAGGTGTACCTGTAGAGCTTTTACCCTGATTGACTGACAAAAGTCTTGAAAGACCGATGGCTCCGTTGCTCACCCGCCCGTGATTAAAATCCGGGCTAACGGTGCGAAACCCGTTGAAACGGGTTGCAAGCCGCTTGCAGTCCTCTACCCTTCGGGAAGGCAAAGCCTACAGAGGACTTCCTTCTGTTAGCCCGCACTTTCAGTGCAGGGTGGGGCAGGTGATCCTAAAAGATTTGTCAGTCAACCAGGCTTTTATCGGTAGGCAACTTACAGACAAAGCATCTGGCGCTCGTCTCTACTCACTAACACCATCGCTGCGAGTCTCTCACCACACCTTACTTTGTGTCGAGAAAGCAACATTTTTCGTTGAAAAAGATGAGAAAATCTACACGGCGAGAGAGGGACTGATAGGCGCAACCTGATCGTGTAAAACTGCCTCAAAGGCTCACCGAACTGAGGAGCATTGCCACAAACCTTAATTTCTAAAATGCTTTTGATCCTTGCTAATACGGCGTTAGACGCTCCGCCCAAAAATTTTGACGCTACTGTAACCTCTGCTAACGTAGCCTTGAAGCACACCTTGAACCCAATGAAATCGATAAAAAAGGGAGGTTTCTGCTCTACAGACGGATGGGTTAGCTTAAGATAGATGGAGAATAATTAAAGTTTCGTAACCTTATATCGCCTGAGTCGGACATCCATGACTTCAGCTACTTCCCTTTTTTCTCCTGTTGAAACAGATTTGCAGGCGTTGACGGAGAATCTCAAGAACCTCATCGGGGCACGCCATCCCGTTCTGTACGCCGCCGCAGAACATCTCTTTGGAGCAAAGGGAAAACGAGTCAGACCTGCGATCGTCTTCCTGGTTTCGAGAGCCACGATGTTGGATCAAGAGATCACGCTACGCCACCGCAGGTTGGCTGAAATTACCGAAATGATCCACACTGCGAGCCTGGTGCATGACGATGTAGTGGATGAGTCAGAACTGCGCCGGGGTGTGCCTACGGTACACAATAGCTTTGGCAATCGTATTGCTGTGTTGGCGGGTGACTTTCTGTTTGCTCAATCGTCCTGGTATCTGGCGAATCTGGACAATTTAGAAGTGGTGAAGCTACTCTCACAGGTCATTATGGATCTGGCAGAAGGCGAAATTCAGCAAGGGTTGAATCGGTTTGCGACCAGTTTATCGATCGACGATTACCTGGAGAAAAGTTACTACAAAACTGCCAGTTTGCTCGCCAACAGTGCTAAAGCTGCGGCTACTTTGAGCGAGTCATCCACAGCGTTGGCAGACGATCTCTTCGACTATGGTCGCCACATTGGGCTAGCGTTTCAAATTATTGATGACATTCTCGACTTTACAGGCTCCACCGAAGCGTTGGGCAAACCTGCCGGATCTGACCTCAAAAGCGGTAATTTAACGGCACCCGTACTTTACGCCCTAGAAGAAAAGCCCTACTTGGAAGTGCTGCTCGAACGCGAATTTGCTCAGCCAGGCGACTTGGAGCAAGCGTTGACGTTGGTGCGCGACAGCAGAGGCATTGAGCGATCGCGTGAACTGGCGAACAAACACACCCGCATGGCGATCGAGCATTTGGCAGACTTGCCCCCCTCAGAATCGCGTCAGGTTTTGGTAAAACTGGCAGACTACGTGCTCAGCCGCCTTTACTAGCTCTGTCTGCTGGTCATCACTCGCCCTCAGATCTTACTTCGCCTCAAGGATTGAGGTTGCTGCAATGACTGGATAGCAAGATTGACCGTCGTTTCCACATGTGGCACGGCTCAGTCTTCCCCTGGCAACTACTTTGATGCCGACGTACTGCTTAACATCGACAGGTTCTAGATAGACCCGCCCAATAGCTGTTGCCTCGATAAAATAACCATTCGGTGGGTTTCCGGTGGCACCAGGATCGGCAGGTCTAATCTGCACTTGCAGAAGGCCAGAAACTTGAACAGGCTCAAAGGTTGCGAGATGATCGCTCACCCGCCAAAAACCCACAGCGCCACTGACAACACCAACGGTGAAGGCGATCGCAACCGTGACAACAAGTGCTGAAGCGGAGGCATAGATTAACCACGGGTTTAAGGGCTATTGGATGATCAAGCTTTAGACGATGATAGTCTCATACCGATTTAAATCGATTTCACGACAGATCCGTCTGTAGGGACGCTGATTGACTGGCAAAAATCCTGAAAGGCTGATTGCTCCGTTGCTGACCCGCCCGTGATTAAAAGCCGGGCTAACGGTTTCAAACCCGTTGAAACGGGTTGAAAGACCCTTGCAGTCCTCTACCCTTCGGGAAGGCAAAGCCTACAGAGGACTTACTGCTGTTAGCCCGCACTTTCAGTGCAGGGCGGGGCAGGCGATCGCAGAAAGATTTGTCAGTCAACCATGTAGGGACGTTACATGTAACGTCCCTACAGACGGATTTGCAGGATGGTGAACTTAAATTGGTATAACAATCGCATCGCACGATCGTGCAGTACTGCCAAAACATTCTCATTGGCAGTGCTCAATAGTATCCCTACCGCTTATGTCAGCCCTTGAATGGTGAGTTGATACGTCATCGTTGCCTGGGCACCGTTTGCTTGTTTGAATGAACCAGAAATGGGCGCGGCATAGCTAGACAGAGGGCTGGCAACCAGGGCAAGGTGTCGATCGGCAACCGCCAGCCCCTGCGTTGGATCATAGCCACGCCAACCACCACCAGGTAGATAGACCTCAGCCCAGGCATGAAGGTGACGATCGCTACTGTCTGGGTCGCCTTCTTGATAGCCGCTCACAAACCGAGCCGCCAGCCCGATCGTCCGACACGCCTCTACAAACAGCACCGCAAAATCACGACAGGTGCCTGAGCGCGTTGTCCACGTTACGCCTGGGGGGAGTGGATCGCCCGTCTCGCGAATCATGTACTTACAGCCAGCATAAATGCGTTGATTCAGTTCGCTCAAAAAGCCAAGCGTATTGCCGCCCACCGCTTGCACAATGTCTTGTGCCAGTTGCAGCGCGATCGGGTCAGTGCTAGTTTGATAAAGCACCTGCTGACCGCTCAAGTAGGGCTGTAGCTGTAAAAGCAAGGATGAGGGATAGTCGATCGGCAACCGCGTTGCCCAGGTTTCCAGTAAATAGTCAAACGGATTCGTGCGGTGTGTCTCTACGGATGCCAGCACTTGGACGCTTAACGTTTCTGTCTCACTCGGCTTAAACCGCAGCGTGACCAGCGTATTGCCATCTAAATCCGTCACGGTCGATTCCTGGGATGGCGTAGGTGTAACGTTAAGAGAAAACGATCGCAACGTTTGCCAACTGTCACTCCGAGGGCGCAACCGCACCACATGAGGCAGCAAACTCACGGGCTGGCTGTAGCTGTAGTTAGTCGTATGGCTGATTTGGTAAAGCAAGATGGTGGGGGAGAGGTATGAGGTGTGAGGGGAGAGGTGTGAGGGATGAGAGTTTTGAGTTTTGAGTTTTGAGTTTTGAGTTTTGAGTTGTTAGTGATGGACGCAGAGTTTATGTACTGACCGCTGACCGCTTACAGCGGTTTTCCTTTGCATTCACCACACCCCACACCCTAAACCCACATGAATCAGACTGTGGCTTATTGATCTGACAAAGGCTGTAGTTTTGGGTAAGCCCCTGCTTCCCCTGCCCACTCCCACTTTTACCTTTTGACCCCTCACTCCTCACTCCTCTCACCCGATCGGCTGAAGTGCGACAAACGTTTCAAAAATCTTCTTGCCTATGTCGTTCATCCGCACCTGCAAGTCATCCAGCGTTTCGTGTAAGCCCGTTTCGATGATGTCTTCGATCGTGAGGTAGTCAAGGTCAGAGCGGAGCCGTCCCAACGTCCGTTCAACAGGGGTGCGCCAGGTGCCAACGGGAGTGCCTGTAATTTGGTGGAGCGATCGCTCTGCCTGCAAAAGACAAAAGCGCACCGATCGGGGAAAGTCGCGTTCTAGCACCAAAAATTCGGCGATCGCATTGGGCGAAATGCGATGTAACCCCTGCTTGCGATACATCTCATACGCACTGGCAGATTTGAGCAACGCCATCCACTGTAGCTCGTCCAGGGTGCTGCCTACGTCCTTAACCGACGGCAGCAAGATGAAATACTTCACGTCCAGAATACGTGCCGTTTTGTCTGCCCGTTCCAGAAACCTGCCAATTTGCCCAAAGTGCCAGCCTTCGTTGTGCGTCATCGTGGCATTCATCACGCCAATAAACTGATGGCTGGACAGCTTCACTTCCTCAAAAAAGCGAAGGACGGCGGCAAGGTCGTGGAGCGATCGCGTTTGTGCTACTTCTGTCACCATCAGATAAAACGCATTCACCTGATGCCACATTTCCGAGGAAATAATTTCGCGCACCGATCGGGCATTCTCCCGCGCAATGCGAAGGCAAGAGACGATCGAGTTGGAATAGTCCGGATCAAACGTGAGAAACTGAATCACTTTTTCTGCCGTTGCTTCGCCATAGCGCTCTTTAAACAGCGGCAAATCGCCCGTTGTCATGATGATCGGTTCCCACTGTTGCGTTGTACCCGCAGGCGAATCCAACAGCAAGTTCAAGTTCACTTCCACAAAGCGGGCAACATTTTCGGCACGCTCGACGTAGCGATTGAGCCAGTAAATTGAATCAGCAACACGACTTAGCATTTCGAGAAGTTTTGAGTTTTGAGTTTTGAGTTTTGAGTTAAGTCATTTTCAAGCTTTAAGTAATGGGTTATTGAGTACAAGCAACTAAGAACTCATCACTCAAAACTCAAAACTTATTTACAAACGACCCACGTATCTTTACTGCCGCCGCCCTGGGATGAATTCACGACTAGAGACCCTTTGCGGAGCGCAACGCGAGTTAACCCACCGGGGCTAACGTAGACTTTCTTGCCATAAAGGATATAGGGACGCAAATCGACATGGCGACCTTCAAAATGGTCACCAACCAGCGTGGGCACTCGTGACAGAGAGAGCGTTGGTTGGGCGATGTAGTTGCGCGGTGAGGCTTTAATTCGTCCAGCAAAATCTTCTCGTTCTTCTGTTGTGGCGATCGGGCCGATCAACATGCCGTAACCCCCTGATTCGTCTGCGGCTTTGACCACCAGTTTGTCTAAATTCGCCAGTACGTGCTGTTGCTGCTGCTGCTCCCAGCAAAGGTAGGTGGGAACGTTCGCCAAAAGCGGCTCTTCGTTCAGATAATAGCGAATCATCGCTGGCACGTAGGAGTAAATCACCTTGTCGTCTGCGACACCTGTGCCGAGCGCATTTGCCAGCGCTACTTTGCCAGCCCGGTAGACTGCCATCAAACCAGGAATGCCCAAGAGCGAATCGGGGCGAAATGCTTTGGGGTCAATAAAAATATCGTCAATGCGTCGATAAACGACATCAACGCGCTTGAGTCCTTTCGTTGTCCGCATTTGCAGGTAGCCGTCTGTCACCACTAGGTCACGCCCTTCGACCAACTCTACGCCCATTTGCTGAGCCAGAAAGGAGTGTTCAAAATACGCAGAATTGTAGATGCCAGGGGTTAACACCACGACGGTTGGATCGATCAAGTGCGGCGGTGCCAGGTTGAGCAGAGTTTCTAGCAGGTGGCTGGGATATTCTTCCACAGGCTGGATTTGCATCGTGTTGAAGACGAGCGGAAAGGTGCTCTTCATGACGCGGCGGTTTTCTAGCACATAGGAAACGCCAGAGGGACAGCGCAGATTGTCTTCCAGGACGAACCACTGCCCACTCCGATCGCGCACCAAATCTGTGCCCGTAATGTGGCACCAGATGCCGCCCGGTGGCTTCAACCCCATGCACGGCTTCAAAAAGCCACTGGCTGAGTAAATAATCTCAGAGGGAATGATCTTGTCATGGAGAATTTTCTGCTCATTGTAAACGTCTGCTAGAAACAGGTTGAGCGCATAAATCCGCTGCTCCAAGCCTTTTTCCAATGTTTCCCACTCATCTGCTGAGACGATGCGGGGAATGATATCGAAGGGAATAATGCGCTCTGTGCCCTCGTTATCGCCATAGACGTTAAACGTGACGCCCATCTTAAAGAGCGCAATTTGTGCGGCTTGTTGTCGTCGCTGCACTTCTTCGGACGACAGAGAATTGATGCGATCGATCAGCGGCATGGCATCAGCACGCGGCTCGCCTTTAGCGGCAAACAACTCATCGTAAAAATTTTCTGGCTCGTAGTCGTTGAATTGCACAGCGCTTGATCCAATGCATACTCCCTCATGAATAAAGGGGAGAGGCACCACAAACAGTAGTCTTTGATACTTTTTGCTTCAGCGCGAACGTTTGCAGGCAGCTATAGCCTCTCACACTAAGGATTGTGGATTAAATAAAACCGACAAATTGTTCGTAGGTAGGGGCGCACAGCCGTGCGCCCCTACGGAAAACGCCGAGGTGATTAAATTCTTGTTCCTAAGGGGTATGGGTAGTCTAAAGGCATTTGGATGTGCGATCGCGTTGATGACTGCAAAAACAAATCAAAGGCGAGGCAGAAGCAGAAAGTCAGGTTTGCTTTCAGAAATTTGGTGTGTCAACGGCGAAGACATAACGAGGCTATTAGTCTCAATTTCAGAAATTTATCCTGATAAGTTGACAAATCGTCCGTAACAGGTAACAGGAACCTAACACGAACTAAATTTTATGGGCTTTCATCCTACTGCCTTACTATCAGGATTGCTGCTAGTACTACTAGCTTCCGATCTGCAAGATGCGAAAACGATCGCAAATCAGAAGCTACGCTCGTCCAATCAAGCGACTTCTGCCACTCAGCTAGCAGATGCAACGGTGCATACTTTTCATCGTGGTAGCGGTCGTCGTCAACTGTTTCGAGCGCTGATGCCGCTTGAGGCGTGATGCCAGTTCGTGTACGTGTACTCAACTCTCCATTGGAGACAGTTTTGTTGAGTGGTCAAGCGACAGAGTTAGCGCTTTAGTTGCGTTAGCTCCCCTGTTCTGATCAGATGTGATCAGAATCGTTGCTGTTATGACGCAATGGCGACATGCTAAAAGATGAATATATCTGTAAGACACCTGTTCTGATCAGATGTGATCAGAATCGTTGCTGTCACCACGTGATGGCGGCATGTTGAACGATGAACGTCTCTGTAAGACACCCTTTTCCGTAGCCTGCTTGCCAGTTCCCTGTTGTAATCATGATCACTATTGACGAGCTGTATCCACAAACACGCGTAGGCAACCTGGCAGCGGTTTTGGACTTGAACGCGTTTGTCGCTTTACAATCGTTCTTAGAGTAATCTGTTACATGACTGACGGCACTCTTACTGAAAGGAGTCTTTTTGCACAGCTCGACCCTAAAGGTGTCAGGCTTTTTGGAACGCCTACTCAATGGCTCTGCACAATGAGCTTGCATTTTTCGTCTTGGGGAAGACTAGGATAAAAAGCAGTGGCGAACCTGAGACGAGCAGCTTAATCGTCCCAGTGGCAAAATGGTTTAGCCTGAGCGCCATGATTTTGTAAGATTCAAGTATCTCAGCAGGTAAGGTGTAACAAGAGGATGATCGCTGCTGCATCGAGTTTTCCGTAGTGATTCCAGTGGATTAGTTTGGTTGACATGATTAAAGACCTCGATCTGATCAAACGTCTCGGTCCTAGTGCCATGGATCAGATCATGCTTTACCTGGCGTTTAGCGCCATGCGAACCAGTGGTCATCGGCACGGAGCGTTTTTAGATGCAGCGGCGACGGCTGCCAAATGTGCGATTTACATGACCTACCTGGAGCAAGAGCAAAACCTCCGTATGACGGGGCACTTGCACCATATCGAACCAAAGCGCGTTAAAGCCATCGTGGAAGAAGTGAGGCAAGCGCTGACAGAAGGCAAACTGTTAAAAATGCTGGGTTCCCAGGAACCGCGCTACTTAATTCAGTTTGCTTACGTTTGGTTAGAACAGCATCCTTGGGAGGCGGGGCGATCGCGCATTGCGGGCACCAGCCTCACGTCTGAAGAAAAGCGCCAGGTTGAGCAAAAGCTACCGTCAGGCAATTTGCCTGATGCCCAGTTAATCAACTCTTTCCAGTTCTCCGATCTCATTGAGTTTCTCCACGCCCGCTCTCAAGAGTCTCTGCCTGAAGACCAGCAGATGCCGCTGAGCGAAGCTCTAGCGGAACACATTAAGCGGCGGTTACTCTATTCTGGCACTGTCACTCGGCTTGATTCTTCTTGGGGGATGCCCTTCTACGCGTTGACGCGGGCATCCTATTCCCCCGCTGATGAAGAGGAGCGCACGTTTATCATGGTGGAAGATACCGCCCGGTATTTCCGCCTGATGAACGCTTGGGCAAGGCAACAGTCCAAAGTTATGCGCGTGCTCGAAGAATTAGATATTCCCGCCGATCGCACCGATGAAGCGATAGACGAATTGGACAAAATCATTCGGCAATGGGCAGATAAGTATCACCAGGTCGGCGGTGAACCGTTTGTGATGCAAATGGCGATCGGACCGAGGGAGGAAGAGTAGGGAGTGGGGAGTAGGGAGTGGGGAGTGGGGGCTTACTCCGCACTCAAAGCTCAAACCCTACAACTCAAACCTCAAAACTCAAAACTTTTATCCTTCACTTCTTGCTCTCAGCACTCCTAAGCCCGGTTGCTCGTCAGGTAATACACGTCCGTTTTGAAAGCTGGCACCGCTGAAAGGATCGTCCAGCAGATTTAGGTGACTGTCCAGATCCAGGTGATCGGCGAGGGGTGAAAGGTGAGCGAGGGCGGTATTGAGCAAAGAACTATCAGAATAGCAGCCGAACATGATTTTTAGCCCATAGGCGCGGGCTGTGTGAATCATACGCCACGCCTCTGTGATGCCACCTGCCTTCATGAGTTTGATGTTGATGCCATGCACCCGATCGGCTAAGGGTGGAATGTCATAACTGTTAAAGCAGCTTTCATCCACAAAGATGGGCAAGGGCGATTCTCGATAAAGCGTTGGCAGATCGCCTTCTTGTCCTTTAACAAGGGGTTGCTCAATGTAGGTAATGCCCCGATCGGCTAACCAGTACGACATTTGCGTTGCCTGCTCTAAACTCCAACCACCATTGGCATCAATGCTGATTTTGGTAATATGTGGAGCCGTGCTTTGGACTGCCAAGATCATTGCCTGATCTGCCTCGATCCCTGCGGGACTGCCTAGTTTGAGCTTTAACGCCTGAAGGGTTGGCAGTTGTCCCAGCCAATCTCTGACGCGTTGCTGGGCAAGGTCGGGTGGATTGATGCCGATGGTAATCGAGGTTGAGACGATGCGATCGCGATCCAGTCCCCACAGTTGCCACAGCGGTAGATGTGCCTGTTTACCTGCCCAGTCGTGTAGCGCGATATCTAAAGCCGCACGGGCACCGGAGGGCAACCGGGCTTCGAGCATGAGTCGCTCAATGCGCTGTCTTTCTAAGGGACTAAGCGCTTTAAGCAGGGGAGCGATTTTTTGCAACGATCGCGCAATCACTTCAGTTGTTTGGCACTGTTCACCGATCGAAAACGGTGACGCTTCGCCCCAACCTTCGATACCATCGTGCTCGATCGCGACCCAAACGTTGGTTGTTTGCGCTGTTGTGCCACGGCTGATAGTCAGGGGAAAGCGCTTGTGAACGGTAAAGAGCTGAACGCGGAGTTGCATGAGGGGGAGTAGGTAAGGAAGGAATGAGGGCTTGAGGCTAAAGGATGAAACTCAAAACTTTCTCTTGAAACTCAAAACTTTCTATACTCTCCCACACCCTACACGCACTCTAGTTGCCCTCAAAAAAGACCATTGAGAGATTCGTGGAACTTTCGTGGTTCAGTTTAATTCAAATGACGGAGGGAAATCATCGTCTGGACGGTAGCAAGGTAAGTATGCTGACTCATTTCACGCGATCGAGGGCTACGCGATCGAACCAACGGCTTCGTAAAGGCTTGACCGCACTTTTAGCTGGTGTTGTGGCGCTTTTGCTCTACTGGGCGATCGCGCCTCTGCTTTCACGTGCAGAGCCATCGCAAGCGAAGGTGTTTGAGCAGGTTTGGCAGACGGTCAACGACAATTTTTATGACCCGAAGTTTAATGGCGTTGACTGGAAGGCGATGCGGCAAAAATATGCACCCCAGGCGGCGCAAGCACGATCGTCCGAAGCGCTGGCAGTTGTGGTCAACACCATGCTGGCTGAGCTAAATGCCTCTCATACGCGCTACTACACCCAGGCAGAACCAGAGTACTACCAGCTTGCAGGCATTTTTTGGCAGCGGGGTGTACAACGTCAGCTCAAGCCCTTTTTACCCAATGGCAAACTGGAATATGTGGGCATTGGCGCATCTACCCGTGACATTGACGGCAAGACGTTTGTGCGTGCGGTGCTGGATGGTTCGCCTGCCGCCCAAGCGGGACTCAAGGTTGGGGATCAGCTTTTGAGTGTGAATGGTAAGACATTCCAACCGATCCAATCGTTTGCTGAAAACGCCGATCGCCCGGTCGAGATCCAAATTCAGCGTACGCCTGATGCCTCGCCACAAACAATTGCCGTCACGCCCAAGCGTCTCGACCCGACGACCATGTTTTTAGACGCGATGAAGGCAAGCGTGCAGGTACTCGATCGTGGCGGCAAGAAGATCGGCTATATCCACATCTGGTCATATGCTGATGACGTTTACCAAAAACAGCTTGAGCGAGAACTGAGCGATCGTCTCAGCCAGGTTGATGGACTCGTTTGGGATTTGCGCGATGGCTGGGGTGGCGCTGAACCGAGCTACCTAAATCCCTTTACGGCACCCGCGCTAGACGTGACGTTTACCAATCGCAACGGCACCAAAGGTAGCTTTGACCTGCCCTGGAAAAAGCCCGTCGTCATGCTCGTCAACCAGGGATCGCGCAGCGGTAAAGAAATTCTTGCCTACGGCTTCCGGCAGTTCCGCGTTGGCAAAATTGTGGGCAGCAAAACCGCAGGGGCTGTACTCGCTGGACGTGCCTACATCATGCAGGATGGCAGTCTACTCTATGTCGCCGTTGCCGATGTGCTGGTCGATGGACAGCGTATCGAAGGCAAAGGCGTTGCCCCCGATGTCGATGTCCCGTTCATAGTGCCGTACGCTCAGGGACGCGATCCCCAGAAGGAAGGCGCGATCGCGGCTGTAATAGAGGCGATCGCCAAGCCTATGAAACAGTAAGGAGTGAGGAGCGAGGGGAGGGGAGTAGACGGTTTGAGTTAAATCTCCACATCTTTGAGCCTGTAAGGCTTACTCCTGGTCTCTTGATTCCTGACCCCTGCTAGCAACCAGCAACTCTCCGTGCCCTCTACTACTCTATCCGCGATCGCTCCTACAACGCTTGTAGAAGCCACCCAGAGCCACTAACCAATCGCATCACTATATGTAACTCCAAATCACCTGTCGCATTTAAAAAGTAAATTGAGATGAAGAAACAATTATTCGGTTTGGGACTCAGCGTGGGCTTAGCATTGAGCCTGGGATCGTTTGCCGAGGCGGTTCAGCCTGCACCTGTTGAGGGTAACGCGAATGTGCAGTGGTCTAAAGTCATCAGCGACCCCTTTGATGGCATCGTTGTGTATGACAAAAATTTCAGCCCGTCCGATCGTGGGTTTGTTTTTGTCACAAGCTGGTCGAAAGGCGGCATCAGAGCCACCTATACTTGGTATGAATCTGACCTTATTGGCTACAAAACCGTTTGGCGGAGTCGCTGGATTCAAAGAAAAGGTAAAAAGTTTGAAGAACGCTACTCTGAGCAAGAACCGATCTATCGCTATACCCGCTTCGACGATACGCCCAAAGCCATTATGTTTGCAGTCAACGGTCAGCTTTACACCTATGAGGATGGAGCGATCGCACCTGAGCTAGCCAATGCCCTTACCAGCGCACCAGTCGGCAATATGAGAATTCGGCTTGTGTGGGAAAATGGCAAAACGAGAGATATCGAAATCGGTAAAGGCACGGTTGAGGCGTGGAAAACGGTTTTTAGAGAGAAGATTTGACTGCACGATCGTTCACATTCACGGTATGGGAGGCAACCATGACAACGCTGCTCATTCAAACGGAAAAGACTCCATTAACGGTGAACTTGCCTGCGATCGCCCCCATGACGCACGCGCAGTTCTATGACTTCTGTCTAGCCAATCGTGACCTACGCATTGAACGCACTGCCAATGGGGACGTGGTGATTATGCCACCCGCTTTTGCCGATACAGGCAACCGTAACTTCAATATTGCTGCCCAGCTTTGGAACTGGACAGAGCAAGATGGCGCGGGCATGGGCTTCGACTCCAGTGCAGGCTTTACCCTGCCGAATGGTGCAACCCGCTCTCCGGATGCCTCCTGGGTCAGGCTCGATCGCTGGCAGGCGTTAACGGAAGCACAAAAAGCTTCCTTTGCACCCATCTGTCCCGATTTTGTGATTGAGTTGCGCTCTGCCAGCGACACGCTGACCAGTCTGCAAGACAAGATGAAGGAATATATGGCAAATGGGGCGTTGCTGGGCTTGTTGATCGATCGCAAAAATCAAACGGTACACGTTTATCGCCCTGACCAGGAACCAACAAGCTTAGACAAGCCTGAAGCCGTGAGTGGTGATCCAGAACTGCCAGGATTTGTCCTACAAATGGCAAAGATTTGGTGATGAGAGTAAAGTGCGATCGCGCTTGAATGAGGTAATCCTTTATAAATAATTTGAAAGTTCAATCAAATTACCGTCTGGATCGCGGAAGTAGATGGAACGAAGGGAGCCGATCGCGCCTGTTCGTGCGGCAGATTCACCGATCAACTCAACACCGCATGATTGCAGATGGGCGATCGCATCCGCTAGCGGCACTGTTGTAATGAAGCAAAGATCCGCTGATCCTGGTGCGGGCTGTAGCGCTTTTGGTTCAAACTCCCTGCCTGCTTCGTGCAGATTGATTTTTTGCTGACCAAACCGCAGTGCCTGACGACCATTGCCGAAGGTGATAACTTCCATCCCCAAAGTGCGGGAGTAGAAGTCACAAGTCGCCTGGATGCTGCGAACGGTGAGAACGAGATGATCCAGGCGATCAACGTGCATCGCCTGTCCTAGCCCCAGTTCCACATCAGCGGACTGTCATCCAACTGATCCGTGACAATCCGTCCGATCTGGTCAATCTCTGCAAGATCGGCTTCAGTGAGCTTGATGTTGCCTGCTTTGGCGTTTTCAACCGCTTGTTCGGCATTGCGGACACCCACGATCGCGTTTGCCTGAGGTTGAGCCACTAACCAGGCAAGAGCGAGATTGCCGAGACTGGTCTGGTAGCGATCGGCGATCGGTCGCAGCTTAGCTAACGCTGCTTGAGCGCGTTTGTAGGTTTCGCCTTGAAACAGCTTGTTCTTCGCGCGGTTATCCTCTGGTGGGAAGGTGTGGTCAGGTGCAAATTTGCCCGTCAGCAGTCCTTGCGCTAATGGTGAGTAGGCGATGATGGAAATTTTCTGCTCCGTACAATAAGGTACGGCATCTTTTTCGACGTAACGCCAGAACAATGAGTAAGGTGGTTGCAGGCTGTCGATACGTCCGTACTGCGCGGCTTCTTCAAGCTGTTTCTGGGAAAAGTTGGAAACACCGATCGCCCGAATTTTGCCCTGCTGCTTCAAAGCATTGAGTGCCCGCATGGTTTCCTCGATCGGCACCACTTCGCTTTTAAAGGAGCCAGAGGGCCAGTGGATTTGGTAGAGATCGATGCGATCAGTTTTCAAGTTTTGAAGCGAGGCTTCGCAGGCAGCAAGCACCTGATCGTATTTAAGGTGATTGGCAAACACTTTCGTCGCGTAAACAACTTGATCCCTCACATCGGACAAAGCTTCGGCAACTACTCGCTCTGAATGTCCACTGCCGTAGACTTCAGCCGTATCAACTGTTGTGATCCCGGCATCAAACGCGGCTCGAATGGCTTTAATGGTATCGGCATCTTCAACGCCAACCCATTGGCTTTTGCCCGCTTGCCAGGTGCCAGTGATGACAGGCGTGATGTGAATACCTGACGTACCGAGTGCTCGCTTTTCCATACTGATTTCTAGCCTGTGGTTCAAAGGTAGGATAACGCTGACTGTAAGTAGCCTGCATCATCCTACAGATTTAGCACCCTTACAGGTTGAGGGCTAGTTGAAGTTGTGACTTAGCATGGCTTTCTGGTAATGGCGCAGGGCTGACACTAACAGCCGAACAGTAGCGGGCAAAGGTGCAGCGATCGCACTGCTTCCCTGGATTTGGCTCCCATCCTTGGTCATAGCGCAACCGCACTGCCAGATCGCTCACCATCGTTTCAACGCGCTGCTTGTGGGCTGGCGTGGCTTCAAAGCGAATTTTTTCACCTGTACGTAGAAAGAGCAGGCTGAGGTATTTCAAGCTCTGCTCGTAGGTTTGCTCTAGCGCCAGATAGTACAGCCCGATCTGCACATCCATTTCTGTGGCATCGGGTAGCTTGACTGCACGGCTAGATTTGTAGTCAATAAGTTCCAAGCCGTCGGCAAGAAAATCGAGGCGATCGTACCGTCCGGTAATCAAAAACTCTAGATTTTCAACTTGCAAGAAGCCCTGAATTCTACCTTCCACTGCCAGGGGTTGCGTTAGAGCAACCTCGCCGGCAATGAAGCGGTAGTAGTAGTTTTCTAGAATTTCAAACCCTTCCATGACCTGATTGGCGCTCAACTCTGTAGAATGTTGTCGCCAACAGTGATGCACCCAGCGTAAATCTGGCAGGGGTTGTTCGTAGTGCCAGTCTCGATGACACTGGGCAAGCGCCTGGTGGAGCGCAATACCCAATGAGGCTGACCCAAAAAACTCATTCGTGGTTAGCTTGCGCTCATAGCGAAGGTAGTAGGCATAGGGGCAGCGGTTGTACGCCTGAAGCTTCGTCGCTGAAATTTGATAAGCCATACTGTTCGGTTTGAATGAAAGGCATTGCGAATGTGGGTCGCCAGTTCGTTGTCTCTGTTCGTCGTGACATCGCTAGCCGTATCTCATGACTGGCTACTGACTCACGGCTACTAAACGACTGAAAGCTAGTTGTTTTGCCCGATCGGACGCTTGAACAAAGCATCCAGATAGATGCGCGAAGCTTGACGATGATTTTGCTTTTCGGGAATGGAATCAGCGCTGCGGTTTTGCAGCAGAAACAAGGATAGGGCAGCAGCAAACACCCGATCTTGATCCCAATCGGGGCGGATTTCGAGATAGTGCTTCAGCGAATCGTGCAGAACTTCAGGAACTTCAACCAACAGGCTAACGGTGCTATTCATAGAATTTTGGGTTCTCCCTTGCATGGGCAGGGTGAATGGGTGTACACCTGACGGCTAGTGTTTTTAGGCAGCTAAACGCAGCGCAAAGCTAGACCTAGCTGGTGCCAAACTACCTCTGAAGTGGAGACAGGATGGACGTTTGCCAGCGATCGGTCAGCGCGCTTTCAAGCAGGTCGTCACATTGTGCAGTCGTCTTCCCCGTCTTGTCAATGATGCGAAATGTTACGCCTAATTTTAGGCAATCAAAAGATTCACGAGAGAATAGGGGTTTGAGGCGCTTTTTTGTTACGTAACTTCATGAAGTTGACGCACTTTTTGACTGTTGCACCCGATCGTCCCCAGTTGAGCAGACGTGGCGGCAAAGACCGATGGCTTCGTGAAACCTGTGGAAAACTCTCGCAAATCTGTGGAAAAGCTGTGGATTTCGTGGGGAAAAGAGCCAAATAACTTGTGGAAACGGTGTGGATTATGTGGGGAAACGTGAGGGCAATGATAAGAATTGCAAAAAGTGTAAAAGTCTTGGCTTGTCAGCTTTTTGCGGTTCGCACTACGTGCAGCTAACACAAAAGCGCAGAGAATGCCAGACCAATTCTCGGCAAGCTCCGCGTCTCTGCGGTGTCATTTCTTTCGCGATCGCCTCACTGCTTCGGGTGAGCTTTAAAGTACGTCTTATAGATCTCGCGCGCGATCGGCACTGCCGACACTGCACCAAAGCCCCCGTTCTCGACCACGACCGCAACGGCAATTTGCGGCTTACTGGCTGGTCCAAAGCCAACAAACAGCGCATTATCAGTTTGCCCCACAACTTCTGCTGTACCCGTTTTACCGCCCGTCAGTGGAATCGAGCCATCGTTAAGCTGGCTGGCAGTCCCCTGTTGTACTACGGCAATGAGTCCGGCTTTGATGATGGCGATCGTACCGGGATCTAAGCCTGCTGTTACAGGCCGCATTTGTGGCGTGTTAGTTTCTGCCAGTAGTAGATGGGGTTTAACACGCTTGCCCCCGTTGACGATCGTCGAGACCATCACTGCCATTTCTAAAGGCGTAACTTGCACCAAGCCTTGCCCGATCGACATGCTTACCGTGTCACCGCCATACCAGGGTTCCTTGTAAAGCTGCTCCTTCTCAGCAGGCGTTGGGACTGACCCGTGGGTGCCCCCTTCAAGCCCCATATTGTCTGTCGTCCCGATCCCCAGCCGTTTTGCCCACTTGGAAATTTCCTCTGGTCCTGCTGTCAGACCCACCTGATAGAAAAACGTGTTGCTGCTGTAAGCAAACGCATCTCGAAAACCAATCACCCCATAGCTGCTGCCGTGTTCGTGAAACAGGTGCCCACCCAGGTTAAGTGCTGCAAAGGTCGCCAGCGTTGAATCAGGCGAAAACTTGCCGGACTGTATTCCGGCAGCAGCCGTCACAATTTTGAACGTGCTACCAGGTGGATAGCCTTGCAGGGCACGGTTCAAAAACGGTTGGTTGCGGCTCTGGAGCTGTTTCCAGTCGGCTGGCGAAATACGGCGCGTAAACAAGTTGGGATCAAACGTTGGTCCACTGGCTAATGCCAGCACTTCACCTGTTTTGACATCCAGCACCACAACGGCTCCACGACGCTTTGCCAACGCTTTCTCAGCCGTTTTTTGCAGCTCTAAATCAAGCGTCAATTGCATGGGCGCACCAGACTGCGACGGCTTCATTCCCAGTGATTTGACTACCTGCCCAGCCGCGTTAACTTCCAGCAGTTGTCCACCCCAAACACCTTGAAGCGTCGTGTTGGCAATGCGTTCAAGTCCCATCTGACCAACCAGCATCCCCATTGGGTAGTCGGAGTTTTTCTTCAAATCGTCAGCCGTTGCCTCGCGGATATAGCCTAAGGTATGAGCCGCTAGATCTGCATTTGGGTAGTAGCGATTTGATTCGCCTCGAATTTCTACACCAGGAAACTGATTGTGCTTCTCTGCTAAAGCTACAAAGGCTGGAAGGGTTAAATCGCGGCTGATCCGGACGGGTGTTGGGGAGTGATACCCAACTTGCTCTAGCTTCGCGAGAATTTCTTCGGGCGGCACGTTGAGGATAAGCCCCAGTTTGGTGGCTGTTGCTGCCCACTGCGCTTTGGAGGCTTCTCTGGGAGAGAGATACACCGATCGCGCCAGCCGATTCGCTGCCATCAGCTTACCGTTGCGATCGAGAATATTGCCTCGATCGGACGGGGTAGGCACGAGCGAAATCCGATTTTTGTCAACTAGATGTCGATGGTACTTACCTTGCACCAACTGAAGTTGTACCAACCGCAAAAGGCATGTGCTAATCAAACCTGTGAGGATCAGCAAAAGGATGACCGATCGCTGCGATCGCTGTGTCAGCGCTACATGGATGCGACGGCTTTTTGAATGAAGCGAAAGTCCACTAGCCATCACTAAAAACGCCCAACGATAGAAGCATACTGATTATGACCTAAGGATCGTGGATTAAATAAAACCGACAAATTGTTCGTAGGTAGGGGCGCACAGCCGTGCGCCCCTACGGAAAACGCCGAGGTGATTAAATTCTTGTTCCTAAGCCTATTGAAGAAACAGAGCGCTTAATTAATCTGTCATCAGTAGTACCAAGCAACTGTTGGTTTGAACACTCTTGCTAGATTCGCTTACTGATCTAACATACCCGCAACGTTTGTATGAATTTTTCATGAGTCGTTTCGCTCCTTTCGTACTCTGATCTAACGTTGCCTTGAACAGACATAAAGGTCGGTGACCAGAGCAACATTGTCGCTCAAGCAAGGTTAAATCGACTTGTTGTTGCATCAGTCAGCACTGAAGCTAATGCGCAGTAATGATAGGTCATCGTCCAAGATCGCCTTAGTATTCAGTGCTTTTACGTGATCAAGAATGTAATCTAACCCAAGCTGGTTAATGGCTTCTTGCTCGTTGATTAACAACGCGACAAAAGCATCAAAGCCCCATAAATCGTTGTCGTCTCGAAAAATTTCGTAGACACCATCACTAAAAACATACAGTAGGCTGGACGCATCAAGATCGCACCGTTGATCGGTGAACCGCGTATCGGGCAACATACCGATGGGCATACCCGTTGTTTTTAGCTGGGTGGATTGAATGCCTTGATCGGTCGTACGATGTAGCAGCAGCGCCGGTGGATGCCCTGCGCTTGAATAAATGAGCTGTTGTTTAACCCGATTATAAACGCCGTACCAAATTGTAAAGTATTTATCGTTTTGACTATCCATTTGAAAGGCTTCGTTGAGAGCCGTGAGGACATGGCTGGGTTGATAGAAGTTAACGCCGTCCATTGACTGCGATCGCAACATATTTAAGACTGAGATGGACGGCAAGGCTGCGCCTAAACCGTGCCCAGAAACGTCTAACAAATAGATTGCTAAATAGTCGGGATCAAGCCAGTAATAGTCAAAACAGTCGCCGCCCAAATGCTGTGAGGGCACAAAGCGAGAATCAATGGTCACGCTGCCGCTGAGAGGTTTTGGCAATAGCGATCGCACATACTCTGCTGCTTCGCTAAACTCTGACTCTAGCAGGCGCTTCTGAGCTTGCAAATCCTGATTGACTTGATGTAGCCTTAGCCCTGCGCGGACTCGTGCTTTCAATTCGCTCAATTCAAAGGGCTTCGTGAGGATGTCATCTGCCCCGTTGTCTAAACCATGAACCCGATCTTCGATCGCGCCGCGCGAGGTGAGCAAGATAAAGAAGACGGTAGACAACTCTGGGTCGGTTTTGATATGGCGACAGACGGCTAAACCATCCATCAGCGGCATCAGCCAATCACAAATGATGAGGGCAGGACGGAGCTTTCGCGCTTGTTTAATGCCCTCTAGCCCATTGCTTGCAACACCAACGTCATAGCCCTGATCACTCAGTATTTTTCTCAAAATAACTTGAATCGTTGGATCATCATCAATAATTAAAACTTGAGGCATGGGAATTGCGAAGTCGTTAAAGGCTAAGGGGTAAATTTTGGTCAGAATAGAGGCGGTAGAAAACGAGAGAAGGCTAGTTCAAACTTGTATTTCTGCCCTTAAGTTGCTAATAAACAGTCTTCCCGTGCGGCTCGATATTATTCAGGTGGCAACCTATACGTTCAAGCGTGATTGAGGATTCCTTCCCCTTGCAACCCCTCCAAAGAGCTTTTCTCCAGGTCAACACAGACCTTAACGCGCTGTCTGAAGTTCTTTTATGGTTTGACCAGTTTAGTGTCCCGCCGATCGCCGATCGCGACTGGCTGCATTGTCAGCTTGTACTGGCAGAAGGGTTTACCAATGCTGTACGCCACGCTCATAAGGGTCGTCCGGTTGAACTTTTGATTGATATCGAAGTCATGGTGTTTGCCGAACGCATCGAAATGCGGCTTTGGGATTGTGGTGCTCCGTTTAATTTGGCTCATCGACTTGAACAGTTGCCCTCGTCGTTTGATGATGAAGCTGAAGGTGGGCGGGGGCTTCAGCTTATGCGTAAGCTTACTGATGTGCTGAGCTATACGCGGGTCGAGCAGCGAAATTGTCTGCTGCTTGTGAAGCACTACACTAAGCGTCAAGTGATGCCTGAAGGGACGAAATAACAGAGAGTTGCTTGATGCATCGCCAAGCTCAGTTTGTAGTGGCTAAAAAGAGCCGTACTTCGTCCAAGGCTTGCTGCAATTGGGTTAATTGTTCGGCGGTGTCCTGAAGCTGGTTTTGACGTGCCTGCCGTTCAAATTGATCGGCGATCGCTGACATTGCTGCTAAGCCAACATTGGCGCTTGCTCCTTTGATGTGATGAGCCGCCTGCTCAAGAGCGCGGAAATGGCGCTGAACGATCGCGGTTTCAAGCGCCATCAAATGAGCACCAGTATCTTCAACAAACACATGCAGTAACTCAAGCTCAAACTCTTCATTATGATCTGAAAGTTGATGAAGATGTTCCCAGTCAATCAAGCGACTAAACCGCAATGTCCGAGCGTCCGATTCATTCTTTGTTTGCCACGCTGCTATTTCTTCACTGCTGTCTGCTTTGTTACCACCTGTTTCGGTAATGACTCCTGTTGAAGGGGTGGAAACGTTCGGTGTTGCCACAACTCCGTCAGAAAGACCCTCTATACCAGTTGCTGGTGGTGTGAAGACACTGTTGCTTGAAAGTTTCTGGCTCTGTTCAAGTTGCTGACCCCAATAAGCCAATTTGGCAGCTAAGACTTCCTTAAGCAATGGTTTGCTGAGATAGTCATCCATACCAGCGGCGAGACAGTTTTCGCGGTCTTCCTTCATGGCGTTGGCGGTGAGCGCGATAATCACTGGCTGCTGTTGACCGTCCAAACAGCGAATGGCGCGAGTGGTGCTGTAGCCATCAAGACCAGGCATCTGGCAATCCATCAAGACGATGTTGTAGAGGGTTTGAGTGATCATTGCTAACGCCACTTCACCGTCAGATGCCATATCAGCGGTGTAGCCCAGATGTTTGAGCTGGCTCAACGTCACGCGCTGATTGACGGCATTATCTTCGACCAGTAGAAGCTTCAGGGCGTATGGCGGTGGCAAAGGTGCGATCGCTGGCACACTTGTAACGGAAGGGCTAGGAACGATTGAGTCCAGATCTGGCTCCTCGCTGGTGAGGGGCGATCGTTCGCCTAAAGGAATTACCTGGGTCGAAGCGCGTCTGAGTGGATCGTCTGTCAGGGTACTCATGATGCAGTCCATTAAGCGCGACTGCTTGATCGGCTTCACCAGGTAAGCCGAAAAACCTAACTCTAAAACCTGTCTACTGCCGCCCCGGTGGTTGAGGGAGGTCATCATAATCAATCTGGTGTTTGCCAGCAGCGGCTCTGCCTTGATCTGGTAGCCGAGCATCTCACCATCCATGTCTGGCATTTGCATGTCTACGATCGCCAAAGCGTAGGGTACACCTGTTTGTGCTTGTTCTCGCAACAATTGCAGTGCAGTATTGCCATTTTCAGCTTCATCAACCTGCATTCCCCAGGAGGAGACTTGATAGCGCACAATTTTGCGGTTGGTGGCATTGTCATCGACAACCAGCAGTCGGAGCTGACTGAACGGTAGGGCGATCGCTGGCGGCTCCAGTGGCAAAAGCGGAGCCAGTAAGCGATCGAAGGTGAGCGCGATCCAAAACCGCGATCCCTGCCCAACCGTACTTTCAACGCCAATTTCGCCACCCATCAGCTCTACTAATTGGCGGGAAATGGCTAACCCCAAGCCTGTGCCACCATAGCGTCGTGTTGTGGAAGCATCGACTTGCGAAAACGGCTTGAATAGTCGTTCCAGCCCAGTGGCAGCAATTCCAATGCCTGTGTCGGTTACGCAAAACATGATGGTCGCTGTGGCAGCCGTTTCGGCGATCAGTGATGCCTGAACGACGACCTCGCCAACGCTAGTGAACTTGATTGCATTACCGACCAGGTTGGTGAGCAACTGGCGCAGCCGACCAACATCTCCTCGAAGCTGCGTGGGTAGGTTGCGGTAAACCAGGGTTGCCAGTTCTAGCTTTTTTGCGTGGGCAGCGGGTGCCAAAAGATCTGCCACTTCTTCAATACAGAGATTGAGATCAAAATCGAGCACTTCTAGCTCCATTTCGCCTGCTTCCAGTTTGGAAAAGTCCAGAATTTGATTAATCAAATTCAGCAAGGTTTCGCCACTGGTCTGGATGGTTTCGACAAAATCGCGCTGTTCTGGGTTCAGGTAGGTCTCTTTCAACAGCCCGGTCATGCCCAGAACACCGTTCATTGGCGTACGAATTTCGTGGCTGACGGTTGCCAGGAAGATACTTTTCATCTGAGACGCTTGCTCGGCTTCACGGCGGGCTTGCTCTAGCGCCAGGTTGTGCTGTACGAGCTGTTCGCGCTGTTGGGTTTCGCGTTTCAGCAGATGTGCCTGTGCAAGAGCAACGCCTACCTGGTCTGCAAGTTGGGTCAGAAACTCGGTTTCAAAGGAACGCCATTGTCTGGCACCCGAACATTGATGTGCTACTAGCAGCCCCCAAAGCTGTGCTTTGCCAGTGGCACCGCGCCCCTGGATGATGGGAACGACTAAGTTCGCTTTCACTTGAAATTGAGCCAGCAGGTCGCGATAACAGGCGGTAAGGTTTGCCTGATCAACGTCGTCGATCGCCTGCGTTGTGCCACGATAATATTTTTGCCAGCCACCGTCTCTGAAGCACGTGTCCTGCACGGTAATCCCAAGTGCAGGCAACCAATCGGCACCCCGTGATTCTACGACAACAGTGCCGTCCCAGTTAGGTTCAAAGCGGTAGATTAAGACGCGATCGACTTGCAGAAACTGGCGGACTTCGGCAACCGTTGTGCTCAAAATGTCATCCAGGTTAAGCGATTGACGAATGCGGAGGGTGATCGCTGTCAGCAGGTAAGCGCGGTAATTCTGGCTTTCAAGCTCTTCTTCTACCAATTTGCGCTGAGTCACGTCACGGACGATGATCACAGCTTCATCTTCACCACTGACGGCAATGCGGGCTTCTTCGTAGTGAGTGCCATCATCGAGCGCCAGCTCGTATTCACAGAATTGCAGTTCACCCGTGCGGAGCGCTTCGGCGAGGCAATGCTTGCGTTGGGCGGCAACCGCTGGCGGCAACGCGTCAGCTTCGCGTTTACCAATTACTTCAGCGGGCGGCAAAAGGGTTTCAAAATCCTTGGCGAATTTGACATCGAGATACGTACCCTCGCGATCGACGCGCAGCATCAAATCAGGAATGGCGTTCAGGAGTGCCTGGTTGCGCGTTTCGGTTTTACGGAGGGCTTCTTCGATGTTTTTGCGATCGCTAATGTCGCTGAACGTGCAAAGGACATGCTGAATGCTGCCGTCGGCGTTAAAGTGTGGATCGGCATTGACGAGCAGCCAAACCTGATCATCATACTTGGGACGATAAACGCCCATGATGACGTTGTGCACAGGTTTGCGCGTCGCGATCGCCTGCGGTACGGGATGGTCTTCGCCAGGAAAAGGTGAACCGTTTTCATGGACAACCTGCCAGCGATCGTCAAACGATGACATCCCCAGCATTTGAGCTTTCTCCAGCCCCAACATTGCCAGGGCTGCCGGATTTACCAGTAAAACTTCGGCACGTGATCCTTGCAGCACAACGCCCACTTGAAGCTTCTGCACTAAGTCACGGAAGTGCGCTTCACTTTCCTGTAGTGCTTGCCCGGTCAGCTTGCGCTGGGTAATATCCTGGAGCTGCGAGACAAAGTACAGCGGTTTGCCCTCCACATCTCGCAATAGCGACGCAGTGAGCAATCCCCATACTGTGTGCCCTGCTTTATGGATGTAGCGTTTCTCTAACTGGTAAGATTCAATCTCGCCTGATAGCGCCTGGTGATAAAACTGTAAGTTTTTGTTGAGATCGTCAGGATGGGTCAGCTCCTGGAAGGTTTTGGTGAGCATTTCCGTCTCGTCATAGCCAAAAATGCTACAGAACGAGCAATTGACCTGAAGACAACGACCATCCAGTCCTACCAATGCCATCCCAACTGCCGCCGAATGAAAGGCACTCCGAAACTGTTCTTCGCTTCGTTGCAGTGCAGTCTCTACCTGTTGCCGTTCATCCATCACGAGAGTTAAAGCACTCAGGCTCAGCCGCAGCTCTAACTGGCTGACCACCTGGCGACTGAGCCGACGGAGAGCCTCAATCATCTGCTGCTGCGGTTCACGGGGGACGCGATCCAGCACACAAATGGTGCCGATCGCATGACCCGCTGACGTGATGAGAGGAGCCGCCATGTAAAAGCGCACGTATGGCTCACCTGTGACGACCACGTTAGCAGCGAACTGTGGATCGGCGGCTGTATCCGCAATGACCACTACATCTTGTTGCTCGACGCAACGCACGCAAAAGCCTACATGCAGTCCCACTTCGTCGATCGTCAGCCCAACTCGTGATTTTATCCATTGGCGATCGCCAGCGACCAGTGTCATCATCGCCATCGGTGTACCGCAGATCTGAGCCGCCAATTGGGTCAGATCGTCAAAGGCTTCTTCGGGAGCCGTATCCAGAATTTGATACTGGTAGAGAGCCTCTAGCCTTCTTGTCTCATCTGGTGGCACTGCCGACATGGTCTAACCTTCGGTCGTTTGGAACTCTCATTTGCACCCTATCAAGCAGTGAGCAACAGCTCCTAACCGATTGATCAATATTACCCTCACGCAAGATTGCTTCGGGATAATGCTTGCAGTAAAGCTATTGATCGCCCTGAATATTCTATGAGGTTGCCCTGATCGATCGCCACACTTACCATTGGCTAAGAACTGACTGTGCTGCGATCGAACCACTCACAAAACGGCCATTTCGCTGGGACAGTGCAGCTAATCATCCAGGCACCATGACAGGAGCGCCACAGCCCCCATTAAAGATAGCCAACCCGGCAAACTAAAGGCATTGAGCAAGTCAAACGGCAGCACTAACAACCTGATCAACAGCAGGCTGAGGATGAGAAAACTCGTAAGCACGATCAAAGGCATGATTACGTTTTAGCCGTGATTGGAACCGACATCAGATAGAAACCCTAATCTTTAGCGGTAGACGCGATCAGTGAGCAACGAACAAAAGGCTGACCATAAGCAGGTTTCATACCCCTGTCTGCTTACTTAGGATCGTGGATTAAATAAAACCGACAAATTGTTCGTAGGTAGGGGCGCACGGCTGTGCGCCCCTACGGAAAACGCCGAGGTGATTAAATTCTTGTTCCTTAGGAGCCAAATTGTTGCTTTGCCTGCTCATAAACTTCGACCGTAATTTGAGTGATACCCGACTCTTGGGCAAATTTCTCAATTTTCTTACGCGCAGCAGGGCGCACAAAAAAAGGAATCTCTTTCAGACGAGCTTCGGCTTCCGATGTCCACTCGATCGCGCTACTCATAGGGGTTCTCTTCAGGCTAAGCACAGTCTCTTTACTGTAACCTGTCTCTTCCGTCGTGATGGTGAACGATCGTGGCACTACCCTTCTAGGATAGAGGCAGCGCCAGAGTATCGTTTGCAGGAATCAAGTATGAACGCATCTACGCGAGAGCCAGGGTCGGGGTTTATGTTGTCGATCGCAACCTTGACGGCGATTGTTGCCACGCTGCTTGTAAATGCCCTGTCCAACCTCTTTCCACCGAAAGGGTTGAATATCGGCGCGATCGCCAATACCGTTCTGCAAGGTGTGCTGATTACCCCCGCTAGTTACGCGTTTGCCATTTGGGGGCTAATCTACGTCGGGTTGCTTGCCTACGGCATTTATCAGCTTCGCCCTGCTCAACGGCGAAATCCTACCATGCAGCGGGTCAATTGGCTGTTGATTAGTGCTTGCATAGCGCAGATGGTGTGGGTTTACCTGTTTACGCTACGCCTGTTTGGGCTATCGATCGTGGCAATGGTCGGCATTCTGCTGTCATTAATGGGTGCTTACCTGCAACTGAATGTGGGCAAAGTACGGGTGTCACGCGAACATCAACGTTTTGCGCACATTCCCTTCAGCATCTACCTTGGCTGGATTTCAGTTGCCACAGTGGTTAACGTCGCCTCAGCACTTTATAGCGCTCAGTGGCAAGGTTGGGGCATCAGCGCCACTGCTTGGACAGTCACAATGCTGCTAGTAGGCGCTGCGATCGCCGCGATCGTTGCCATGCAACGGGCAGATGTTGCCTTTACGTTGGTCTTCATCTGGGCGTATGTCGCGATTGCAGTGCGTCAGTTTGCCAACCCTGCGCTTTGGATGACAGCGATTGCTTTAGCGATCGTGCTGGCGGTTGTCCTGGTTCTTAGTCGGGCGAAACGAAAGCCTCTGCAAGCTATTAAGCCTTGACTAGAATGCAGGAGACCGGAAGTCAGGAGCCAGAAGGGATAAAGGTCGATCGCTAACCCGAATCACTGGTACGGACAAGTTGCTTAAATCTCCCTCGGATGGCTGACGAAAAAGTTGTAATTTCGATTCAATATGCAGAGGCGAGAGCAACACTGCCTGTGCTAAAGACGCTAATAACGCACTTGGTTGGTTAGGCAACGCAGGCGCGTCAAGTTAAGTGTGAATCAAATTTTGACAGTGTTCAAAGATTAAAATTTGGAGAACGGGATTTATGACTGTTGCAACTTCAGTACAGCCACAGCCTCTCAGTAGCAGCGAACTCCACAGCATTCATGCTTACTGGTGTGCTGCAAACTATCTTTCTGTCGGACAAATCTACCTGCTTGATAATCCGCTGCTGCGGGAACCGCTCAAGCTTGAGCAGATCAAACCAAGACTTTTAGGACACTGGGGAACCACACCGGGACTAAACTTTATCTACGCCCATCTCAACCGTGTCATCAAAGCTCAGGACTTAGACGTGTTATACATTGCTGGTCCAGGGCATGGCGGTCCAGGGATGGTGGCGAACACGTATCTGGAAGGCACGTACAGCGAATTCTATCCCAATATCGCTCAGGATGCGGACGGCATCAAGCATCTGTTCAGACAGTTCTCTTTTCCGGGTGGCATTCCTAGTCATGCGGCTCCTGAAACGCCTGGTTCCATTCATGAAGGTGGGGAGTTAGGGTATGCGCTGGTACACGCCTATGGTGCTGCTTTTGATAACCCTGATTTGATTGTGGCGTGTGTGGTTGGCGATGGCGAAGCCGAAACGGGACCGTTAGCTACCAGTTGGCACTCTAACAAGTTTCTCAATCCGGCTCGTGATGGTGCCGTTCTGCCTATTCTGCATTTGAACGGGTACAAGATTGCGAACCCAACGGTGCTGGCTCGGTTGCCAAAGCACGAGTTAGAAAGTTTGTTTGTTGGGTATGGCTACAAGCCCTACTTTGTGGAAGGGTCTGATCCCGATACGATGCATCAGTTGATGGCAACCACGATGGATACGATCGTGGCTGAAATTAAAAGTATGCAGCGTGAAGCACGGGTACATGGCTTTCAACAGCGATCGCCCATGCCTATGATCATTCTGCGATCGCCCAAAGGCTGGACGGGTCCTAAAGAAGTGGACGGCAAGCAAATGGAAGGCTCCTGGCGATCGCATCAGGTGCCTCTGGCAGAAATGGCAAGCCATCCAGAGCATGTGCAGCTTTTAGAAACCTGGATGAAGAGCTATAAGCCAGAAGCGCTCTTTGATGCCCAGGGACGGCTAATGCCTGAGTTGGCGGCACTTGCACCTGTGGGCGATCGGCGCATGGGTGCCAACCCTCACGCAAATGGTGGCGTGCTGTTGCGAGACTTGAAGCTGCCCGATTTCCGCAGCTATGCGGTTGCGGTCGAAAACCCTGGCACTGAAATGGGGGAATCGACTCGCATTCTGGGAGCATTCCTGCGAGACGTGATGCAGTCAAATCTGGAGAGTCGCAACTTTCGGATGATGAGTCCCGATGAAAACAATTCCAATCGACTGGGTGACGTGCTGGAGGTGACCGATCGCGTGTCCACTGCCGAGATCTTCCCTACGGATGATCACATTGATCCATCCGGGCGGGTGATGGAAGTGTTGAGCGAACATATGTGTCAGGGCTGGCTCGAAGGGTATTTGCTGACGGGTCGTCATGGGTTCTTCTCCTGCTACGAAGCCTTTATCCACATTGTCGATTCCATGTTTAACCAACATGCTAAGTGGTTGGAAAGCTGTGTGGACATCCCTTGGCGCAGACCGATCGCCTCCCTCAACTATCTGCTGACCTCTCACGTTTGGCGGCAGGATCACAACGGCTTCAGCCACCAAGACCCTGGGTTTATTGATGTCGTCACGAACAAGAAGGCAACGGTTGTGCGAGTCTACCTGCCACCGGATGCCAATACGCTCCTTTCGGTTGCCGATCACTGCCTCCGGAGCCGCCAGTATGTCAACGTGATTGTGGCTGGCAAACAACCCGAATTGCAGTGGCTCGATATGGATGCTGCTGTGAAACACTGCACGGCAGGTTTGGGCATTTGGGATTGGGCAAGTAATGATCACGACGGCGAACCGGATGTGGTCATGGCGTGTGCGGGCGATGTGCCGACACTGGAAACGCTTGCTGCCGTTGATTTTCTGCGATCGCAGTTTCCTGATCTCAAGATCCGCGTGGTAAACGTGGTCGATTTAATGACCCTTCAGCCGCCGAGTGAACACCCACATGGCATTTCTGATCGGGATTTCGACTCCATCTTCACCACTGACAAACCGATTATTTTTGCGTTTCACGGCTATCCCTGGCTGATCCATCGTCTTCTCTATCGTCGCACCAACCACAACAACCTGCATGTGCGGGGCTACAAAGAAGAAGGGACGACCACCACTCCGTTCGATATGGTTGTGGTCAATGATCTCGATCGCTTTCACCTGGCGCAGGACGTGATCGATCGCGTCCCCAAACTCAGCAAAATTGGTGCTTATGTCAAACAGACCATTCGCGACAAGCTGATTGAGCACAAGCACTACATCACGACCTACGGCAAAGATATGCCAGAAGTGGAGAACTGGACGTGGAAAGCCTATCAGGGTGCCGCGAAGATTGATGCATCAGTAACCCGCGCAGTCAACTCTGGTGTTAATAATCCCTCCGAAGAAGGGGCAGAAGGAACAGCGCACTCACGAGCCTGAACGTAATTGTCTCCGTAGGGACAAGGCATGCCTTGTCCCTACTTGCAAGGTGATGCTTATGGCTTTGGCGATCGGCGCGATCGTCTAGCGTTCCTTCTATGAGCTAAACTTAAAGCTAGACTAAGCTAGTGGACTGTCAAGCTTAAAATTGTGTGTAGTCAAATTTTGTAAGCGTTTGCTAGAGATGCTTTCAAAGGCAGTCTACGCACAAAATCAAAACTGACAAACCACTAGTTTAAGTTTCGTGAGGTTTCTCATGGTTCCGTAAGTTCGACTGATATGCTCTAAAGCATCAAAATTAAGCGGAATTTAACCATGCAACCTCCTCAAAAACATTTAGGTCAATCTCTAGCAATGGCGGCAGTTGCGGCTTTGGCGGGTCTAGGCATAGTGGGTCTGGCAGCAATGTTCTAGTGGTTGGCGATCGCTTCTTTCTAAACAGCGACTATGCTGTAGATGAGAATTTTTTACTCTTTTTAATCAATCACCCGTTTTTTTTCGGTGATCCCTTTCATAAACTGAGGCAGGTATACCCAGCGTATGCCTGCCTCAGTTTTTGGCGTTTCTGCGATCGTGTCGTCACGACTCAATTTTTAGTGTCACGCTTGTTATGGAGCGCCTAAAATAGCCCAACGAGGGCGCAGAGCTGATACATTGATACTAGGGTCTGCTCTAGAGGTCAACAGGTTACGCAGGTAGTGACGCATTCTCTACATCTAGCGTCAATTATCAAGAAAAAAGTCTAGCCGTAGCGTCTCTGATCGAGTAACCTTATTGGGTTCGCGTGATGCCTGAGTAACTATGTCCTTTGTTGGTCTGCATATTCACAGTGATTACAGCCTGCTTGATGGTGCCAGTCAGTTGCCGGAACTGGTCGATCGCGCCGTTGAGTTAGGGATGACGGCGATCGCCCTGACCGATCACGGGGTCATGTATGGGGCGATCGAGCTGCTGAAGGTGTGCAAAAGCAAAGGTGTGAAGCCGATCATCGGCAACGAGATGTACATCATGAACAGTGATGTCACCAAGCAGGAGCGTCGCCCGAAGTATCACCAGATTGTGCTGGCGAAGGACGACATCGGCTACAAAAATCTGGTCAAGATCACTACGCTATCGCACCTCAAAGGCTTTCAGGGCAAGGGGCTGTTTGCTCGTCCCTGCATCAACAAAGAGATGCTGGCGGAGTATCACGAGGGGTTAATTGTCACGAGTGCCTGTTTGGGTGGTGAAGTGCCCCAGGCGATTCTCCAGGGCAAGCCAGAGATTGCGCGGCGGGTTGCCCAATGGTACAAAGACCTGTTTGGCGATGATTATTACCTGGAAATTCAGGATCACGGCTCGCTAGAAGACCGGATTGTGAACGTCGAGATTCTCAACATTGCCCGCGAACTCGATATCAAGATTATTGCCACGAACGATTCGCACTACATCTCTTGTTTCGACGTAGAGGCGCACGATGCCTTGCTGTGCATTCAAACGGGTAAGTTGATTTCGGAAGATAAGCGCTTGCGCTACAGCGGCACGGAGTACCTCAAGTCAGCGGATGAGATGCGGGCGCTGTTTCAAGATCACCTGACGGCAGACGTGATTGAAGAGGCGATCGCTACCACGCTGGAAGTTGCCGACAAAATTGAGGAATATCACATCCTGGGCGAACCCCGGATTGCGGACTACCCCATCCCTGAGGGCTTCGACACTGCCAATGCGTATTTTGAGCACATTGCCTGGACGGGCTTGCTCGAACGCTTCAAATGCCAGTCGCGGGAGGAGATTAAGCCTGTCTACCGCGATCGCATGGATTACGAACTCAAGATGATGCAGACGATGGGGTTTGCTACCTACTTCCTCGTCGTGTGGGACTACATTAAGTACGCCAGAGACAACCGCATTCCGGTGGGTCCTGGGCGTGGTTCAGCGGCAGGTTCGCTCGTTGCCTATGCAATGAACATTACGAACATTGACCCGGTGCATCACGGCTTGCTGTTCGAGCGCTTCCTGAACCCCGAACGGAAGTCGATGCCAGATATTGATACGGACTTCTGCATCGATCGCCGGGAAGAAGTCATCCAGTACGTCACTGAAAAGTACGGCACCGAGCGGGTCGCCCAGATCATCACCTACAACCGCATGACCTCCAAAGCGGTGCTGAAAGACACGGCACGGGTGTTGAACATTCCCTATGGCGATGCTGACAAGATGGCGAAGCTGATTCCTGTGGTGCGCGGGAAACCCACCAAGCTGAAGGTCATGATCTCTAGCGAAACGCCTGCACCAGAGTTCAAAGAGCGGTATGACAAAGACCCGATCGTGCGCCAGTGGATTGATACCGCCATTCGCATTGAAGGGACGAACAAGAGTGTGGGCATCCACGCGGCTGGAGTCGTCATCTCCGCCTGTCCCCTGGATGAACTGGTGCCGCTCCAACGCAATGCCGATGGTGCCGTCTTCACCCAGTATTACATGGAAGATATTGAATCGCTGGGACTCCTGAAAATGGACTTCCTGGGACTCAAAAACCTGACCATGATTCAGAAAACCGTCGATCTGATTGAGCAAACGAAGCACGAAACGATCGACATGGACGGTCTGCCACTGGACAACCCCGCAGTCTACAAACTGCTGGCGCGGGGCGAACTCGAAGGGATATTCCAGCTCGAATCATCCGGGATGCGTCAGATTGTGCGCGACCTCAAACCCGACAGTCTAGAAGATATTTCCTCTGTCCTGGCGCTGTATCGTCCTGGACCATTGGATGCCGGACTGATTCCTAAATTCATCAATCGCAAACATGGTCGAGAGGCGATCGACTATCCCCACGAAATCCTCACGTCCATTCTGAGCGAAACCTACGGCATCATGGTCTACCAGGAACAGATCATGAAAATCGCGCAGGATATGGGCGGCTACTCCCTCGGTCAAGCCGACCTGCTGCGCCGCGCGATGGGTAAGAAAAAGAAAGCTGAGATGGAAAAGCACCAGGAGATGTTTGTTGCAGGTGCCGAAAAGAATGGCGTAAAGGCGAAAGTCGCCTCGGATCTCTTCGACCAAATGGTGATGTTTGCGGAGTATTGTCTCAGCTACGACACCGAGATTCTCACGGTCGAGTATGGCGCGATCGCGATCGGCAAAATCGTCGAAAACCAACTCCCCTGTACCATCTACAGCGTCACGCCCAGCGGTTACATCTACACCCAGCCGATCGCCCAATGGCACGATCACGGCAAGCAGGACGTGTTTGAGTATCAACTCGACGATGGTTCTAGCATTCGCGCTACCAAAGATCACAAATTTATGACTACAGACGGTCAAATGCTGGCGATCGACACCATCTTTGAGCGAGGCTTGGATCTCAAACAAACCAAACTTTCTGTGCCTGCTACCGTTGAAGTAAGTTGATCTTGTTGGAGGCGATCGTATGGTTAGTACCACTCCCAAAACCAGTATTCTGGCGACGCAAATAGTCGGTGAGCAACGAGTTGTTTTCCATCACCTCAACTGGCAGTCGTATATGCAAATTCTGCAAGCCTTGCCCCAAAAGCGAGTGGCAAGGCTGACCTATGACCAGGGCACATTGGAGATCACGATGCCGCTAGAAGAGCGTGAGTTTTTTGGTCGGTTCATCGCACTCTTTATTCGAATTCTCGTTGAAGAGACGGGTCAAAAGCTCAAAACAATGGGTTCCACTACACTGAACTATCCCAACCTGGATAAAGGCACCGAACCCGATGAAGCGTTCTACATTCAAAATCATGCCAGCGTAGCGGGTCGAAAAGTGGATCTCACCCAAGATCCACCACCCGATTTAGTTGTGGAAGTAGACATCACCCATACGGACATTGATAAGAATCGCCTGTATGCCAGCATGGGTGTGTCGGAATTCTGGCGCTTTAATGGGCAACTGTTACGGATTTACCAACTTCAGGAGGGGCAATACGTTGAAGTGGAAAGCAGTCCCACATTTCCCATCCTGCACAAGTCTCGCCTTTACGAATTTTTGGAGCAAGGCTGGAGCGATGAAGTAGAAGCATGTAAAGCACTTCGAGTATGGGTGCAGCAGGAGGTACAGAACAAATGACGATCGCTATAGTTAGAGTCAGCCATGAAAATTATTTATAACTCTGAAGTTGATGTGTTGAGGATTATTTTGAATAATGAGGCGATCGAAGAAAGCGATGGAGGAGAACCAGGCATTATTCTTGATTATGATAAAGATGGGAACGTCATTGGTTTTGAAATTCTTGACGCTTCTAAGCGAGTTTAAAATTCTCAGTCAGTGGAATATTCAATTGACCGTTTAGTGCGATCGCGCAGCTTGGTATCACCTTCCACGATTGGCTTCAGTTAGCACCCCAGGAATCCCAACCCGAAGGCTCCAGCTTAATGTACATTATTCCTGCTGAACCGCTTGCACTCTAGGCTTTACGCCACTGTATCCGAGGTAGATCTATGACAAAAACGACTGTTTCAGCCGATGGGCAAACCATCATTCCCAAGGAAGTTCTGGATTTTCTTAAGCTTCAGGCTGGTGATGAGATTGACTTTCTCATCGAGGATAATGGCAAGGTCATTGTTCAAAGTGTATCTAGCGATAGTCAGGATGATGATGAGGAAGAATTGCCTCCCAGATTGAAAGTTTTGCAGGAGAAATTGCAAAAAGGTGAAAAGATTCATGTGCATGATCTCAAAGGTATGTTGCATCGAGAAGGCGATGAGCCGATGTCAATCGAAGCAATGGATGAGCTTATGAAACAGCACGTCGCTAGTAGAGTGTTAGATCAGTAAATAGCTATGAAGGGTGTCGATACAAATATTCTGGTTCGATATTTTTCCGAAGATGATTTGGTGCAGCTAGAGCAAGCATCTCAGCTTATCGATCAAATTGCTCAAGCTGGGGAATATATTCTTGTTAATAATATTGTTCTCTGTGAATTGATTTGGACTTTGGAATCACGGTATAAATATAAGAAACGATCGCTTATTGTTGTAATTGGATCGTTGTTAGATGCACAAGTCTTTGAGTTTGAAGATCGATACGCGATCGAGCAAGCCTTAGAAGCTTACAGAATGAGCAAAGCTGGTTTTGCTGATTGTTTTATTAATCGCATTAATCAAAATTCAAGCTGTACAGAAACGTATACGTTTGATAGAGCAACTGAAAGACTGGATGGCTTTACCGTACTTGTTGGAGCGTGACAGAAATGGTCAAAATTATTAGTCGTAATGCACTAGGAACACAGCCTGTCTATGATATTGGTGTGTCGTCTGATGACCATAATTTCCTATTGGCAAACAGTTTGGTTGCGTCCAATTGCTTCAACAAATCGCACTCGACTGCTTACGGGTACGTCACCTATCAAACGGCGTATCTCAAAGCCAACTACCCGATCGAATATATGGCGGCGCTGTTGACAACCAACAGTGGCGATCAGGATAAGGTGCAGCGGTATATTGCGTCCTGCATGGCGATGGGTATTCGTGTGGAGCCGCCAGATGTGAACCGATCGGGCGTAGATTTTACGCCACTAGAAGATCGCATTTTGTTTGGGTTAGGCGGTGTGCGAAATGTGGGGATGGGACCGATCGAATCCCTCTTAGCAGCCCGTGATCAAGATGGAGCGTTTAAATCATTGGCAGATTTGTGCGATCGCGTCGATTCTCGCACTGTCAACCGTCGTGCCTTAGAAGCACTAATTTACTGCGGTGCGTTTGACACCATTGAACTCAACCGTCAGCAACTCATCAAAGACCTTGATCTGGTCATTGATTGGGCGCAGTCCCGTGCTAAAGATCGCGCTAGCGGACAGGGAAATTTGTTTGACCTGTTTAGCAGCAGTACCACGGTCAAAGAAGCGCCTGCCAGCTTTGAAACCGCTCCCAAAGCACCACTCACACCGGACTTTCCTCAGCAAGAAAAACTGCGCCTGGAGAAAGAAATTCTCGGTTTTTATATTTCTGATCATCCTCTGAAAGCCTTGCGGGAATCGGCGCGGGTGCTGGCTCCCATCAGCTTGAGTGATCTAAACGACTACAAAGAGGGCACCAGCATCAGCGCGATCGTCATGCTTACCAGCGTCAAACCTGTTGTCACCAAAAAGGGCGATCGGATGGCAATCATCCAGATCGAAGATTTGACAGGGCACACCGAAGCCGTTGTCTTCCCCAAATCCTTTGAGCGCATTGGGCAATATATTCTGGCTGACGCACGGCTGATGGTTTGGGGCAAGGTCGATCGCCGCGATGAGCAGGTGCAGTTCATTATTGACGATGCGGAGCCGATCGAGTCCGTTCGCATGGTGATGGTGGAACTTGATACCAGGCTTGCCAGCGATATTGAACAACAGCACCGTTTGCGTACCGTTTTATTGCAACAGCGGGGCGAAGATGATAAAGCAAAGGTTTCTGTAGTGGCGATCGTCAGCGCCCAAGATAAACGTCACTTTGTCCGCTTTGGTCCTCAGTTTAGAGTGCAGAATTATCAGACCGCAATCGATGCTCTAGCAAAGGCAGGCTTTCAAGCGCGAGTCTCTTCCCTAGCGACTGCTTAAGGGGTTCAAGCTATAGAAAGCGATCGCGTTCCCACAGTTGGATCAGTAGCCACAACAGAGGCTGAATGGTTAACTGTCAATTGAAGCAAAGCCCTTTCCCCAAGAAGGATGGCGTGCATCCGACCTACTTGTAAAGTTGTATAAGGTCGTCCTAAGTCAAACGGGTTCGCAGCGGTTAGCCAGGCTTTCTGATGATGGGCGGGATGACAACGCAATGACGAGGTCTATACTTCTTCAAACATCCTCTAAAGATGCTTCTCTAACGTAGCTGCCAACGTGGTTTTGGGCACAGCACCCACTACAGTGTCGATCGTCTGCCCAGCTTTGAATAACAGCAACGTTGGAATGCTGCGGATGCCATAGCGACTTGCAATACCAGGATTGTCGTCTGTGTTGAGCTTCACGACTTTTACCTGTCCAGCGTACTGGGCTGCTAGCTCATCCACGATCGGAGCAACCATGCGACACGGACCACACCACGGTGCCCAAAAATCGACCAGCACGAGCAGTTCACTCGTGAGCACTTCTTGCTGAAAGCTGGCATCAGTAACGGCAGTGACAGAAGACATGGCTTCCTCCTCATGTTTCAATAGTTCGAGAAACTCGAATAACTAAACCATAGCGCCTTTCGTGTCATAATGGCAACTATGAGGCTGTTATATCACCCACACAAAAAAGACATTGCGCTGGCAAGCGTTCTGTATGCGTTAGGCGACCCCGTCCGCTTAGAAATTGTGCGGCGACTGGCAGAAAAGGGCGAACTATCCTGCTGTGCAGCGTTGGAAGCACAGGTTGCGAAGTCAACGTTGTCGCACCACTTCAAAGTGCTGCGCGAGTCTGGCGTGCTCTACTGTCGCAAAGAAGGGACACAGCATATGAACTCCCTGCGCCGTGAAGATTTGGACGATCGCTTTCCTGGTTTATTAAAAACAGTTTTGCAGGCGATCGAACCATCAAACCTCTAAACGTCCTACTGCGTTAAGACTCGCTCAATGGTAGTGGCGCGACCGTAAGCTGAGACAGATGCTCATGCTCCCAACGGCTCAAAATAATGGCATTGGTTGTGTTGCCGACCACATTCAACACGGTCTTGAAGCCATCCACTAGGCGATCGACCCCTGCGACGATCGCAATGCCTTCTAGCGGCAACCCTGCTGCTGCTAACACAGTGGTCATGGTAATAATGCCAGAACCGGGAACACCCGGCGTACTGAAGGAAACCAGCAGCGAACTGAGCGCGATCGCCAACACCAGGGACGGCGTGAGCGGCACTTGATACACTTGCGCGATAAATAAGGCGTTAAAGCCCTGCAAAATAGCAGAACCATCGCGCTTCAACGCCGTCCCTAAGGGAATCGCAAAGCTAGCAATGGGTTCTGGCAAACCATAAACCTCCTGAACGTTTTGTAAAGCTACAGGTAGAGCAGCATTGGAACTCGCAGTGCCAAACGCTAAGGACAACGCTGGAGCCAAGCTGCGAAAAAAATGCACGGGCTTTGCTTTCAGCACGTAAAGAATCAAAGCATAGAGGGCAATCATCAGGAGTGAGCTAAGCACCAAGCCCAAAACATAGACAAAAAGCCTCGCAATAATGGCTAAGCCTTCTGTTGCAATCACTGAGCTAATGAGGGCGAACACCCCCAGCGGAGCGGTATATAAAATGAGCGCTAAAATTTTCTCAAAAATGGCGTAACAGCTTTCAATGAAGGCAACAAAAGGTGCCGCTTTTGCGCCAACCAGTTGAATGCCGACACCAATCAAGGCAGCAGAAACGATCGTTTGCAGCAAGTTACTACTGCTCAGCGCCTCTAAGGGATTGATTGGAATTAAGCTTACAAGCCAGTCAACGAGAGATTGACTTTGAGCGTGACTGGAACCCGCCGGGATCGTAAACCCAGTGATACCTGCACCGGGTTGTAAGACCACTGCTAAAAGCATTCCCAGGCAAACCGCGATCGCGCTGGTCACCACATAGCTGAAAATTAATTTAACGGCGTAACGCCCGACCTGAGCCGCGTTTTGAATCCGCGTTAGCCCCAAAATCATGGAGGAAAACACGATCGGCACCACCACAAACTGAATCAAACGCAAAAATGCTTCGCCGATCGGAGCGAGAAAATAGGCATTCACTGGCTCAATGCCAGTGGGGAAAAAGTGATTCAGCACAGCGCCAAACATCATTCCTGCTCCCAGCGCAGCCAAGATTAGCGTTGATAAATTCATAGAATCGTTCTGGCTCAGCGGTTGATTAGCAGACGCTTAATTTATCACTATCGGTTTCTCACAATCCGCTCACTCTTTGACAAACGCAAATTTGCTGGTGCTAGCAGGTATAGCAAGAGACAGATGGGTTAGGACGGGGTGCAGGGGCTTCGGCGTGAGCGCTCAGTCGAACGGTGGAACCCCCTTCGGCTTGAGCGCTCAGGTCGAAAGCTGGCTGGGGGCAACGCCCCCATACCCCCTTTGCTCCCCATGTTCTAAACGTTGTGACGATCGCTATAACTACGACGCTGGTTTACGAAGCAAGCTCATACCGCTCTTGAATGGCGTATTGCCACCTCAAAAGCGCGGTGTCTTTTGGCAACGTTGTAATCATCAGCCTGTAACGGTTGTGCGCTGAGCGATCGTTGATCGCTATTTTCAATGCCTCTGCTCACAGCGCCGATGAATAGCGATAAGCTGATGTGAGACGTTTGCTCTGCCCTTACTCAACGCTCAATGCCACCACTGCCCAACTATCGTCCCAAACAGCTCTCGCTCGGTCCCTTAGAGACCGAAATTTTGCACATTGTTTGGGAGCTTGGCATGGTCACTGTCAAAGATGTGCACGATCGCATTTTGTCTGATCCAGAGCGAGAGTTGGCGTATACCTCTGTCACCACGATTCTTCAACGCTTGACCCAGAAAGGCTGGCTGATCTGCGATCGACGCAACAGAATTTACACCTGGAAAGCGCTTGTAACGAAGGAGCAAGCGCAGGCAATACGTGCGTATGAGCAGCTCAATCAATTTTTGGCGGTGGGCAACCCTGATGTGGTCGCCGCGTTTGCCGATCGCCTGGATCAATCCAGCGTGGATCAACTCGAAGCGATCGCTCAAAGGCTCCGCGCCATCCGTGAAGCAAGGGAGGATCAGTGATGCATTTAACGCTGCTGTTTTTCGGTTTGTCTTGCGCCTGGGGGCTGCGATTGTTAACGCTTCGTCCCGATGGCACCTGTCAGGAGCGCTGGCAGCGATCGCTGGGGCTATTTCTCTTTCCGCCGCTACTGATGCTCATGACCGCGATCGCGCTAGTCTGCATGGGTCCGCAGGGGCAAATGGTGCGCTGGTGGGAAGGTTGGTTGAGCTACTGGTTGGCGGTAGGCTTTCTGGCGTTTGCAGGCATTCTAGCGCTCAAGCTGACGATGGAAGGGTTGCGATCGCTGCAACGTGTGCGTACCTACCCTCAAATTCAACTGCGAGGACGGTGCAGCCGTTTGCTAGCAACACCCATCCCCTTTATTGCACAGGTTGGTTTTTGGAGACCTGAACTGGTTGTGAGCCAAGGCTTGCTGGATACGTTCGGCACCGAGCATCTGGAAGCAGTGCTGACGCATGAGCAGGCTCACGCCCACTACCGCGATACGTTCTGGTTTTTTTGGTTAGGCTGGTTGCGTCGTCTTAGCGCCTGGTTGCCGCAAACTGAAGCGTTGTGGCAAGAGCTGCTGCTGCTACGAGAACGTCGAGCCGATCGCTGGGCAGCGCAAACGGTTGATACCCTGCTACTAGCTGAATCTCTGCTTCAAATGGTAAGCGCACCAGAACTTTACGCTGAGACGATTTGTGCTGCGTTTAGTAGCGCCACTCCCCGCAACCGTTTGGCAGAGCGGCTTGAGGCATTGTTGACACCACAGGAAGCTATGCAACCATCCAATCCCTGGATCTGGACATGGCTGTTGTTTGTCTGTCTACCGTTAATGACGGTGCCATTTCACTATTAGGTTGAATTTATAGCAAGCTGCTTCCAAGCCTAACTTGTAACGGAATCCTTCCTATAAGCCGTTTGGAGTTGTCTATTCAGGCTTGTGTCGCAGGGCTATTGTAGATTCTTGCTGCCCTATTGGGTAACTTAAGGGTTATCTACGATTCGTCATCAGGGTCATTGTTGCTAGCGTGTGAGCTAGCGCGATCGCGACATCCTCTCCCGCCTCCCTGAGTGCCAAATGACGACCCAACGCACAATGTCTCATGCCCCTTTGCCTGACAATGAAACTGGCAGACAGCAAGCGCTGCTGCAATGCAAAATTTTGGATACAAAGCCGGAAAAGGCGTTTGATGATGTTACCCAGTTGGCTGCCTATCTTTGTCAGACACCCATTGCTTTAGTGAGTCTGATTGACTCAGAGCGCCAGTGGTTTAAATCTAAAGTTGGGCTAGAGGCAACGCAGACACACCGCGATTTAGCCTTTTGTGCCCACGCACTTTTGCAGCCCAAAATTTTCGTGGTGCCTGATGCGCTCCAGGACGATCGCTTTGCCCACAATCCGCTTGTTACGGGAGCACCCTACATCCGCTTCTATGCTGGGGTGCCCCTCATTACTGCTGAGGGCTATGCGTTAGGAACACTCTGCGTCATTGATACCGTACCGCGACAGCTCAGTGTAGAGCAAATTGAGGCACTGTATACCCTGGCACGACAGGTTACCAGGCAGCTTGAACTCCGCCGCAGCGTAGCAGATTGGAAGCGCGTAGCGGTAGTCCGTCAACCATCGTCAAACACCCGCTGGCAGTTTCTGCAAAAGGTGGCTGTGGGTTTAAGCCTGACCTCGATCGTGCTCATCGGGGTTGGGCTTGCTTCGTACCGCAGCGTCAATCATTTGGTGCGCTCTTATCAATGGCTGTCTCGTCAGCGCGAAGCCGTGTTCTCAGCTCAGTGGTTAGCGCAGTTTGAAGCTACAACGCACAGTACGATGCACCAATTCACAGGCAGCCTTTTACTCAACCTCAGTATCGTGCTGCTCATTTTTTACCTGGGCTATCGTGAACTCAGCAAACGGCAGCACATTGAAATCAAGCTAGAGCAAGAACGTGATTTAACCGCCGCCATTACAGATACGGCTGGCGCACTCATCGTCGTGCTCGATCGCCAGGGTAGCATTGTGCGCTTCAACCAAGCCTGTGAGTTAGTAACGGGGTATACGCTTGAAGAGCTAAGCGGCAAGCGACTTGAAGACGTGCTGTTGCCAGCCGACGCGATCGAGCCAGCGCGAACCGTGCTGCAACGCTTACAAGCAAAAGATGTGGTTAACAGTCAGCACGAACATTGCTGGATGACACGAGGGGGCGATCGTCGTCTGATTGCCTGGTCTAGCACAAGCCTCCTGGATGCGAACCATGCGGTAGAGTACTTCGTTCAGACGGGCACTGATATTACAGAATTACGGCGCTCTGAAGCGGCGCTGCAAGCAAGCGAACTCAACTATCGCTCTGTTGTCGATAACGTCAGAGAAGTGATCTTTCAGCGCGATATGGCTGGCAATTGGACGTTTCTCAACCAAGCCTGGACTGAAATTACGGGCTTTTCGGTCAGCGAAAGTTTGGGTAAGCACTTTTTAGAGTTTGTTCATCCTGACGATCGCCTACACGTTTTACACTGTCTCCAACCAGTGCTCGAAGGACAAAAGGATTATCAGCACTACAAAATTCGCTACCGCACCAAAACGGGTGACATTCGCTGGATGAAAGCCTCTGTTCAGTTGACCATAACTGCAAATGGTCTTGCTACTGGCATTGGTGGCACGCTTAAAGACATTAGTGAACAGGAACAAGCAGAGCAGCGTCGCCACGCTCAATATGCCATCACAAAGGTGCTGGCAGAGTCTGCCACACTGAGCGAAGCGACCCCAAAGATTCTACAAGCGCTCTGCGAAAGTCTGCATTGGGACGTAGGACAGATCTGGCGCATTGATACCGAAACGAACGTCATGCACTTTGTCGCTACCTGGCATCAACCGTCTTTGGATTTGGCTGAGTTTGAAGCCAGTGCGCAGCAACTGACCTTCACACCGGGTGTTGGTTTGGTCGGATGTGTTTGGGCAGAACAAAAACCGCTTTGGATCACCGATCTTGCTCATCTTGCTCAAGAGCAGAGCTTTCAACGCCGATCGGCGGCGACGAAGGCAGGACTGCATCAAGCGTGTGGGTTTCCCATCATGGCTGAGAGTACAGTTCTGGGCGTGATTTCTGCGCTCAACAGCAAGTCTCAACAGCCGGATGATGACCTACTTGAGATGATGACCGCGATCGGGCGGCAGATTGGTCAGTTTATTGAGCGCAAGCGGGCGGAAGAAGCCATGCAGCGGCAGAGCCAGCGATCGCACGTTTTCTCTGCTATCACCCTCCACATCCGACAATCGCTCGATCTAAACAATATTCTCAGCACCACCGTTTCGGAGGTGCGAGAGTTTCTCAAGGCAGATCGAGTCATCATCTACCGCTTTGAGCAAGGGCTGGATGGAAGCGTTGTGGTCGAATCGGTTGGTGACGATTGGCGATCATTGCTCGGTGTGCAGATTCCAGCAGTTTGCTTTGAAGACGATCACTTGCAGAGCTGTTTTCAGGGACGAGTGCTGGCGATCGACTGCGTGCAGCAAGCGAACATCCCGCAACGGCACAAAGATCTCCTGACACAGTTTCAGGTGCTGGCAACACTGGGCGCGCCCATTTTAGAGAACGAGCAGCTCTGGGGCTGGTTGCTTGTCGATCAGTGTTCTGAACCGCGCACCTGGCGAACGTTTGAAATTGATTTTCTCGACCAACTGGCAGATCAAGTCAGCATTGCTCTAGCGCAGGCACGCCTCCTGACGGTAGAAGTGCAGCAACGCCAGAAGCTCATGCAGCAAAACCTGGCGCTCAGACAGTCCCGTAAAGCAGCAGAGCAGGCTCGTAAAGTGGCGGAGCAGGCGGCACAGGCGAAAAGCGATTTTTTGGCAACGCTGAGTCACGAAATCCGCACGCCAATGAACGCGGTGATTGGCATGACAGGCTTGCTGCTGGACACACCTTTAGACGCGCAGCAGCAAGACTTTGCGGAGACCATTCGTCGTAGTGGTGACAGCCTCCTGACCTTAATTAACGAGATCCTTGATTTTTCAAGGCTGGAGGCAGGAGAGGTCGAGTTAGAAACGCTGGACTTTGATCTCGCCACTTGTGTAGAGGAAGTGGCTGATCTTTTAGCCGCGACTGCTCACATGAAAGGCTTAGAAATTGCCACTTCCATACAAGGAAACGTGCCGCCTACTGTGCGAGGCGATATGACTCGCTTGCGCCAGATACTCATTAATTTGACGGGGAATGCCATTAAGTTTACCGATCGCGGTGAGGTCATTCTACGGCTTACGTTGGCAGACGAAACTGAAACAGCGGCAACGATCAATTTCTCTGTAGAGGATACAGGTGTGGGTATTCCACAAGCAGCACAGAAACGATTATTTGAGCCGTTTACACAAGTCGATGCCTCAACAACGCGGAAATATGGTGGCACAGGTTTGGGGTTGGCAATTTGTAAGCAGTTAGTAGAGCGGATGGGCGGTACGATCGCTATCGAAAGTGTGGTCGGTCAGGGATCAAAGTTTTGGTTCACGATCACCTTTGAAAAACAGTCATCGCGGTCAGACCTACTGCTTGACGATCGTACCAATCAACTCAGAAACCTGCGTTTACTGATTGTGGATGATAATGCCGCCAATCGTAAAAGCGTGCGCTACCAAACGTCTGCTTGGGGGATGTTAGTTGAGGAAGCGGATAGCGCGATCGCTGCCTTAGAAGCTCTAAAGCAGGCAGTTTCAGCAGAACAACCTTACGATATCGCCATTCTGGATCTGCAAATGCCAGAGATTGACGGTGCCATGTTAGCCCAACAAATCAAAGCCAACCCCGCTCTTAGTCAGATACCGTTGATTGTCATGACATCGCTCAATCAACGCGATATGAAGCAGCTATTAGAGGCTGGTTTTGCTGCTTATCTTGTCAAGCCAGTGCGTCAAGCACGACTGTTTGATTGCTTGTTAAACGTAGTTAGTGAAGCACCGCCTGCTGTAGTGAACCAGACTGTGAAATCATTACAGCCTATAAGTTTGGCAGCGTTGCAACATGATTTGCTGTTGCCCGCTTCTGCTAAGTTAAAAATTCTGCTAGCAGAGGACAGTACCGTTAATCAAAAAGTGGCACTCCATCAATTGAAAAAGCTTGGCTATGCGGCTGATGTCGCCGCTAATGGTCAAGAAGTATTGGCTTTAACGGCAACCATTCACTATGACGTTGTGCTGATGGATTGCCAAATGCCGATGATGGATGGCTATGAGACAACACGTGCCATTCGTGCAGCCGAACGCTTAGAACGGCACACAGTGATCATTGCGATGACGGCAAACGCAATGAAAGAAGACCGCGATCGCTGTTTTGAAGCGGGCATGGATGACTATCTTAGCAAGCCAGTCCGTAAAGAAGATCTCAACGCAAAGCTTGCTCATTGGAGTCAAATTTTGCAAGACCAAGTTTTACAAGACCAGGCGATAGCTCGTCAGATATTGCCATCCTGCTCTCCTTTAAAGGCAACACAGCTCAGCGAAGGTGTGCCTCCTGCTCAGTTGCATGACCTGGTTGACTGGCATTATTTACATGAGATTTCGGCAGGTAATGAAGACTTTGAACTAGAAATTTTGCAGGTATTTATTTCAGCGCTACCAGCCCATATACAGGCTCTAGAAACTGGTATTCAAACGGATGATTTCGATCAAATTGAACAGGAAGCCCACTACATTAAAGGAGCCGCGTCCAGCGCTGGTGTGCGTGCGATCGAAACCGTTGCAGGACACTTAGAGCAGCAGGCACGACAGCACCACCTCGACCATCCCTATCAGTTGCTTTTGGCAGTAAAGGGGGGAATGGAATGTATTCGGCAGGTGGTCGATCGCAAGCTTGCCTTATCGCCACAGTGCCACCATCAGGCTGATCAGCAAGAGACCGATTAGCGCCAGCAAACCAGCATTGCGTTTTCCCCAGGTTTTTATGTGAGAGCCGCTCTTATAGCCCGATGGCTCGGCTGTGGGAGTTTGTCTCGTGTCGTTGTACAACGTACAGTCCATCGCTGTGGGACGTTTGGGAAAAGTGCAGGTGTCATCGGCATGATAGGTACAAGTAAGGCACAATGGCTCATCGCCTATCGCTCGGTAGAGAGGCATTCCCGGATGCCCATGCGCTTTGAGTGGTACGCGACAATGGGGACAGGCGATCGCTTGCGGCTCAACCGCTTGGTGACAAAGAGGACAGTCTGGCATTGATCATGGTTTGTGAGGGGCATCTCTTAACCATTACAACACCTTCGAGAAGTTGGTAAGTAGGAAGGCACATTTAATTGTCAGACGCGGCGATCGCTTCATCAAGCCTACAACTGCTTAACAGCGAGGGTTATGCGATCGCTAATCCATCCTACATTTAATTCAAAGCACCTACCTAGCAGGTCTTTAAATGAGTTACTGGCTCTTGGCTATTGGTTGAATAAGTAGGTGGGTGGAATTAAATCTAAAATGGCTGTAGGTTGGGTTGAAGCATGAAACCCCTAGCGCAGCCATGCCAAAGGCTTTACGCCCGCATGGGTTACGCTTCCGCTTTTCTGGTATGCCGGAACGGCTTTACTCATCCTACAAATGACTGTGCCTTCCTACTTAGCTGATCTCAAAATAATTTTTACAGCGTATTAGGGATGAAAGGGCAACGATCGACGCGTCTGCTCAATCTGGTTTGGCGTTAACACGTCGGTTGGCTGCTGGATTGATCGCAAAATTTGCATCAGCTCTGTTTATTGAGCGGGAGAGAGGTTGAGTGCTGTAAACATGGTTTGACTGATGCCTGTGTTGCTTTCTAGCGCGTCTTCAAGCTGCATCAGTTGCGCTGGTGTGAGGATTGCTTGCAGCATCGATCGCGTTTGAGCATTGATTTGATTCAGACGCTTTTCCGGCTCTGATATGAGCGTTAGACTTGATCCAGGGAAGCTCAACGTCTCCGTGGATTGAGCAAGTGCGGAGTGAGCAAAAGATAAAACGTGGGCGACGTTAAGTTTTGAGTTCCACCTGAAGACTATAAGCGTGCCCATCAAGAAATTATTGCTAACGATCGTTGGATTATTGATGGGTTTGGTTGCATTGAAACTGTCTGGTTGCGGTTGGATGAGGCAGACAGTCTGATTTTTGTGGATTTACCGCTATGTGTACATTCCTGGTGGGTCACTCAGCGGCTGATCACAGGTTACTTTAAACTGCCTGAAGGTTGGCCGGAAAAGAGTCCAATCTTAAAGAGTTCGCTTAACAGCTACCGTGTGCTTTGGTTATGTCACAACTATTTGACTCCAAAATATCGTGAGTATATTGAGCAGGCACAAAACACCAAACGTGTTTATCGCATCAGATCTACTCAACAGATCGTGCAATTTTTGGCATCCATTGAAAAGGAGACAAACTTGGAAGATGGTGCATCTAACTAACTGTTAAGCATCTCTCAAGCAATTTGTGGGCACTTAGAGCATTCTTAGCCATAGTAGTGGTAGCAATCTCATCGCTGATTGAGCCAACGCCTGCAATGCTGCCACTACAACCGGAATCGCCGCACAACCCACAGCCGTTCGAGCTGCATAATCGCCGGCCTGATCACCTCCCTACTTCTGCGCCATCGCGGTTCCTGGTTTGTGGACTTGGCGGCTTAGGGCAGTATTGTGCGATGGTGCTCAAAGAGTTTGGCGTATCGGTGAGCGCCATTACCACCCCTGCACCCGAAAGCTGGGAAAGCCCAACGCTGCCGGAGTTGCTAGATGACCTGATCATTGGTGATTGTCGCCAACCAGACCTTTTGGAGCAAGCAAAAATACACGAGTGTAGAGCTGTCTTGCTGGTCACGCATGATGAGCGCGTGAATATTGAGGCGGCATTTGCTATTCGGTTGCTGAATCCTGACGTACGCTTGGTGGTGCGATCGGCTAAGCAAAATTTAAATGCGCTGCTTGGTCAGAGTTTAGGCAATTTTGTGGCGTTTGAAGCGACCCAACTGCCTGCACCTGCTTTTGCGATCGCGGCACTCGCCAATGAGATTCGAGGGTTTATTAACCTGGGTGAACACGTGCTGCGTGTGGTGAAGGTGCCGCTTGAGGCTGAACATCGCTGGTGTAACCTCCGTCTGCTGCATGAACTGAACACTTCAACGCGACGGCTGCTGAGTCATATTCCAAACGGTCAACCGTTGCCCACCGCCTTTCATCAATGGGAAGCGGATGCCAGAGTACAGGCAGGCGATCTGGTTGCCTATGTCGAGGTGACCGGAAATTTGGTCGATCGCGCTGCCACAACGGTTGCTCAATCGGCTCGTCCAAAGCGTCGGCTCGATCGCCTCTGGCAGAAAAGGCGGCAAGTGCTGTCAGGTGCCTACTTGCGGCAAACGCTACTGACATTTTGGCATTCCACTGCGCAGCAACAAACAAAACGGGTTGCCATCATTGTTGGTAGCATCATGCTTTTGCTTCTGCTTTGCGGCACGTTGATTTTCAAGCTGACGCAGCCCGACCTGAGCTTGCTACGAGCGTTTTATACCGCCAGCGTTATGCTGCTGGGTGCCTATGATTCTGTCTTTGGCATTCTCAACCCTCAAGATCCAATCCCTATGTGGATGCGGTTGCTGAACCTAAGCTTCATGATGGCAGGTACAGCTTCGATCGCGGTGCTGTATGCGCTGTTGACCGAAACCCTTTTAGCAGCGAAGTTTCAGTTACCTAAAAAGCGTCTGCCCTTGCCGCAACACGATCACGTTGTGTTGGTTGGCTTGGGTCGGGTCGGTCGGCGGGTTGCCACTTTTCTACAGCAAATCAAGCAACCGATGGTTGGAGTCAGCAATCAAGCGGTAGACCCCAGTATCTTGCCCCAAATGCCACTGGTTGTGGGTGAACTTTCTAACACTTTAACGAAAGTGAATCTGGCAACCGCAAAAAGTGTGGTGCTGGCGACAGATGACGAGATGACCAACCTGGAACTTGGCTTAATGGCACATGCCGCCAATCCCAATTGTGCTCTGGTGATTCGGACGTTTGATACGCGGTTTAGCGCCAGCATCGATCGCCTTCTACCCTATGCCAAAGTGCTGTGTGCTTACGATCTGGCAGCAGAAGCCTTTGTCGCCGCCGCCTTTGGTGAAAATGTTCTTAACCTGATTCGTTTAAACGAACAAACGGTGCTGGTCACAGAATATACGATCGCAGCAGACGATCATTTGCAGGGGTACTTGTTGGCTGAAATTGCCTATGGCTATGGTGCTGTGCCCATTTTGCATCAGCGATCGCACGATGCTGTCCGCCTCATGCCTTCCGATGACACCCGCTTAGAAGTGGGCGATCGTCTGGTCATCTTGGCAACCATTGACAGCTTGCAGCAGAGCGAGCGTGGCGAACTGCTGCCCCGTCAATGGCAGGTGTGTCTTGACAAAGCCTTCTCTAAAGATGCCATTTTTGATGGCGCTACGACGATCGCGCGCATTTCCGGCTGTAGCATTATGATGGCGCGCGAATGCATGAATCAGCTTCCCAGTCTGCTCCCGCTCTCGCTCTACAAACATCAGGCACAGCGTCTCACTCGCGAGCTTAGCAAGGCTCAGGTGCTTGCCCATTTAGTGCCGCGATAGCTACAGAAACAGGTGCCGCTCACGCCATTAAGCAGAGATTTTGAGCTGAACTTACCGACCCCTGGAGCGAGATTCGCCTGGTGGTCATACCGAGCTGGACTCAATCTGGACTAGGGCTATGCGGCTATTCTAGGGTTCAAAGGGCTGGAATGCCCATATCATAGGCTTGCACTTCTGCGTACTCAGCAGTTAACCAGACTCCACACGCTAAACTAGAAACCCTTCATACAAGAGGTTGTAGGGAGTTTTTGAAACTTGAAGCTAACCGAGTGGACTAAAATTGGACTAGATCCTTAGGGCTTTTAAGTGGCAGCGATCGCGCTCAATCGCCGAACGATTGTAGCCGTTAACCATAAAACGCTACCTTAGCCTCAACAAAGCATCTTGTCTCATCATAGTCTTCCTAGACTCAATTTGAGTCTAGAATCGAGAGAGCTTATCTTATCTGAGACTGACTGAGCATTGTCTAGCAAAACGGAATCCTAACTTTAACAAACCACTTGGTCTCACGACGGCATCTTAAGACTCACCATACGTCTCAAGTCGAGAAATCAAATCTTATCTGAGACAGCTCGAATGAACAATCTGTTCGTTGTCGAATGCACAGCCTACGTATCAAAGCGTCAATGGTTCGTTAACGGTTTAGTTGCGCTTAAACAGAGACGCAAAGCGAGCTTTAACCTGTGCGATCGCTCCTTGAAGCTTGGCATTGCCTTGCGGTGATGGTGACACAGCTAACTGAATTGGCTCATCCTTAAACTCTTTCAGACGGTAGCCGTACTCCAACTGAGTTTGGTGTTTCCGCAAAACTGGAAACAGACGAAACGCACCCTGGAGTAAATTGTCTTGACTATCAAAAATCGCTCGATTGATCTGATCCGATCGCTTCACTGCAATTGAACCCACTGGATACCAGTCTTTTTTACCTTGAATCCGAATATACACCTCAAAATCTGGGATGCCCTCAGACTTCAGCTTGTCGTACCGCTTGGACGCTTCAGCACGGGTGGCTGCACGCTTTGATACGCTTGGTTTTGGTTGAGTTTTACCGAAACCGGGATTAGTTGCCATAGTCGCCAATGCCGTTTAATTTTCTTAATAAAAGTTTACTTGGTTTTCAGCCGTTAGCCTCTGCTGCGCGAAGAGAATGCCAGCGTTAGAGGAAAACGGTCTACAGCCAACTCCAAGACAAGCAATCTGATGTCTCGCCATCTCAAACAAGTCTTAATATGAGTCTTAACTAAAGTCCCGCAATCTTATCTGAGACTATTTTCGATCTCAAGAGTCCCAAATGAGTCGCATTTTGAGTCTTGACGCGAGTCTCGCAATCTTAAAAGAGATCAATTATCTCATAAATCTCAAGCTGGTCTTATTTTGAGTCTCGCCTTGCATCTTACAGTCTCAAGGCGAGCATCGCTTGATCGCTTTAAATTCACCCTTCACTAGACGCATAAGCAACGAGCTAGAGGAGTCGCTTGACAGCACACTAAGCAGGTGCCTTTAGAAACCCAACAGCGATACAGGGTTTTTTCGTTCCACTGCACATCAGACTCCTAATTTGGCTGTGGTGAGTATCAATGATCTAACCGCAGATCTTCGCAACTGGCAAAGTTTTTCCAAAACTGTGGCTAGTCTGCCAGTGCACCTCTGAGCATTCGGTTCTGGGTGGATGCTACCCATGCTTACAGCCTGTGCCCAAACATCGGAAACCCAGTCTTCGCAGGTGCTTTCAGGGTCGGTTGGCATGTGATTGCTTCATCCTCCCATCAGTCTGCTGACATCAATCGCCACATCAAAGCCAAGTGGGTTAATGATTCCCGCTGTTAGCGTTTCCTTCGATTGGTACACGCCATCTTGAGGATCGCGGAAAACAATCAGTTGCATATCACGCAAGTTAACCACCCAATACTCCTGCACCGCTGCCGCTGCATAGATCAGGCTTTTGTCCTCCAGGTCCTTGGCTAAGCTGGTATTTGAATACTCAATCAGCAGCAGGATGTTTTCCGGGTAAGGGTGGTGCTTCAGGTAGAATGCACCCAAAGGTTTAACCACAGCAATATCGGGTTCTGGCTCTGAATCATTGGGCAGGGTAATGGGCTTACCTTCCCCCACTTTTGCTTGATTGCCCAGTAGGGCCGAAAGATAATCTGCCGATTCGTCACTGTAATAAGCGTGCGGGGTGCCTTCTGCTGCCATTTCAATGATTAGCCCGTTCAGTAGCTCAACATGACGACCCTGCAAGACACCCGCATCAATCATGCGGTGGTACTCGTCAAGCGAAAATTTTGCAATCGTGGCAGTTGTGATCATGTTGATCGCCCGTCCGTTACTTCCCTTCGTCTTGCTTAACCTTGATGCCGAGTTGAATCAATACACGAATCTTTGCTGTTAAAGCCAGCTCTTTCCACTCCAAGCTATCAGAGCACTGTTCTATGGTAGTGCGGAGATCTCCAATATCAATGCTCAGTCGGTCTGATGGTTTGGCCATCGTGCTTTCGTACAGCTCTGGTGATGTGTCGTTCATTTGGGATTCTACATCAGCTTTACGGCACCAATTTAACAGGTTTTTAGTAATTTATCACCAAAAAGGTGTAATTAATCTAAAAACGGTGCTAGTTTGTAGAGCATGAACGGAACGCGATGGGAACTGGGCTGGAACGGGTGTGAAACAAAGTCATCGTGTTCCAAGCCTGTTCCAGGTTGTTCCAACTGTTCTATACCCGTTCCAGCAAGCCTTTGAGGAAAGATGAACACTTCACTAAGTAAATTTTGTAAGGACCATGACTTGCCGAAATCAAGTGTGTATCGCCGCTGCCAGGAGTTAGGTTTCGATACGAGCGATGGGCTGACATCTGACGCTTGTGAGTGGCTCTTGCATGAGTTCGATGTCATAATTCCGCAATCGAAAATGGAATCAGTAGAACCAGACAAGCCGACTATCACCGTTGAGATTGGCAATCATCAGATTGTCCTAGCGCAGCCAGCGCAGCCGCAGACCTACAGCCTGGAATCGCTCCGACAAAGCGAAGTCGTGGCCTTTGATGACCCGTTGGCGATCGCGGCCCAGTTCCTCGAAACTGCCGATGCCCTGACCGCCGAGATGCAGCGTGATATTCGTGTACGCGAGCAAAAGTTGCAACAAACCCAGCAGGCGAAAGCCGCGATCGCCGAAAAAGCCACCGAATTCAAGCTGGAAGCACGTCTCTACCGCGAGCGCACCGAGCTGTTAGCCACCGCGCAAAGCCAGGAGACGCAGAGCCTACAGCACTCCCTCACCACCCTGCAAAACCTGGGAAAGCCCCCAGCGGAGGCCTGACACGTCTGCTGCTAGCGCTCATGCTCATGGTGTTCGTCTGGGCACTCTTGAGAGCCGACAATCCGCCCTCTGACCCCATGCCATCAACCACAGAAGCCAGCGCTCACCGTCCAAAGTAACCGCTGGCTCTGGACTCCCAACCTTCCAATCAGGAGTAACTCCCATCATGACAAAACCTGTGCCCGGTGAAAGGCAGTTTTTCACCCTCAACCCAGTGCCCCCTCCCCATTGCCGTTCCCGCTGCAATCTTGAGTTGGATCTATGCCTGCCCCGTCGTGTTGAATTTGCAAGATATTCTGCCGGAAGCCGCCGTCCATGTGGGCTTGCTCAAAAACAAATTCGCGATTCGCATTTTTGAAGCGTTAGAGCGGTTTGCTTATCGCACGTCAACCGCTATCAGCGTCATTAGCCCTGGCTTTACTGAAAATATTATGCAGAAGGAGGTGCCGTCCTCAAAAATCCATTGCATCCCCAACTGGGTGGACATCAATTTTATTCGTCTCCTGCCCCGCAGCCCAAATGCCTTTCGAGACAAGCATGGGCTAGAGGATAAATTTGTTGTGCTTTACTCCGGCAATATTGGGTTGAATCAAGGCTTAGAAACCTTGATTCAAGCAGCGGCGAAACTGGCGCGTGTACCAGAGATTGTATTTGTCGTGGTAGGAGAAGGCAAGGCTCTGGCTCACTTGAAAGCGACCTGTGAGGTTGGCAACGCCAGCAACATTTTACTGCTCCCCTTTGAACCCAGAGAGCAGTTACCCAAAATGTTGGCAGCCGCTGACGTGGGTCTGGTTTTACAAAAGAGCAATGTCATTGGGTTCAACATGCCTTCCAAAATTCAATTGTTGCTTGCCAGTGGTCGCCCCATCCTTGCCGCCGTCCCCCTCCAGGGCACGGCGGCAAAGACGCTTATCCACAGTGGCGGTGGAGTGGTGCTGCCAGCGGAACAACCCGCCCAACTAGCAGAGGCAGTGCTGGAACTGTTTTCTAACCCTGAACAACGGGAGCAACTGGGGCAACAGGGACGGTGCTTTGCCGTGGAAAACTATGAGTTTACGACGTTACTGAAGCAGTATGAGACCTTATTTAACGGGCTGCTTCAACCTTCTGAAAAAGAGCCGCTCGTAGAGCTTCCAGCCCAGGGAAAGAGCTTAAACCCGCACTTAAACCCAGACTTGGATCATGAGCCTGTTTCTGCCAAAGCGATGCAAGAATCTTTGGTTGACTGATAAAGCGCCTGAATCGCGTGTAGATTGGGTAAAGCCTACGGTCTCCTGCTTCCTTTGGCATCCCTTTCAAACCCATGAAATGGTTTCCCCGCAAGCTCACTAAACGCTGGTGGTTTTGGCTCTTCGCCCTACTATCACCAATTCTACTCTTATGCTTCTATCTGGTTTTGCGCATTACCATTGCAGAGATGCGATCGCCCAAGCCTCAGATGATCTTTGTTTTGGGTGGGGGATCCGAGCGTGAAGCTTTTACCGCCGAATTTGCTAAGGCTTATCCTCAGCTCAAAATTCTGGTTTCGTCTGGCAGTAACGAAGCGGCAAAAATTTTTCGGAATGTCGGGGTTCGTAACTCTGTTGGGTTGGATTGTTGAGCAACGGATACCGTGACAAACTTCACAACCGTGGTGCAGGATTTCAACCGACTCGGTATTCGCCATGTCTATCTTGTTGGTTCTCCCCAGCACTTAAACAGAGCGCAGGCGATCGCCTTTATTGCCTTTGGCAGTCGGGGCATTACGACCACCCCTGTTTACACCAATTTTGATGATCTTCCTCAGGATCCATGGCGCACTTACAGAGACGTTGGTCGTTCCCTCATCTGGTTATTTACAGGGCGCACGGGTGAAAAGTTTAATGGTCGCGATTTCGAGCAGTTGTGTAAAGCTTTGGGCTACCGGCGGGGGATCCCCCAAGATTGGTAGCATCACGAATTTAAGCTCCCCGGATGCTTCAAGCATCCGGGGAGCTGGGCACATAATTTTTGCTGATTTCAGTGCCATGGGACCAAAGTCTGCTGGATTCCCTTCCATTCGCCCAGTCGATCGCAAGCGTAATACCAATTCTTTGAAGAAGCGCGACTCTTCAAAACCCTACCGCCTGCGGCACCTCCCCTTGCCAAGTACCGTGTATACATATCTTGGGCATGAGCTAAAGACCAACCTCGAAAGAGACCGTCAAACTGTTGTAAACCCTTGAATAGAGTGGCGGGCGATTCCTGGAGGGCGTTGACTTTGCAACCCAGACCATCCTGCCAAACGAGCAATGAGCCAAGTTGCCCGGACCAGTAAGCGAGGCGGCTGAGGGTTCTGTTGTTTGGTCGTCAGTCCATTGAGGGTTGCGGCAAGATGAGTCAAACACTGTTGCTGAGCATCAGAAAATGCGACGGTGGCAGCTTGAGTTTCATCTTGTCGTCCTTCACTCAACTGCAGCACCCGCACGGCAGCAGAGAAGGCAAGCACATAGCGCAAATTTCAAGCGCGTGCTGTGTCACGCTTGGCACCGTAAAAAACCACGTCCGCAACATTCTCAACAAGCTGTGTGTGAGCGATTATTTACGCAAGGAAGGTGCAAGCACCGCGTAGCAAACGTTTTTGTGTTGCCCAAACCTGTTGCCAAAGCTGCTTGAATGGCAACAGGTTTAGGTACGCTTTGCCCATAGATCTTGTTACATGCCGATCACTACACGTTCTTAAGTCGGTTCACTGTTCCACTGCTCCCCAGACCCCGGTGAGGGCTGTGCTTGCGATCACTCAGGGGTTTCAAAAAAGGGTCGCTTTTTCCTTGTGGTCGTGCCGCAAGGAAAAAGCGTGAGTGCCGCTGGTCGCTTCCCAGACTCACTAACTTTTATAGAATAGTTAATGGGATTTAGAAAGGGTTGGAAGTAAGGCTGAGAAGCGGTTTGCATGGGGTGGGGTGAGCAGGCGGTCTAGACAGGTGATGTTCAGCTCATTAAGTATTTGGATTAAAATGCAGAAAAGTTAATCAATTAAAAGCGCGATCGCGATGCCGTTTCCCAAGGGGCAAAATCCCAATCATCCCGCCGCTGGATCAACGATAAAAGTGGAACCGATTCGCGACAAGAAAGCGATCGCCCGCATTAAGAAAATTCTGGTAGACCGTCCTCGCGATCTATGCCTATTCACGCTGGGCATTAATACGGACTATCGCGCCAGTGAGTTGCTGTCGCTCAAGGTGGGACAGGTGAAAGGGCTGCGAGCGGGCGATGTGCTGGACCTGAAGCAGCGGAAGACGCATAAGTATCGCCCGGTCACGCTCAATGCCACTGCCGTCACGGCGATTCAAAGCTGGCTACAGGTGAGTGCTTTGCAGGCGGATGCTTACCTATTTACAGGACAGCGAGGCTGCTTGACAGTGGAAACGATGAGTACGCGGGTGAAGACGTGGTGCCAGTCGGTGGGCTTGAAGGGCAATTATGGCAGCCATACGCTGCGCAAGACCTGGGGCTACTGGCACCGCCTGGAGCGCGGCACCGCGATTCCCCTGCTGATGGAAGCGTTTGGGCATGCGACGCAACAGCAAACACTGGCGTATCTGGGGATTCAGTCGAATAAATCGCTGCCATTTATGAGTTGGAACTGTGAATGTTTTCCCAACTTTCAACCCAAAATCGGTCATGCCAAGAACTTGTGAGGCTGCCAGTCCAATGCGTCAGCGTAAGGGGTGGCGAGGTGCAGTGATGACGGTTTGGCAGGGACCTTTCCCTCATGCGGATACCCAAGCGACCTTTGCTTTTGTCAACGGCAAGCTTCATGCAAACTTTAAACAAAGTATGAGCCAGCGGCGCGATCTATCTCTATCCTCTGAGTATAGAAAGAGTCAGGAGTGTCGCCTTTTGGGCGTTCAAGTGCCTCAACGCCAACACTAGTAGTCACTGGCGTGACTAACAAAGCCCACCGTCACCACGACTGTTTCAGGAGAGAACCGCATGCGCCCCCGCTCGTTGGTTGTCAAACTACAGCAGTCTCTACTGCTGAGTACCCTCTCAGTCACGCTCACAGCTCTTGCTTCGACAACTGCCCAAGCCTTTAGTTTTACCGGACTCTATGTGTTTGGCGATAGCCTCTCTGATACCGGCAATGCCTTTAACGCGACCGGTGGTTTGCTGCCACCGGCCCCGTTCTATACGGCTGGGCGCTTCCCCAACGGTCCCGTCTGGGTCGAATATCTGGCACCCAAGTTAGGACTCACCTTCAATCCTGCGACTGATTTTGCCTTTGGTGGTGCGACTACGGGGACTCAAAACACCTTTGTGCCTGGGTTACTTGGACTGCAACAGCAAATTGCTGGTTTCACGCAGTCTACGCCAGTGACCGATCCCAACGCGCTCTACATTGTATGGGCTGGTGCCAATGATTATCTGGGTGGTGTTAGTGCTTTAGATCCGTTGCAGCCTGTGCAGCAACCCGTTACAAACTTAGTTGGGGCTGTGCAAGCGTTGGCTGGAGTCGGTGCGCAAACCGTGTTGCTCGCGAATTTGCCTGATTTAGGCAAGCTGCCCGGTACCCAGGGTAACGCGCAAGCAACAGCGCTCAGTGCAGCCCACAATGTTGCTCTCGCTCAAGCGATCCAGCAACTAGCTCAAGTCACGCCGACTGTGCAAGTAATTCCCTTTGATGTCGCGGCGCTTTTCGGTGCTGCGATCGCCCAACCCAGTCAATACGGTTTCACTAATGTCACCGACGCTTGCCTGCTCACCGCTTGCCAAACGCCAGACACTTACTTATTCTGGGACGACATTCATCCCACGACGGCTGGACATGAACGCATTGCAGAGGCGGCTGCCACGACCATCAGTGCTGCCGGTGTGCCGGAACCACCAACCACCTTGGGGCTCGTCACGTTTGGGGCCTTGATGGCGGGCGCTGCTGCCTACAAGCGACGCCAACACTCTAAAGTCGGTCGGCTTAACGGTACGGCTGCTCAACTAACCGCCCTCAAGCGGTCGTAGCCGAGGTTTAAGTAGTAGGCGAACAAGAACTCCCGTTGAGGGGTGTACCAGTTAAACCGGCTGAAATCTAGGAGCCTGAAACACCTGCTATGCCGTTCAAGCTTTCTGTACCAAATAGCCTAAAGGCTATTTGGTACGTCTCACTGAGACTGAAAAGCGCTTTCTAGAACGTTTACTCTACAAGCATTTCAGCCTTAACGGGGTGATTGAAGCGAACGTGTCACCAGGTGCAATTAGAACTAATCCAATGTACACCGACATCATCTCTTCCTGCCCGTCAACAGACACAGAGCGTTGATCGACGGGGCGAAGAAATAGCCGCCGCCCGTGGGAATCACCCAATCGTTTTGGGTAGACAGCTCCTGGGGTTTGCCATCGATTGTCACCTTGAAGGTACGTTTGCGTTGTTCTCCAGGCGTATTGTTCTGCCCAATGATTGGGTCGTGGCCTGTGCCTGTTTCCTTAAATCCAGGACTGTTAACCCAGCGTTGGGTCACAAACTCGAACTGATCGACGATCGAGGTTTGGTAAGCCGCAAACACGAGACCACGATTGCCAGAGTCGATCGTCCTATCCGGGTCATTTGGAGGGTAGTAAGGCTGTCCGAAGGGAATGCCGCGACGTAGCAGGCGGTGAGTTTGAGTACTTACTTCGCCAATTTTGGGCACCCCAGGTGGCAGGTTGGGGTTAATGCTGGCAGACTCGTCATCGCGGGGATAGGATTTACGAATGTGCCCCGCCCAGGGGCAGATTGCGCCTAACGCATCACCAGGGGAAACTTCAAACGTAGGGTCGTTGTCTATGCAGCGGGCATCCTCGACCAGGCAATCGGGTTTGTCAGGATCGGTTTGGGGCGGAATCGGTTCGGATGCGCCGACGAACTCGAAGTGGTTGTTGGCGCAGTCGTTGTCCGCTAGTTTGGGATTGTCTTTGGTCTGGGCTCGCAAGATTGGTGCGCCACTTTTCCATCGACCCACCAGTTTTGCTCCTAGCAGTTCGGGAGTGGTGCCGATCGTCGTAGCGGTGTCTGCTAAAAACTTGTGGAAGCCTCCCACATCCTGTCGCAGCCTCCGGATCACCAGAAAGGAGCCATCCTTGGCCCAAATTGGACCTTGTTTGGGGCGGTCGGTGCTGGGCTTGTTGCCATCCCACTTTTCGCCTGTGAGCGAATCTACCCCAGGATCTTTAACCTCGGCAGCGAGAGGATCTTGGTCAGGATAGCCAAAGATAAACTCTCCTGGCCACAGCAGATCCTGTCCTGGCTTGCCCTGATCCAGCGGCTCCTGGGGGTTTTGACGCAGCGTGAGGACATCATGCTCGTCTTCCGAAATCCGACCCCGGACTCCGGGTTGGCTGACTCCATCCAAAAAGCCGAAATGTTCGTGACCAACGAGAGGGGGGGGCAGGGTAGCTCCCTGTTGTTTATAGAGGATGGTGACGCCACTGTTGGCGTGTTTGCCGTTGTGGGTGCGACCGGAGTAGATGGTTTCCTCAATGCGGGCGACTTCGGCTGCCAGTTCTGCCGGACTGTCACTGGCTACGATGACCACGACATCGGCTTCGTTATTTGGCCCACCGACCAGCCAGTTGTGACGGTTGCCTTCGATCGCCTCTGGATCTTCTCCTGGTTCTGCGTCACGCGGATCGCCGAGGTCGATCGATCGCGCCTGCAAGCCCTGTTTGAAGGCTTCATCTTTGAATGCGTCTGCCTTCAGCACTGCCAGATCGTCTGCCCACTGCTGGTAGTCGGGGAACTCGCAGGACAGCGATCGCAGAGTCTCATCCTCCTCGGTCAGCAGTTGCAAAGCCCGGAAGGAGAGGGCGATATTCACCCACGTGGCCTGCACGGTGAGAGTTTCGGCACAGCGGCGGCGACGAATTTCCTTGAACAGGCGATTGAAGGCCAGCACTTCGGCGGTGGTGGCGATGAAGGGAATCAACTCCCCCAGCCAGCGCCGGAAGTCGTATTTGTTATCGACCCGCAGAAACAGCAGAGTTTGCTGGTCTTTATTAAAACCAGACAGGATATTGCCCTGGATGTTTTCGATCGCCAGCACGGGTTCGTTCGGCACAGCTGGACGAGTGGGGTCGTGCTTCAAGCTCTTGCCAGAGGGTTGTGGCGCTTCCCGCACGACAGGTTTTGTCGGAGCAGGGGTTGAGCTAGAGGATGCACCAGGCGCAGTGGGAAACGGGCAGGCTTTCAACTCAACTTCGATGCCAATCTCGGTTTCGCCCGCCGCCACATTCCACAGCACTGCGTTTTCAGTACTGCGAATCAATTCGCCTTTCTGAAAAACCTTGAAGAACAAGTCAGGGGAACGATCGGCAAATAGTTCCTGAAAGTATGCCGACTCAAACTCAATCCGAAATCCGCCTTGGTCATCGGTAGTTGCGGCTCCGACCAAATCGCTGATGATCAAATCCTTGTCCCAAGCTTCCACCTGCACGCTCGGTGCGCCTTTCTGGAAGTTGCGATCGATGACCCGACCCTGAATCACAAAATTCGCCATAAGTTACCTCTTCTATGAGTTGCTAGGAACGTTGTTGTTGGAAAAGCTGTGGCGCTAGGTGAGATGCACCCACCGGGCGATCGACGGCACGCCTTTGGTATCAGTAAGGAACAGCATGTACCAGCCTGGTGGAGCCAGGTTCGGGTTATCCGTCACCCGCGCCTGAATCGTGCCACCTGCCTGAGACAGAATCTCGACATCCACCAGACGCTGACCGCTATCAAAGGAATGGGTAGTGACGCCGTTTTTGATCAGGCTGACCCAGCGAATGCTACCAGCTTGAGGCGATTGCAGCGTCACGGTTTGCCCATACTTCCACTCTTGGGGTGGCGGTGCGATCGTCGGTCGTGGCCCTTTGAACAGGTACGGCGGATTGAAGATTTCTAACCGCATTTCCTCTTGAGGATCGGGGGGTTCCCAAGTGACTGATGCACCGCCTTCGGGGTTGCCACCCGCTGCCACCACTCGACCATCCGGCAACAGCAGGGCTGTGGAATGATACAAGCGGGGTACAGTCGCTTCTGCCATCAAGCTCCAGGTGTTGGTGGCCGGGTCGTAGATTTCCGCCTCTAGCCGTGCCAGTGGTGTGTCTTCCTGTTTAAGCGAGCCGCCTGTGACAAAGACGGTGCGATCGGGCAGCAGCACTGCATTCAAGTGTAGCCGAGGCAACTGCATCGGAGCCACCGCTTTGTAAACTGGCTTTGCTGCTTTCAAATCCACAATGCTCACTTTGTCGGTGGCATCGGTCTTGTCTTCCTTCCCAACTGGGCCGCCGCCAATGATCATCACCCTCTGATCCTGCGCTGGAGGCAGCAGCACGCTGGCTGACTGGTTCCGCAGTACGGGGTCGAGCAAGTCAGGCACAGGCTGGGTGGGCACTGGATTTTTGGTCAGGTCGAAAATGCACGGCTCTACCTGCATGGGGTCATCCATCCGACCACCGGAAAAGAAAACCCTGCCATCTTGCATCAAGAACAAGTGCGCGTAGAGCGGCAGACCGGGGAATCCGGGCGCAAAGTTCTTCACCTGCCAGGTATTGGTCGTACCAGAGTAGATTTCTAATGCCTGGTTGTGGACATTCCCATCTTCGTTTAAGCCCGTCGTGGCAAGCACACGTCCATCTCCCAGGTTGGTTAGGGTTGGGTACCAGCGCCCGTGAGCCATTGGTTTCACAAACGCCCACTGCTGGGTCTGCGGATCGAATACCGTGGCATCGTTTCGACCCATAAAAGGGTCGTAGTGGGAGGTGCCTCCCGCTGAAAGCAACCGACCATCAGGTAGAAACGCATCGCCGCCACAGAAAAAATCGAAGGGTTGACCGTTGGCTGCTCGAATCGTTTTGGGATGGAAAAAGGTTGCTCCCGCTTCCCAGTCCCAGACGACGCTGGTGAAGATGCCCTTCGCCTCATTGCCAAAATCGGGACTGCTAAACCGCGCTTGGCTGCTGCCAGAACCCGCGAAGAAGAGCACTTTCCCAGTCGGCAGTAAGGCGGCGTGGACAGCCAAAACGCCTGAACGGAAGGGCAATAGTTCCCATCTCCCTTGCGTGGTGGGGTCACGATCGAGATCCAACACCTGATACAGCCCTGCGTTTTGACCCGGTGGATTGTCCACCATTAAGTTCACCAGCTTGTGTTTGCCAGCAATCTGAGTGATGGCAATACCACCACCCTGGTTTTCCCAGCCAAACCAGTTGGGAATGCCCTGCCAATTACCCCAACCACCCGCGATCGCGCCATTGGCTTGCAGCCGTTTCCCAACTCGATAAAATGCCTGGTTTTGCCCGATCGCATTGTCAATATGGAAGATGACTAAATCAAGCTTGCCTGTGTTTTCCAGGTCAGCGATCGCCACGCCTGCGCCCTGGTTTTCCCAGGAGAACCAATCTGGGACATCAATCCAATCAGTCCAGCCACCCGTAAACATTCCATTGGCATCTAACCCTTTACCAATCCGAAAGATGCCGCGATTGATTTCGGGTGCATTGTCGATTGTGAACACCACCAGATCAGGCTTGCCGTTTTGATCGAGGTCAGCGATCGCAATGCCTACATCCTGATTTTCAAACGAAAACCAATCGGGCACTGCAATCCAATTGCTCCAGCCACCCGTCACATTGCCATTGCCATCCAGATCCCAACCAATCTTGTAGAATCCCTGGTTTTTGCCGGGTGGGTTATCCACCATGAATACCATCAGATCCAGTTTGCCGTTTTTGTTGATGTCGGCGATCGTGACCCCGGCTCCTTGATTTTCAAACGAAAACCAATCAGGAATCGCGATCCAATTGCCCCAGCCAGCAACCTGACCCGTTGCATTCAATCCTTTACCAACTCGATAAAAGCCTTGATTTTTGCCTTGTGGATTGTCTACTTTCAATACGATCAGGTCTTTTTGTCCGGTGTTGCTTAAGTCCGCAACAGCGATGTTTGCTCCCTGATTCTCAGCCGAATCCCAGTTAGGGATGTTCACAAAGGCATTTGCCATGATTGATCATTCCTGTGTTGCAGATTTGCAGCGATCAAGCGCGGTAAAACTGAGCCTCTTGCTCTGAATCCTCAGCGACGCTTCATACCCTGTGGTCAATGTAGTCGCGTCACCGTATAAAAGGCTCCAAAAAACTCTTGGCAGAGTAATGGCAAACAAATAGATCTTTTCTTCAGCAAGTTTCATCAAAGGATCTGGCTGAAATGAGTTCAAACCATCACCCCATCCTCATGTGTTATCTCTGTCTCTGAAAAGGCTTGAAGTAAAGAACGTGCGAGCGCAACTGTAACACGAGCCTTCAACAACTGTCGTTGCTTATCACTCAACCTAAAGTAACCGCGATTAAAACCATCGGTGGTACCCTTAAGGGTGATTTTTGTTTGAGACTAAGAAAATGCGAAATAGCTTACCAACGATGTCCAATTTGGCACCCTTTACCGTTGAGTTGCAATGACCTTTAGAGCGGACGCTAAGAACAGTCTCCTTGTTCTGCTATGGGAAGGCGTTCCGGCGTAGTCGCAGCTTGTCCCCACTGCTAGTAGTGTCAAACAAACGACCGTTTAATTGACAGTTGCAACTGGCACACAACTGGCATCTCGCTATGACCGCTGTTGGAAACTGCCTGTATTCTACTTGTCGGTTATGTCCGACTTTTGCTCTGCCTGCTCCGCCAGTTCAGAGATCGCAGCATTCATCTCTATCTCTAACTGCTCCACCGTTGGAAGATTCTCTTTGATAGGGCTTACGCAAGAAGATCCCCCAACCCCCTTAAAAAGGGGGCTTTTGGAGTTCCCCTCTTTTCAAGGGGGGGCAAGGGGGGAGTGCGCTGGGCGCACGCTTCGCGAACGAGGTTTCAAGCCTCAAGTGCGTAAGTCCTATTTGAGTGACTTTGGTAACCGATGGGTCGTCACTGCTATTGGAGTGTTCAGGTTTCGCAAGGCATACTCTGCTTTTGTCTTGCTCTTGGTTTTGCAGAGGATCAATCCGATTGTTGAATTGTCACTCGAGTGACGTAGCAGATCGTCTACTGCTGAGACATAGAAATTCATTTTGCCGGAGTACTCAGGTTGAAACTCGCCCATTTTTAGGTCAATGACGATGAAACAGCGTAGCTTGAGGTGGTAAAAGAGTAAGTCCAAATAGTAAGCTTCCCCATCGACCTCAAGATAATACTGGCTACCAACAAAAGAAAACCCAACCCCTAATTCCATTAGACCTCTTGCAGATTCGCTTTTGCTTTTCTGGCAAGTTGAGGGAGCGATGAGGAAACATCAGAATATAACTATCTACAAGCGTCCTGATGATGAACTCTACAATTGCTCAAACACTAGCGCCTGAGCACTTTAAGCGGCGCTTTGGCATCCACCGCAAGACCTTCAAGCAGGTCGTCAAAGTGCTTCAACCTGAGTGGAGAGCCACGCCCAAACCGGGTGTCAAACCCAAGCTGGATCTCAAGGATCGGGTGCTGGTCGCTTGGGAGTACTGGGGAGAGTCTCGGACTGACGTGCCTATCGGCAGTCGTTGGGGTATCAGTGCATCAACGGTCTGCCGGATCGCCGATGGGGTCGAAGACCACTTGATGGGTTCAGGAAAGTTTCGCTTACCGGGCAAGAAACGCTGGGTGCAGGGCTTTGGTCGTCCCGCGGTCGTGGTCATTGATGTGACCGCCACCCCGATTGAGCGTCCCAAGCAGCGTCAGCGCCAGTGCGATTCCGGCAAGCAAAAACGGCAGACTCTCAAAGGCCAGGTGCTGATTGACGCGTCCATGGCAGCGGTGCTTTGCCTGTGCTTTGGCAACGGCACTCAGCAGGCTTGCACACTGTTTCCAGCCTCAGGGGTTCACCTCCAGCCGGACACTGAAAGCTGGCAAGACAAGGGCTATCAAGGCCTCCAAACGCTGCATGCCAACAGTCGTTTGCCCATCAAGCAACCCAAGGGTGGCTCGCTCAGCGCCGCAGACAAAGCCAAAAACCGTGAACTTGCGGTGCAACGGCTTGGACTTAACACGTCAATCGACGCTTTAAGCTCTTGAGAATCCTGGCTGAACGCTAGCGCAACCGCCGTCGTCGCTATGGGCTGCGCTGTAATCTCATTGCTGCTTTGTACAACTATGCATTGTCTCTGGAGTCCCAGTTACGTTAATTTGCAAGAGGTCTAATATTGAACTCGCCATCTCTAGGCTAGCAAACGTGCTCAGAAGGTTTTAAAACACGCCCTAGCAAACGGTAGTGCTCGATGAGTCCCTTCCATGCATACAGTCACCTTTACTATTCCTGACGAAGCCCTTCAAGCGCTCCAAACCACTCCCGACAAGCTAAACCAGGAAATGCTCATGGTTGTTGCTGTGAAGCTCTATGAACTAGGACGATTATCCTCCGGCGCTGCGGCTAACCTGGCAGGCATCCCCCGAACTGTTTTTCTGAGCAAGCTGGGCGACTATGGCGTGGACACCTTTCATCTCACCGAAGCTGAACTGGTCGAGGATCTGGCGAATGCCTGAGGTCATCACCGACACCTCACCGCTTCAATACCTCTATCAACTTGCTCAACTGGATCTGTTACCCGCTCTGTATAGAACCCATTTGAGATCTCAGGAAGGGGCAGCAAGCCGCTTCAGCATGAGCCTGACAAAGCAGAGATTGAGCTTGGTCGTGGTATGAGCGAGGGTGCGCTCAAAGTGCTTCACGAGACTTTTACAGCGCTCCATCCAGGCATTCGAGCGTTCAATCACCCACCGCGCTGCCGCCGGGACAAAACCCGCTTTCCCTTGCGCTGTCTTTTCTTGTTTTGAGGGTTTCGTTGAGCGCTCAAACCTGATCTTTGTCATGAGTTGAGGGTAAACCTGCTCCAACGCCTCAATTAAAAAGTCAATGTGATAGCCGTGGTCGAGCAGGATGGTGGTCTTGGGCAGATCAACGGGTTTGGCTTGGCAAGAAGCAATGTTGAGTGTCAACATCTCAATCAAACCGACATCATCGGCAACATTCGCCGATATGCAGTGCGTGAAGAAGGGAAACCCCAACGTGTCCACGGCGAGAGGCCGTTTAATCCCGTTGGTGGCTTTGTAAAAACAGAAGCCCTTCGACGCGACACTCGCCGTGCAAGTGTGCTTCACCGCTTGGGAGTCAATGATGATTAACGTCGTCCAGCGGGGCTTTTTTTGCACCTGTTCCCGCACTTGTCCATGTAAAACGTGCCTTAGTTGCTCAATCACCCCGGCATCCCGCCACTGTTTGTAGTGCCAATAGACCGTCGAGTAAGTGGGCAGGTCTTTGGGTCAGTCTGCCCAATGGCAGCCATTTTTGAATTGATAGAGAATCCCATCGAGCAGCTCCCGTTTCGTCCAGTCGGCAGGTCGGGTTCGCTTCTTCTGCGGCAAGATCTGGGGTAACAGCGGCTCCAGAACGGCCCATTCGGCATCAGTAAGACTGCTGGAATATGCCATGACGATGAGCTGTAAAGATGTAGGTGCCTTCTCTTACCATGATAAAGATATCAAATAGGTTCTATAGACCAGACTACACCACTGGTGCGCGACCAAAATGTTTGGTGAGGGTTTTGAGGCGATCGCTCAACTCCCCGTGCAACGCAGCGTCTTGATAGCGCCACTGCCAATTGCCTTCCGCAACGCTAG
>Ga0163149_10000159_pt1 | contig 86344 bp, 76 predicted proteins | sample OliLakLV19MP5G1_FD_148604 | JGI IMG/M metagenome (GOLD analysis project Ga0163149, IMG submission 148604) | Freshwater microbial mat bacterial communities from Lake Vanda, McMurdo Dry Valleys, Antarctica - Oligotrophic Lake LV.19.MP5.G1 | ecosystem: Environmental > Aquatic > Freshwater > Lake >...
GCGGGGTCTGCGCAGAAAAAGCGAAGCCTCCTCGTTGCGCAAACATTAAGCAAAGCCCTAAACAAGGCTTTTCGTTCTATCCCGGGCGCAGCATTAGGGCTTAATTTACACTTAAAAACATTTGCCACTTTTTTAATCCTTTTTTACTTTTTTCGTTAGATTTTTATCGTACTATTTTTAAACAAACTCAATAATAACAAGACTTACAGGGTTTTTGAGGGACGACTAAATAAATATTATCGAAAATCTCGCATCCCTTATTCGTCTTTGAAAAAACTTAATTTTTTCATATCAATGATCTGAATGTTCTTATAATAAAAATGCAATATTTGTTCGTAGCTATAACCTTGCTTACTCATGCGCATAGCTCCTTCTTGGCACATTCCTAAGCCATGTCCATAACCTCGACCCATAAAAAGCACAGAATCATTATTGAGTGGCTTAATGCTAAAGAACGTTGATTTTAATTGAAGATCTTGGCGAACAAATTTTAATGGGACTTTTACATTACATGCTTCCAAAAATATTTTACGTTCATCTTGCTTAAAATTCATAGCAATATCACGTGCAAACGGATCGGTAGTTGGGTAGCCATGTTTTAATCTCAAATATGCAAGCCAATCTTCGGTTAACATTTTTCTCTGCCAATTTGAGTTTGGCATTTTAATACTAAAACTATCGTTTACGCTTCTTAAGTAAGATGTTTTTGCTCCCCAAACATCTTCGCTGTTAGCCGTTTGTCCACCACTATTACTATGAAATGCGGCAATGATCAAATTTAATCCATCATCAACTACAACTTGTCCTTTAGTAGCTTCCACCGCGGTGGTAATACTTCCATCTCTAGGCTTTCCGTAATATACTTGACAATGCACTTGATCGCATAAACTAAATCCTTCCAATACATGTTTGTTAATGTGCGCCAATGCAAAAGTGCGAGCCAAAACAGCTTGTACTTTGTAAAACTCCTGATTAGATCTACTTCCTGCCTCTGCTTCGGTAACTCCGGCAACATATCTATCTACTTCAACATCATTAATGATCTTAATTGTACTTTCAAATATAGAGAAGATCATGTTTTGCGGGTAGATGCGTGGTTTGCGATCGGGATTGATGAGCTTTATTTTTAATTCCGCAGCAGGATTATTATCAGCAATGAATTTGATGTATCTATAAGTGCCTATTTTTTTATCGCCCGACACAACTTCTATACTATCATTTTTATAATTAAGCTTGTATGCCAATTCACCGGCACTTTCTGAAATAAAATTTCCATCGGCAATTACTTTGTAAGTTCCTGCGTTGATAGAAATATTTGCAGAAAGAACTTTAAGATGAGTATACATGCGCACCATAATGGTTTCTGTAGGAATAAAAAAAGAACTACAGAGCAATGACCATAAAATGATCAATTCTAAAAATAAAAATCGCTTATATATTTTTTTTAGCCTCAATTGAGTTTTAAACCTGCCTTGCCGGCAGGCAGGTAATTTAACAACTGTTCGGCCAAACGTTTAGATGCGCCCACACCACCTAACATATCATAGAGTGATGCATAATCCTTCAATATAGCTTCTCGATGCTCTTTATTGTTCAATATCAATTCAAGTTCTACTTTAATATTTTCAGAAGTAAGGTCAGCTTGCACTAATTCTTTTACGGCAGGTTTATCTAAAATCAAATTCACCAGCGAAATATACTTGATATCTACCAACTGCTTTGCAATGGCAAAAGACACTCCTCCCGCTTTATAACATACTACCTGTGGCAAATTATACAAAGCACTTTCTAATGTGGAAGTTCCTGATTTAATGATCCCGGCAATGGCATAACTCATTAATTCATAAGTTTGATTAAACACCACTCGAATATCTTTTTGCTCTAGCCCAATATAATAATCCTTCGATAAATTATTTGAAGCACCAATAACAAACTGATAATCCTTAAAACTATCTTTTACATTCAGCATTATTTGCATCATGCGTTCTATTTCCTGCTTTCTGCTTCCGGGCAATACGGCTATAATTGGTTTATCAGAAAGTTTGTTGTTGCCAATAAAAATATCCTTACTTACAAGATCTTTTTTCTTTTGTTCAATAGCATCTAATAATGGGTGGCCCACAAAATCAACATCTATATTGTGCTTAGCGTAAAATGCTTTCTCAAATGGAAGGATCACAAATAATTTTTTGGTGTACTTTTTAATGATCTCTACCCTATTCTCTTTCCATGCCCATACCGTTGGAGAAATATAATAGTATACATCCATATTATGCTCGGCAGCCCATTTTGCCATGCGCAAATTAAATCCTGGATAATCAACAAGTACTAAAGCGTCGGGCTTGAACTGCAAAATGGCATCTTTTACTCTTTTAAAATTTGCTTTAATGGTTCGTATGTTCTTCAGCACATCAACAAATCCCATAAAAGCCATTTCAGAAATATGGATTACGGGTTTTGTTTTGCAAACCGCCTCCATTAATGGCCCACCGGTGAATTCAAACTGCAAATTATTGTCTATGCGTTGCAATTCTTTAATGCAATTAGATGCATGAAGATCTCCACTTGGCTCACCCGCTATAAAAAATAATTTCACCGTTTAATAAAAAGTTAAAAATGCATATACTATCGCGTACACCAAAACACTTCCAATAACGCCTTTTGTGAAGTCTGTCATTCTTTTATTCAATCCTATGTAAAACAAAACAAGATCAATACCGCAACACATTTTAAATACATTCATCATCAACTCCTTATTTATTAAATAACGAACATCGTCTTGCGGTATATCTAAGTTGCGTTGAAATATGAACCAATAAATTGAGAATACAAACAACGGAAGCAACAGACCTAAAGTAAGTCCGATCCAAAGTTTATTTAGTTTACTAAATTCCATTTAAATTGTTTTTTTAATTTCGTTCAAGTAGGCGTGTGCTGTAAGATCTGCTTGTGTTGGAACTACTGAAATATATCCATTAGCCAACGCCCACTCATCGGTATCATTCGCTTCAGGTTCAAAATTAACGAACTCGCCCGTTAACCAATAATAACTTCTTCCGTAAGGATCCTTGCGCTCATCAAAACGTTCTACCCAATTAGCTTTTGCTTGCCTTACAAATTTTATTCCTTTAATATCATCCTCACGCAGCTTAGGGATGTTTACATTATAACAAACGCCCTTTGGCATTTTATGAGTAAGTGCATGCTCAATTATTTGCTGAATGAATTTTGTTGCAGCAGTAAAATCTGCCTCCATGGCATAATCGCATAAACTAAATCCAATGCTTGGTGCTCCTTCCAATGCACCTTCAATAGCGGCACTCATGGTTCCGCTATAAATAACATTAATTGAACTATTACTTCCATGATTGATGCCGCTTAAAACCAAATCAGGCCGTTTCTTTAAAATACTATTTACAGCCATCTTCACGCAATCAACAGGAGTTCCGCTGCATGCCAATTCGGTTTGCACACCATGGAAATTTGTTTTCTCCAATCGCAAAGTTGAATTAATAGTAATAGCATGTCCCATTCCGCTTTGCGGTTTATCGGGAGCAACAACAATTACATCACCAAAATTTTTGGCAATGGAAACAAGATGTTTTATTCCGGGAGAAAATACACCATCGTCGTTGGTAACTAGTATAACAGGCTTTGTGCTCATAATATCCTATAAATGTACCTGAATAATAAACGCAACATCAAGGCTTTAGCACATACTTTTTAGCCCTCTTTTGTTAATTTTTAAGCATATTTAAGAACGGTTTGTCGGTCTTTTAAGGTTTTATAGTGTAATTTTGTCAGGAACTAGTACTTGGTATTCCTTTTGATGCTACTACTTAAAAAATAAAACTATGATGATGTATGATATGGGCTTAATGGTGATCACGGGCATTTTTATGCTCATTGGACTATTTGTTAGCTCTCGTTTAAAATCGAAATTTGCGAAATATTCGCAAGAACGTTTAACCAGCGGAATAAGCGGAAAAGAAGTAGCTGAAAGGATGTTGAAAGATAGTGGGATCTACGACGTGAAAGTACAAAGCGTACAGGGTCAATTAACTGACCACTACAACCCTGCTGATAAAACCGTGAATTTGAGTCACGATGTTTATAATGGCCGACATGTGGCTGCCGCCGCAGTAGCCGCTCACGAGTGTGGGCACGCTGTTCAACACGCAACAGCGTACGCTTGGTTAACTATGAGAAGTAAAATGGTTCCTGCAGTTCAAATAGCTTCTACTGCTATGGGTTTTTTATCACTGGCGCTTGCCTTTGCTTTTTATAGCATGCCGCACTTAGGTAATACATTGATGTTGGTGTTCATTATATTACAATCTGCTATTACGCTATTTACAATTGTAACATTACCAGTAGAAATTGATGCTAGTAAAAGAGCCGTTGTTTGGTTAAATAGTGCAGGAATAACTTATGGCTCGGAACATGATGATGCTAAAGACGCTCTACGTTGGGCAGCTTATACATACATTGTTTCTGCTTTAGGCGCTATTGCTTCTTTGCTTTATATGATCTTGAGATATACAGGGAGTAGAGATTAGATCTGATCGCGCTTCGACTGCGCTCAGCCAGACTTCGGTTAAACGGGAAATACTACAAATTATTAAAGCAGGAATTATTTTCCTGCTTTATTTTTTTGATCTAAATACTCCTGATGTTTTTTGCTTTGCGTTCGTCGAACGTAATAGATAACGCACGACAAAATGAAGAAAGCAAAAAAGAAAAGGGCGCTATCATTATCCCTTTGAGTTAAAAAGAAAATGCAACCTAATACACCAACTACAGCTCCTCCTAACCATAGTTTCTCTAATATTTTAAATAAATTTTGATCCATATTATAATTCGTCGTTTTGTAATTGAACTGTTGCTGTAACGGTTTTTATCGAATACCTTGAGAAGTCTTCATTACTTTCTAAACCCTTGCCGCTAATGATCTGCGTGGGCGTTGTGATCTTTACAAATTCTTTTGTGTAGATGCGTTTATTAGCTTCATCCCAAGTAAGCTTTTCTGTTTCCAATTTTTCCCCTTTATTATTTACAACCTCAACAGCATACCTCGCTTCCATGCGTTTTGAAAGTTCGTAGCGAATGGCATAATTTGCCTTTAGAGTGCTCGATACTTTTTCTTCTTCATCAAAAAAAGTAACATTAACTCCGTTTGATAGGATGGTGAATGGCTCCGACACATTTTTGTCAAATTGAATAAGACGATTTGCTTTTATAACAACTTTTAATTGGGCGCTATCAGTATAGATCATCGAAACTGTGTCGGCTGTTTGCGAAGGACTTAATTTATTCCTTGGGAGCGACATTACATCTTTAAGATCGTTGGTACAGGAAAATGCAAATAAATTTAGTGAAGAATAAATAAAAATATGTTTAGCCTTAAACTTCAATCTAATCATATTTGAATTTACGGAACCAAAGATCCTCGAGATAAGTTGAATTGAACGTAAAACCAAAATTAACCCTAAGGAAATTCTCTTTTATAAGATTATTATTTTGTGTTCCTGTAACGCCATACTGAATGCCAATATTTACCAATCCTGTTCCGGTTCTTATACCAACAGGTAAACTTAATCCTGCACTCACGCCATAGGTAGCAATAAGTGTTTTGTTTATATCCAAATATCCGGAGTTATAGAAAGCGCCGGCTCTGTATTGTGTGCGTTTAAAATAGGTTCCTCTTCCTAAAACATATTTATCAGGAACATAATTAAAACCTATTGACGTTCGCATATTGTTTTTAAGCGTATTGGTGTAATCAAACATTTTAAATTTGCTCCAATCCGTTATGGCATAATCCAATACTAAATTAAACTTCTCGCCTTTTTTAAACCCAATACCAAAACCTTGTTCTAAAGGTAATGTGATCTTCCCGCTTTGATCAATTGCTTTTAAAACAGTATCCTTAGGAATAATAGCCGTATTATTTAAAAAATAATTATAGGATACAAGATCGTATTTTGCTTTAACAGTATTGTTAAGCGCCATATAATATCCAAACGTGATCTTTACTTTTTCGCTCAACGCTCTTTTAAGGCGGCCTGCTACTACACTACCCGTGTCTTTTTTAACCTTTACACTATCAATGGTAAATGCAGTTTGTATTCCAAAATTGCCGGTAAAATCGTTAATGCGAACCGTTTTTTCTCGAATAGTATTGAAATACGTTAATGAATTTGGATAACGTACATCTGTGTAATTAAGCGTAGAACCAAATAAATAATTTGCATTAGCGCCAATACTAAAATCGCTAGCTATCTCACTCATCAATTCTTTGAATTTATATGAGCTGCTCGAAATAGTGTAGGCCGGATCTAATTCCTTATTTGCTTGTCTTCTTCTGAACTTCATTAAGCGCTCTTTAAACGGCATGGTTCCGTAACCTAAGAATACTTTATTAAAACCACCTTCTCCATTGTAATTATAAGTTACGTTACCAATATTTGGTTCGGCGCTTATGCTTTGCATATTATATCCAACATTAGAGTATGGCATAATACCAAATGCAGCACCCGATTTGCGCCGGATAGGAAAACCAAGCGAGCCGTAATTAAAATTTGTTGTCCACTTATAAACGCTTGATAAAGATGTTGTGAAGTTTGAACGTACAAAATTTCCACCCACTTCAAACGTTGCAAATTTAATTAGAGCGTATGAAGCCGGATTTCCAGTATTGATCATTACAGGATATAATGAATCGGGCTTATACGCAATGCACGTTCCTGCCATTGCCTGATTATGAGAAAATGTTGTTTGATTAAGTTCGCCCAATCCATAACGTGAATACGGACTAAATGTATTTATCTGTGCAAAAAATACATTACACGTGATCACAAATAAAAATATGTATCTATTTTTTTTCAAGCGTAAAATTCAAAATATGATTTAACCCTTCTAATACGAGGTTTTGGTGCGTAAAGATGCTATTTTTTTTTAAGTGTTTTGCAAAGAAGTTTCCATCGCCACCTGTTATAACAATTTTTATATGTGGATACTTTTGTTGGTATTCCTCTATAATTCCTTTTATTTCCTTTATTGTTCCGAAGATAACGCCGCTAAGAATGGATTCATTGGTGTTTTGTCCTATTAGTTTATCATAACTTTCGTTGATCTCAACCAATGGTAATTTATTGGTAAAGTGCTGAAGTGCCTTAAAGCGCATTTGTAAACCCGGAGAAATAGCACCACCCAAATACTCGTTTTTTTGATTCACAAAATTGTATTTTATACAGGTGCCGCAATCGATGCTAAGCACATCTGTATTTGGATCCAAGCTGTAAGCACCAATAGCCGCAGCCAAACGGTCGGAGCCCAACGTAGCGCTGGTTTGATATAGATTTTTTATGGGTATAGAAGTTTGAGACGTAAACACGGTATGTGCTAATGATCCTCCAAAATGCTCAGTAAATTTAAGATGATCATCGGTAACCGAACAAATGATTGCATGCGAATGCGCCAATACAAATTGGTTTTCGCTAATGAGTTCGTTAATGTTTGAGAAACTGCGAGTTTTCTGCAATTTATTGCCGAAAAAGCTTCCTGCTTTAATGCAGGTATTACCAAAATCTAGGGCCAAATGCGCCATGCTGGCTAAAGATAGCTGAAATATAAAGGGAGACTGGAGCTTTGTGAATTTTTTGCAATAATTTGAAACAAAAAACCCAACAAATGTCGGGTTTTTTAGTGGTACCTCCAGGAATCGAACCAGGGACACAAGGATTTTCAGTCCTTTGCTCTACCAACTGAGCTAAGGTACCAGCTCATTTTCAGTATTTTAGCCCTATAAAAATAGGAAAAATACGTTTGATTACGAGGGGCAAAAATACGTCTTTTTTTCTAATTACAAAAAATAATACTGGATATTCAGATTGTATGCCGGATAGGTTCTTACATAAGACCTGTTCAATAAAGTGAAGGATCTAGAGATATCAATTCGCAAACTTGACTTAATGATGAGCTGAATAGCTGGCCTAAATTCTATATAATTTCCTTTTTCAAAAGCAGGTACGCCTTCAATAAGTACTCTATTATTGTTTTGATACACTTTCATTCCGTCATAACTCTTTCCTAAAAACTCTGCGTATAAGTTTAAATTAGTTTGATCATAGTTTTTGTATTTGAAAGGCAACAACAAATATCCAAACGATAAACTGTAATTGTACGCATTGCCATAAAGCAAAGTAATGTCTTTACTTTTATCGGTATACGGCGTTGGAAAAATTGCTCCGGCTGTAAGCGATACCGCTAATTTTTTTTTTAGCACAGTGGCTATCAATCCCCCACCTGCGCCGCTATTATCTCCCATTAAATTGGTCTCTGCTTCATCGTGCGCTTGATCGGCATATACAGCATTTCCATATAAAGCCATTCTAAAATGACGGTGATCTCCATCGCGATTAAAAAAACGATAGCGAAATCCTAAGCCATATGATTCGTTTTTGTAAGTGTGATTATCGCCTTTACTAATGCCGTGTGTATGTGGTCCAATATTTCCATCGTTGAGAACAAAATCATCAGGCAAGGATGTTGCGTGGTGATTTGAAAATGAGAACGAACCTATGATCATGAATTTACTACTGATGCCGTACATCAACATCACATCTTGCCATATTTTATGTTCGCTGATCTCTTTATAATACTCATTCATTATCCTCATTCCAAAAACACGTTTAGGGATTAAGCTGGCAGGTTCTGAATTAGGGAAAAGTTCTTGTGCGTTGATCTTACCCAAAAGAAAGCACAAGCTGTAGAACACTATTTTAAAATAACTTTTCAAATAGTAATGTGAAGTGGGTTTGCCGAAATACAAGCGGATTTTGAATTAATGAACGCCTCTTTGTACTTGGTATTTTTTCGATTCTTACTAAAAACTTTTTTTGAAGTAAACTCTTTATCAATAAGCTTAAACGTTGTTAATCCATTAATGGTTTTAGCACCAACACCAACAAACTTGTAAGTACGATTGTTGGTAAAAGAAGTATTTTCAGAAATGCTTAAGTTGTTAAACATATACTCTATTTTTATTTCTCCGATAGAGAATCCTGCACCTTCAACTTTGCTTTTAATGTCACACAACTCCACCGTTGCGCTTTTCTTGAAAACAATTTTAAAGGAGGCCGTTTCAAGGTCAGGCATTATAGAATCAATAAAACTCAATTCCGACAGGGCCTTATGAACGGTTTTAGAGCACATGGAGCAGGTTAAGCCATCAACCCTAACGCTACCCGAAACAAACTGTGCTTTAAGCGCAGAACAAGAAATAAGCAGTATTAATATTATTCTTATCATGTTATAAAGTTACCAAAATTTTGGTAAAAAAAGATCCCCCAACTTGTGGTTGAGGGATCTTTATATTGTTTTTTAATGTTTTATAACTATTGTGGCAATTCAGCGCGCATTTTTAAGAATTCGCAATCGTCTTTTGCGTAAGCTTTCCAAGCTGCATCTTTTTCGATAGCTGTTTTTAAGTTGGTCATAGCTTCTGCATTGTTACCTTGACGAGCAAAAGAAACTGCTTTTAAATAGAAGCAATAAGCTGCGTCTTTTTCGTTACTTGCATCAATTGTTTCTTTAACAGAACCTGCATTACCCGATAAAAATTGAGCTAATGCTTTGTTGTGACCTTTAAAATCACCAAAGTTACTTACAGCATCAGCATATTTACCATCACGAATATTTACGATACCCATGTTGTATTTTGCTTCTGGGCTTCCACCTGCTTTTTTATAAAGTTCCATTGCTACAGCACGGTTACCTTTTTTAGCTTCAATGATTCCCATGTTGTTTGATACTTCCGGAGCACCATTCGCAACTTTATCAGCACGTTTGAAAGCTTCTTCAGCATCAGTTAATTTATTTTGCATTAAGTAAGCACCACCTAAATTATTAGCACCTCTCCAATCGCTAGCAAAACGCTTCTCTGCATTTTGATAAACAGTGACCTTAGTATTTACATCATTCACTAAGTTAGCCCCATATAATAATTCTTCTAATGATAAGCTATCAGGAGTAGTGTTGATCAAAGCAACGATCTGATCATCTGTTCTTGAAATCTTATCTACCATGATAGTAACCTCACTACGACGTAATTTTGGTAATATTTTATCAGCTAACTCAGTGTAAGTTTTAGAAAGATTCTTGATCTCTTTACGACGTTGATCAGCATCAGCATACATTGTTAACACCCGTAAAATAAGATCCTTGTCTGTCATTGTAGAAGCTTCCATTAAGCTTTTGAAACCTTCCCAGTCTTCTTTTGTAGTACCAACTGCGTATTGTTCTTTTGTTTTACCAAAAGTATTGTTTTTGTTCTTGTTCTTAGAGAACTCACTCATTACAGCAACTGAACCTGATTTAGCACGATCCTTAGCTAAGTTTTCGTTCTTATCAGTTTCACCGTCTGGAGAAGCATAAGCAGAAACATTGATACCATTGAATTTGTACCAAACTGAATTGATGTTCACTTTAACGAAATCGTTGAAAGCTTTCATCTCGTCTGATTTCATTTCACCTGGACGAACGTTTGATTGATTCATTGCATAATAGATATGTGTTGTTTGATTAGCAGGATATGATTTTTGGAAATTATCTTTTCCCATTGATGGCTTCTCATCATTACGAACCAATAGCGATGTTGCTAAAGTTCCATCGGCAAGTTTAACGGCATCAAATTTCTTTTCTTTTTTCTTCACAGTTCCTACAGCACGAAGTTCAACGATCGCGTTGCGCATTCCTGTTTCGAAACCAAATTTCTCAGAAGCATAGCTAAAAGTACCACCTGAAGAGTATCCAATTTTTTGGCCGCTTCCGGTTGCTTTCTCACCTACTAAAACCAAAGGCTTTAGCGCTTTCTCACCTGTAGCGTATTTTACAACAGGAGTTATAGTTAACGTAACCTTCTTAGCGAATAACTTAGGGTTGAACTTTCCGTTCACGCTAAACTGAACACTGTCTCCAATCATTTCAATAGGACTTGGAGTTAAAGTATACTGAATGTCTTTTTGCTTTTTTAACATTTTGCCAAGTCCGTCGCAACCTGATAATATCACGGCCACAGCTAACCCTGCACCAACTGTACGTAAAAAATTTGAATTCATCTTTTTAGTTTTTTTTATGAAATAATGACTAAGTGGAACAAAAGTAGAAAAATATATTAATTAAAAGAATTTTTTTTTAACAAAACAAAAAAAATCCGCCTTTTCAGCGGATTTCTAAGGACTTAAGCCCTTTTAAATTACTTTTAGATTGCTTTTAAATTACTTTAAAGAGGTTGCTTTTTTAGTCAATTTAGACTTCAAATTAGCTGCTTTATTTTTATGAATAATATTGCGTTTTGCAAGTTTATCTATCATAGCCGTAACTTTAGGTAAAAGGTCGTTTACTTCCTTTTTATCAGTTGACTCACGTAGTTTTTTAACGTATGTACGTGCCGTTTTTGAGTTATAACGGTTACGAACGCGTTTTGCGTCGTTTGATCTGATTCGCTTAATAGCCGACTTATGATTTGCCATTTCTTCTTAAAATTAGGAGTGCAAATATAGCACTTATTTTGGATCCACAAATGTTAAAAAAGAATTTTCGCTATGTTTTAAATAAGGTTACTTTTGTAGTGATACCCATGAAAACAGCAGTAAATATAGCCCTTTTTGGACTTCTACTACAGCTGCCGTCGGCATTTGCCCAATTTGTGCCCGGAAATTACGAAAAGAACCTGGTACCTAATGGAAGCTTTGAAAATCATCGTAAAAAAGGAAGCAACATCAGACAAGCTATACCTTGGGGTCAGGTGTCGACGGTGGATTACTACCTAAAGCCCCTTGACAACGACACTACCGTTCAAAAAGGAGCTAAGGATGGAGATTGTTACGCAGGCCTACGTTATCAAAAAAAATACAAAGAATTCTTACAGGTAAAGCTAGCCGAATCTCTTCATAGAGGGAGTACATACGAATTTGAAGCTTATATACGTTTAGCCTTTTGGAGTAATGCGGTTTTAAAATCGTTTGGTGTGCTGTTTAGTAAAGCGGGTTATACCGGGCAAGGAAGCGCCGTTAAAGCTAACATGGTTGACACAATTGCAAAAAAAAATGGATTTATGAATAATTTCAGATGGATCCGCATTCATGGGTATTATAAAGCAGATGGTGGTGAGAAATATATTACTATAGGGAATTTCAGTGCTCAAATAAAGAAAGATCTACAACGAATGAATTTATTAAAACGCGGGTTTAAGGAAGCCTATTACTTTGTGGATGAAGTTTCGTTGTACAGAAGAAAAGAACCGGAAGAGTATATTGAGACTGTAATTGTTGGTCCTGACAAAAAGAAATTTGAAGAAGACAGTGTTTTAAATGTAAAAGCAGATCTTAAAGTGGGTGATAAAGTAGCGTTACAAAATATCACTTTCAATCCCGGATCTTATGTTATAACTCCCGAATCGCACATAGAATTAAATAAATTAACCTTGTATTTGATCAAGAATCGTGATATAACTATTCAGATCAACGGACATAGCGATAATTCAGGCATGAAACATAAGAATCAAAAAATGAGTGAATACAGAGCGCGAGAAGTGTTTGAGTATTTGATCAGAAAAGGTGTGCAAAATAAAATGTTATTCAAGGGCTATGGAAGTGCAAATCCTGTGGCCAGTAATGAAACTGATGATGGAAAAGCTAAGAACCGAAGAGTGGAGTTTGAGATCATTAAGAAGTAAGCATAAGAAGACAGTATAAGAAGTAAGAATGAAGATCGTAACTATCATAGGAGCACGTCCACAGATCATAAAAGCGGCGGCATTGAGCAGAGCCATTAAAACTGATTTTGCAGGTAAGATCACAGAAATAATTGCGCATACCGGGCAGCATTACGATGAGAACATGAGTCAGGTTTTTTTTACTGAACTGGGTATTCCTCAGCCAAATTATAATTTAAATGTTGGAAGTGGCAGTCATGGTAAACAAACCGCAGCCATGATCAGCGGGATTGAAGAAATTCTTTTGAAAGAAAAACCAAATGCCATTGTATTGTACGGAGACACTAATTCAACATTAGCAGGTGCTGTGGCTGCCTCAAAAATTCATGTTCCAGTGGTGCATATTGAAGCTGGCTTGCGATCGTTTAGCAAAGCCATGCCGGAAGAGGTAAACAGGATTTTATGTGATCATGTGAGTACGCTTTTATTTTCGCCAACTGTAACTGGCTACACTAATTTGGTAAAAGAAGGTTTCAAAGAAAAAAATGTAGCGCCCTACTCTGCCAACAATCCTAAGATCTATCACAGCGGTGATGTGATGTACGATAATAGCATGCATTTTTCGGAAGTGGCCGAACAAAAAACAAAAGTGATCACAGAAAATCAATTACAAAAAGGGAAATTTATTTTAGCAACCATACATCGCAATAACAATACCGATGAACCTGGACGATTGAACGCTTTATTTAAATCATTGAATGATATTAGCAATGAAAATAATTTAGACATTTTACTTCCGCTTCATCCGCGCACATCTAAACTTTTGGAAACAAATTTGGATGCTGCATTGCTAAAAGCAGTTAAAGCCAATACAAAATTCAAGATCATTGCCCCTGCTTCTTTTTTAGAAATGATAGCGCTTGAAAAAAACTGCGCTTTGGTAATGACCGATAGTGGTGGCGTTCAAAAAGAAGCGTTTTACTTTGAGAAGCCCTGCATTATTTTACGTCCCGAAACCGAATGGGTTGAATTAGTGCAGTGCGGTGCGGCTATTATAACAGATGCTTACGAAAATCGAATTAAGGGGGCATTCAAAAAATTATATTCTTCTAAAGACCTTAAGTACCCCGAGTTTTACGGAGATGGTAAAGCGGCGCAATTTATTTGCAAGGAGATGCTGTTGCATTTATAACCTTATATACTTTTTTTTGACACAAAGGCTCGAAGACTCAAAGGAAAACTAAAGCTTTGCGCCTTTATGGCTGCTAAGTGCAATGCAAAAAAAATCCCCGGCGTTTGGCCGAGGATCTCAATAAAAAAATCCTTTTTAGAACATTATACCAATATTTATTCGAATTGCTCTTGCGGTTAATCCTTGAGTAAGAGGGGCAAAATTGTATCCGTCAGCGCCATAAGTATTATCAGCTCCTTTCGTAAGGAAATCTGAATCTTTACGCATTAAGTTGGTGAATGATTGAAAATAGTTTACCGACATTACCAAAGAAGTGCTTCCTGCAATGCGATATTCGGTGCCAAGTCCTAAATTCATTCCTACACGGAAAGGAGCAGCAGAAGCGTCTTTACCTAAATTGATATTGGCACGAGTTAACTCAGTTACTGTTGCTGTTACCGGAGCAGCGGTTCCTGTAACGGTTGTTTTAATACCTTGAGCATATGTATCGTTTCCTTTAATGCCGGCTCTAATACCTATTTCTCCACCAAACATCATAAAATACTTCATGCCACTATACTCTTGCGTCATCATTTTTAACATGGCAGGTAAAGTAACAAAAGTGCTTTTGTATTTTCTTTCGCTCATGATGTATTGAGTACTTCCGTTCACAAGTTCGTATTCAGAATATTTCAATCCGTCTTTTGCTTCAACCATGTTGTTTTCTTTATCTACAACAAGGTTAGCATTAAACTCGGCATCATTACGATAGGTTATCCAACCACCTTCAAAATCTCCTCCAATACCGGTTTGAAAATGAATGATATCAGAAAGTTTAAATTCCATGGTTAAACCAAAACCAAAACCAAACACTGCACCACTGCCTTTTGATCCTGTGTTATCACTTTTTAACCAGCTTGGCTGTGGTGTTGCTCTTAAACCAAATCTGAATTTTTTATCAAAATTCTCTTGTTTTGGAGTTTCAGTTGGCGTTGTTGTTGGCGTTGTTGTTGGCGTTGTTGTTTGTGCCAATACACTTGTGCTCATCAAAACGCTCGTGCTTAAAATAAATAATATCTTTTTCATTGGTTAAAAATTTTAGATTTAACTTTACAAAGATAAAAATATATTTATGTTACAAAACACAATTAAGGCCTCCTCACTTCTTTTTATCTCTCTCGTGTTTTGTAATTGTTCTCATAACCGCATGGAGGTTGATATTGAAACGGTTAGCATACCCCAAATAAAGTTTCAAAGGCTCGAAAAAGACATATTTTTAATCACAAAAGATAATATTATCGCAAAAACAGTTGAGATCAAAAAAAACTATGGCATGTTTTACGAAAGATACCTTAGCAGCTTTATAAATCGGGGTGGAACCATGGATAGTTTGTACGAGCAAAGTGTATTGGGTTTTGTGAACGATAAAGACATGATAGGCGTTTTTGCTCTTATTGGCAAAACATTTTCGGATGATGATACTAAAAATTTGGAACGCCAAATAACCGATGGTGCAAAGCGATTTCATTATTTTTTTCCGAAACGAAAACTGCCGATATACATTACAACCTGCATGAGTGGTTTTAATTATTCGGTTGCTAACTCCGACAGCACTCTTGCCATTGGATTGGACATGTACCTTGGCACAGATGCTGAATTTTACAAAATGCTTGAACTTCCTCAATACCGCACTCAAACAATGAATAAAACTTATATTCCATCTGATATGATGCGCGGATGGTTATTAAATGACTTTGATAACGACGCTGCTGTTAATACCTTGGTTCATCATACGATATTTTACGGAAAATTATATTTTGCGGTAAAAGCTTTGATGCCCGAAGTTGAAGATAGTGTGATCATTGGCTATACAAGTAAGCAAATGCAATACTGCCAACAAAACGAAAAAAATTTATGGGGTTATATGGCCGAAAAGAACAGGTTGTACGAAAACAACATGCGAATTGTTCAGGAATTAACAGTAGAAGGTCCATTTACATCTGCTATTAGCAAAGAATGCCCTCCTGGAATTGCCAAATGGATGGGCTGGCAAATTGTAAAAAGTTATATGGATAAAAATGAAACTGTAACTTTGGAACAATTAATGAATGAGAAGGATGCACAAAAGATTTTGAGTAAAAGTAAATACCGACCTTAGACACAAGGAAAAGGTACAAGAATGCCCTTCGACTCCGCAACGGGTGATATTGGGAAAAAGTATAACTAATAAGAATTAAGCATAAGAATATGAAGGTTAGCGAAATAAATTTTAAGATATTGGTAGATGATGATCATTTGCCGGTGGATATTAAATGGGAGGCAAGTGATGCCGGTGAAAAAAGTCATGCTAAAAGTATGATGATAGCATTGTGGGATGCTAATGAAAATAATACTTTACGAATTGATCTTTGGACAAAAGACATGAGCGTTGATGAGATGAAAAAATTCTATCATCAAAATGTTATGACATTAACCGATACATACATTCGAGCTACAAGCGATGAAGCTACAGCTAAAAAAGTAAAAGCTCTTTTTAATGAGTTAGGAAAAGACCTGGGTGTTTTAAAGTAAAGGAATTGTTTTTCTTTCAATAAAACCCCCACCAACAAGATCATCGCCTTCATAAATCACTGCGCTTTGTCCCGGAGCAACTCCGCTAACAGGCGAATGAAAGATCAAATCCAATTTATTATCAATGGTATTAATAGTTGCTAAAGTTCCGGCATCTTTGTAACGGATCTTCGTTAAACCAATAAAATCTTCAGGCAAACGATCGTATTTAATTAAATTAAAATCGCGTACCGTTAAATGATTCTCTAAAAGATCATCTTTATCGCCAAGGATAACCGTATTGGTTTCAGGAATAATTTCTTTTACAAAAACAGGTTCGCCCATGGCAATTTCTAATCCCTTGCGTTGTCCAACTGTATAAAACGGGTAACCACGATGTTTACCTACTTTTTTTTCTTTATAAATATAATCTCCGCCATCAACTTTTGCTTCTAACTCAGGTATGCGGTGTTTTAAAAACGCGCGGTAATCATTATCGGGCACAAAACAAATATCATAGCTCTCGCTTTTGTTTGCAAGGTCATAAAATCCTGCATCCTTTGCCATCTGCTTTATTTCGGTTTTTTTAAATCCTCCTAAAGGAAACATGGTTCGATTTAAACACGCTTGATCTAATCCCCACAAAACATATGTTTGATCTTTTGTTTGATCCAATCCTTTATAAATAATAGCGCGATCGCTTTCTTTTCGTAAACGGGCATAATGACCGGTTGCAATAAATTCGCAATCCAGCATATCTGCACGTTTCAATAAGGCATCCCACTTAATATGCGTATTGCATAATACACAAGGATTAGGCGTACGTCCTGCTAAATACTCTTCAACAAAATTATTTATAATATGTTCACCAAACTCTCCACGGATATCTAAAATATAATGTGGAAAACCCATATCAACTGCCATTGTTCGTGCATCATTGATGCTATCCAAACTGCAACAACCTGTTTCTCGTGTGCTAGATCCCGAGCTTGTATAATCCCAAGTTTTCATAGTAATTCCAATTACTTCATAACCTTGTTCATGAAGCATCATAGAGGTAACACTGCTGTCGATACCACCACTCATGGCCACCAAAACTTTACCTTTTTTACTCATAGGAGCATAAAGGTACTAAGAAAAGAGATTGAATAATAAGGAATTTAGAGGTTTGATTAATTCAAAGCAAGAAATGCAAGAAAGGAAAACTGTTAAAGCGCTATCCAGTTAGTGAGACTTGCTTTTAAATTAGTCTTTGATAAGCTTTATGGGCTTTGTACCCGATCCACTATTAATCAGCAAGTAATAAACTCCTTTCGAAAGTTTGCTTACATCAATAGATTCCTCCTTGGTTATACGTTTTTCAACAACAACCTTTCCTATAGAATTAATTAGCTTAATATTCAAAGTCTCTCTTGTTTTAATATGTAATTGATCGTTAAATGGATTTGGATAAATAAAACCTTGGCCGTTGTACATATTCCATTCATTTATACCAGTACACGCATTAACAGTTAATGTATAAATTTTAGTTCCAATACAATTTGTTGTGGCTGTAGAAGCAACTGTATAAACTGTTGTAATAGTTGGAGTAACTATAATGGTAGTATTAGTTGATGAGCTTGGCGACCATGTATAATTATTAGAACCCCATGCAGTAAGAGTTACAGAAGAACCACTGCAAATAACTGAATTAGATGAAGAAATATTAACTGAAGGACCTTGATTGACGGTTAATGTATATGTTTTGTTTCCTGGACAAACATTATTTGTGGCAGTTCCTGTAACGGAGTATATAGTTGTTACCGTAGGAGAGACCATCAAGCTGTAACCTGCAGATGAGCTTGGCGACCATGTATAATTATTAGAACCCCATGCAGTAAGAGTTACAGAAGAACCACTGCAAATAACTGAATTAGATGAAGAAATATTAACTGAAGGACCTTGATTGACGGTTAATGTATATGTTTTGTTTCCTGGACAAACATTATTTGTGGCAGTTCCTGTAACGGAGTATATAGTTGTTACCGTAGGAGAGACCATCAAGCTGTAACCTGCAGATGAGCTTGGCGACCATGTATAATTATTAGAACCCCATGCAGTAAGAGTTACAGAAGAACCACTGCAAATAACTGAATTAGATGAAGAAATATTAACTGAAGGACCTTGATTGACGGTTAATGTATATGTTTTGTTTCCTGGACAAACATTATTTGTGGCAGTTCCCGTAACGGAGTATATAGTTGTTACCGTCGGAGAGACCATCAAGCTGTAACCTGCAGATGAGCTTGGCGACCATGTATAATTGTTTGCGCCACCAACAAAAAGTGTCACTGAAGATCCATTACATATTATCGAATTAGATGAACTAATTGTCATTAATGGTCCGGGGTTTACATAAACATGAGTTGATGCTAGTATCGGGCAAGTAGACGTGCCAAGAGATACATTATAAAATCCGTTATTCACCATTGTTGTGTTAACCACAGTTGGACTCTGTATGGAACTTGTAAAACTATTTGGTCCCATCCAATCAAAATTTGTGGAAGCAGTGCCTGAATAAGATACAGTCAGATTGGCATTTTGCCCAATACAAACAGTTTGATTAGGTGAAGCTGTAGCCGAAACAACTGAAGTTGGCGGCGGTGATGTTCCAACATAAACACTATAGTCCTCTACCTCTCCATATCCCGCAGCGGTACAAGGATTGATTCCGCTACCAGGTGTAGCCCAAATTTCTCTCACTCTCATTCTATACACCCCATTTGGCTGCGCCGGAGGAATTGTAATTGTCATGCTTGCCCAGGCACCACCCGGAACTGTGCCTGGTGTTAACGCTACCTTTTCTGAAGGTACTTGGAATACATTGTCTTGATTCCAATCAATAAATATTGCAAAACCTCCGGCCCATAATGAAGCTGATTGTACACTTATTGTTAGAGTTTGTCCAGCATTTACAACCAAAGGATGATTGCAGTAAAATATATAGTTATTAGGCAAACCACAGCAACCAGAATTAATGTTATTAATATTTGTTACTGCTCCTGTTGTCGTTAAACTATTAACGAAATCATTAATAAAATTGTTAGGGTCGTTTGAAGGTCCGGGCTGGCTACATGGTATCGCAAAAGTACCCATTACTGGTGTACAATAAGGTGCAGAATTCCAGGATTGTGAAAAGCTTTTTAATGAAACCATTAATAGTAAGAAAAAAAAGTAGTTTTTACGCATGCTGCTTTCGTTTATCATAAAGATACAAAAAATAAACTATTATAGCAATTAAGACGTACGTCCAACTATTGATCTAAAAAAAACCAATCACTACCATTATTAAAACGAATACTATTATTGCGAATACCTTTTTCATGCCTTCCGTATATACACATACGGCTGTGAAGGCACAAAGGTTGGCAGCTGGGTCTCAGTAAGTTATTTAGCCTTAGGTTTAGTGCCGTTTGGCGTTACTGTTCCGGTTTTTGGCGTGGTAGCTTCTACGGGCACTTTGTTTTTCTTTAAGTATTCTTCTGTTTCTTTTTTATTGGCTTGTACGCCATTCTTAAACAATTCTTTATCCTTCACTTTTCCTTCCTTGTCTTTATAAATCCAAACTCCATTTTTATGTCCGTTTTTAAAAATTCCGGTTGCAGCTGCAATTCCATTAGGATAATAATAACTTGTTTTGCCTTCCATTTTTCCGTTCACATATTTGCCTTCGCCCTTTACTAATTTTCCATCGAAGTATTGTTTAAACGGACCATCTTCAATGCCGTTTTTAAAAATCTTTTCTTCGGCTAACGTTCCATCAGGAAGAAACACTAAACATTTTCCTTCCTTTTTTCCACCATTATAATTATCCTTACTCAACAAAGCACCAGCATCATCATAAAATATCCAAATGCTGTCTTTTTCTTCTTTAATATATTTTCCTTGCGCCATTAACTTACCACTTAATTGATGGTACATTTTAGCATAAGCAATACTTCCGCCATCTTTGTAATTCGTAACGGCTCTTCTGGCAGTATCGCCCGGATAGTAATGTTTAAAGGTGCCTACTGGTTTATCATCTTTAAATTCACCTTCATAAACCAACTCACCTTTATCATTTTTCTTTTTCCAATACCCTTGTTTTTTGCCTGATGCATCAACAGTTTGGGCATTTACTGAATAAGAAATTAAGATGATGAGTGAAAGAATTAATTTTCGCATATACTCCATAATACAATGTTGAAGTAAAGATACCTAAATTTTGAAGTGAGCATAAATTTGTTAATGAAATTTAGTAATTATTGAGGTTTTTTAGTTTATCACAAGATTTTTTGGGCGTGCCCCCTTCAAAGTAAAATGCCTTGAAATAAAATAGGAGCATTTTACTTGTAGGGGTCGGGCTTTTCACTCCAATCTTTTTGGCCGAAAAGGCCAAAAAGGATTTCCGTTGCAATCGCAAGGTCGCTAAGAAAGTAAATACTGATCTTTATCCATTCTAATAACGCCATCATCAATCAATTCATTAAAGGCTTGTATCCAAGTATCATTATGGTATTTTGTCATCAGCACTTTCATTTCTTCAATGGTTTGCGTTTTTGATCGAAGAACCTGAATGATATCATGCTTTATTTTATCATAGTCCTTTGGTTTTTTTGATAAACAAACATCGCAATAACCGCAATCGGCATTATTAAATTCGTTGAAGTACGTTAGTAATTGCACTTGGCGGCAAATCTTATCCTTATTTACATAATTAATTACTGCATGAATGCGTTTATGATGATTGTGTTTTAAAAGCGCGTAATTCTCAGGGTCTAATTCAATTTGTTTGGAATCTATTCTACCGATCACAAAATTTAATTTTGGCAAATTGCTTTGAGGAATATAAGAAATGATCTTGAAGGAATTTAGCAATTGCAATTGCTTCATAATATCTTCCAATCCTAATTTCACTTTATACACAAGGTCTTTTTCGCTTACAAAAACATAATTTTCAAACAAACCTCCATAATTACGCAACAGCGTTTTTATTAATGGTTCATAAGATGGATTTTTGATCTGGTACTCGTACAAATTTTCTTTATTACTTAATACCATTATTTTTGAGGGCTCAAAACCTGCATCAAATAAAGAGAGGTAATTTTGTTTCTCCAAAAATTTTATACTGTTGTAAACAATAATTGGATGCAAGTTATAACTCTTGCATAATAATTCTATGTCCAGATCAACGGTTGTGCCCTCGCCTGCGCCAATAGCAATTTGAAAATAATTTCCAAGAGCTTGGTAGGTTTGCTTTATTTGCTCGAGTGTTGGAAAAGCGTATTCAAAATTATCCAGCAACCGTTGTTCATCGCGTTTATTAAAAAATATAGCAGAGTACGCAGTTTTTCCATTTCGCCCTGCCCTACCCGCTTCCTGAAAATAGGCTTCAATACTATCTGTAAGATCTAAATGCACAACAAAACGCACATCAGGTTTATCAATTCCCATTCCAAACGCGTTAGTGGCACAAATTATTTGAATTCTATTATTTATCCAATCATCTTGAATGCCCTGCCTATCATCATATTTCAATCCGGCATGATATGCTTTTGAAGTAAAATTCTTTTGCTGTAATAATTTACTTACTTCTTCCGTCTTTCTTCTATTACGAACATACACAATTCCTGAGCCTCCAATATTTTGCACAAGCCTAAGTAAACGCTCTAATTTGTTTTCTTCCAACTGCACCACATATCGCAAATTAGAACGTAAGAACGATTGATGAAAAACATTTTGATCCTTAAATTCTAATCGCGTTTGAATATCTTTTATAACTTCCTTTGTAGCACTGGCTGTTACAGCAATAATTGCAACCTTATCGAAATACTCGCGTACTTCCGCTATTTTCATATAGCTCGGTCTAAAATCGTAACCCCATTGCGAAATGCAATGTGCTTCGTCAACAGCGATCAATGTAATTGGCAAATAACTTAATTGTTTTCTAAAATCTTCATTTTGCAAACGCTCGGGCGATATGTATAAAAATTGCACATGCCCCATCGAGGCATTATTTAATGAAATCTGTATTTGCTTATAATTCATAGCGGCTGTGATTGCCACTGCCGAAATTCCTCGCTGTTTTAAATTATCTACCTGATCGTTCATTAAAGCCACCAAAGGAGAAATAACTAATGTGGTTCCTCCTAAAGCCAAACCCGGTAATTGAAAACAAATGGATTTTCCTCCACCGGTTGGCAAAAGTGCAAGCGTATCTATTCCGTTAAGCGCCGAAAGAATGATCTCCTCCTGAAACGGACGAAATTCATTGTGGCCCCAATACTTTTTAAGAATAGAAAGAATATTTGCTTTTTGATCTTCGATCCTACGAAGTTAAAAAATCTTTCTTAACAGAGTTCTCGGATGCAATTTTCGCAAGAGGAGATCTTGAACGCTATTCACCAAATACCGCTACATCATCTAGCTCCCAGGTTGAGCCTGAGGTAGATGTTCCGCTGTACTTGAAAGCAATGCGTGTATTAGTCGTTTTATAAGCGCTTAGTGAAATACTTCCACTACTTACCCAATTCCAACTGCCACCCGACAAGGTTGGATTCAAATTAACCCAAGTTGCTGCATTTGGATTACCCGAAGAATAGTTTGTTGATACAAAAACTTCTAAAGTCGGTCCCGTAAAATTAAATGCCGTTTGAAACGACAATCTAGGACTTGGCGCGCCAGAAATATTCATTGCCGGAGATATGAACCACGTTTCGCAAGGTATATTATTTCCTCCTGAGTAGTTACTTATCTCTGCGTAACTTTGTCCGTTATAACTTCCCGATTTCCAATTGATAGTTCCAGCTGCATTGTAATTGATCCAGTCACCTTTAAAAATATTACCATCATTAAATGTACTTAACAACAAGGGACATCCTCCACTTAATAATTTTACCTCACTAAAATCGCGAATAGTTAATTGCACATCACTATTATACTGTCCTGCAATTAATGTCATTGTACCTTTTCCACAAGGAATTAAAGCGCTGGCAAAATTAGAAAAGCCTGAAGATCTAACCACCACCTGATCTCCCACCGAGTTTAATAAATACCTATCAACACTGTTTTTACCAATAGCATCGGCAAAAGTTTGACTTTTATCACCTGCAACAAACTCTACCGAATCAATTACCACTAAGCGCGATTGAAAATTGCTGTGTCCATACGCATTCATGGCCATTAATTGATTAAATGTGACTTTTGTTGGCGTAACAGGATTTCCGGAACTCAACTTTACCACGCGTTTTTCAATATCTACAGAATCCAGTTGGATCATATCACCATAATCATTTAATATTACTCCATTTAAATTTATACGGATCTTATCGCCAACAGCTAAGCCACCAGCGTTTAATAATTTAACTTGTAAAGCCCCAGTTCCATCTTCAACAAAAACCGTTTTGTAAATATTACCGCTTCTTTCATCGGCAGTTACTGTGCATTCTAAGTTAAGATCTCCTGAGAATTTGTAAAGCTTGGTTAAAGAAGTACTTGAAAGTAAATAATAATTTACATAGCGTTTAAAAATGGAATCTATTTTTATATATCCGCTAACCGCAGGCGTATCCTTTACAGGAGGAAGCTCAAATTTCTTTTTGCACGAAACATTTAGCATTAACGCCGCAAAAACAATTACAAAACCTAAAAGTATATTTTTCATTTTCTTAATTCTCCTTTATTAATACATCATCTACCTCATAGGTTGTTGAACCCACAGTGGTACTCTTATACTTAAATGCAATACGCGTATTAGCATTTTTGTAAGCGTTTAAAGAAATACTACCCGATGCTGTCCAAGCATAAGTTCCGGGGTTGTTTGGCGATAGTGCAAAACCTGTTAGTTGTATCCACGTTGCTGTAGAAGGTGCGCCGGAAGAATAATTTGTAGATACCCATACTTCTAAAAGATCGCCCGAAAATTTTGCTGCAGTTCTAAATGTAAGTACCGGAGTTGATGATGAAACCAAATTAACCACCGGTGATATTAGCCAGTTTTCTGAATTTGTATTTCCAGAGAGATATCCAGAGATCTTCCCAAATTTATCGGAACCAAATGAACTTGCTGTCCATAAGATAGAACCGTTAACAACAGATTGTTGTGTCCAACCACCACTGGTTAAAGAATTATCTTCAAAATCCTTCTTTACATAAATTGTGCAACCAGTACCATTCATGTTAACTTCTGGTGTATTGCGTATGGCTAACTGACCTGTTCCTTGATAAGCTGTTGCAATTCCAATAATAGTTCCGTTTCCTATAGGCGTTTTTTCCAATGCGAAATTGGCGAAATTACTAGTACGAACTAATAATTGAGAACCATCACAATCTTCCAGAGTTCTGTTAAGTGAATTTTGTCCAATAGGGTCAGACCAATACTGACCAGCATCTGCAGGCAAAAAAGAAACATTACTTAATTGTATCAGATCGCCTAAATAGGTTGAAAGATTTGAATTCAATTGCGCTATAGTTAAAACACGTGGCTGAGGCTTTGCTCCGCTGGCAAATTTTACTACATACTTTTCGTAATCTAAAGAATCTATTTCTAATATGTCGGTGTCTTCATTCAAATTCACATCCAAGCCTTTTAAATTCACGCGAACCGAATCGCCAATAAAAAAGCTTGAGCGCTGTGTAAAATCCAAATGAATACCACCGGTATTATATCTATCACGTACAAAGATCTCTTTATAAAAATTACCGCTTTGCTCATCGGCAACAACTACACCAATAAAATAAACGTCTTGCGTAAAACGCCTGCTGCAACTATTTGTGCAAGTTGCAATAGCATTTAATTCGGTTGCCGAATACACTTTATGACCAATAATATTAGTAAGAGGCGGTTGTGCAGCGTCTTTTTTACAGCTAGCAATTACTGTAACCAACACGTACAAAATAAAATATCTAAAAAAATGTTTCATGCTTCTTAAAAATTAAAATTAGCGGTAGCCATAAATGTGGTACCTGTCATATAAAAATACCTACTGTCGAATTTACTGATGTTTGAATAATCCCAACGTAAGGCTTCAAATCCTCCTGTGATGATATTCCTATTATTCAGTAAATTATTTACACTTAAATTAAAATTGAGGAAATATTTCTTTTTGATCCTAAAAGATTTTCCAGCATTAAAATTCATTGTATAATAACTTGGCAATTTCTCTTGTTCATTGATCAAACTCACCTGAGGATCGGTTGAAACATACTTTGCAATTGACTCAGCCGTTCTTCTATCCGGATTTGGATCGATATATAACTGATCAAAATAATTAAAGGTAATTCCGGCGAACCAGAATTTTTTAGCATTGTAACGGTAGCCAATACCTGTTACTAATTGCGGACTAACGCCTGTTCTATAATTATTCAAATAAACGGTCCTATCTGTAAATAAACTTTTGTTATTATTATCCTGCCAAGCTTGCGCGCTAGGCTTGCCTTTATAAAGGTACTGCCCAATACCAAATGCTCCTTGAATAGTATGTGAAACAAACAAATTTTTCTCAATGCCAATTTCAATACCTTGGTGGTTTTGATCCACGTTAGTCATAATGTAATTCACATTGTTATTAAACTCATCGCTCCAAAACGTACGCAACCATGTTTGATCGCTTATGGTAGTGTTATAATAGGTAGCTCTGAATTTAAATGTTGGATATTTAGCCATATAACTAATATCACCCGATAATACCTTTTCGTCGGTAACTCCAATCACCATATCATTTCGTACGCGTGGCGAAATAAAAATATTATTTGCTTCAGGAGCACGAGTTAAAAACGCTCCGTTTGCCGTAATAAAGTTTCTTCCGTCAATTTTAAAAACAGCTCCACCTTTAACGCCGTAATTTAAAAAATTCATTTTAGTGCTTTCGCCTTTACTAGTTGTTGGAAATTTACCATTTGCAACAAAACCCTCGCGCCACATGCTGCTATTTGAAATAGACAATGAACCATACACATCCATTTTACTAAAGGTGTACTCGGCTTGACCCCAAAATTCAGTTCTATTTATATTAATAGAATAATCGTAACCAAATTTTTCACCTTGTTCAATACGTTTATTAGGCGTTTCAATATTATTTTGAGCGAAGCTTTCTTCAACGCCTAAATTTTCGGCAAACTGATCTACATCTAACCAAAATGTAGCGCCTAAAAGATCTTCAAGCTCCTTGTACTTACGCGTTTTTTGGATATTTGCATTTAAACCAAGTGTAATAAAAAGTTCGCCTGCGCGTTTGCTGTAAACCGAATTAAAACCAAGATTAGAAAGATTCTCAATTCTGTTTTCTAAAATATAGCGTGCTCTTGTTTCGCCGGTACTAATACCCTTTCCCGGATCGTTGTATAAATTGGCGCGATTCATGTTGATCATTCGATCCCAATCAAGCTGGGCCGTTGTATTTGTTTCATTTGCCCATTTATTCTCCCAAATTTTACCATTAACGGTATCACCCATGTCATTATAATAACTTGGCAAATAGCGGTAATAATCAGGACGAGGATTTGGGGCATCGTTCCAATTTAAACTTGTAAACCCTGTTTTACCAAAGTTATAGAACACCGTTGTATTTAATTGTTCGGCTGTACTTACTTTAAATAAATGCGATAACATCAGCATTGGTCGTTTTGATGAACTTACCTGAGAGTTTCTTACTTTTCCGTTTTGATATCCCCATAGTGAATTATAATAATTTGAATTTGCAAGGTCATAAACCTCTAAGGTTGTAGCCGCTGCTCTGCCCTGTTGAATTGGCGCACCAAAACCTGTAAAGCTAAGCGAGTGCTTATCATTGATACGTTTATCAACCGAGGCATAAAAAGCGCTTCCTAAAAAATAAGTTCCCGGAATGTAAACCTCATTTCCATAACGCGTTGAAGCCGACAAGGTAATTGCCCAGCCATTTTGCATCATTCCTGTTGAATGTGTAACCATTAAACGTTGTGCAAAAATGCGATTGCCGTATCCGTAAGAAACGCGTGTGCCTTTTCGAAACGAAGAAGCTTTTGAATCGATATTACTATAACCACCAACGCCTGAAAAACCTAAACGATTTGGCGTAATACCAATTCGTTGTTCTACAAAACGTGTAACATCATTCAATCCTCCCCAACTACTCCAACTACTAAAACCAGTTTCTAAATTATTTACGTTAACCCCATTCACCATGATCATTTGATTTTCGGCCATATAACCGCGCATACGATAACGACCAACGCCAAATTGGAAGCTGGCAAACTGCGCAAACACATCGCGACTTGACGCTAATAAAGAAGAAACGTCTTGTTGTTCAAGATCGCTATCTACATCACCACCGCTTGTGCTAAAAAGGGGAATATTAAATTTTGTTGAAAGGGAATCGGTATTCTCTTTTACATCCGTAGAATCGTTTTGTGCCAAAGCATTTGTGCACAAAAGAATACATACAACAGCTACCAGTTTCTTTACCATTATGATTTATTGTTTCTTCTAAAATTATCTAAACATTTATTTTCCCAGCGGCTTCGGTATGCAACAGAGAACCTGCGCATCCTCAAGGTTGATCACTTTCGTTTGAGAACAGACAAATATAGAAAGAAATGCTACCTCCATTATTAACTAATTATTAACAAAACTTTACAGAAACGATTTAAATCAAATTAGTAAAGAGATAATTTACGTTTAACACTTGCCTAAATTAAATTCATTATTTTTGAGACTTTCCATAAAACATGAACGTAAGATCTCTTTTCTTTACCTTTTTATTTTGTAGTGTTCTAATGAACGCTCAAAAACTTTCTAAGAATAAAAACTACTTTATTTCGGCCATTGGTTTCTGGAATGTAGAAAATTTATATGATACATTAAATGATGTTTGGAAGAACGATGAAGAATTTACGCCGAGTGGAACAAATGCTTGGACAGGCCCACGCTATTGGACCAAGATAGATCGTTTGGCGGAAGTAATAAGCATGATGGCAACCAATGTAACTCCTGATGGACTTGCCATTATTGGTTTGTGTGAAATAGAAAACAAAAGTGTAGTTGAAGATCTTGTAAAAAACCCGCGACTTAAAAAAAGAAACTATAAAGTAGTTCATATCGAGGGGCCCGATGCGCGTGGTGTTGATCCATCATTTATTTATAATCCTACATATTTTACAGTTATCAAATCCGTATCGTATCATGTACAATTAGTGGATACCGGTTATAAAACAAGGGATATATTGGTAGTGAGCGGCTTGTTTAATGGAGAAGCCATGAGTTTTTTAATTAATCATTGGCCAAGCCGGAGAGGTAGCGAATTAAGAAGTAGGCCGGGCAGAATTAATGCTGCAAAAATGGCGAGACATATTGCTGACAGTATTTACAAAAACGATCCTGAAGCAAAAATTGCAATTATGGGTGATCTTAATGATGATCCCACCAACGAGAGTGTAAAAAAACACATTGGTACATACGGCGATCTAAAAGAAGCGGTTGCCGGGGATTACTTTAATCCAATGGAAAAATTATTTGAGAGCGGCATAGGTACTTTGGCATGGAAAGACAGTTGGAATTTATTCGATCAAATTTTACTGAATAAACCATTTATTCCTAATGATTACAGGAGCTGGAATTATTATACGGTGCGCGTTTTTAATAAAGCCTTTTTAAAATCCGATTACGGTAATTTTAAAGGATATCCCTTCCGTACCTACAGCGGAAGTTCCTACACGGCCGGGTATAGTGATCATTTTCCGGTTTATATAGTTATTGCTAAAGAGAAAAAGTAGGTACAGTTTTTAGTGGGCAGTTTTTCAGTGGGCAGTAGCAGTTTGATTGGGGATGCGGTGAATAGCAGAGTTATTCACCGCATAAATACGGTGAATAAATTTTGAAATGCGGTGAATAGGCAGTATATTTACTGCATAAATGCGGAGATTAAATGCCAAGATATATCCATCAAAATAAGCAATGGCCACAATTTACCTGGGATAACGCGCTTTTGCAACCCTTACTTTCAGCCGTAAGGCATAAGCAAGGCCGTTTAAAAGGGTACATGGAGTTTTTAGGGTTTGCCCTAAGAGATGAAACCATATTGCAAACACTTACCTCCGATGTTTTAAAATCGAACGAGATAGAAGGCGAGTTTTTAAACATTGAGCAAGTGCGTTCTTCTATAGCCAAACGTTTAGGAATGGATATAACAGGCTTGGTAAAAACCGACAGATACATTGATGGGGTTGTGGAAATGATGTTGGATGCAACACAAAAATATAATAAGCCATTAACTAAAAACCGTTTATTTGGGTGGCACTCGGCTTTGTTCCCTACTGGAAGAAGCGGGATGTATAAAATAGCAGTTGGTAAATGGCGCGATAATGATAACGGCCCTATGCAAGTAGTATCGGGGCCAATGGGCAAAGAGCGTGTGCACTTTGAAGCGCCCCATGCCGATGTGTTAAGCAAAGAAATGAACTCTTTTTTAAAATGGTTCAATGGCAAACATACCATAGATCCTGTTTTAAGATCAGGCGTTGCGCATTTTTGGTTTGTAACTATACATCCTTTTGATGATGGTAATGGGCGTATAGCGCGCGCCTTAGCCGATATGCTATTAACTGCTTCCGATGGAACACAACAGCGCTTTTACAGCATGAGCGCTCAAATACGCGTGCAACGAAAGCAATATTATGAAGTGCTCGAGAAAACACAAAAGGGTAATTTAGATATAAACCAATGGTTGGTTTGGTACTTACAATGCCTTGATAAAGCCCTCAACGAAACCGATAAAGCATTTACACGCATACTCAACAAAGCGAAATTTTGGGATAGCGATGTTTCTGATAATGTAAATGAAAGGCAACGCTTAATGATAAACAAACTATTTAATGGCTTTGAAGGAAAATTAAACACTTCTAAATGGGCTAAAATAGCCAAATGCTCCACCGACACCGCACTAAGAGATATACAAGATCTTTTAAAGAAAAAAATATTGGTTAAAGAAAAAGCCGGCGGAAGAAGCACGAGCTATGTGTTGAAGGGTTGAACTACAAAACCTAGGAGACATCGTAGGTTCTTGCTTTTTACCGGGAGTGATTTTAGCTTAACCAAAGACATTCAACCCTCCGCCCTGTGGCACTCCCAGCCTTACTTTCATTTTAAATTTCAATTTTGTATATTTGTTATAGTACTGACAAATTGAAAAAGGCCCTTATCATAGCTTTTACAGCTTTAAGCATTTTTACAAATGCACAGGATATCCATTTTTCGCAATTCAACGGTTCGCTACTTAATTTAAACCCTGCCTTTACCGGTTTTTTTAATGGCGATTATCGCGTGGGTGGCATTTACCGTACTCAATGGCGCGCGGTTCCTGTTGCCTACAATACAGTTAGTTTTAGTGGCGAATCGCGCATTAAACCAATGATGGGGAAAAAAGACATGGTTGGCATTGGTGTTGTATTTAATAATGATAGAGCCGGCGATACACGTTACCATACTACGCAACTTTACTTAAGCGGAAGCTATATTCATTCGATGAAAGAAGATAGCAGCTTATTAATTTCGGGTGGACTAAATATTGGATATGGCTCAGTTGGTTTTGATTATGATAAAATGACCTTTGATAACCAATACGACGGTTTAAATTATAATAAGAGCACACCTACAGGAGAACAGTTTCAGTGGACCAACGATAATTTTATGGATCTGAATTTTGGTGTTGCCGCTCAATACCTTTTAAATCGTAAGCACCGTTTTGTTTTAGGCACAAGTGTTCAACATCTTACCGCACCAAAGATCTCTTACCAAGGAAATGATGTAAGTAAACTCGATAGAAAATCAAGTACCTATGTGCAATTTGTAACGCCTGTTACTCAAAAAATTGATCTGGTTGCAGAGTTACTTTATAATCGCCAAGGGAAATACAACGAATTGGTTCCTCATGCTTCGTTAAAATATTATTTAAATAAAGATGCTAATCAAGCTATAATGGGCGGCGTAAGCGCCAGAGCAGTTGACGCCTTTATTTTACGCGCCGGATACACTTACAAAAATTTACAAGCAGGCATTGCTTACGATATTAATTATAGCAAATTCACTGCCGCCACAAATGCCCGAGGCGCTTTTGAAGTGTATATCATTCACATCTTCTTTAAAAAATACCAAACCATTTTAAAAAAGAAACCTTGTCCTATTTTTATGTGATATGATAAAAATAGTTCGCATCACATACGCACTTTTAATTTTGTTATTAGTTCCATCCTTTGCCGTTTCGCAAAGCAACAAAACCCTTAAAATACAAGCCGAAGCTGCGCTAAATGATAAAGATTGGTATAGCGCCGTAGTATATTACGGTAAACTTGTTGCGCGCGATAGTTCTGTTGTAAGTGTAAATTATGGTTATGCCGATGCCAGCCGCTTAAACTTTGATTTGGACATTGCTTTTTACTGGTACACTAAAGTAATTGCAGTAGATAACGGCAAAAAATTTCCGTTAGCATTTTATTGGAAAGCACAAATACTTCAATACAAAGGCAATTATAAGGACGCAAAAAAGTGGTATGCTAAATTTTCAAAGTCGCGCAAAGCAAAGGCTGCCAAATATTCGTATTATGTTACCAAAGCCGGCATTCAGGCAGAAGCTTGCGACCTTGCTCAGGTTTTAATAAGCAATCCTGTATCTTACAAAATTGTTCATTTAGATACCGCTATCAATAGTAAAGTAAGCGAGTACGCCGCTTTTGAAAAAGATAGTATGTTGTATTTTTCTTCGCTTCGTGTTATTCCCAAAAAATATGCCGACGAAGAAGAAAAACCTTTACTCAATAAAATTTATAGCAGCGATACCAAAATGGCAAAATGGCAAAAAGTAAAAATATTGGACACCAACATCAATGCCACCTACATTCATAATGCTAATATTTGTTTTAATGATGATTATACACAAATGATCATTTCGCGCTGTAAAAACAAAAACGCTACTGAATACACCTGCGATCTTTACGAAAGCAAATTTATTGGCACCAAATGGCAGCCCATGAATAAATTGGGCGAACCTATTAATTTAAAAGGCGCCAGCAGTTCAATGCCAAGTTATGCAAACATTAACGACAGTACATTTTTATTTTTTACGAGTACACGCGGTGGTGGCAACGGCGGATATGACATTTGGTACTCGTACAAAAAACTGGATGGAAGTTTTGATAAACCTCGCAATGCAGGATCAAAAGTAAATTCGCCCGATGATGATATCACCCCCTGGTATGTGAACGATCAAAAATTACTGTATTTCAGCAGCACGTATCATAAAGGATTAGGTGGCTTTGATATTTTTACAAGTTCGCTTGATAAAGGAACGTTTGGCGAGCCCACAAACGCAGGTTATCCTATCAACAGCAGTTATAATGACATTTACCATTCGGTAAACAAAGAAGGAACATTTGCTTATTTATCGAGTAATCGCATTGGTTCTTATTTTGAACACAAACTCAATTGCTGTAATGATATTTACCGTTATCAATTAGAGCCTAAAGCAAAACCACAAGTTGTTGATACCGTAAAATTAATCCAAGGGCAATTAAAAGTATTGGTGCCATTAACTTTATATTTCCATAATGATGAACCTGATGCTAAAACAAAAGCCATTACCACAAAAAAGAATTATAAAAAAGCTTATGAAGATTATGTTGTTTTAAAACCAGATTATTTAAAAGAGTATAGTTCTAATCTTGAAAAAGAAGAAAAACTGAACGCTCAAGAACGCATTGAAGATTTTTTTGCCGATAGCGTTGATGTTGGAATGCATGAACTAGAAAAATTTGCTATGCTGCTAGAACAAGTCTTAGCCAAGAATGAAAAAGTAAAAATTACTATGAAAGGTTATTGCAGTCCGCTTGCAAGTACAGATTATAACGTTAATCTCGCCAAACGACGTATTAGCAGTTTACGAAATTATTTTAACGAATATAAAGGCGGGATGTTTTTAAAATATGTAGATAATAAGAACGAAGCCGGAGGAAAAATTACTTACGAAGATGTAGAGATAGGTGAATTACCAATTAGTAGAGTGAGCGACGATTTAAAAGACAAAAAGAATTCGGTTTACAGTCCGTTTGCCGCACGCGAGCGGAAAATTCAAATTATTGCGGTGAGTTTTGGGGAATAACGAATGATTGAACGCAGATAACGCAGATCTCATATGATAAATTATGATTCATCAACGCTGATCATAAAAATCAGCGTTATCTGCGTTCTATCATGGATTTAGCGAGAAGCTCCTGTTAAAGCACTTCCACTCTCTTTCATAAAGCGATATTGAATTCCAAAACTAACACCCCATGCAGCGGCACCTTTTAGTTGATTTATCTTATTACTTTTATTGAAATCGGCATTATTGGTGGTTACATTTTTATAAGAGAACATTGGCGTGAACAAACGGAAGTTAATACCAACAGGGCCAAAATAAATTCTCGGGTTCACATAAAAGGAAGCGTATATACCTTTTCCGGTTAATACAGTATTTACTTTATCATTTGTACCAAAATGGAAATTCGAAACTCCAAATTCCGTTCCTAACACAAGATCAAATTTTTTGCTCGACACGGCATGGAAATTCACAACCAAATTTATGTCGGCAGATCGCGTATCGGGTTTTTCGCCGGTTACAGAATCTTTCTCACTAATGAACTTATGTTTATTCACTGAAAAACCCACTCCGAAGTATTTATTCAAACCATACTCAGCCCCAAAACCAAAATGTGTATCTGCTGATTTGCCGGTATCAACCGTATCTCTGGAAACGCTTCCGTTGGTGGTAGTACTTTTTAAAGTAGTATTATAGATCTCAAAGCCGGTTCTTACATCGGCCACAATAGCGCCTTTATAAAATGAGTTTTGCGCTTGAGATACTAAAGATAACATTAAAGCTGATAACAGGAGTAATTTCTTCATAATTGGGTTTATTGGTATATGTCGTATTAAAATGGGTTTACCCTATCAAAATTAGTATAAATACTAGCAAGCCTTACTATTTAGCTATTATTTAATGATATAAACCTTTCGTACCTTCACGCATACAATGAGATCTTTGAAGAAAATAGGACTGATTTTGGCGCTCGTTATGAGCACCCAATTTAACTATTCGCAAAACATGGATTCTCTTAAAAAGGTATTAATGACCACTAAACATGACATTGTAAAGTGTAGTGTTTTAAGTAACTTAATAGATGCAGAAAGTGATGATAATATTTGGCCTAAATACAATGAAGAATTAGGGATAATTTGCCAAAACAATCTAACTAAAATCATCAAAAATCATCCTGATTTTGTAGTATATAAAAAACATTACGCAGCCTCACTTAACAATGTAGGATATTTAGCTCTTCAGAAAAATAATGGACCAAGGGCCGTTGAGTATTTTAAAAAAGGGCTCCAAATTCAGGAAGAGATCGATGATAAACAAGGCGCCGCAAATTCATTAAATAATTTAGGCGTAATCTATACAAATCTTGGGCAGATTCTTAACGCCATTGAAGTTTACAAGCGATGCTTAAAGATAAATGAAGCGCTCGCCGATAAAAAAGCGCTTGCTCAAACGCTTCAGCATTTGGGTCACATTTATGGATTGCAAGGAGAAACTCTAAAAAACTTAGAATACAGCGAAAAAAGCTATGCGCTCTATAAAGAAATAAACGACCAGCCTGGTCTTGCGTCCTCACTTAATGCTATTGCCTTATCTTACTACAATAGCGGAAATTATAAAATGGCGCTTGATAAATATAACCAAAGTCTTGTTCTTGAAGCAAAACTTGAGAATAAAAAACAACAATCCATTTTGCTATACAATATTGGACTAACATTGCAGTCATTAGGCGACATAGTCAATTCTATAAAGTATTTCGAAGAAAGTCTTGCGCTTTCGGAAGAAATAAAAGACGAATCCTCCACAGCAAACTCACTTATCAACTTTGGGTATGTTTATCTAAGAAAGAAGAATTATCCGCTAGCATTAAATTATGCCTTAAGAGGAGAAAAATTAAGTTTAAAAATAGGTTATCCAATTAATATCCAAAATTCCGCAAAGCTATTAAGCATTATTTACAAAGAGATGGGTAAATACAAAGAAGCGTTAGAAAGTTTTCAATTGTATGTAAAATTGCGGGATAGTTTAAATAACGCAAACACACGTAAAGCAGCGATTAGATCGCAACTTCAATACCAATTCGATAAACTAGCTACCGCAGATAGTGTAGCATACGCAAAAGAATCAAAGATCAAGAATATTGAACTTGCAAAGCAAAAAACCGAGATAGAAGCCAAAAGAAATCAGCAGTATGCTTTATTTGGAGGATTAGCCCTTGTAGTTATTTTTGCGGCCTTTATGTACAACCGATTCAAAATAACGCAAAAACAAAAGTACATTATTAGTGAGCAAAAACATTTGGTTGAAGAAAAACAAAAAGAGATCGTTGACTCTATAAATTATGCCAAAAGGATACAGTATACACTTTTGGCGCATGAAGACCTGTTAAAGGGAAACCTTGCACAGCATTTTGTTTATTTTAATCCAAAAGATATTGTAAGTGGTGACTTTTATTGGGCCACTAAAAAAGGAAGCAAATTCTACATTGCCGTTTGCGATTCAACCGGCCATGGTGTTCCCGGTGCTTTTATGAGCTTGTTGAATATTGGATTTTTAAGTGAGGCCATTAATGAAAAGAACATTGAGAGGCCTAACGAAGTTCTTAATTTTGTGAGAAAGCGTTTAATAGATAATATAAGCAAAGAGGGCCAACGAGACGGATTTGACGGTATTTTGGTATGCATCGACGGATCGGGCTCTAGTACAAAAATTTCTTATGCTGCTGCAAATAATCAAATGGTGATAATTCAAAACAATACGTTATTAGAGTTACCATACGACCGTATGCCTGTAGGTATAGGAGAAAATCTTGAAAGTTTTAAATTATACACCTTAAATTCAAATAACGGAGATCGTATTTACCTGTACACTGATGGATATGCTGATCAGTTTGGTGGCGAAAAAGGTAAAAAATATAAGTACAAGCAATTGAACGATCATCTTTTAAGCATACATCAATTAGTATTTAACGAGCAAGCGACCTTACTTCAAAGTCGTTTTAATGAATGGAAAGGAAGATTGGAACAAGTCGATGACGTTTGCATCATAGGTTTTCTCCTATGATTTACAAAGTCACGATTTAAACAAGCCGTGCTTCGTCTCTAATCGATGGACGTTTGCATAGTAGGATTACGCTTATAAACCCTGCTTGATCTATTTAGAAGTAACCTTAAACTCTGTTCTTCTATTCTTAGCTTTGTTGTCAGGAGAATCGTTAGGAACTTTTGGACGCTTATCGGCATAACCTTTATACGACAAACGTGCCGCAGCTATTTTACCGTTGGCGATCACGTAATCATAAACCGCCTTTGCGCGATTGGTAGAAAGCAACTCATTAAATTTTTTATCACCACTATTATCGGTGTGCCCACCCAATTCAATTTTTAAGGTTGGATTTTTTGCCAAAAATGCCGCCAATTTTTCTAACTCTGCTTTACTCTCGGGTTTTAAGTCCCATTTATTTACATCAAAGAAAATATTTTTTAATTCTACTGTTCTGCCTGTATCAATTGGCTCCAAAGGAATTTCGAGCAAATATGGCTTTGCAAAATCTGTTTCTTTTCCTTTGAGTGCAAAATTATCGCTGTAAAACAAAAAGCCGGGCTTATTTACATTCACCATATAATTTTTATTAGCGGTGAGTGTTATAAAAAATTGCCCGCTTGCATCACTAAACGATTGTGTAATGGTTGTTCCATTAGCAAGATCAACCAATTCAAAATTAGCCTCGAGTGCTTCTTTTGTTTTAGCATTATAAATTTTTCCTTTGGTAAATGTAATCTTCTCGGGCTTAACATCCTTAGGCAATTCAAATTGATACACATCCAACCCACCAAATCCTCCTTTACGCGCACTTGAGAAATAAGCAATATTACCATCAGGCCCCACCAATAAACTATTATCATCTTCAATAGAATTTATTGGATAACCCAAATTAACTGCGGGGCCCCATTCGCCATCAGGTTGTCGTCGACTAATAAAAATATCTAATCGTCCAAAACCTGGATGTCCTTCGCTACTGAAATATAAGGTTTGATTATCGGGATGAATAAAAACAGATTCCTCTTTGTAAGCTGTATTTACATTGGCATTTAACTTCACGGGATTACTAAATTTTCCATCGTCGCCTATAACGCTCATATAAATATCTTGTTGCTTTACATTTCCACGCGATAATAATCCACGAACAAAATATAACGTTTTTCCATCGCTACTAAAGCTTGGTTGCGTTTCCCAATTGGCGGTATTAACAGCAGGGCCAGCATTTCGAGGTTTGGTCCATTTGCCATTTACTTTTTGTGCGTAAAAAATATCACAACTTCCAAATCCTTTGCGGCCTTCTGCACCGTAATCTCCGTATTCATTACTGCATGAAGCAAAGAACATTATATTTCCATCGGCCGATAATGTTGGAGCGCCTTCATTACCTATGCTATTAATGGCTACAATTGGATACGCGGTTTGCCACGCTTTATCAATAAACGTACTTGTATAAAAGTCTTCATTTTCGTAACCCGGTTGTTGTGGATCGGGAATACCGCGCGTAAACAAAAATTGCTTACCATCTCCGGTTATAGCCGGAAAATATTCGTTGTTCTCAGTATTTATTCCGGGGCCAATATTAATTGGGGTAAACGGTTTTGGCTTTTTAATTGCTTCGGCAGCAAACTTAGCATGCATTAAAATAAACTCCGCTTCCTCCTTTGTATTTGGATTGATGCGCTCAAATTTCAAATACGTTTCTAAAGTTGTTTTGGCTAGATCATACTTTGCTTCTAAAAATAAAACTTCTCCGTAATCATAAAATGTACGCGCCTTAAATTTTGGATTAATGTCAATTGCTTTTTTATAATGGATCTCGGCTTGCTCCAATTCCATTTTTTCTCTTTTGAGTTGGGCAAAAGCACCATGAGCTTCAATAAAACTATCATCGTCTTTTATAGCCTTTAATAATTCCTTTTCTGCCTCAGCAACATTGCGAGCTTGGTAATATTTCAATCCCTCCTCAAAATGTTTGATGGCGCTTTTACTTTTGCTAGTGTACTCGCCCGGAGGAAGTGAGCTTTGTGAAAATCCTAACAAACCACATAAACCAAAAGTTATCGCGAAGATATATTTAAAACTGCCCATAAAGTCTACTTAAAATTATAATCCAACCAACCTTTAAAAGTTACTTTTTCTTTATCCGACATTGGTTTTTTAACGCTGATGATATTGAATTCTTTTTGCTCAACCTTACGCGCTGTTGCCTTTAATTCTGTTTTCTTTAACTTCTTTTTGCGTTTAGGTCTCATTACTTCCAGCTTAACAAGATCACCTTCTTTTACTGTCTCGAAAAACTGACCAAAAACCGTTTTTATATTCTCTATACTTATTATTGTTCCATTCAAACTCAAAATCTCGTCGCCAATTTTATAATTCATGGCCTTTCCAAACGAATCCATATTGGCTATATCTACAATGATCAAGCGCTTGGTTTCGTCGTTAAATCCAACATCAAATCCTCCTAGCGAAAAGTTTTGATACGTTTTTTCCTTTTCAAATTCCAATCCTGCTTTATCAAACACATCCTTTATAGGTAAAGGCTCTTTTCCGCTCACATGCTTCCTTAAAAATGCGCCAATTTCGGGATATGTTAGTTTTTCTATTTCAGCAAATAGATCTTCGTCGTTGAATGATTTTTTCTTACCGTATTTTTTGGCAAGATCTTTCATAAGGTTTTGTGTTCCGTATTTACCATCACTATAATAACGTAAATAAATATCCAAACACATTCCTATTAAAGCTCCCTTTTCGTAAACATTATTATACTGTGGATGTATCTTTTCGTTAAGTACATTTTTACTCATAAAAGTAAAACTCATTGTATCATTAAAATCATTTGTACTGTTTTCGTACTTCCCCATCATGGTTTTTAAAAATTCATCTACGTCAATTAATCCTGCTTTTACCTGAGCATGATGCGCAGCGTATTCGGTCATTCCTTCATACAACCACAAATGTTCACTCATTTTTGGATTTATATAATCAAAATTTCCAATCTCGTTGGCATGAATATTCAAAGGCGTTACAATGTGAAAGAATTCATGTGCGGCCACATCGCGGATCTGTTGATCCAAATAAATACTGTCCATTTCGGGCATTACATAAAATGAAGAATACGAATGCTCCAATGCGCCGTGTGAGCCGGATAATGTTGGCCGATCGATAAAATAAATAAGGAAAGCGTATTTATCTACGGGCAATTCTCCTCCTAAGTAATCGCGCTGCGCATATAACATCTCTTGAATGGTTTTTGCGATGTATGCCGAACTTACTTTTTTGTTAGGTGAGTATATGGCTACAAGTACTTTTGTGTTGGATACTGTAATACTAGTTGTATCAGGTATGCAATACATAATAGGTGAATCTACCAGATCATGATAATCCATTACAGAGATCACATCTTTTTCATTCCCAACTGTAACATTACTTAAACCTGTTGCCGGATAGAAACCTAAAGGTTTAGAAAATTCTAATACAAAATTACGATCCATCATACCTTCGTAAAAACCAAAGAAGCCATGTGTATTAATGCTGAAATTTTTTCCTTCTTCAATATTGGTTCCGCCAGGTTCAAAAACAACTTTCTCTTTTATTTTAGTATCCCAGGTATCTTCTACTATGTAGGTAATGGTTGCAATTTCTTTTGCCGGACTCAATACATATACATTATCACTTTGCTTAACAATTTTTATTTTTTGGCCATTCTTTCCGGTAACTTTTAAGTCGGAAATAAAACGCCCAAAATTATAAACCTCGTAAGTACCGGGCACCATGGCAGGAAAGCAAAAACGAATCTCCTCTTTATCTGTTTTTGGAGGGGTAAGCTCAACCATGAGTTTATCGTCGACCACTTTATTAAGATCGATCTTATACAGATAGTCGTTTTGCGCTATACCAACATTTGCAAATACAAGGAAGATGCCTAAAAGAAATTTACATGAGTTTTTAATGCGCATAGTGATTATTTAATAAGGAGTGAAAAGTTCTTCCATTTGAATTTGAACCAAAATACAACAAATACTACAATTATTGCACAAAATGCGATAACTAATTCGGCCCCGGCATCTTCAGACTTTGCGTAAAAAATAGCGTCGGTTTTTAATACAGCGGTTTGCGATGTAACGGTAAGTGCGGAGATGAAATTATTAGCGAGATGAATTCCAAAAGCCAATTCTAATCCTTCATTTAACAAAGTAATTGCACCTAAAAAGAAAGCAAAAATAATGTAATAGGAAAGCATGATGCCCATTCCAAAAGCTCGTGTTTCGGGATTTGACATATGGGCCAAGCCAAACATTACCGAAGTAATAACCACCGGCATTATTCCATTTTTACAAACCTGAGAAAAGCCTTGAATTAAATATGATCTAAAAATTACCTCCTCGCACAAAGTTTGAATGGGCAAAAAAATAATACATATAAAAAAAAGCACAAGAAAACGCGGCAGATCGAATTGAACAACAAGATCATTTGTAGAAGATGTAAAATAAGTTACAAGAACAGTAAAAATTAATATAGCCGCCCAAATTCCGAATGCAAAAAAGAAATGTTTGTATCTGAATTTATCGTAACCTGTAACAACCGACAAAAATTGTTTCCGATGAATGTACTTAATAACCATGTAGAACATAGCAAAAGCGCCAACAAATAAACCAAATTGCGCCAAGAGGATCCAGTTTTTATCGATCTCAAGACGATTAGAATCAAAAATGATATGCTGGTTATTTATTAATTCAGTTGTGGTAACACCTTTATCAATTGCTCTTGCTACAAGTGGAAGAATAGTAACGAACTGCATTAAAAAATAGCCGCCTATAGTTGCAGTGATTCCCATCACATACATCCAAAATTTATTTTGTCCGTCGACAAAACCGGCATTCAAGAACAAATTATTGAAGGGCAATTTGGTTACCGGGGGACTTTGTTGAATTTCTTCGTGACTATTATTTTCCATACATTTGTGAAGCATAAATATATCTATTTTTTACTCAAAAAATCATGCCAATCACTAAACACTTTTTACCTTTTAGCATTATTTTGGTAGCTGTTATTTCTTGTCAAAAAACGCCTCAAAACCTTGCTACTACCGAGGCGCAGCTAGGAGAGAAACTGTTTTTTGACCCTATTTTATCGCGCGATAGCACTATTAGCTGTGCCAGCTGCCATAGGCCGGAGCATGCGTTTGCCGATATTACGCCTACTAGTAAAGGCGTTTTTAACCGCATGGGTGGGCGGAATACGCCATCCTGCATGAACATGACTAATCGCAACTTCTATTTTTGGGATGGGCGTGCCGAAACCTTAGAGGAACAAGCTTTGGGGCCTATTGAAAATCCGGTAGAAATGGATCTTCCTTTAAGTATTGCCGTAAAACGATTGAGAGCAAATCCTTATTACTATAACTCTTTTATAAATGTGTTTGGCAAAAAACCAAGCAAGGAACTTATTGCAAAGGCTCTTTCAGATTTTCAAAGCACTCTTGAAACCAGCAAATCGCCCTTTGATAAATTTATGAGAGAAGATGACAGTACTGCTATTAGTGCAAGTGCAAAAAGAGGTTTAGATGTTTTTAATGGTAAAGGAAAATGTTTTGATTGTCATTTTGGAATTGATTTTACAGGTAACGACCAATTTAAAAGCTTAGGTTTATATAATGGAAAAGACCTTACCGATAAAGGACGTTTTGAAGTAACAGGAAAAGCAAGCGACCTTGGAAAATTCAAAGTACCTGGCTTAAGAAACATTGCTATGACAGCGCCTTACATGCATAATGGAATGCATAAAACATTGGTGGAAGTGATCGAATATTATAACGAACCTGATAAGTTCGTTAAGAACAGCATTAACCGTGATTCATTACTGAATAAACCGCTTGGTTTAACACAAGAAGAAAAGAAAGATCTTGAAAATTTTTTATTGACTTTAACGGATGAAAGATTTGCTAAGAAGTAAAACAATAAAAGTAAAAGACCTACAGTTTAAAAAATGAATTCAGAAAAAAAAGCTCGCGTTCTTTATATCATTTCACTTGCTTGTGGCATTTGGTTCTTGGCCTTTGGTTGGGTTTGGACCTATTTAGGTAATTTGATCATCGCTTATCCCATTGGCTTGATTGGCTTTTTACTTTGGCTTTATGCTAAAAAACTGAATCCTGAAGATAAGTATAACCGAATTTGCATTCGGCTTCTTTTAACAGGACTATTTCTTTCCATTTTTTCGTTTTTTCTTTATAGGTAATTAACAAAAGCTAACTTTCTATTTACCTTCATTTTTTGTAACTTTAATTATAGGATCTCGTTATTCCTTTAATAAAGGCCATTGAATAAAAACTACTATACACTTAGTCCATTATTTCTTTTTCTATTGAGCTTTAACTTTTTTGTGAGTAAGCCAGAAAAGGAATTTGAATTTTCCTCAAAAAATAAAGAAGTAATTGATAGCGCCAGCAAAACTATCCACATTTTTGTTGCGCTCTGCGATAATAAATATCAAGGCATTGTACCTGTTCCACCTAAAATTGGTAATGGGCAAGATCCTAATAATAATCTCTATTGGGGGTGCGGTTATGGTGTTCGCACCTATTTTAAAAAAAGTAAAGAATGGAAATTACTTCGCACTCATAAAATTGATTCGTTAAAGTTAGAACGCATTGTATTTAAACACGTTTCAAAAAATTATTATTTAGTGGCGGATGCTTATAATGGAAAATTCATTAAGCAATGTACCATTGATTTTTTTAATGCTTGCGCAGGAAAACTGAAAGACACCATTCATATTCAAAATAAAATAATTGGAATTGCGGGGCATTCAAAACTCGTTTCCTATATTGGCCATGATGGCTTGATGGATTTTGATCTAAAAATCTCATTCTCAAACCTTGACAATAAAAAAAGAGATTGCATTATTTTGGCTTGTGTAAGCAAACATTATTTTGCACCATATTTAGAACAAACCAAAGCATATCCGTTGGTTTGGACAACAGGATTAATGTGCCCCGAAGCCTATACAGTGCACGATGCCATTACAGGCTTTATAAACGGCGAAAACGCCGAAAGTTGCAGAAGCCGCGCCGCTCTTGCTTACCAAAGCAAGCACAAGTGTGGCATAAAAGGTGCCCGAAATTTATTGGTTACTGGTTGGTAAACTCTTTGTTTTAAATAAATTTTTATATACATTTATTGTATGCGTTCGATATTAAAAATAACATTGGTGCTATTAGCAATACTTGCTTTTACCAATACATATCAGGCTCAAACAAAGCCTAAAACAACCACCAAGGCTCCTGTAAAAAAAACACCTGTAAAGAAAGCGATCCCAAAAGAAATAAATGTTTATTTGTGCACAAGCAGTAAGGATAAATATTATCACAAACGTAGCAGTTGCATGGGAATGAATAAATGTTCGGAAGCGATAAAAAACATTAAGAAACCAGCCGAGCTAGGAAAATATAAGCGTAAAAAATGTCCGCGCTGCAAACCTTAATTTTTAATACTTCTCCAACTTTTCTTCAAAAGCTAGATCGCGGGTAGCAGCATGAAACTTGACGTTTAATAAAAGATCGGTACAATGCTTAAGACTTTGTTCGCGAATACTTTCAATTAAAGCATACACCTCTTTTGGTTGGCCTTCAACTACTGTTTCAAATGGACAAACCTTATACTTTAAACCACTTTTTTGAATAAGAGCTATAGCATTGTCAATGATTCTGTACTTTTCTTTATCATTTCCAAAAGGCAGTAACTGTATGGCGGCGTTTATTTGCATGGCGTTATAATTTTAATTCGCTTAATTTTTGATTCATTGAATTTACCAAAGCTTTTAAAGGAGCTTCGGCCATTTTTAAAATAAAGGGATTCATATCGCCTGATAATTCTACGCTGCATTCCCCTACTTCATCTTCTTTTCCTTTAAAATTTACTTCCAAAAAAAAATCAAATCGTTTCAATCCTTCGCTGTTGTACTTGATCTTTGAATATGGTATTCTTTCGGCGAATACGATCTTTAGTGGTGCAATTCCCTTTATGTTGAACGAACACGAGTTCTCATCAAAAGAAAAATTCTCTGTTCTATCTTCAGGCAAAATGCTTTTGAAGTTGGCAAAGTTGTTTAGAAATTCGTACAGATATTTGTTGGTTGAAACTGCTTTAGCTTCAGGACTAGGAATTGAAAAGTGTGCCATTTTTTAGATAGTGTATCTAATTTTACTTTAGAATAGATGATTGCTTCCATGCATCAGGACCACTTCTCCAAGCCGATAAACTTTCTACATCCTTTTCGTTTATATACCCTTTATCAAGAGCAACATTAATAAGGGTATTGTAATTAGTTAATGTGATCACTTTACAATCAGCCTTTTGAAATGCTTTTTCGGCAATGTCAAATCCATATGTAAAAATTGCTGCCATGCCTTTAACTACACACCCTTTTTCGCGAAGCGCTTCAACAGCTTTTAAACTACTTCCGCCGGTGCTAATAAGATCCTCGATCACCACAACTCTTTGTCCTTTTTCCACATCACCCTCTATCATATTGGTCATTCCGTGTTTTTTTGCTTCACTGCGCACATATACAAAAGGCAAACCCATTTCCTGAGCAATTAAAGCACCTTGGGCAATTCCACCTGTGGCAACACCAGCAATTACATCAGGCTTGGCATAATCTCTATTAATTGCATTTACAAATTCTTGACGTATATAAGTGCGAATGGCAGGGTACGAAAGGGTTTTTCGGTTATCGCAATAAATTGGAGACTTCCATCCACTAGCCCATGTAAATGGATTTTCGGGTTGTAATTTAATTGCTTTTATTTGAAGTAAAAATTCAGCAACTTTATAAGATGTTTCGTCAAATGAGGTCATAAAACAAATTTAAATATATAGCCCAAACTTAAAATATCAACTTATGAACAAACACATTTATTACGATGACAAAAAAATTTCTGTTGGTTCAGATATAGAGGAAGCTACGCAAAATCAGGTTATTGTGAAGTACGAAAACGGAAATTCGGAAACGTTAAAAGTTGCGATCAAAGATCTTTTAAAGCCGGGTAATAAAAACAATTTGTTTATTCAAACAAATAGTGTAAGTGAAGTTTTTGAAGAGCTAAAAAAGCATTTTTATTATATTGAAGCCGCTGGTGGATTGATACAAAATAAGGACAAATATCTTTTCATAAAACGTTTAGGAAAATGGGATCTACCAAAGGGGAAGTTAGATAAAGGCGAAACGATTAAACAAGCCGCTGTAAGAGAATGTGAAGAGGAATGCGCTGTAACCGGGTTAAGTATTTTAAAACAATTGCCCAACACCTATCACATTTACGAATACAAAATCGGATTTGCTATTAAAGTTTCTTATTGGTTTCACATGGAAACCAGCAGCACAAAAGAACTGGTACCACAAACCGAAGAAAATATTGAAGAAGTAAGATGGTTAAGTATTGACGAAGTAAAAAGTGTTGTTTTGAAAAATACGTATATCACCATAGAAAAACTGGTACGGAATTTCTTCGCTCTTTAGATCACTCCACTGCTTTTAATGAGAAGGTGAATTTTGTTCCCTTTCCCACCTGACTTTCAACGGTAATGGATTTATGATGAGCCTCTAAAATATGTTTCACAATAGCCAATCCCAATCCCGTGCCGCCTTGTTCGCGGCTACGACCTTTGTCAATTCTATAAAAACGTTCGAATAATCGCGGCAAATGCTTTTCTTCAATACCAACACCATCATCCGATACCTCAACGATCACATCATTTTCATATTTACTTATATTTACAATTATCTTACCATTCTCAAGACCATATTTGATGCTATTCGTGATCAAATTAACTAACACTTGTCTGATTCGGAATTTATCGGCGCTCACATAAATAGGTTTGTCGTATTTTTTAGACAATAACATGGAGATATTCTTCTTCGATGCATTTAACTCCAGTTGCAAATAAATATCCTTACATAAAGAAGCGATATCAAATTTTTCCATCTCTAAATGCATATCACCACTCTCAAGCTGAGTAATGGTTTCAAGGTCGTCAATGATATTGATCAATCGGTCAACACTTTTCTCCGCGCGTTTCAAATAATCAATATTTATTTCCGGATCGTTTACTCCACCATGGATCAATGTATCAATATACCCTTGTATATTAAAAATCGGCGTCTTCAATTCGTGAGAAACATTTCCCAAATATTCTTTTCGGTAACTATCTAAATTCTCAAACTGTGATTTCTCCATCTCTCTTTTATCGATGAGCATTTTCACACGATCATCCAATTGTGAGATACTATCCACTTCTTCCAACATGTTTTGTTTAAGTGGTAGCTCTTTGCTTAAGAACGCTTCCCTTATCTTTTCAGATAAAGTATGAATACGTTTATTAATGATCATGTAATAATAAAAGTAGATGACCATAAAACTACCTATAAAAGAAACAAAGAGGCTTAAAAGGGCCATATCTACACTTATTCGGTAACTCCTTAAGAAAGAAATGATAAGAATGGCAATGGTAATGATAATAGCATTTACCAGGCTTAAAATGATAATAAAGGTTGAATTATGGCGTCTTTCTGTCACCAGTTAAATGTACGTTTTTTTAATTTGTCCTACCATTAAATATTCAAATAATTTAAGATGTGATTTTAAATTGTTTTTGTAAATTCGGTGTTAGATTATACACCCCACTTTATGATGCGTTTATTGCTTTTCAGTTTTGTTTGCCTTTTGAGTTCAAGTTTTGTTAATGCTCAGTCGAAAGACAGAAAAGCACTTGTGGGTAAAGCCGAGGCTAAGTTCAAGGTAGAAAACTATGAAGAGGCTTTAGACGATTATCTTCAGTTAGTAACGGATGATCCAAAAAATCCTGGATACAACTACAATCTGGGAGTTTGTTATTTGAATTCTAACGGTGTAAAATCAAAAGCGGTTCCTTACCTTGAAATTGTTGTAAGATCAGAAAACCCTAATCCTAAAGCAGAATATTTATTAGGACGAGCATACCAATACGCCAATCGATTTGATGATGCTCTTAACTACTTTGAAAAATACAAGGCAAAAGCTAAAAAAGATGATCCTCTTTTAAAGGAAGTAGAATTAGAAATTCAACACTGCATCAACGGAAAAGAAGTAACAAAATACCCTATTGATGTTTCCTTTCAAAATCTTGGTAAAAATATCAATTCCGGTTTTGCCGATTACTATCCTTTTGTAACCGAAAACGAAAGTTTTATGGTGTATAACAGTAAGCGTTCTTGCAGCGCTAATGCACCTAAGCTTTATAATGGCCAATATGCAAACTCCATATACATTTCCAAAGTTGTAAAAGGCGATTATGTGGAAAGCGAGCTCATTGGCAAGCCCATTAGCGAAGCAAACAGTGGCGAAGAAGTAATAGGTATGAATGCCACCGGCGACATCTTAGTAGTATATAAAACCAATATAAAAGGCGAGGGAAAGATCTATTTAAGCAGAACAAGTCCCCTGGGAATGTATAGTAAATTGGAAGCTTTGCCCGACGTGATAAACGAAACCGGTGAAGTGATCTCCGCTTGTATAAATAATGACGCCTCTACTATTTATTTTGCAAGTTACAAAACCGATGGGTTTGGCGGAACCGATCTTTATTCGTGCAACAAACTTCCAACAGGCAAATGGAGTAAAGCCATGAACATGGGGCCTGAGATAAACACAAAATACGATGAGGATTTTCCAAATCTATCGCCTGATGGTAAAACATTTTACTTTAGCAGTAAAGGCCATAGTAGTATAGGTGGATATGATATTTTTAAAGCAAGCTTTGATGAAGAAACAAAAATATTTGGCAAACCTTTGAACATTGGCTATCCTGTTAATTCATCATACGACGACCTTAATTTTCGTATTTCAAAGAATGGCAGATACGGATATGTAGCGTCTTTAAGAGGAGAAGGCTTAGGAGATTTTGATATTTACAGAGTAACATTTAATTCAATTGAAATAGAGCATAGCGTTTTTATTGGTAATGTTTTTCCGAAAGATACTGCCCAAAAAGTAGATTACAAAAGCACTTACCTTACTATAACCAATAACTCTTCGGGTGAAACCGTTGGAAATTATGTGCCAAATCCTCAAACAGGGCGATTTATTATTATTTTACCGCCAGGTAAATATAGTTTACTGTGTGAGGCTCCCGATTTTAAAGAATACAAGCAACCATTGGAAGTTCTTGACAAGATCTCCTATCAGCCTGAAATAAATATTTATGTAGAACTTAAAAACTAAAAGAATGCTACACGTAAATCATATTGCAAAGAACAATTCGATATTCTCAAATTTTTTAGCAGAGATACGCGACGTGAATAAACAAAAAGACAGTATGCGATTTAGAAGAAATTTAGAGCGCATGGGCGAGATAATGGCGTATGAAATAAGTAAAACGCTTGAGTACCAAATTGTAGAAACAGAAACGCCACTTGGTACTGCACAAACTTCTGTATTAAAAGAACAACCCGTAATTGCAACAATTTTACGCGCAGGATTACCTTTACACATTGGAATATTGAATATGTTTGATAAAGCAGAGAACGCTTTTATTGGCGCATATCGTAGACATCATAAAGACAATACATTTGATGTGGCCTTAGAATATCTTGCATCGCCGAATCTTGAAAATAAAATACTTATTCTGTGCGATCCTATGTTAGCATCCGGATCATCGCTTTTACTTACCTATAATTCGTTGATAGCACGCAGTAAACCAAAGCATACACACATCGTTTCAGCAGTTGCTAGTCAGCAAGGATTAAATCATCTTAAAAAGAATTTAAATCCAAAGGACTGTACAATTTGGTGCGGCGATATTGACGAAGAATTAACAGCACAATCATATATAGTACCAGGCTTGGGCGATGCAGGTGATCTTGCGTTTGGAATAAAAATATAATATGTTTCAAAAACAAACTCTTCCTCTTGAAGACACAAGGCTTTTTAATGCTTTGGTGCAAGACTATCTTTTAAAGAAAAAAGACACAGAACGATTATACTCTTCATTTGCGGATCTTGACGGATATAAAAAAATACTTGTCGATCAAAAGCTCTACCCGAACTTAAATAGAAATATTTTAGTTCAAAGTTTAACACAACAAGCGCAAACTGTTGCCAACACAAGCAAAGAAAGTGTTGCAAACATTGCGCAACTCGAAAATTCTAATTGCTTTACAGTAACAACCGGACATCAGCTATGTTTGTTTACCGGGCCGCTTTATTTTATTTACAAGATCATTTCTACTATTAACCTCAGTGAATGGTTAAGTCATAATTTTCCTGACAAGAAATTTGTACCTGTATATTGGATGGCCAGCGAAGACCACGACTTTGAAGAAGTGAATCATGCCTTTGTATATGGAAAAAAAATAGAATGGAAAATTGATGAAAAAGGAGCTGTAGGGAATTTTAAAACAAAAAATATTCAATCGGCCATTTTAGAATTAGAAACAGTTTTAGGGACTGGAGAACACGCTCAAGAACTTATTTCGGTTTTTAAAAATGCGTATTTAAACCACGATTCTTTAGATAAAGCCACGCGCTTTCTTGTAAACGAACTTTTTGGCACTTATGGATTGGTAATAGCGGATGGAAATGACAAGATATTGAAGCTAGAACTTAGAGATTTAATAAAGAAAGATATTTTTGAGAATATTCCAGCAAAAAAAATAAACGAAACCATCTCTTATCTTCAATCAAAAAAATATACCGTGCAAGTTAACCCGCGCGATATCAATTGTTTCTATTTATATGAAAACGGGAGGAATAGAATAGAAAAAATCGGTGATTCGTATGCACTTACAGGAACCGACAAAACATTTTCAAAAGCTGAACTAGAAAATATAATTGATTTAAGTCCAGAAAAAATAAGTCCTAATGTGGTTTTACGCCCAATGTACCAACAACATATTTTGCCAAACATCGCTTATGTGGGTGGGCCAGGAGAATTAAATTATTGGCTGGAATACAAAACTATGTTTGAAGCGCTGAATGTATTCTTCCCTATTCTTCAACCACGAGCCTCTATCATGATCATTGATAAAAATCAAGGTCAAAAATTAAATAAGTTAGGAATTGACCCTCTTTCAGTTTTCAAAAGCGAACAAGATCTCATCAATTTCATTGTTGAATCAAAAGGAGAGAGCATTGAGCTTACCGAAGAAAAAAAGAAAGCTGAAACTATTTTCAATGATCTACAGAAAAAAACCAATGAAATTGACAAAACCCTTGAGAATCTTGTAAAAGCCGAGCTTCAAAAAACCTTAAATAGCCTCAGTGCCATTGAGGCGAAATTAAACAAGTCGTTAAAACAGCATTCGGAAACAGAAATAAATCAGATCAAGACTATTCGTTCAAAATTATTTCCCGAAAACATGCCGCAAGAACGCTATGATAATTTTAGCATGTATTATGCTAAATACGGCAAGGGATTTATTGCACAGATAAAAAAACAAACAGAAGGGAACGAGTTGAAGTACTTTATTCTTAAGGAAGTTTAAATAGTGTTTGATAGTTGTGGGTAACAAAATTAAACGCCGTTTTCTTGTCACAGATTTCAACTCACTCCCCTTTTGAGGGAGTGGATTTTGCGTCAGTAAAAGACTGGGGAGGAAATCAGAAAAATTCTCCTCCGTCACAACTTCGTTGCGCCACCACCTCAAGAGGAGGATGGGGTTCGGTATTGGTGAAAAGTAAAAAAAGCCTTTACGGGTTTTGTAAAGGCTTTTTTATTTTAAGGTATTAATTATTATTTAGTTCTGAGCTAAAACCGCTCGTGCTTTTCAAAAATATAATCGAATTTATTCTTTTCATCAGCCTTGTGATCTTCGCTCCAAGTCTTTTTGAATTTTTTCTCATCAATGGGCCCAAAAAAAGTATCCGCCTCAAATTTATGCTGTATTAAAGTCCTATAGATCTCATTCAGATGCTCCATACTTTGTTTGTAGATCTCTGCTCCACCAATGATAAAAACTTTCTCTTCGCTTTTGCAATGATCAATGGCTTCTTGAATGCTTCCATAAACATCAGCGCCTTCTACTTTATAATTTGCATTACGCGAAATGATCACATTTCTCCTACCCGGTAATAAACGTCCAATTGATTCGTAAGTTTTACGTCCCATGATAATAGGAGAACCCATTGTAACGGTCTTAAAAAATTTAAGATCGGCAGGTAAATGGCAAAGTAATTTATTATTTAAACCGATAGCATTATTCAAATCGGTTACAACAACGGCAGATAAGATCATATTATCTTGGAAGCTTAATAACCTGGCCGGGTTTTAGGTTATTGTTCTTCATTTTATTCAGATCCTTTATGATTTGTGCTTCAACGCTGTATTTTTTAGAAATACTGTACATTGATTCACCGGCTTTAACTTTGTGCCAGCGGAATTCCGACTTTTTTACCTCTGCTAATTTTTTGTCTGCTGAAGCACTGGTATCCGAATTGGAAGCCTCGTTTTTTACAATAAGTTTAGGGCCACTGTCAATTTTTTCTGGAACATAAATAGTAAGTTTTTTACCTGCTCTTACTCCTTTTTTTCCAATATAATTCCATGATTTAATATCCGCTACACTTACACTATATTTACGTGCAATAGTGCTTAATTTTTCTCCTGATTTTACGGTATGTGTCTTTTTAACCTCTTTATACGTTACAGGAACCATTCCTTGCATGGTTTGTTGCGCTTGAATAGCTGCATAAATATCCCTTTCGTTTGTTAAGAATGTGCCGATCTTTGATTTAGGCAAACACATACTGTTACCGCCCGAAGGAATTACACTTTTACGATATTGTGGATTGAAATACTGAATCTCTTCAGTAGAAATATCAAGAGCTTGTCCAATTTGTTCGAAAGACATTTGTTCTTTTACAATAACCGTATCTACTTCAAAATACGTTTTGCGAGGCACTGCGGCGTAAATATTATGCTCGGCTCCATAATTCATTACATAATTTGCTGCAATAAATGCCGGCACATAACCTTGCGTTTCCGTAGGTAAATATGGTCGTATTTCCCAATATGTTTTTTTACCTCCACTGCGACGAATAGCTTTACTAATAGTTCCGGGGCCAGCATTATAAGCAGCCAATACCATTTGCCAATCGTTGAATATGCCGTACAAGCTTTTTAAATATTCGGCAGCTGCCACCGTTGCTTTATAAGGATCGCAACGATCGTCGATGTACGACGATACATTTAACTTATACATTTTACCGGTAGGATACATAAATTGCCATAAGCCCATAGCACCAGCGCGCGATTTAGCATAAGGAATAAGTGCACTCTCAATTACTGCGAGATGTTTAAGTTCTAAAGGGATATTATAACGATCAAAAACCTCTTCGAACATTGGGTAATACAATTGCGATATTCCCATCATTCTACTCACGCTTTCACGTTTGCGAACCGTATACAAATTGATGAATCCCTTTACGTGCTCATTATATACAAGATCAAAAGGTGAATTTACATCCAATTTAGCAATTCGAGTTTGAAACGTATAATCATCAAAACGAGGAACGCTATCAGCAGTGTAGTGAAATTTATTGGTTTTAGGGATCACAGGCTTAGAAAAGGCCAAGTCGAACATTTTTTGTGATGCCAAACTATCAAGCAAAGCCGCTATAGGATCATCTGTAACTATAATTGGCTGTGTTTGAGCACCAAGGTATAAGAATCCCGACAGGAAGAGCCCAACAAACTTTATTTTACTACTTTCTTTCATCTCCTGATATATTTAACGTTGTATCAATAAATTAGTTACATATTTAATACTTAAATTTTACATAAGCAAGTTACAAGATTATAAAAAAAGCCATTCGGTAGCGCTTAGGAGTGTAATATTTTTTAACTTTGCAATGTGAAGATCAAAGATGAGATTGAGATACCCGAATGCTATTTTGAGCGCCACCCTATGGTTGTAGCGGGTTCTGTGGTACTTAGTACAGGTTTAATAGGCGCTGTTTTATACTTATTTCTGTATAAAGATTTTTACCAACACGGCTGGGCATTAGTATTAACGCCTCCTGCAATAGTTTCCGGTTTTCAAACCTTACTTTTTATATTGAGTCCTTATGCACTTGTTTTTAAAGATAAACTAGAGCTCAAAAAACATTTATTTAGTAATAAGATCTGGTATTTTAATGATATTGAGCGCGTGAGCGAAGTAAGCAATGGCTCTTTTAATATTATTTATAATGACGGAGAAGTAGAAAAGCTGAATTTGAGAGGTATAAAACCATCGCATTTAAAACAATTGCGAGATGAATTGCACAAGTATGTGTATTTGAGTTTAGAGAAAAGAGATCTGTTGAACTAACCAGCTTTAAAATTCTCTCCGATGATCACAGTTAATTTCTGATGGTGGCAAACATACTCCAATTTTTCACCTTTAATCTCAGGCTCTCCATCAAAATGAATAGAATCTTTCCATTTACGTTCAATAGTTAAGCTTTCAGAAGTATACGTTTCAATATTCTTTGATTCATTTGCCTTTCCCCTTAATACTTTTATTAAAACACCAAATACACTAAATAAATTAAATGGTTTTAAAACAACCACATGAAATTTTCCGTCGTTTATTTTAGCTTGGGGAGCAATGTAAAAATCGTTGCCATATTGCCCAGCATTTGCAATCGTAATTAAATATGCCTTACGTTTTAATTCCTCTCCGTTTATTTTAATAACATACTCCTTTGATCGATATTTAAGCAATTCTCGTAAAGTTATCTTCACATAACTTTTCAATCCACGCTTTTTTGAAGTTGCAAACAAATTTCCAATGTGTGCATCAAAGCCAATACCGCTAGTGCAAAAGAAAGGTATATCATCTACTGTTCCATAATCTATCTTGATCATTTTACCCGTGGCAATTTGCTTTATCACCTCTTCTACTTTCATAGATAAACCAAGTGTACGCGCCAACCCATTTCCTGATCCTGCAGGTACAATGCCAAGTGCAATAGTGGTTCCAATAATACTTTTTGCAACTTGATTTACAGTTCCGTCACCGCCAACAGCAATAGCATCTGTATAATCGTTAGAGCGCAAAATATCCAATACTTCTTTGAAATGATCTTTATCCTTCCAAACTACTATTTGATAGTATATGTTTTGAGGAAATTCTTTTTTTATAGTATCAATCAGTTGATGTGATATTTTTTTACCCGCATTGGGGTTTACAATAAAAAGTAGTTTACGTGGCATATTAAGCATTGCTAATTTCTCTATAAATCTTGTTCTTTGCATTTGATACCCAATCTCTATAGAATTTATTTTCGCTATTGAAAGTGGTACAAAAATTCATCAATTTACTTAGGTCAAAACTATCGGCAAAGATTCCTGCCCCTGCCCTATATCCATCCCGTGAGTTGCAAAATTGCTCATAATGCCCTTTCACAGGAACCATCAAAACAGGTATTCCAAGATACATAGCTTCGCAAACACTTTCAAACCCTGCGGTACTAGCCAATCCTTTTGCATTGCTCATCATTTCAAGAAAAAGTGTATCGTTAAGAGCGTGTAAAAATAACTTTTCGGAACTATAGTTGTTTTTTGATCGAAGCAATTCGGGCTGGTCGGTAAAACAATGCACCTCTATATGAGGATTGGCTTTATGCCACTCGATAATGTCCTCAAAATAACCATTATTAACCAAATACACCAAAAAATAATCACTTTGCTTAGACGTAAGTTCAAATATCTCTTTTCGCAATAAAGGTGGAACAATGATCACTTCCTCATTAACCGTATGAATATTATAGAACGACAATGCCAATTTTTTGGTTGCTCTACTTGCTGTAATTCGTGTAAAGAACTTTATTGCCCAGCGATCCAACATCCTACCGGTCGGAAACTCAAAATCTGAGTGTAAATAAATATATTGGTGAGCTATACAAATAAGTTTTGCTTTTGGCTTGTAATACCTATAATATAATCCAATCAGAAGATCAAAAAAATTGATCACTACATCAGGTTGGTGTTCCTTCATTAAAGCATCTATACGCTTCAAGCTAACTTTGTAAATGCGTAACTCTTTAAAGTTTTGTAACACCGTTTTTGTAATGTTAATACTTTTATTCTTACTGTCGGTAATAAAGTTCGGACTTGGCAACTGAACTATCTTTGTTTTGATCTTATCAAAAAAGAATTTCGGAATCTCTCTTCTACCACTAGTCCCTACTATTACGGCACAAACATCATGACCTTGCTCAACAAGCATGTCGTACATGCTAATAGCCTGTGTCATGTGACCTCTACCTTCGCCTTGAACGGCAAGGATATATTTTTTTACTTCCATAGTTTTGATTATTAAAGTTTAAGCTCTGCGTAACATTTCGGCAGGATCATTTTGCTTATAATCCTTTATAGGTTTCCCTGCGTTTAATTCATTTAACCACTGCTGATATTCAATTATTTTCCAATTTCCTTCCCTATCTTCTACTAAAGCAGTTAAACTTTCTACCCAATCTCCCGAATTCAAATATTCAATGCCATTGATCATTTTAATAGCCGGTTGATGTATATGACCGCAAATAACACCGTGGCATTTTCTTGATTTGGCTACTTTGGATAACTCATTCTCATAGTCAGAAATAAATGAAACAGCAGATTTAACTTTGGCTTTTACTACCTGCGACAAAGAATAATAAGGTAAGCCTCTTCTTTCACGGTAATTATTATAATGCCTATTGAGCCACAACAAAAACGTATAACTCACATCTCCGAGTTTTGCAAGCCAAGCTAAATTGGTGGTTACTGTATCAAAAATATCGCCATGCGTAACAAAATATTTCCGACGAACACCATAATGTATATGGTGCCGCTTAATTTTAAAATTTCCTAGGTTAAATGGCAGTATCTCATCCAAAAAATCATCATGATTTCCTCTGATGTAAATGATCTCCTCGCATTTGCTTTTTGAAACTAGATTAATAATATACTTAAAGAAATTACTGTGCTGCTTTTTCCATTGTCCATTTTTGCGCAGTTGCCAACCATCAATTATATCTCCATTTAATATGAGAGTTTCGCATTTATGATTCTTTAAAAAGTTAACTACTTCTTTGGCCTTACTTGCTTTAATACCAAGATGTATGTCGCTCAATACAATTGTTTTGTAAAATGTCTTCATGATAAAAGTTTTACAAATATGCGTCGATGTTATTACTTCAATATGAAGTGTAGATTACAATACAATTAAAAAAACCAGCGCATTTATGATGCGCAGGTTAACTGATAACGATTTACGTTAATTTTTTAGCGAACTATCAACTTCTGAATGTTAACATCGTAATTGCTTTGCTTAACGCTTACAAAATAAACACCACTCGTAAGGTCGTTTATTTGAATAGCTTTATGATTGGTAGTTGTCAACCGTTAAAACAACCTGACCGATCGCATTGAAGATCTTCACAACCGCGTTTTCTGAAGAACTGATCTTGATTGTAATACTTGATCTGGCTGGATTCGGATACAAAATAAAGTTGTTTGAACTTACTAATTCATCAAGCGAAGTGCATATGGAAACTGTTTGAGTATACGCTACTGCTGACGAACAACCATTCATATTGGCTCCGTCTAAAGTATATGTTGTATTTACAATCGGAGAAACCACTATACTTAAATTATTCGATCCTCCTGTCCATGTATAAGTTCCATTAGCACCAGAAGCAGTTAGTGTAGCTGCATCGCCAACGCAAATTAAAGACGTTGAGCTGATTATGTTTAAAGTTGGGCTTGCATTAATAGTGATACTTTTTGAAAATGATTGCGCAAAACAATTTGGTCCGTTTGTTATCTGTACGGAGAAATTACCGCTAGACGATGGGCTAAACGTATTACTAGTAGCTCCTGTAACCGGAGTAGAACCATTGAACCATTGGTAATTTCCTGAACCGGGAGGAACTGAAATGATTGGTGCTTGATTTGAACAAGCTACAGAATTTCCGCTCATAGAAACAACAGTTGAAACTGGATTTAAACAACCTGCAATTCCCCATATACTTAAAGTACTACTGATCTCATTAGCAGCGATAACAATATGCTGCCCGTTTGGACTTTGTGAATGAGGGATGAAAATTAATCCTTCAGATCCAAGATCTGGTCCACTTGCTGTAGAAGAACGATTATTTACATACGTTACATATATAGGTGAATTTGGATTTGTAACTCCATTTGAGGTTTATAAACAAGATTCGATCACTAAAAATTTAAGGTCGCCAGATCATTTTTATTTGTGTAACCGATTGTACCTTTTAAACCTTGCCACTATTTATACAACCGGTTTTGAATACCCGCAAACAGATGTGATTATTACCGAACTTGATCATATGTTGAGTTCTGTAAAGAAACTGTATGATGTTTATAATATTTCTTTTTCTTCAACACAATTATCTCCCTCCTATTTATCCAAATATGAGGAGTGTATAAATTTTGTAAAGAAGCAATCAAAAGATTTTGAAACATTTGATCATTTTACTTTTGTAAAAGATTTTGTAAATCCTTTATTTGCTATGAATCAACAAATGCTGATTGAATACAAAGTAAAAAGTAATAACTATGTCGACTATTCTCTATCAAACGAAGCTTCTTCTATTTTTAGCAAACAACTATTTATTGGACAAAACACGAAAGGTGTTTTTCAAAACATTAAAGATGCTAAAATTTTGGGCGAAATAGAAAAAATTGGGAAACTGCTTTTCTACGACCCAATTCTATCCGGTAATAATTTGCGGAGTTGCGCCTCATGTCACGCGCCTTCGCATTTTTTTACCGATACGCTTCAAGGTTCTGCCTTGCAATTTGATAAAAACGGTTTGCTCCAACGATATACACCTTCCTTGCTTAATAGCACATTCAATCATTTGATCATGTATGATGGTTTACATAATAACTTTCAAGATCAAGCTAAGGCGGTTATAACAAGTTCTATTGAAATGGGAAGCAAAGAAAAAGATGTAGTTGAAAAGGTAATGAGTTGCGAAGAGTACAAATCCGTATTTGAAGGTTTATTAAAATATACACCCAAAGAAAAACTTGTTACTATTGATCATATCGCTTCGGCACTAACACTATACTACGGAAAGTTCAGCATGTTTGAGTCGCCGTTTGACATGGCCATGAATAATAAAAAAGAAACAAACGTTGCTGTAAAAAAAGGATACAACGTGTTTATGAGCAAGGCCCAGTGTGCTACATGCCATTTTGCCCCACAATATAACGGTGTAAAACCACCTTATGTAGGATCGGAATTTGAAGTATTGGGCGTTCCAAAAGACACAAGCTACAAGGCTTTGAGCGATGATAAAGGACGCTACTTTATTAATCCTTCAAAAGAAACTGCAAATGCATTTAGAACTGGAACTATAAGAAATGCAGATAAAACAAAGCCCTATATGCATAACGGTGTTTTTAAAACAATGAAGCAACTTGTGGATTTTTATGATGGCGGTGGCGGGGCCGGAAGAGGCTTAAATATACCTAATCAAACGCTTTCTGCAGATTCGTTACATCTTACAAACGAAGAAAAAATTAACCTAATGAGCTTTATTTCATCATTGAATGAAGAGATTGAGTTTGACAAAACACCGAATAAATTACCACTTTCAAAAAAGTAAAAATTAAATTCACGAAAACCCGGAGGAGAGTATTGATCATGAGAGCTACAATATTGATATTTTTTTTTACTTTACTAATTACCTGCATTTCTAAAAAACAAGTGCTTTACGAATTACCCGATGCCATGTTACCTCATGTGAAAGTTCAATATGCACAACAATGCAATAAAGGTTATACGCTCTGGCAAAAAAATTGTTCGCGATGTCATACGAAAAACGAAAAAAGAAAGCAAATCATACCGGATTTTAAGCCAGAGCAATTATCAGGTTACGCACTTCGCGCTCAAAACAAACAACATGAGATCAATTTACCAGACTCAACTTTGACCCAAGAAGAATTAGGAATAATTATAACCTTTTTAACTTACAAGAAGAAAAACAAGAATAATAAGTAGGTAGAAAAATGTTTTAGGTAATTTTAAAAAAGGCAGAATTAAAAATCGAACTTATACCCTACACCTTTTACAGTTTTAAAATACTCATCGCCAATTTTTTCGCGAAGTTTACGAATATGAACATCAATAGTGCGATCGCCAACAACTACTTCGTCGCCCCACACTTGTTCTAAAATATATTCGCGGGTAAATACCTTTCCAGGTTTGCTGCTTAATAACGAGAATAACTTAAATTCCTTTTTTGGAAGATTGATCTCTCGTTCGCCTTTATAGATCATGTGCTTTTCTTTATCTATTCTCACATCACCAAAGGCAACACTTGTTTCAGTAGAAGCATTCGATTGTAACCTTCGAAGCAAAGCTTTTACTCTGCTAATGAAAACGCGTGGCTTAATAGGTTTGGTGATGTAATCGTCTGCGCCTACTTCAAAACCGGCAATTTGTGTATAATCTTCACTACGTGCCGTAAGAAATGCAATTAATACGTCCTTTATCTCTTTTGATTCGCGAATCTCCCTACAAGTTTCAATACCATCCATATCAGGCATCATTACGTCGAGAATAATAAGATGAGGATGTTCTCTTTTTGCGATATCTATCGCGTCTTTTCCGTTACTAGCCGAAAAAACCGTGTATCCTTCCTTCTTTAAGTTGTAACCCAGAAATTCTACAATATCCGGCTCATCGTCAACAAGAAGTATTTTATAGTTAGAACTCATAATTAATCTGAAACAAAGTTACCCAATTATTAAAGGTTATGAAGTTAATAAATCATTAAATTAATACTAAAGGTATGTAAATAAAATTAACTTTTTGGTAACATAAACTTTAGATGGTAGTAACGAAGTTACTGTTTTTTTGTGTCAAAATTCAGTCTATGATCCGAGCAAGTTATATCTTCATTTTTTTTATCTCTCTAAATTTTTGCTTTTCTCAAACTGGCCGTGTGGCTGGAACCATTTTAGACTCTAAAACAGGCGAAACTTTGCCAGGTGCCATGGTTGTTGTTGAAGGTACCGGTAAAGGCGGTGTTGCCGATTTTGATGGAAAGTTTGCTATTAATAATGTTCCGGTTGGAAAAGTGGTTTTGGTAGTAAGTTATATTTCTTACGACACAAAAAAAATAATTGATGTGAACATCGTTTCGAGTGACGTTACAGATATTGCCATACAATTAGATCCATCTACCTCAAAAGACCTTCAGGAAGTTGAAGTTGTTGTTACCTTAAATAAAGAGAATAATACGGCGCTTGTTTTGCAACAAAAAAATAATGCCAGTGTAAGCGATGGAATTAGCGCCGAAACCATAAAACGTTCTCCTGATAAAAACACAAGCGACGTATTAAAACGTGTAAGCGGAGCTAGTATTCAAGACAATAAGTTTGCCATAGTTCGTGGATTGAACGAACGTTACAATACAGCGTATTTAAATGGGGCTCCACTACCAAGTACCGAAAGCGATAGAAAAGCTTTCTCTTTCGATATTTTCCCATCTAATATGTTAGATAATTTAGTGATCACCAAAACTGCGCGACCAGATATGCCGGGTGAATTTGCCGGAGGGATCATTGAAGTGAATACAAAAAACATACCCGACAAAAATTTTATTACCGTTTCTGCTACCGGTGGCTATAATACTATTACAACAGGCAAAACACAATTGCATAATAAAGGCGGTAAAACCGATTGGATAGGTTTAGATGATGGAACAAGGGCTTTACCGGAAGCCATACCATCCTATACCGCATTTCCAATAAATATACACGAACAAGCTAAATTAGCGCAAGCCATTCCTCCAGGTGACTGGGGAGTATACGCAGAAAAATTCTCACCTAATACCAGTTTTCAGTTAGCAAGTGGCGTAAATATTAAGTTAAAGGAAAAAGATTTCATTGGTATCCTTGGCTCGATAACTTATAACAACACAAATGCCTATTTCACAACTGATAGGATCTCCTATCAATCAGGAACTCCAAACGATCCAGCTAATCCTCTTTTAGTTGACAAAAATTTCAATGATAAAACTTTTCAATCACAAAAACTTATAGGAGCCTTACTTAATCTTTCGTGCAAGATCAACGAAAATAATAATTTGAGTTTAAAAAATTTGTATAGCATAAATACAGACGACCGCACAATTCAACGCGACGGAAGCACCACGCCCAATGAATCTAATCCAAATATTGTTAGATCGATAGCATTTTGGTACACTCAAAATAATATTTCAACCTCTCAATTGATAGGAGATCATTTTATACCAAAGGCTAAAGTTAAGATAAACTGGAATGCAAACCGTTCACGCGTTACACGTACTGTTCCAAATTTACGTCGTCATTATTATACCAAGCTAACCTATCTTGAAAATAAGCAAAGCGACCCATCTGAACCGCCAATTTTCGATCCAACCGATACAACCTATAAAGCGGAGTTGAGTTTAGCAAATTCAACAAGTAATGAATATTCAGGTGTTATGTTGTGGAGTAGATTGAATGAAGATATTTATAGTGGAAAAGCAGATGTATTGCGATCATTTAAGGTAAGCGAGAACCTAACTCTTGAGCCAAAGGTTGGTGGATTGTATCAAGTAAGAGATAGAGATTTTGATTACCGTCAATTTGTTTACTCAACCTACGGCGGCGCTGGAGGTACAACTGTATTCAATAGTTCTCTTGTTACTTTACCTGCCAACGAAATATTTCTTCCTCAAAACATGGGTGTTATGACCCCAAGCAGCGCTTCCGTTCCTTTTAATATTGGTGGATTTAAATTGGTAGAAACAACTCAACCTCAAAGTCCATATGGTGCAGGATCTCGACTCATTGCAGGTTATGCCATGATAGATCTTAGGTACACAAAATATTTTAGGTTTGTTGGGGGGGCAAGACATGAAAGCTATAATCAAAAACTCAAGTACAACGATAATCTATTCTTCATTAATCAGAAAACCATCACGCAAGATACAACCGTGAACGATCTTCTTCCATCAGCGAACTTGATCTATTCGCCAACCGAAAAAATAAATATCAGAGGATCGTACTCCCGAACATTGAACCGACCTGAATTTAGAGAGTTAGCTCCGTTCATATTCTACGATTTCAATACTCAGTTCAGCTTGAATGGAAATCCAAATCTCAAACGCTCAGTAATAGATAATTACGATGTTCGATTTGAATGGTTCCCTGGTGCAGGTCAATTGGCATCCGTTTCAGGATTCTACAAACATTTCGAAAATCCAATAGAGTTATTCCAATCACAAAATGCCAGTCAAATAGAATACAAAAATGTTCCATCAGCATTCGCTAGAGGTGTAGAATTTGAATACAGGATAAACATTGGTAATTTTTATAAGAACGACTCTAACTTTGTTGGTAAATTACTCAACAACCTTACGCTCTTCTCTAACCTTGCTTTAATTAAATCGGAAGTTGACATCAGTACTTTACAAGGTGCTACATATAAACGACCCTTACAAGGACAATCACCATACTTGTTCAATGCTGGTATTTCATACGTGGATAACAAAAATAATTTTAGTTTTAGCGCTATGGGCAACCGAATCGGTCCGCGCATATATATTGTAGGAAATAATCTTTTCCAGGAAGTTTGGGAATATTCAAGAACAGTGATAGATCTTCAAGCAACCAAATCTTTTTTAAAGAATCGACTTGAGATCCGATTTAATATAAAAGATCTTTTAGCAAAAGGGCAACCACTTAAATATTTTCAAAACTTTGACAGCAAAGCTTTCAATTACAATTCAGGTGTTTATGCGCCATTTTGGACAACACGTTTGGGCACAACGTATTCGTTTCAATTATCCTACAAGTTTTAATCGCAAATAGGCAGTAGATTTAGTAGTGAAGGTCAAAAGCTGCAAAGGGTTTGAAAAGCACAAACTTGAGCATTTCCAAAGACTGACGCAGGTTTTGGCTTATAATAGAAATTCTACTGTTTGTTTTCAGTTTAACGTAAAATTTACCTAGCTAACATTACCGTAATGTTTAAATAGGTATTTCGTAAACATGGATTAATCATAAGAGAACATAAAAGTTTGACATTTGTTGAAAATAAATCTAAAAACAATGAAAAAACTTTTATTATCTGTATTTACGTTTGCAACACTTGCAACAAGTGTAGCGCAAGCACCTTTCTTAACAAAAACATGCTACCGCGGAGCATTTGCACCGTCGCCAGCTGCTCCTTGGACAGCAGGTTGGGCTGAGTGGGATCCACAAAACAAAGTATACCCTGCACCAACTACAACAGTTACAGGTACTATTACTGCAAATCAAAATTGGGCAGCAGGAACAACAGTTCTGTTACAAGGTCCGGTTTATGTAAAAAACAACGCCGTTGTTACAATTGCACCTGGTGTAGTTGTTTTAGGCTCTAAAGCAGTAGCCGGTTCAGCACTTATTATTTGTAAAGGTTCTCAATTAGTTGCAAATGGAACTGCATCGTTACCAATTGTATTTAGTTCCGATCAAGCACCGGGCGCTCGCGCTTTAGGCGATTGGGGTGGTATAATTTTATTGGGTACCGCTGCTTTGAATTATACAAATGGCATTAATAATGTGGAAGGTTTACCTGTAGCTCCAGAAACAGAATTTGGAGGAGGTGCTTCACCAAACAATAATGATAATTCAGGTTCATTGACATTTTTGCGTATTGAGTTTGGTGGATATGTTTACCAACCAAACAAAGAGATCAATGGATTAACAATGGGAGCTGTTGGAAAAGCTACTACACTTCACCACATTCAATGTTCGTTTATTAACGACGATGCTTTTGAGTGGTTTGGCGGAAATGTAAATGCAAAATGGCTTATCTCTTATCGTAACCTTGATGATGATTTTGATACAGATAATGGTTATAGTGGAAATGTGCAATTTGGTTTGATCGTTCGTGATCCAAATCTTGCTGATAATCCAGCAGTTTCTACTTCAGAAGGTTTTGAATCAGATAATGATGCCGGTGGAACTACAGCTACTCCATTTACAGCAGGTGTTTTCAGTAACATCACAATGGTAGGACCTTATCGCGGTGCAACAACAAATACAATTGCATCAGGTTATCGTCGTGCTTTAAGAGTTCGCAGAAGTTCACAGTTAAAAGTATTCAATTCAATTTTTATGGACACACAACGTGGTATTCATATTGACGGAACAAATTGCGAAACTTATGCCGGAAACGGAAATATGAAATTCAAGAATAACATCATTGCAGGTATGCAATCAAGAGCCGTTGAGCAAAACGCAACTAATACTTTTGCTGCAAATGCAGGTCAGTCAACTGTGGCTTGGTTCAATGCTAATGCTAATGATTCTATCAATGGTTCATCTCCTACTTTTTCAACTATTTTAACTACTCCTTATAATTATTTAAATCCAGATTATAGACCAGGAGCTGGTTCTATAGCATTATCAGGAGCAAGTTTTACTGATGCCGTTATTGCTGCAGTAACAAGTTCATTCACGTCAAATAATTTGGTTGCAGGTATACCATCTACAATATGTGTTGGCGACGGTACAACAACTGTTCCTTCTAATTTCACAGTTAGTACAACTGCATCTCCAAATTATTGTTCTTTATCATGGAGTGTTTCGGTAGGAGTTACAATTTCAAACTCAACTGCGGTTAATCCTTCGTTCACTATCTCAACTCCCGGCACACACACAATTACTTTGTGGGTAACAGATGCAAACGGAAATCAAAGTGTAGTTAATTCTGTTGTAAGTTCAACTTGCGTTAACGCTTCAATTAAAGAGGCTAATAATAGCGCGATTGGAAATATCGTATTATTCCCTAACCCAACTTCCAACATGAGCATTCTAAAGATAAACGCAACTACTGCTTCTGTTTTAAATGTTAGTTTAACTGATATTACAGGTAAATTAGTTTCGGTACCCGTTGACGCTCAGGCATTAACTTTAGGCGAAAACTGGATAAACATCAATACCAATGAGTTAAGTAATGGAATTTACTTTGTAACAATAAGCAACAGTATAAGTAAAGAAACTGTTAAGTTAGTTGTTAATCATTAATAAAACCTTTTAAATTCAAGAACGCCCACTTATATTAGTGGGCGTTTTTAGTTTATGACAGATAAGAGAACATTAAAAGGGATTGATATCATAAAAGATTCAATAGAACTTAAGGAATATGATGTGGCCATAAACAATGGAAAAGACATTATTGATAATTTAGTTCTTAGCGCACACTACAGAATATTTAAGAACAAACCTGCGCGCAAACCAATTTATCCGATCAAAGAAGTTGAGAAGCTATTAAACGCTACCGCAACAAAACCTGAGCTGAAAAAAATAGTGGATCGCAAAACCATTAAACAAACGTTGAAGTGGTATTCTAAATACAAAGACTTTAAAACTGATTCAGCCTCTAAACAAGCCAAGAATCCATCCAAATTCGCAAAAAAAACTTTCCACATCATAGGCCTGCTAAATCTTAGCAGCATTAAGGTAAAGACCTACTTTAGCAAGTAATACCGTCAGCTAATCATATAATTTAAAGAATAATATTTAGTTAACATTGTATTAGTGTTAAGTTAAATCGCATGTAGCAAATTCGTTCATCCTAATCGCGATTGGCTGCAACCTTAAATAACGCTTTACTTTTATACGATAATCAATTATCATCGGTATTTAAAACCATTGATCATTTAAAAAAAGTATTTCCAAATCTTATCATTGTAAAAAATGAAGAGGAGTATTTTGAAAATATATCTACTCGTCATTTCGACGTGATAGTTATTAGTTTGGACGTGGTTCCCATGGACGGAATTGCGATCACTAAGGAAACATTGTTGACTGCTAATGGAATAAAACCTTTTGTAGTTATCTATTCCGATAAACAAGATGACTTTTTGTTAGAGCTTGCTTTTAATAGTGGTGTAGATGCCTTTGTAAATTATCAGGGCACACCCGCTTTAATGGAGTTACTTTTAAAAGCACTGGTAAAACGAATTAAGTCTGATGTAAAGATCTTAAGAAATACAAACGAACTTATTGTTGATGAAGATGAATTTTTAGTTATACGAAACAATACCAAATTTGAATTACCAAAAAAAGAATTCAAGATCCTTTTACTGTTGCACCAAAATCAAAATAAATTTTTTAGTAAAAAAGAATTAGCGATCTCGGTATGGAACGATGAGAACGTTGCGAAGAAAAGAACGATCGATGTTCACATTTATAACATTCGCCAGGTGTTTGGAAAAACGATCATTCAATCGCAAAAAGGAAAAGGGTATCGTTTAAACAAGAAGTATTTCGGTTAGATAAGATCAGAAAGATCTTTAACACCAATATAGCGCGATGCCGTGAAACCTTCGGCATACTTTACGCCAATGGAACGACCACAAATCAACATTTTAGCATCAACAACATCAAAGAATTCTTTTCCTGAAATTGGAGTTTCAGGCTCCTTTGAATTAGGATCGTAGAATTGTGATGCAAATGCCCTAATAGCCTCGTGTTTTTTATCTCTAAATTCCGTAACATCAACTACAAAATCGGGCTTAATATATTGATCCTGGATATAATTATAAACAGCTTTTGGCCTCCAGGCTGTTTGTTTTGTTCCATTACTCGTTGTTTCAATTTTAGCTAAGCCGGAATAAAAACAAGCATCAGTAGTTAATTGCGCTGCTCGTCCATGATCAGGATGACGATCGCTAATAGCATTACACAAAATAATTTCGGGTTTATGCTCACGGATAACTTCAATGATAGCGCGTTGACTTGCTTTATTATTTTCAAAAAACCCATCCTTTAAGTTCAGCTGCTTTCTAAATTCAACTCCTTGGATCTTTGCAGAGGCCATTGCTTCCTTGGTTCGCAATTCTGCATTTCCGCGTGTTCCTAGTTCGCCAAGTGTAAGATCAAGTATGGCTACTTTTTTACCCAAAGCAATATGTTTTAAAATAGTTCCGGTGCAGGAAAGTTCTACATCATCAGGATGAATGCCTATGGCTAAAATGTCAATCTTCATTGGGCTAATTTACGGATTTAATTTCTTTAGTATCTCGTTCATTTTATCGTTCAATTTAGGCAAACTTCTAAACAGAACGTAACTTCTTCTGTAATCGACTACCGAAAAGGCCGGAGAACCTTGCAGAATGTCATTTTCTTTTTCTACACTACTGCTTATTCCACTCTGCCCAGCTATTTTTACACCATCGGCAATCGTAATATGTCCTCCAATTCCAACCTGCCCACCTATCAAACAATTTTTTCCAATTTTTACAGATCCCGCAATGGCAACACAGCCGGCTATAACTGTATTTTCTCCAATGTCGCAATTATGCGCTACTTGAATTAAATTATCCAACTTTACTCCTTTTCTAATGATGGTTGATCCCAACGTTGCTCTATCAACGCAAGTGTTCGCCCCAATTTCAACATTATCTTCAATGATCACGTTTCCAATTTGTGGAATCTTACTATAATTATTCTCGGTGTTTGGTGTAAATCCAAAACCATCTGCTCCTAACACAACTCCCGCGTGGATGGTGCACTCATTACCAATTTTTGTATCAGAATACATCTTTACTCCTCCATAAATAATGGTATTATCTCCAACGGTGCAACCATCGCCGATAACTGTATTCGGAAATATTTTTACATTGTTTCCTACAACTACGCGATCGCCCAAATAAACAAACGCACCAATATAACATGATGAACCAAGCTTTGCAGAATTTGAAATATAACTTGGTTGCTCTATGCCAACTTTATTATTCTTGATCTGATTATACATTTCAAGAAGTTTAGCAAAACTTTCGCGCGGATCATTTACACGAATGAGTGTTAAGGAAGATTTTAAAGGTTTGTTAGGAATAAAATTTTTATAAACAATAACAATACTCGCTTCGGTATCATAAATAAAATGTTCGTATTTGGCATTACCCAAAAAAGACAAGGTTTTTGGTTTGCCTTCCTCAATTTTTGAAAGATTAATTACCGTAGAATTCTCATCTCCTTCGATCTCACCATTTACAAGTGCTGCTATTTGTTGCGCCGAAAATTCCATTAGTTCATTGAACCCACTAAGTTAATCAATACTTTCTTTTCTTCTTCCCAGGTAAGTGCCTTTTTTGCTTGTTTCAAATTACTCTTCCATAATTTATAGTCGGGCGAGTGCAGCATCCACCTTATTCGTTCGGCAATGTGCGCCGGTTCGTGACTATCAATAAATGCTCCAATATTAAATTGATTTATTATGGTTTCAATTTCTACTAATTTGGATGCTAATATGGGAACTTCTGCATGGATATAATCAAATATTTTATTTGGCAAACTGTAACTATAATTCAAGTTCGTGTTTTTATCAATTGAAATTCCAAGATCAGCATTGAATGTATAATTTACCAGTTCTTCTTTTGGTATTTTTTTTATGAGCTTCACTTTCTCTTCTAATTTAACTTCTTTTACCAATTGCTCTAATTTTTCCCATACATCTCCTGCTCCAATAATAAATAATTGAGCGCCCTCAACAAACTTCATAGCCATTACCAATTCTTCAGCACCTCGTTGAATATTGATACCTGCTCCTTGCAACACAATCATTTTTATTCCAGGTGGAATTCCCATTTCAGATCTATCCTTAATTGGCTGCCCATTTATCTCTGCCGGAATATTACGAACAACTTCAAATTCAGTTCCGTACTTCTCTTTAAAATAACTTGAAATACTTGTATTAACGGTGATGCAGTATTTCAATTTAGGAACAATACTTCTCTCCACACCTTCCCATATTCTTTTTTTTAAAGGTGTTTTTTGCAATTCAGGAACTTCGCAAAATATCTCGTGGCTATCATAGATCAGTTTGATGCCTTTTAATTTTGCTACCAAATAATTTGGCAGCAATGTATCCAGATCATTCGCATAAAGCACGTCGCTTTTTTTAAATAAGAGATAAAAAAACAAACGCATCTGAAAGAATGTGTAGAACAAAACTCCTTTTGTAAATAAGAGTTTCATGCGCTTGGTGTTAAAATTCCAATTCGTAATGGGCAAAGAGGTCGTTAATTCTCTTCCAACTAGCGTAACCTTAAAACCAATTGCTACGAGCTCATTGCAGGTCTTTTTTACGCGATTATCACTGCTTAGATCATTGATAACGCTTACCGTAACATGCTTATTTTGAGTTGTAAACAAATAGTTTGTTGATATTGGAGTAAAGATAGAAAATTAAAGCCGTAATATTATTTATAATTTTATGCGAATGCGTTTTGAAGAACATAAAAGCTTAAAATCCTTTAATACCTTTGGTTTAGAAGCCTTCGCTAAATACTTCATCGAAATTAATAACGTGAAAGATCTTGAGTTATTATTTAAAGATCCCATTTATTCAGCCAACCAAAAACTCATACTAGGTGGGGGAAGTAATATCCTTTTTACAAAGGATTTTAATGGCTTGGTTATAAAAAACAACATCAAAGGAATTGAGATCCTTAATAAAAAAGAACATATTATAAAGGCAGGCGCCGGTGAAAATTGGCATGAATTTGTGATGTTTTGTATTGATAAAGGTTTGGGAGGAGTTGAAAATTTATCACTCATACCGGGCTGTGTTGGCGCAAGCCCTATGCAAAACATTGGCGCTTACGGCGTAGAAATAAAAGATGTTTTTTACGAACTTAGCGCATTTGACCTTACATCCGGGGAAATTAAAACATTTTCAAAACAAGAATGTGATTTCGCTTACCGAGAAAGTGTTTTTAAACGCAAATACAAAGATCGTTACCTTGTAGTAGATGTATCTTTTAAATTATCTAAAGATCCTAAATTAAGTACACATTACGGTGCTATAAATGACGAACTCAAAAAAATGGGAATTGAAAAACCTAAAATTAAAGATGTTTCCAACGCCGTTATCGCTATTCGCCAAAGTAAATTACCCGATCCAAAAGAAATTGGTAACGCAGGAAGTTTTTTCAAGAACCCTGAAGTAAGCACAGAAAAATACCAGAGTTTAAAGAAAGAATTTGACGCACTGGTTGCTTACCCTTTAGAAAATGGGCATTATAAACTAGCCGCCGGTTGGCTTATTGAGCAAAGTGGTTTAAAAGGATTTGAGATGAACGGAGCCGCAGTTCACAATAAGCAAGCCTTAGTTTTAGTGAACAAAAACAATACTACCGGACAAAACATCTACCAATTATCAGATTATGTTCTCAGCAAAGTATTTGATAAATTTGGAGTGCAGCTGGAAAGAGAAGTAAATATTATCTGATCCTGCTTTAAAAAGATGAAATTTCTTGTTTTATATGAAGAATTAGCAAGTTATTTTTTAACCTGCCTCAATCATCTTGCAGAAACCTCTGATTGCAAGGTGTTGCTTTATATGAAAAAAGTAAATCCTGTTGCTCCATTTGATTTTAGCAACCTCCACAAAAACATTACAGTTGTTGAACGGGAAAAAGTTTCGGAACAAGAATTCATCAACTCTATTAAAGTTTTTTCTCCTGACGTTACTTATGTTTCGGGATGGATGCACAAGCCTTATTTAAATCTCATTAAGCAATTCCGTTTAAAAAATGTTGTGATGGGATTTGACAACCAATACTCAGGGTCGTTAAAACAAATACTTGGCGCCATTTATTTTAAACTTACTTTAAAGTCTTATATAAAAGCTGCCTTTGTTCCAGGCGAGAATCAGAAATTATTTGCCAAAAAACTAGGTTTTAGCGAAGAGAATATCTCACTAAACGTATATTGTTGCGATCACAAATTATATTCGAGTTACTACGCTCAAACAAAGACCGAAAAACAAAAGCGATTTCCAAAACGTTTGATATTTGTTGGGCGCTATATTCACGAAAAAGGAATTGATACCTTGTGGGAAAGTTTCATTGAAATTCAAAACGAAACGCCCAATGAATGGGAATTATGGTGTGTTGGTAAAGGCCATATTGAACCCGCGTCACATCCAAAAATAAAACATTTGGGTTTTATTCAACCTAAACATCTTTTACCAATCATACAGCATACAGGCGTATTTGTGTTACCTAGTTTTTTTGAACCGTGGGGGGTTGCCCTGCACGAGTTTGCTTGCGCAGGATTTCCAATTATTAGTACTCCAAACGTTGGTGCTACCGGAGTATTTGTAAATATTGGCAAAAACGGTATTTTAGTAGAGCCAAATAGCAAAACATCATTAAAATCGGCATTAAAAAAAATACTATCTTTAGCAGATAAGGACTTGTTTGCCATGGGAGAAGAAAGCGTAAAATTAAGCACAAAGATCACTCCCGAAATTTGGAAACAAAGTTTATTGAAACTCGTACATGGCGTATAAACTAAAAATACTTGTAACCGGAGGTGCCGGAAACATTGGAAGTGCTCTCGTAAAAAAACTGATCTCAAATAAATTTCATTTTGTGGTTGTTATAGATGACCTTAGCACAGGCTCCATTGATAAATTACCGAAGCTTGAAGAGGAGAATTTTAAATTTGTAAAGGCAAATGTAAATAACCTTAGCGAAATTGATTCTGTGTTTTATTCGTTTAATTTTGATTTTGTGTTTCACTTGGCAGCTGTAGTTGGTGTTATTAGAACGCAAGAGAATCCTATAAAAGTTTTAAAAGACATTGATGGCATCAAAAACATTCTTGAGCTCTCAAAAAATTCATCTGTAAAACAAGTTTTCTATTCGTCTTCTTCCGAAGTGTATGGTGAGCCGGTTGAGTTACCACAAAATGAACATCGCACACCGCTAAATTCGCGAGTACCATATGCTGTTGTAAAAAACTTAGGCGAATGTTTTTTTAGAAGCTATCAGCAGGAATACGGTTTAACCTATACCATCTTCCGTTTCTTTAATACATATGGCCCAGGGCAAAGTACCGATTTTGTAACAGCTAAATTTATTGCAGCTGCATTAAAAGGTGAGGACATACCTTTATATGGTGATGGATCGCAAACACGTACTTTCACGTACATTGATGATAATATAGAAACCATAAGTAATATTTTTGAAAAAGGATTAGTGAAAAACGATGTGATCAATTTAGGGAATGATGAGCTTACCAGCATTAAAGAATTGGCCCAACTCATTATAAAATTAACCGACTCTAAATCAAAGATCATTCATTTACCACCTTTAAAAGAGGGAGACATGACGCGCCGACAGCCTGATAATTCAAAAATGAAAACTATACTGAATAAAAAATTGATCAGTATTGAAGAAGGTATTAAAAAAATATTGGCCGATAAACAATTCCTGAAATCCATAGGCATGTAACATGTGCGGCATCAACGGTTTTATATCAACGCAACACTCACAGCAAGATAGAGAAACAATCGTTCGCAAAATGAACGATTGTTTAAAGCACCGCGGACCAAATAACGACGGCATTTTTTCAGATAAGAAGATCACACTTGGTCACCGACGCTTATCCATCATCGACCTTAACGAAACAGCCAATCAACCCTTTTTTTCGCAAGATAAAAAACTGGTGATCGCTTTTAATGGTGAAATTTATAATTACCGCGAATTAAAACTTGAATTGCAACGCGCAGCGCAAGGAAACGAACATTCTACTTATTTTTTCCAAACCAATAGCGACACAGAAGTTATTTTAGCAGCCTATTTACGCTGGGGAAATCAATGTTTAAATTACCTCAATGGCATGTTTGCATTTGCTGTTTACAATACCGAAACAGGAAATGTATTTGCCGCACGCGATCGAATGGGTGTAAAACCCTTTTACTATCACTATACCGAAAGCATATTTGTGTTTTCTAGTGAGGTAAGGCCGATCATAAACAGTGGTATAAAAACATTCAAATTAAATTCTGATCTGATCTCTGAATATGTTCAATACCAAACCATACATGCGCCAAATACTATTGTGAAAGGTATTAAACAATTATTACCAGGTCATTATATAGAATACACCAACACTAAAGCCACTATAACAGAATATTGGAAGCCCGAACATTTTATTCAGCAAAAAAACGAACTGAGCTATAAAGAGAATTGCAATAAAGTATTTGAACTCTTAAGCGCATCAGTGCAACGCCGTTTAGTGAGTGATGTTCCTTTTGGTGCGTTCTTATCCGGAGGAATTGATTCGAGCATAGTTGTAGCCCTTATGAGCAAGGTTTCGAGTGAAAAAGTTAATACATTCAACATATCGTTTGACGAAAGTGAATTCTCCGAATCCAAATATGCACAACTGATCGCCAAAAAATACGATACCAAACATCACGAGATCAAATTAACGCCCAATGATTTTTTAAAAGAATTGCCGAATGCACTCAACGCCATGGATCATCCTAGCGGTGATGGGCCAAACACCTACATTGTTTCCAAAGCAACAAAAAATGCTGGAATAACTATGGCATTAAGCGGAATTGGTGGTGATGAATTATTTGCCGGTTACGAAAATTTTAAACGCCTAAAAGAATTACAAGAAAAATGGTGGCTTAAAGTATTGCCGAGTGTAGCTTTAAAAATTGGTGGCACTCTAATCAAAAACAAAAAAAGATCTATTGGCAACGAAAAAATTTCAGAAATATTGAATTTGAATGCTCATGAACTAAAAAATATTTACCCATTAAGTCGAAGTGTATTCACAAACAAAGAACTTAATTCTCTTGTGAAACAAAATAATGCTGGGCAAACTATTACTGATATCGCTTCTTCTATTAAAGCAATAGAAAAAAAAATATTGAGCGCTATTTCTTGCATGGAAATTAAAACTTACCTACAAAATATATTATTACGCGATACCGATCAAATGAGTATGGCGGTTGCATTGGAAGTGCGCGAGCCTTTTTTGGACCATAATCTTGTGGAATTTGTTTTAGGAATTAACGACGATCAAAAATATCCTACAACACCAAAAAAATTATTGGTGGATAGCATGAGCGATCTGTTACCAAGCGAAATAGTAAACCGACCCAAAATGGGCTTTACCCTACCCTGGCCGCACTGGCTTAAGAACGAATTAAAAAGCTTTTGCGAGAATAATATTAGCAATCTAGATACAAAAGGAATTTTAAAACCTAAGGCTGCAAAAAACTTATGGCATCGCTTTTTAAATAATGATCCTTTGGTTACTTGGTCGAGGGTTTGGCATTTAGTAGTTTTAAATTATTGGATAGATAAGAACAACATCGACATAAATTGAGCAAGAAAAAGCTAAGCATACTAATTGATTGGTATTTACCGGGTACAAAGGCCGGCGGACCAGTTCGTTCCATATTTTCGTTAATTGCTTTATTAAAGAACGAATTCGACATTCATTTGATTACCACTAATCAAGATCTTGGCTCCAACGAAACATACACAGATGTTAAGGCAAATGAATGGATCAATAAAGAAGGAGTGAGTTATTACTATTTCTCGAAAGATCATTTAACCAAAGAGAATTTGAAACAATTACTGTTAGAAATAAATAGTGATGTTATTTACCTGAATAGCTTTTGGAGTTATTGGTTCTCGATCTTTATTGTACAACTCAAAAATCAGGGCGAAGTAAATTCAGAAATCATATTAGCTCCAAGGGGCATGCTAGGAAAAGGTGCGTTGAATATTAAATCTCTAAAAAAGAAGATCTATATCAGGCTTTCAAAAGTCAAGAATTTTTACAAGAACATTCATTTTCATGCAACAAATACCCAAGAAGAGAGCGATATCAAACAGTTTTATTCTAAAGCCAAGATCAGTGTGTTAGAAAACGTGAACAATGCAACTTCATTTAAAATCGAAAAAGAAAAAAAGCCAGGGCTTATTTCGCTTTTTTACCTCTCGCGCATTTCAAAGGTAAAAAATCTACATTTTGCATTAGCTATTTTAAGTAAAGTAGAAAAATACATGGTAGAATATACTATCTACGGAAACATTGAAGATGAAGCGTATTGGAATGAATGTCAACAACAAATAAAAGAACTTCCGGTTCACATTAAAGTAATTTATAAAGGCGAACTTCCATTTCATGATGTTCAAAAAACAATAGCCAAACATCACTACTTATTTTTACCTACAACCAACGAGAATTTTGGTCACTCTATTGTAGAAAGCCTAATGAGCTCTTGCCCTGTGATCATTAGCGACCAAACTCCTTGGAATGACATAGAAAAAAATGGAGCCGGCTTTGCATTAAGTCTTCACACCAAAGGTAAATTCATCAAAACCATTGAAGAATGCGCAGCGATGAACACTATAGAGTACAAAAAACAAAGCGATGCGGCTTTAAATTACATTAATAAGAAAATAAATTTATCTTTGATAAACCAAAAGTACATTCAACTATTTAATGGCAAACGCTAAAACAGATCTTTCAAAATTCAACAACTCCACGTTTGATACAGGCGGAAACGCGATCAGTCGCACCATTTGGTACTTTATAAATGTGATAGTGCTTAAAGGCCCTATGCCTTTTATGCGCCCCAAACGTTTTTGGTTAAGAGTATTTGGCGCAAAAGTTGGAAAGGGCTTAGTAATTAAACCACATGTATCGGTAAAATATCCGTGGAATTTAGAAATTGGAGATAATGTATGGATCGGAGAAAATGTATGGATAGATAACCTTGGAAAAATTAAAATAGGGTCTAATGTTTGCATATCACAAGGCGCAATGATCATGAGCGGAAACCATAATTTTAGTAAAAGTAATTTTGAACTTATGGTAAAAGAAATTAGCATTGAAGATGGAGCTTGGCTAGGCGCAAAATCGCTTGTTTGCCAAGGCGTTACCGTAGGTTCTCACGCGGTGCTAAGCGTAAGTTCAGTTGCATCCGAAAACCTTGAACCTTATAGTATTTACAGAGGAAATCCGGCCACAAAGATCAAAGATCGCGTGATAGAAAGTTAAAAAGAAAATTGTTTTTGTTTTAAAAATCCTTACTTTTATCCCATCGATACATCCGGAAAAATAGTTATTACAAAAACAGACGTAACCCCGCAGGCCATTTTTGACCTAAAGGGAGGAACTCTTGATCTTGACGGCAAAATAGTAGCCGAGAATCCTCTTGATTTTTTTGATCGTTTAAATCGCTGGACAGAGGAATTTGCGGCTAATAAAACCACGCAAAATCTTACAGTAGGTATACGTTTAGACTACTTCAATACGGTAGCGTCAAAATTACTCTCAAAATTCTTCATTAAACTAATTATTCTTGATGCCACTATTAACTGGTATTACGAAAAGGATGATGAGGAAATAAAAGAAGCTGGGGAAGATTATAAGATTATGTTGAATTACGAGATCAATATCATTGAACGTAACAACTAATAAATAACCCTAATTTTTTCGGTATAATTTCTTGATCATATACTCGTCTTTACGGTATACATCTATAAAAAATCTCAAATTCTTATTACTATCCGTTTGTGCGGTGTAGTAACGCACGTAAATAGGTATTGGTTTTTTTGGTGTTATTTTTTGCTGCACCGGCCGTTTCAACCATTCATCCAAAGTATCATAAGGAATTTTTAAGGTGTCCTCGCGAATTAAAAAACGTGCCATCTCATAATATTTGTCAAGCCTTATACAGCCATGACTTTGATAACGGTAAAATGTTTTGAAATAACGTTTACTATTAGTGTCGTGTAAATAAACGCCATATTTATTATTGAAATTGAATTTACAAACGCCTAAACTATTATCATCGCCTATTCGCTGACGAAAACGGATCGGTAAGTATTCTTTATTGTATCTTTTCCATGGCAGTTTTCCAATGTTGGTAACTACCTCTCCGTTTCCTCCTATCACTTCAAAGTTCTTACGACGCAAGTAACTTGTATCGCGCTGCACCATTGGCAATATCTCTTTCCAGGCAATAGTAAAAGGAACATTCCAATACGGATAAATAGTAATGTAATTTATTTTGCTTTGTAATAATGGCGTTGGTGTTTCCGGTTTTCCAACCACCACATTGCTTAATAAAACCAATGTATCTTGTTTCTTTTTTTTCCACCATTCAAATACACGAATATTTGCCGAAGGAATATTTACCATGGCGTATTTCTCAGGATATTTTTTTGGCTCCCAGCGCCATCGTTCCAAAGCCATTTCCATTTGGCGAATGGTATACTCCTTACTTAACTGCAATGCCTGCCTTGTGTACTTACCCATCTTCCCATCGGGATCAAGGTTCATTCGCTTTTGAAACTTTTTTAATGCTTTTGCTAATTTTAAACTATCATTCACCTTCAAACTATCCACATAATCGCCGGTAGCAGTTAAACGATCTTTTAATTGTTGAAGAAAGATGGTAGTATCTTTTACATTAAAGAAGGATACAGAATCCCAATTCCTTGTTTCATTCTCTCGAATATAATTCAAGAACGCGTATTTCAAAAACTGATAGCCTTCGTGTCTTGGCTCCAACGAATCAAAAACACGACGCACAAAGTTATTATCGACACCTGATTTTAAAATGCTTAACCAGTTTGTATCAAGCTTTGCGGGCTTCCATTCAATTAAAGCAGTATCCGGATTAAACCTTCCTTTGTTCAGGTGCGCACCGAATTTCAAATACGCATCAGTAAGCAATAACTCAGCCTGTGCTATATAACCCGAATAATACGACTCAGAAGCTTTATCAAATGTTTTTTGTAAAATGGTATCCAATTTTCGTGCATGATAATCTTGCGGATACAAACCGTAGTGCCGAGCATTTCTTATAAAGTAAACCATACTATCCCCCAATTGTGTAAGTTTGCCTTTATCAAAGAACATAATGTCCTTTCCTCGTTTTAAACGCTCAAAGAATGGAAATGACAGTAAGGTGTCGCCGTCGTAAATAAGTAAAGTGTCGCTGGTGTTTTTCTTTAAAATCTCGTGGTAAGATAAGAGTGTTGTTTTATTAACATCCTCAGGTTTCTTAACTACGATATTCTTTACGGTCCTTTCATTTTCGTTTTCTCTATTGCAGTTCCATAATGTAATTGAAATACATACACAGAAAAATAAAAAAGCACCTCTTTTAGGTGCCCTCTTATTAATATTTATGTTCTTCATTTCCATTCAACACCAATAAAAGTGTCAATATTAATGATGAGCTCCTTCTTTATGCTCAGCTTTTGCAGATGTAGTGTCTGTAGCTTCGTGACGTGGTGTAGAAACTGTCGCAGAATCGGCGCTTCCTGTATGATCATGAGCTTCTGTGGCATGAGCATCACCATGATGACCGCCATGCTCTTCACTTTTGGCGCAGCATGCCATTTCGCATGTTCCGGATTTACATGCATCCATGCACTCTTTTGAACATTTACCTTCTTCGCAGCAGCATTCTCCGTGCTTAGGATCGCCTATGCTAACTAAAAGCACAATTACAAATACTATAACACTTGCAAAGATCAATGGTACCGTAAATGATACCGGCTTTTTCTCGTTTGAGTGATCATTATGATCGTTATGACTTCCCATAATAGTTAAATTAATTTATACGAAAGTAATGCTTTATATTAATATTTAAAATACCGATACCTAATAAATTTAAGAACCCATTGTTGATAGTTTTTTGGTTCTGATGAACCATTTTGGCCGTTCAAAAGGCCCGATTTGCGTTAATAGCCCCATTTTCTCTAAATTTAAGCTTTCTCTTTATACTAAAAGCTTCTATAAACGTTATATACAAAGGTTTTGCGCGCAGATAAAAAATATTACTTTTTAGGGATGATACTTGGCTTGATTTATTTTAACCATGCCCAAACATACAAGCTCAACATCGCTAACGAAAAGCAATTGCCTTTTAAGAGCATCAATTACAAAAAACACCATTCCAAAAAAAGCTTTGCAGTAAAAGAGCTGGATAATGTACTCGCCTATTTTCAGAGTAAAGGATATTTATTAGCTCAAGCCGATACCATTGAACAAAATTCAAATTCCATTTCTGTTTCCATTATTCCGGGCAACCAATTAAAATGGGCGCAATTGAAACTTGGTAATCTTAATCCTTCATTGGCCTCAAAAATTGGATTTAGCGAAAAACTTTATTTACAAAAACCATTCAGCGGTAAACAAATTACCCAGCTAAAAGAACGCATCATTACCTATTATGAGAATAACGGACATCCTTTTGCAAGCGTAAAACTGGATAGTGTTTCCATTGAGAATACTATTTTAAAAGCGGTGCTTAATGTTCAAAAAGGTCAATTCTTTAAAATTGATTCGGTTGTAGTTGTAGGAAATGCAAAATTGAATTCAAAATTTCTGCAGAGGTATATTTCTGTATTTCCCGGTAAGCCATACAATGAGAAAGCCATGCAAGATATTGGCAAACGCTTGATACAACTTCCTTTTGTAACGCAAACAAAACCTCAATTGGTAAAATTAACTGATAAGACCAACAAACTTATTTTATTTTTAGATAAAAAAAGAGCAACACAGTTAGACGGCATCATAGGCGTGCAGCCCAATGCCAATACCGGAAAAACCATTTTAACCGGTGATATTAAGATCAAATTATTAAATGAGATATTGCACAACGGCGAAACATTTGACCTGGAGTGGCGAAGGTTACAATCGCAAACTGTAGATTTTAAAGGTAAAATGATCTATCCGTACATGTTTGGCTCATCTTTTGGAAGCGATTACGCTATTAAGATCTATAAACGCGATACCTCCTTTATTGATATCAATAATGATATTGGTTTGCAATATTATGTATCGGGATTGAATTACATTAAATTGAACGTAAAAAAACGAACGTCCAATATCATTTCTACCTACGGATTAGCAAACGTAACCGCACTACCCGATTACGCCGATGTATCAACACAACTGAACGGCTTTGGTGTTTTTTACGAAGACCTCGATTATAAATTCAATCCGCGAACGGGAATATCTGTGCAAATGAATGCCTCTGCCGGAAATAAAAAAGTGAGAAAAAACCCGAAGATCAATGATCTTGCTTATAACAACATCACACTCAATTCAACGCAATACATGTATGATGCTACCATTAGCGGCTATATGAATTTGTCGAAAAACAATGTTTTAAAATTAGGATTGCAAAGCGCTTCCATTTTTGGAGACGCTCCTTTATTTACAAATGAAATGATCCGAATTGGCGGCTTACGAACTCTAAGAGGTTTTGATGAAGAAAGTATTTTTACCTCGTTTTACACCATTGGCACCATTGAGTACCGATTTTTATTTGCGCAAAACTCCAGCATTATTGTATTTACCGAAGGCGCTTTTTATGAGAAGAACGCTTTTAATAGTTACATCAATGATACACCAATAAGCGTTGGTACAGGCATTAACTTCGAAACAAAAGCAGGGATCTTATCTATCAACTATGCTATTGGAAACCAATTTGGTAACGGCTTTGATGCAAGAAACGGCAAGATCCATTTTGGGTTAACAGCTTTGTTTTAAACCCCTTTCATTTCCATTATAATTTAACTATATTTGTTAGGATTCGAACTAATGAAAAGACCACTTTTACTTCTACTGCTAAGTGTTTGCTTTTTTGGCAAGTCACAAATCTTTTCTTCATACCGTATTAATTTGGTGAGTTTCGTAAATCCGCAATCCACTGGCGGCATTGGCAGCGATCAACGCAAATATTCAGGATGCTGGGGCTGGTTTCAATCATCAACCAATAAAGAATACGCCATTGTTGGAAGCAGTACCGGAACTTATTTTATGGATATAAGCAATCCAGGGTTTCCAAATCTTTGCGATTACGTTGCGGGCAAACCGGGTTGCACTTGGCGCGAAATGAAAACGTATCAAAACTACTGCTATATTGTAAGTGATGATGCCCCGCCAAATCGTTTTCAAATAATTGATATGCAATATTTGCCGGATAGCGTGCATGTGGTACACGATGGAACAACCTATTTTGAAAGAGGACATACTATTTGGATAGATAAAGATAAAATGTACATAGGTTCCGAAACGCAACTGGGCGGTTCGCATCAATCAATGACCATTTACAGCTTAGCTACACCAACAAACCCTGTGCTTTTACGCTCACTTAAAACAGATTTTCCAATAATTAGCGTGGTGCACGACATGTACGTAAATAATGATACTGTTTTTGCATCGTGTGGTAATCAAGGACTTTATCTTTTAAAATACAACGATGCTTTAAACACATTTACACAATTAGGTTCGTATACAAATTATAGCTCAGGTTCGGCCTACAATCATTCAAGTGCTTTAACTGCCGATAAAAAAACATTAGTGTTTTGTGATGAAGTGCCAATTCTTTTACCCATACGCATTGTTGATGTTCAAAATCCCGCAAACATTATTCCTCAAAGCACCATCAATCCATACCCAAATACTACACCGCATAATCCGTATATGATCGGCAGCAGATGGGCTATTATCAGTTGCTACGAGGACGGTTTAAATATTTACGACATTGCAGATCCGGCCAACCCAGTGTTTGCAGGTTTTTTCGACACTCATCCGCAAGGAGGCGCAAGTGCAAACTCATACAATGGTTACCGCGGCAATTGGGGTGCTTATCCTTTTTTTCCTAGTGGTTTAATATTAGCATTAGATATGCAAAATGGTGTTTTCTTATTAGATGCGAGTCAAACGTATATTCAACCTGTAGGGTTTACCGAGAATGCAGCTATGGAAACTAATTTTCAGATCTACCCTAGCCCTGCATCAGATCATATCAATATCACCAGCGCAAAAAATGTGGATGCCACTATAAACATTTCGAATATTTTAGGAGAAATAGTTTTATCCCAACAACTTTCGCTTTTTGGAAAGCAAAAACTAAATGTTTCTCAATTACCAAATGGTGCTTATATCGTGAACTTAAAAACAAAGAATGGTTCCCTCACAAAAAAAATAATCATTAATAATAACTAGTATGATAAAAAAATTACTTTTAGTTTTAGCTATCGTTGCTTTTAGCAAAACAAATGCACAGGTTTATGGCGCTAATAATTTTACACTTTGTAGCGTCATAAATCCCGGAACCTATACCACTTCTTACGGCACAAAATTCTCGGGATGCTGGGGATGGTATCAAGCCAATAAAAATCGTGAGTACGCCATTGCCGGCTCAGCTGCAGGAACCTATTTTGTTGATGTTACAAACCCTTACCAACAAGTAATTTGTGATTTTGAACCAGGCAAAATAACAGGTACCGTTTGGAGAGAGATAAAAACCTACCAAAACTACTGCTATGTAGTAAGTGATGATAGCGGACCAAATAGTTTTCAAATTTTCGACCTAAAATATTTACCCGATAGCGTTCATAAAGTTCATGATGCGCAAACTATTTTCAAAAGAACACATGCGCTTTGGGTTGATGGAAATAAATTATATTGTTCGAGCGTAACCTATAGCGATAATACAAAATCAACATTGAATATTTATAGTTTAGCCACTCCAAGTGTTCCTACTTTAATAAGAAGATTAAATCAAGATGCTGCATTCATCACAACCGTTCATGATACTTACGCCAACAACGATACGGTATTTGTTTCGGCCGGTTATGGCGGATTGTACACATTCACGCTTACTCCTCCCTCTTATTCATTTACACAGGTTGGATCATTAACAAGTTATGTAGGCTCCGGTTATAATCACAGTAGTGCCATCACACCTAACAAAAAAACATTAGTGATGTGTGATGAAGTTCCGGCAGGATTACCAATTAAAGTGATCGATGTGCAAAATTTAGCAAACATGCAGGTTCTTTCAACCATTAATCAATATGCAGCCGGCACACCACATAACCCTTGGACAGTTAACGATTCGTTATGTTTTATGGCCAGCTATTGTGATGGATTACAATTGATAAATATTAAAAACCCTAACGCGCCTTTCTTGGCAGGATTTTTTGATACAGCTCCACAAACCGGTGGTAATGTAAATAGTTATCCCGACCCGTATGATGGTTTATGGGGATTGTATCCGTATTTGCCAAGTAAAAATATTGTGGCGGTTGACGAACAGAATGGTATTTTCATTCTTAAATCGCATTTGTTTAAAAATCCTGATACCTCCACCGAAAATCCCAATCCTCCAATTGGCGTAGGAACAAGCACAGGCTCTTTACCTACCGGTATCGACCAGTATTTTTATAACCAAAATATTATGTTGAGCCCAAATCCTGCCAACGCATCTGTGTTTTTAATAATGGCCGACCTTATGACCACTAAAAACATAAGCGTTGAGTTACTTGATATCAAGGGGTCTTTAGTTTATAAACAAAGTACATTAGATATGAAAGGAGCGAATATAAATTTTAAAGAAATAAACACATCTCAATTTGATAATGGTATTTATTTCCTACGATTAAGTTTAGACAACCAGATAATTAAAAATTCTAAACTTATTATTACGCACTAATTTTTATGTTGAATTCTAAAAGTATCATTGGCGTTATTGGTGGCGGAGCCATGGGTAGCGGCATTGCACAAGTAGCTGCTTCATTTGGACACACCGTTCATGTTTACGACACAAACAACGACGTTGTTTTAAAAGCAAAACAAACACTTGCCTCGGCACTTACAAAGCTTGTTGAGAAACAAAAAATAACAGAGCAAAAAAAGAACGAGATCATTGCCAATGCTCGTTTTACAAATGTATTGAATGATCTTGCCGAGTGTGATTTGATCATTGAAGCAATTGTTGAGAAGTTGGAAATAAAGCAACAGGTGTTTGCACAAATTGAAAAGATCGTAAAAAAAACATGCATACTTGCTTCTAATACGTCTTCTTTATCTATTACTTCCATTGCTTCTGCTTGTGAAAAACCGGAAAATGTGATAGGGATACATTTTTTTAATCCTGCCACTTTGATGCCATTGGTTGAGATCATTCCGGGCCTTGCAACATCAAAAGATATTATAAATCCTGTAAAACAATTAATTGATTCGTGGGGCAAAGTAACTGTAATTGCAAAAGACACTCCGGGTTTTATTGTAAATCGTGTAGCTCGCCCTTTTTACAGCGAAGCATTGCGCATTGCCGATGAACAAATTGCCGACTACGCTACCATTGATTGGGCCATGAAAGAAATTGGCGGTTTTAAAATGGGTCCTTTTGAATTGATGGATCTGATAGGACATGATGTAAATTATGTTGTAACCGAAACCGTTTGGCAACAATTTTATTTTGATCCGCGTTTTAAACCATCGCTTACACAAAAGCGCTTATTGGAAGCAAAGTTCCTTGGCCGCAAAACCGGAAAAGGGTTTTATGATTATAGCGAAGGCGCTTCAATGCCGCAGCCAAAAAAAGACATGGCCTTGGGCCGACAAATTTACAGCCGAATTATTTGCATGCTTATTAATGAAGCTGCAGATACGTTATATCTCGGTATTGCAAGTCGCGAAGACATTGACTTGGCAATGACCAAAGGCGTTAACTATCCCAAAGGTTTATTAACGTTGGCCGACGAAATTGGTATTAAAAATGTTGCTAAATATTTAATGGATCTATACCTTATGTATGAGGAAGACAGGTACCGAACCTCCGTACTTTTAAAGCAGTTGGTAGTGAGTAATAAGGCCTTTTATTAGGCCATAAGGCCCGCTCACTCATTGGGTAGGCTTAAATTTGGAATTTTCAGGGTTTTTTGCTAAATTTGAGTAATCTAAATTATCATGAAAAAGATAAACATCCTCGCTTTAACCTGTGTAACTATCGCAGCCTTAGTATTTTTTGCTTGTAGCAAAAAAACAGATAATACCATTAAGCCAACTTATAAAGATGCGGCAACCGGTACAGGTGGAAACCCAAATGTAGGTAATGCTACTCAAACAGGAAGCGTTCCTATTACAAACCCTGCTTCAGAAAATTCAAATTTGAATGCTGGTGGTAGTGGTTGGTTAAACCCTTCATGCGCTTCATCTGGCAGCTTAACGCTAAAAGGTATTAGCGGTTCGGTAGAAGTAACTTTATCATTCAATACAATTCCCCAAACAGGCAATTACAATGTAAGTAGTGTATCTGGCCCGTCAAATGTTCAGGTAACTGTTTTAAATGCGCCTAGTCAACCTTCAGGCATTACCTGGTATGGTAAAACTGGTGTTGTAAGCATCAATACAAATTCAACTTCTATAAATGCAACATTTACGGGTATACAATGCGTTCAGTCTAACTTCAACTTCCCTGTTGTAAGCGTTAGCGGAAACGTTGGTTGTAACTAATATTTTATTATATAAAAAAGGAAGTCCCGACATTTATCGTCGGGACTTTTTTTATTTTTAAAGTCCTCTAACGTAATTCATTTGTCAATTTTGCACCAAAAGAGGGTTTACTCTATTTGCACTAATATTTTATTTTGGAGATTGTTTGTCGCAGTCTACCTCTTCTGGCCCTGGTCCATTTGGACATACAGGGGCCGTTTTGGCAAATGATTGGTGTGACTGGAATGCAGCTTCTCCAATCCCATTTAGTTTAGAACACATAGGTAACCAACGGATGCAATTCAGTACAAATGGTTTCATGCGTATGCTCCTTGATAACGGAAACGGAGCTCAAGCAGGAGGTCGAGTAGCCCTTGGTAATAATTTAATCAGGTTTGTGCCGCAAGACCGACTGCATTTACACCATGTTACGTTGAATAATATTAATACATACTTACGCTTCACAAATAGTATTACTGGCCCAACGAATCTTGACGGATTTGCTATTGGTAATAGCATTAGATTTTAACCAAAAAGTACTATCTTTAATACATGAGAAAACTTTGTTTTATATTTTTATCTTCTTTTTTCCCATGCTTTA
>Ga0163149_10000162_pt1 | contig 85500 bp, 75 predicted proteins | sample OliLakLV19MP5G1_FD_148604 | JGI IMG/M metagenome (GOLD analysis project Ga0163149, IMG submission 148604) | Freshwater microbial mat bacterial communities from Lake Vanda, McMurdo Dry Valleys, Antarctica - Oligotrophic Lake LV.19.MP5.G1 | ecosystem: Environmental > Aquatic > Freshwater > Lake >...
CCCTCACCTGACCTGTTTGAAGGGCTCGTCCACCAAATGCCCAATCTGCCGCCAGCTCGACGCCGGAAAGGGCCTCTCAAGTCTCAAGCCTTTACCCTGCCGACTGTCCCGGCTTAAATTGGTAGCCATTGAGGTTATCTCTGATCTCATCCTCGTAGCGATGCCAGAGCTACTTTAAGTAGTTGCCTCCAGGATGGCTTGGCTTGAAAGTCTGTAAACCGTTGTGCAAGTTGCAGCAAGTTGGGGTGACGGGCAAACCAAATGGGAAGCGGGAAAATCCGAAAGGGTGCTCGTAGCACAGATTTTTGTGGGTGCTCAAATAAGAAGGCGTTGTGGACAACTCCGCGACCTGATGTGATGTCTTGCAGCGAATTGCCGGGGAACGCACCCCAGGAAAAGACAGGCAGCGAAAAGAGGACGGCAGACCAGACATTGATGCCGATCGCCCCATACTTTAACTGCGCGATCGCCGCTTCAAACTCCTTACCCAACTGCTTTTGCGTTCGTGTATCTACCAAAACAGTGCAGGATAGATTGCCCCAAACCTGCTCATTTGCAAACGCGATCGCCTGCGACAAAAAGTCGCTTGCCTCTGTTGCGTTGAGACTGACATCTGCCAACACACCACAAAATGCCTCTTGCGTGAGTGCATACTCCCCTGCCTGTGCAGGTACTTCTGGAATCAACGTCCAGGGAACGGTGGTTGGTGGTTCTGACTGACCCAACGCGATCGCCTGTGGATACCGTTCTAAAAATGCCTGATACCGCTCCTGTGCGCCGGGGTAGTAAGCCTTGCGGGCGGGTGTTTTGGCTAACTCTTGCTGAAGCTGTGCTAAAAAGACATCTCGTTGCGCCCATCCCTTGGCTGTAATGATGACCTTTGCCGCTGCACAGTTAAAGCTGGCGTTGTGTACCACCATTCCAGCAACATGTCGGGCTTGAAAGGCAATGTCAGCCTCAGACCAATGACCTGGAATAACAATGACAGGCGTGACACACCCTAACTCTGAGGTGATGGGTTTTGTGGTGAGTGGTTGGCTGGCTGCCTTGCGCTGTGCTTGCTCGTCGGGTGTACTGCCCCAGACGATCGCATCATGCGTGTGATGGGAACCTGTGATGTGAATGGTGTCTACCAGGGGATGCTGGCAGAGATGACGACCTAGCTCTGCGCCGCCGTAGACAATTTCCAAGAAGCCATCTTCCCGCAGTGGTTGAAACGCCGTTTCTAGTAGCGCTCCCATGTAGGCGTTGACAGGATTCATTTTGAGCAAGACTACCGCAGCTTCCGCAAACAGCTTCTGAAGAGCATCAAGGGGAGCGATCGACGACACATTTCCCGCTCCCAGCACTAGCGCCAGCGTTCCTGCTGCTGGCTTTTGCCGATAGACCATTCCCTGCGTCGGCGGTTTTTCCGGTTGCAGCCACACCTCGCCGATAAAACCGCGCCACAGCAAGCGTTCCATCACGTTGGCGGGAAACACTTGCGCGATCGTCTGTCCATCGCGACGAAGCCTAACAGGTTTGGGTTGCCCCTTTGTCTCCAGAGTGAGAATGAGCGATCGTAAACCTGCAATCGTCGCGGTGGGTCCCACAAACCATTCTTCCCCTGCCAGAGTGCTTGCTGGATCAATCCCTTTGGCATGACAGGCAGCGGTTGCCCACTCAGGCGCGACTGCTCTCACACCATCCAGACAGCGCCGGAGATAGGTGATGCGATCGGGGATGCTGACGTTAACCCACGCATCCTTGCGCTGATGCAGTTGAGTGGCGATCGCATCCGCTTGCGCTAACGATGTTGCAGCGACTGAAGGTGTCTGATCATCAAGCATAGGAAGCCATTACGAGTAGAATAACGATGCCAGCGCTATTCAAGCTACCATGCCTAAGCCACAGAGGAGATGTTTGTGAATCAGCGGGAGATTAGAAAAGAAGCCAACCTTCTGTATAAAGCTGTCCTGCCGCTACTAGAGCGGGAGGGCTTTGAAACGTTGGTCTTAACCGATCTAGCCGCGATCGTGCAGCTTTGTGCTCGCAGCAATGGTGAGCTTACAACCAATGAACTTCTTGCCTTTCTAGTCATTTTTGCGCTGATCAAACAGGATAAGGCAAAGCTACGAGTTGCGCTTGAAGATTGGGATCGCTCTCCGGAGGCAAAGCGTGAAGCAGAAAAAGCAACGCTAAAGCTGCTTCTGGAACTAACGAAGGGCAATAGTCAGGTGAAGCAGTTGGCGTTACCGTCCATGCTCAACAAGCTGGATGAAGCAAAAGGCACTCGTGATCTAGAGAAAATTGTGAATGCGATTTATCGCTTTGCTCAAGTCATGGTTAAAGCCAATGGCAACGTGACGATGCAAGAAATGGAGGCACTGTCACACGTCTGGCAACTGCTTCACACTTACAACAGTGCTGAAGACGTAAAAAACTTGCCCGAACACTTCTCACTACCCGTACAAAACGTAGATGATGTGCTGGGCGAACTCAATCGTCTGGTGGGCATGGAAAACATCAAGAGTGAGGTGAGAACACTCACCAATTTTTTGAGGGTGCAGCAGGCACGATCGCAACGGGGCATGACCAAAACGCTTACGTCCTTACACTGCGTCTTTAGTGGTCCACCGGGCACCGGGAAGACAACGGTGGCTCGTTTGATGGGCAAAATTTTCAAAGAGTTGGGGTTTCTGGAGAAAGGTCATTTAGTGGAAACCGATCGCGCTGGCATGGTGGCTTCCCACATCGGCGGCACGGCTGAAAAAGTCAACGCCTTGGTTGAGTCAGCGCTAGATGGTGTGCTGTTTGTGGATGAAGCCTATGCTCTCAAGCCGCCGAACTCTACACAAGACTTTGGGCAGGAGGCGATCGATGTGCTCATCAAACGCATGGAGGACTACCGTAGTCGTCTGGTGGTTATTGTGGCTGGCTACACCGACGAAATGGTCACGTTTGTTGAATCGAATCCAGGGTTGAAATCTCGCTTTAATCGCTACTTTTACTTCAACGACTACACACCGGATGAACTGCTTGCGATTTTCCACAAACTTTGCAAAGACAGCCACTTTAAGCCCACTGAAGCCGCTGATCAAACGCTGCACAAGATGCTCAATACGCTCTACGATCGTCGCGACAGAACCTTTGGCAATGCTCGATTGGTACGCAACCTCTTTGAAAAAACCATTGAGCAACAAGCCAACCGTTTAGCGGTCATTACGTTCTTGACCGATGACGTTTTAACCACGATTCAACCTGAAGATATCCCGCCACTGGAAACGGTTCTGCCGAGGCAGGCAGACCATTGACCACTATGAGCGATCGATGGGCGATCGTTCAGAAGACTCCTTCTAAAGTTTTTGATCCCTGCTGTACCTGTGGAGTTAAAAACTTGAACTCCTGCCCCCGCCATTAAAACCGTGTCTCGTATTCAACGACAGCACGGCTATCACCCGAAAAATCGCTAGAACCGCGCAGTAGCAGTTGGTCATTGAGACGATAGCGGAGACCAAACTGCGTGGGTTGGCTTGAGGTTAAGATTCTCAACGCAGAGAGCGAAATGCTGGGCGTGAGGTCGATCGCCGCTTCTGCACCCAAGCCGAGGGTCGAACTGCCGCTGCTGGTATCACGGGCGCGATCGGGGCGAGTCACGGTAGGAAAGAGACGAAACTCGCTGAGTCCTAACGCATTGCCAATCACGCCCTGGATGTTGCTCAGCAGAGCAGACCCCGCCAGGTTCGCAATACCCAGTGCAGTATCGCCGCGTCCCAACGTACTAACGAAATTAGCGCCAAGCAGGGATACAATCTCGGCTTCACTGCGACCAGGACTGCTGGTGAGTCTGAGATTATCAACCAACTGGCTGGCGGGTCCTTGGACTTGCGCTTGAATGCGGACTGTTTGCAAAGAACCATATGCGGATGCTGTCGTGATGCTGGAGTCGTTGACTTCGGAGGATAGTGTGGAGGTTGGCAGGCGACTATTGGTCACTTCAGCTACCGAGGTGATGAGACGCACATCAAGATTGGGATCAAGCCCCTGCTTTTCGACAAATTCAGCCGTTTGAGGATAGCCGCGAGCCAGTATGAATTGAGTGGTGAAGAGGTTGACCTGACCCGACTTGAGACTGATCAACCCTTTGGGGCGCAAATCATCCAGCGTGCCATTGATAGTGAGGTTTCCTCCAGCGACAAAGCTCAGAAGCGGTGCACTCACGACCCGAACATTATTGCCTAACGCGATGCCTAGATTATTAAAGGCAATGACGTTGGAGCCGTTGCCGAACGAGGCAGTTGAGCTAGGCGCTGCCGTCCCTCCCGCTGAATTCCCGTCGCTAGTGTTTGTGCCACCTCCCGTTGCACTGGTTAGAAGCACCTGCCCATTGGCTAGTTGAATGGTGCCGCCGATGACGGGATTGAACGCCGTGCCTGTAATTTGAACGCCGCCGCCCACTCCGCCCTGATACAGCCCTTTCAGATTTAACGAAACCTGATTGAGATCAACATTGAGGGGCGTTTGCAGGTCAGGATCGCCAGGAGACAATGTGGCAAAGATTGGCAGCACGCCAGCCGCCGTCACATTACCCCGTGTAAATTGCCCGGTGACTTGATCAACCCGTAGCCGATCGCGATCGAACCGAATAGTGCCCGTCACGCCCTTTAGCGGTTCGGGGAGTGCACGTGCTTGCAGGGTGGCATTTTCAAAGCTGGCAGTACCCGTCGCGATCGGTTGTCGGAGGGTGCCTTGCACCTCAGCATTCACCTGCCCTTTACCACCAACCCACGCCACTTGATTGTTGAGCAAGTTGAGCAGCGCCAGTCCTTCATTTTTGACGTTCACGCTCAGTTGAATCTGGTCATTGTCGGGTTCAACTGACGCAAAGGGCAGCTTTTGGGGAATGCTGCCCGTGAGCGTAATCGGTTCGGTGCCACCGAGCAAAAGGCGACTACCAAAGTTGAGACGAGCATTGCTGTAGCCGAAGTTACCCTGCGCTTGTTGAACCGTAGTGCCATTGAGCACCCCATCCGTTAAGCTTAAGAGTCCCAAGACTTGAGGATTGTTCTGGTTGCCTGTTATGGTCGCGGTGGCATTCAGGTTGCCTTGCACATTCAGCGGCAGGTTAAACAGATCCGTCAAACGATCGGCAGGAATGTTCTCCATGCGGAACTGTCCTGACTGCATTGCACCGCCCACCTGCCCTGAAAAAGTGATCAACGATTGGTCTGACTGGAAGCGTAGCGGCAGGAGCGTCACAATGCCGTTCTCAAAGCTGCCTTGTGCCACAACCCGCTTGGCTGAAAGCGCACTACCCCACTGCCAGTCTTGTCCTTGCAGGTTGAAGTTGGCGCTGATGCCTTTTCGCAATGATCCTGCCGCACTGACGGTGCCGCTAAACGCCCCCTTCAGCTCGCTTAATTCTGGCAGTGGCGATGCTTGCTGACGGTCTGCCATCTGCGCTTTCAAGGCTTGAATTTCAGCAATGCGGCGGATTTGATTAATCAAGGCTGTGCGAGATAGCTCCACCGGAACCGTTTGTAAGTCGGCTGCCGTGCCATAAGCCGGTAAGGTTGCGCCCCGTGAGAAATCAGAAAGCTTGAAGAATTGGAGTAGCTCCAGCACGTCCTGAAGCTGCCCTTGCGGCACCGTTAACTGCGCTTGAACTTGCGGGTCTGCACTCGCAATTTTGGCGCTGGCATTCAGTTGAAAGACGCTTTGCCCCCGGCGTAACTCAGCTCCGGTCAGCGTTGCAACTCCGTTAGCAAAACTGACACGTCCACCAAACTGATCGGCTCGATAGGTGCCGATCGAGGGATTGGCGATCGTCAATTGTCCATTTGCATTGAGCTGACTGAGATCCCCCGCCCGTAAGCGGTTCGCGTTTAACGTGAAGCTGCCGTTTAACTCACCCGACAACGGAAAAAAGACCGCTGTGGCAGGCGTGTTGAGAAACGAAAGCGGAAAATTGCGAGCTTCGACGAGCAGCAAATCGCCTCGCGTTCTGCCTGTGGCAATGGCTCGATCGCGCCGGATGTCGAACGCCACAATTTGGTACGTCGAACCGAGCGTGAGGGCAATGCGGTCTTGTTGCCCTGCCAGATTCAAATTTACGCCCTGCGCGACTCGCAGACTGCCTCGCAGCGGTGATTCCAACGCAGTGCCATTCAGCACAAACTGGCGCAAGGTCACGCCCCCGTTAATGTTGGGGTTGGTGGGGCTACCCGTCAGCCGTCCAGCAAAGTCTACCCGCCCGGAGTAAGCAACGCCTTGGGGAATGGGTAGCGCGATCGCCTGCAAACTGTAGTTACTGGTGCGGACGTTCAAATCGAGCGCTGTAATGGCTGGTGCGCCCGTCAACCGCGCAAAGATAGCACCATTCGCACTAAAGCCCGGAGCCGTGGCTCTTTGCAAGACAACCTTTTGCCCATCCCAGCCAAACTGAGCGTCGATCGGTGCGGCAATCACTGAAAGACCTTGCGACAGCCGTGCTTGTCCCTGAGCGCGGACGCCGGCTGGACTGAAGTTTGAGAGCGACCCTGAAAGCGCGATCGCCCCGTTAAACAACCCCCGCAGATCTTTAGAGAAGCGACCAAGCTGAATTTGGGAGCCTGTGACTAGCGCCTGCCAACGTCCTCCTGCTGCTCGTCCCTGGGCATTGACTGTGCCGCCAGCGACTGCCAGATTCGTATTTTGAAGCGCGACCACGCCATTGGCGATCGCGATTTCGCCAGAGCCAGCGTATTGTGCCTCAGGTGCCTGCCAGCGAATGAAGGTGCGAGGATTCGTTGCCGTGCCTCTAACAACGGCTTGAGCGTTGACCCGACCGATCGCGATCGGTGAAGCATTCCCTCCTGTGTAGGCACTGGCGATCGGCTCACCCGGAACACCTGTTGCTCGCACATTGAACGCCAGTTGGACAGGATTTTTGAGTGTGACCTGCCCCGACCCAGTGACTTGCCCACCAGCGGTAGGGGTTGCCTGAAGATCGGCGATCGTCAGCGTTTGCTTTGCAGTCGCGAGTTGGAATTTGGCGCTGTACTTACTGAGGTCAACGCGATCGACCTGACCTGGTTTAGTATTGCGGGCAATACCAGTGATGACAGGCTGCCGCGTGGCTCCCGTGACCTTTAAGTCTGCCAGCACTTCGCCCGCTACTGGCACAGGTAGCTTCAACTGAAAGGTGTCCACAAGTTTGGCAACACTGACGGACTTCACCCGCGCTGCCAGGTTAAACCCGTTGTCAAAATCCAGCGTCCCACTTGCCTGCACGGGAATTTTGCTTTTACCAAACAGCGTCTCGGTGTTCTCTAGCGTCAGCAATTTCCCCTGTAGCTGCAAGCTACCCTTTGCCTGCGTAAACGTGTAGGGCACCTTTGGGATTGCCAGCGTCACGCCTTCAAAAGTCGCGTTGCCTGTTAGGTAAGGCAACTTCTGGTGAGGACGAATCTGAGCGTTGATCGAGCCACTTCCACGACCAGCAGGAAGGTTCACGGGTAGCTTAATCAGACGATCGATCTCGGCGATCGCAAAGTTTTGCCCCTGCACCTGAATATTCGTTTGGGACGGCGATCGCAGGGTTTCCCCGTTGAGTTTCAAGCTGCCGCCCGTGTCCGATCGTCCCGCGAGTTCGTAGGCAATGCGTTGATTTTTGTCAAAGAAGTTGGCGCTACCGTTCAATTGCGAGAGGTTGACAGGAGCAGCTTTGCCACCCGTCTTACCCGCTGCTACCAGCACTGCTCTGGCATCTTTGAAACGAATGGCTTGCAGTTCAGTGCTGACGGGTCCCTTCTGTTCCTCGTCCGAGATTTGTACCGAAATCCAGTTCCCGTCTGGTGCTTGCTCCAGGTAAAGGTCTGGCTTGTCTAACGTAATGTCTAGATTCAGATTCCGAGTCAGCAGCAATCGTATGGGGTTGAATGCCACATCGACTGCCTGAACGGTGGCGCGATCGGGATCAGTGGCAGTCGCAGGCACTGAGGACGGACCAAAGCGCAAGCTAGTCAGCGAGAACCGCTCGACCTTTCCCAACTTCACTGGACGCTTCAGCGACTCGCTGAGATTTGACTCTACCAGCGGAGCCAGCTTTTCATTGACAAAAACCCATCCATACCAGGCTCCTGCTGCCAGTCCAGCCAGTCCCACAATGCCTAAGGGAATGCCAATCCGCCGCAGCAGAAGTAGCCGAGAGTGCCTATTAGAACCTGAACCGGGATCGCCACCGGGACTGGGCAGATTCGTCATTTGCGAGGAGTGAGGTAACTACTGGAGCCAATATACTGCCTGCGCTCGCGAATCTCCCATTCTCTAGAAACTTTATAATTCAGAAATTTTGCAAGAGCAGAGGGGTGCTTTGAGTAGGCGCTTCCTGTGGCTGCGCTGGGGCTTTTGAGCTTTAAATGACAGGTTCTGGGCTGTGCGCTTACCGCACTGCATTCGGCGATAGCAGCACAGAGTTCGGCGATAGCAGCACGGAGTTCGGCGATGCCTGCACTCAGTGCCGAGATACCTGCACTGAGTTCGGCGATAGCAGCACTAAATTCTGAGATGCCTGCACTGAGTTCTGAGATAGCTGCACTTAGCTCGAAGGTGACAGCCCTGAGTTCTGAGACCACTGCACTGAGTTCCAATGTGGCTGCACTCAGTTCCGAGAGAGCTGGGCTTAATTCTGAGATGGCTACACTGAGTTCTGAGGTTGAAGTGTCAGGGGTTAAGGTCAGAGCGCCGCGTTTCAGATATGAACTGTAGCGTTTTGAGATTTATGAGGTAAACGTTGAGTTTAGAGCATCTCCCCTTCTGCTTCCTTCTAAAGTCGTTGACTCTCGCTTCACTTGCAGAGCCAATGATTTTACCTTCTGCCTTTTGCCTTCTGCGCACTCTCTTCGCTTATGGCTCCTGCCCCTCACTCGTCGTCCTCTTAAATCGGTAGAATGAGAAAAACCGATCGAGGGCAAGCGCCATGATTCCTACCGTCATTGAGCAATCTGGTCGGGGCGAACGTGCCTTTGACATTTACTCGCGGCTGCTGCGGGAGCGGATTGTGTTTCTCGGGCAGCAAATTGATGCTGATTTGGCAAACTTAGTTGTGGCTCAACTGCTCTTTCTGGATGCTGAAGATCCAGAGAAAGACATTTATGTGTACATCAACTCTCCCGGTGGCTCCGTCTCAGCCGGAATGGGCATTTATGACACGTTGCGGCACATCCGTCCTGATGTCTCGACGATCTGTGTTGGGTTAGCTGCCAGCATGGGCGCGTTTCTGCTGAGTGCCGGAACCAAAGGCAAGCGGATGAGCCTACCCCACTCCCGCATCATGATTCACCAACCGCTGGGTGGCGCTCAGGGACAAGCAACCGATATTGAGATTCAGGCAAAAGAAATCCTGTATCACAAACAACGGCTGAACGAGATGCTGGCAGAGCATACGGGGCAATCGATCGAGCGCATTCATGAAGACACCGAGCGCGACTTCTTTATGTCCGCAGAAGAAGCGAGAGACTACGGACTGGTTGATCAGGTCATCGATCGTCGTCCTTCGGCAATCCGCCCAGCCTTGGTGAAATAGAGTGGTAAAGCGCTTAGCGATCAGCCATTAGTAGGTAGGGGCGCACGGCTGTGCGCCCCTACGGAAAACGCCGAGGTGATTAAATTCTTGTTCCTTACGCATCGCCTCACGGTTTTGAGCGCGGTCTGAAGGTTTAGCGTCAGTTGACTGCGATGTGGCAGGCGTGGTTTTTCCTTGCGGTGATTCTAAAGTGTTGGGTTAAGCACACGCGGTTACGCCACCGACGAGGAGCGTCTCTAAAGATCGTGGATCAATTAATCTGAACCATTTCCCTTCTGTAGGGACGTTCCATGAAACGTCCCTACAGAGAGAATTACACCTTATTAAATCCGCGTCCCTAAAAGTATTGTGGTTGCGATCGTTCGTTTCATTTAACGACCATCCCTTAAGTCTCACTCCTTTAGACTGTTGGCACGCGATGGCGGTTCAGCAAATCGCTGCGGTAGAAAGCTGAATGACGGGTAGTTTTTGCCTCTCGTCCTGCGCCTGAGCAGAGGCATTGTGCCAAAATGAGGCAACTGTAAGTCTGAGTGCATGTCAAACGTATTAGAGCAAGCTGAGGACGCGCTACAGCAAAACAATTGGTGTTTGCTCCATCAGTGTTTACAGCAGGTGTTCATCGATCGCCCCGCCCAAGAGCTTTCCGACAGCACCTTAGAGCGTGCCCTGGAGCTGGCAATTGCAGTGCTTGAAGCGGGCGACTTTCAAGAGCGTTGGGATGTTGCCAAGCTGATCCCTGCCTTTGGCGATCGGGCGATCGCCCCCCTCATTGACTTGCTGCGAGACGATGCTGCTGATGCAGAAGCGCAATGGTTTGCTACCCGCATTCTCGGCAGCTACAGCCAACCCGACAGTGTGATGGCACTGGTCAAGCTCCTGCAAACGACTGAAAACGAAGACCTTAGCAGCATGGCAGCCGAAGCTCTGGCGCAAATGGGCACTCCAGCCATCGCTGCCTTGACGGCGCTTGTGACCGACAGTGATACTCGCGTCTTTGCGGTGCGATCGCTCGCGCAAATTCGTCGTGCAGAAACGATTGATCCCTTGCTGACTGTGGTGGACGATCCCCAAGCAACAGTACGGGCGATCGCGATTGAAGCGCTCAGCAGCTTTCATGATCCCCGTGTGCTATCGCTGCTGGTGCGCGCGTTGTCTGATCCCGCCGCGCTTGTTAGACAAGAAGCTGTCGTTGGACTAGGTATGCGTTCAGAGCTTGCAGAGGCGATGAATCTGGTGGCGCTGTTGACCGATCGCTTGCTAGATGTTGACTTGGAAGTATGCCAGAAAACAGCGATGGCGTTGGGGCGGATGAGAACTCAAGCAGCGGCTGCAACTCTCTTTCAGGCACTGAATGCAGCGCAGACTCCAACGCCACTGCGGCTTAGCATTGTACGTGCTTTGGGCTGGATGGAAACCGCGATCGCGCTTGACCTGTTGCGTCAGACTCTGCTTTGCTTAGAACCAACCACCCCACTCCGTCCTGTCCATCAGGAAATCATCACCGTCTTGGGGCGCTGCACAGAGCCAGACCTGCAACGTCAAGCGGCTCAGCTTTTGATTGCATTGCTTACCAGTGGACATGCTCTTACGGCTGATCCTGCTGTACGGCGGGCGATCGCGACGGGGCTAGGTGCCTTGAAGCAACAAAATGCGCTCGAAGCCCTGATGGAGCTTTTAACCGATGAAGAGATAAGTGTACGCCTGCACGCGATCGCTGCCCTCAAAGCCCTGGATGCCACCACGGCTCACCAGCGGCTCACCAGTCTGGTCAACCATGCTGATGTGCCGGAAGCCCTCAAGCAGGGAGCCGCGATCGCCCTCCAAGAATGGTAGTCATCGATCACGGCTGATCTGGCGACTAAGGATCGTGGATTAAATAAAACCGACAAATTGTTCGTAGGTAAGGGCGCACGGCTATGCGCCCCTACGGAAAACGCCGAGGTGATTAAATTCTTGTTCCTAACGACTAAAAACCAACAACCAGCCACTCCTCTCTTCCACACACTTGCACGGACGCTGTACAATGCGGCAAACTGGCGCTAGTTGATCGACTGACCGCTTCCACCCGTGTCAGTTTACCTGTGGAACCCTCCTTACTCCTTCAAGATAACGATTCATGCCGCTGCCGAACATTCAACGCCGAACCAAGATTGTTGCCACCATTGGTCCAGCGACCAGTAGCCCAGAGGTTCTGCGCGAGCTGATTGAGGCAGGAGCAACCACGCTACGCCTCAATTTCTCCCACGGAACGCATGAGGATCACCAGCGGAGCATTCGCTTGATCCGCCAGACCTCGTTTGAATTGAATCAACCCGTGGGGATTTTGCAAGACTTGCAGGGACCCAAAATTCGGCTGGGACGGTTTGAAAATGGGTCGATCATCCTTAACAAGGGCGATCGCTTCACGCTCACCAGCAAACTGCTAGCAGGCACCCAAACCATCAGCTCTATCACCTATGAGCCGTTAGCAGACGAGGTTCCTGAAGGTGCTGTCATTTTGCTGGATGATGGCAAGGTGGAGATGTTTGTCGAAAAGGTCGATCGGGCAACGAGAGAACTCCATTGCGTGACGGTCGTCGGCGGAGCGCTCTCCAACAATAAAGGGGTGAACTTCCCTGGCGTTTGCCTGTCCATCAAAGCACTTACCGACAAAGACCGCAAAGACCTGACGTTTGGGCTGGATCAGGGTGTAGACTGGGTTGCCCTGAGCTTTGTGCGCAACCCGCAGGATGTGCTGGAGATCAAAGAGCTTATCTCAAGCGCGGGTAAAAACGTCCCTGTCATTGTCAAAATTGAGAAACACGAAGCGATTCAAGAGATGGAGTCGATTCTCTCCATCAGCGACGGGGTCATGGTGGCGCGGGGCGATTTAGGCGTAGAGCTGCCCGCCGAAGATGTCCCTGTTCTGCAAAAGCGGTTGATTGCTACCGCCAATCGCATGGGCATCCCTGTGATTACAGCGACGCAAATGCTGGACAGCATGGTGCATAGCCCTCGACCCACTCGCGCTGAAATTTCTGACGTTGCCAACGCCATCATTGACGGCACGGACGCGGTGATGCTGTCCAATGAAACGGCTGTCGGCAAGCACCCAGTCGAAGCGGTGGCGACAATGGCACGCATTGCGGTGCGCATTGAGCAGGAACACTGGAAGCAGACGATCGAAGACAGTGGGCGATCGATCCCCAATGCGATCAGTCATGCCGTGAGCCAAATCGCGGATCAGCTTGATGCAGCGGCTATTATGACCTTGACGAAAACTGGAGCCACAGCGCGCAACGTCTCTAAATTCCGTTCTACCAAACCTATTCTGGCGATTACACCGCACGTAGATGTCGCACGGCAGCTTCAACTCGTGTGGGGCGTAAAGCCCTTGCTAGTACTCGATTTGCCATCAACCGGGCAAACCTTCCAGGCGGCGCTCAATGTGGCACAGGAGAAGGATCTCTTATGCGAGGGTGATCTTGTCGTGATGACGGCTGGCACCTTGCAAGGCGTGTCTGGCTCGACCGATTTAATCAAGGTAGAAGTGGTCACAGCAGTACGCGGCAAAGGCGTTGGCATTGGTCAGGGCATGATCAGCGGCAAGGCAAGGATCATCCACAGTAGCGCAGACATCAGCCAATTTAGCCCTGGTGAAATTTTAGTGGCACAGCACACGGGCGCTGAATTGATTGAAGCGATTCGCAAAGCGGCTGGCATTATTGCCGAAGACGGTAGTCTGACCAGTCATGCGGCTGTCATCGGGCTACGACTGGGTGTGCCCGCGATCGTCGGGGTGAAAAACGCCACCTCTGCAATCCGCAACGGTGAGATCATTACGCTTGATCTTCAGCGAGGTCTAATCTATGCCGGAGCAACGATTCCCAATCAAGTGGAACATGCCCTGCCCGTTTAATTGGTCTACCTATAAAGTTACCTGGAACAGGGGGAAGGATAAAGACTAAACTGTTTGCCGCTTAGGATCGTGGATTTAATAAAACCGACAAATTGTTCGTAGGTAGGGGCGCACAGCCGTGCGCCCCCACGGAAAACGCCGAGGTGATTAAATGCTTGTTCCTTAGCAAAGGCTTCAGTCTTCATCCTGATCGCTTACTTCGCCCAGTCTTTTGCCCAATTCAATGTTTGATGGACTTGCTCTAAGGTCGCAGCTTCGCAGTAGAGGCGTAAGACAGGCTCCGTGCCGCTGAAGCGAATCAGCAGCCAGCTTTGGTCGTCAAGGCGAAACTTGTAGCCATCGACCGAGAGACAATCGACCACTGTATGTCCAGCAATTTCGGTGGGAGGATTGGTTTGCAGTTGGTGGAGCAGCTTTGCTCGCACATCCATACCAGCCAGGGGAATGTCGATGCGATCGTAGCAAGAGAAAAAGCCCGTTTGCTCTTGCAGCTTGCGGTACAGGTCGCTCAGGTCTAAGCCGGAGCGCACGATCGCCTCCAGTACATACAGCGCCGACAGCAACGCATCGCGTTCGGGAATGTGGTTGCCATAGCCGATGCCGCCGGATTCTTCGCCACCTAAGAGCACCTGCGTTTCTAACATGCGATCGGCGATGTACTTGTAGCCGACTGGGGTTTCAAAGACTGGCAATCCATAAAGTGCAGCCACTTTAGGCATCAGGTCAGACCCGCTGATCGTCTTCACCAGTTCGCCACTAAAGCCGCGATTGGCGACGAGGTGTTCAATTAAAATGGGAATCAAAATCTGTGAACTCAGGAAATTGGCTTGCCCATCGACAGCGGCAATGCGATCGCTATCACCATCAAACACCAGCCCAACAGATAATCCCGTTGGGTTTTCCTGACGATAGGCGCGAATGTGTTCAAAAAAAGCGGTGAGATAGCGTGGCAGGGGTTCCGGTGCACCACCACCAAAGAGCGGATCGCGATCGCTGTGGAGTTCTCGAATCGGTGTCTTGAGCAGTCTTTCTAGCCCACCCGCAGCGGCTCCATGCATGACATCCGCAAAAACGGTGAGTTTGCCTTGCTGAATTGCCTGACGAATCGCGGCGATGTCTACCTTTGTTTCTAGCCCCTGACAGTAGCCTTCCCACGGATCGAACGTTTGCAGAAAACCTGGCGTGCCTGTAACGGTTTTGCCTTCTGCTAGAAGGGCTTCAATCTGCTGTGTCACCGATGGCGGCACCGAACCACCAAACGCGCCTTTAACCTTCAAACCAGAGTAATTACCGGGGTTGTGACTGGCAGTAATGACCAACGCGCCGAGCGCATTGTACTGCTTAGCAGCCCAGCTAAAGGCAGGCGTTGGGGCGTAGCCGTCTGACAGCATGACATCGAACCCAGCGGCTCTCACAGCTTCAGCGGTGGCAAGGGCAAACTCTTCGGATAGGAAGCGGCGATCGTACCCCACAATGACCAGTTTGCTGGCGGTATCGCTGCCGTAGACATTCTCTAAAACGTGCGCGGCTAAAGGTGCAACATGGGTCAACCGATCGAAGGTAAAATCTGCGGCAATGAGTCCCCGCCAACCATCTGTACCAAACTTGATGGGAGTGGACATCACCGACGTTGGGGAAGGGTGCATGGACAGACAGCCTCACGTTTCGATTCCTGCCATTCGAGTGTATGCGGAGAGCTGCCCCTTCAGCTACCCTCAGCCTTGTTTAAGAACGCTTTTATGATCGGCTAAAAGCTAGATGTCTCTGGCTTTTAGCGGTGTTTCTTTGGCGATCGCACAACCCAAGAGCTTTATAAAAGCTTCATGTCGTAGCACCAAATGTCAATCCCTGAATCAAGTCTTGACCACTTTTCCGGTGTCGCTGCGGTGCCCGCCTCAAAACTGGTAGCTAAGGCTGAAATTGAAGCCTTCATCCTGAGCATCAGTGCCTCGATCGCGTAAATCCACAAAAGGAATGGCATAGTCGAGCCGCACATTGAGGCGCGGCAGGGGTTGCCAGAGAAGCCCTAACCCGATCGCGGCGAGAAACTTCTGCGAGGGTAGTAGGTTGGGGTTGTCTGACTGGTTCCAGACGGTGCCCATGTCGAAGAATGGTGCAAGCTGGAAGGTCGGCAAGCCAGCTTCATCGCGTGCCAGCGTGATGCGGTCTTCTACCGAGAAGCGGAAGCCATTGTCACCAGAGCGGGCATTTTGGCGGTAGCCGCGTAGCGATTGTCCACCACCAATCACAAACTGTTGAGACGGCAGCAGGCTAGCGGGCGTAAGCTGCAAATCGAGCTGAGCGATGAGCAGGTTGCTGGTACCCAACCGCTGCACCCGCTGCGCCTGTCCCTGCCAGCTAAAGAACCGTCCGTCAGGTATGGGGGAATCATTTTCAGTCGCATTCAAAATGCCCAACCCCAGGTTGAACTGCGATCGCAGCGCCCAGGCTCCTTGTGGGTCACGCCGCACATAATCCTGCCCCAGCTTAAGGACGCGCGTTTTGCTGTTGCCATCGGCATCAGGACCAATGCCAAACGGAAAGCCCAAATCATTAAACAAAAAGGTTTGCCCATCCTGAATGGCAAAGCCAACTGAAAGGGCAAGTTCCTCGCGCGGTGTGCGGATTAACGGCTGGCGGTAGCTCAATTCATAAAGGCTTGTCTTACCGCGAATGTCCAGCGCACTAAACGCCGGATCGATAATGCGGTTTTTGCTGGGCGCGATGCGAAGCTGCACGGTGCCATTCATCGCATTGATAGGAGCCGTGTAGTTAAAATCGAAGGCATCCGAACCACCACGAGTGGTGCCAAAGTAAGACGCAGAAAGCTGATCACCAATGCCTGTGAGATTGCGGTAGCTGATGGCTCCACCCAAGCGCACGGCACCGACGCTTGGCGGTGAGAAGTTGTCTGTTTGCAGCAACCCATCGATCGCCTTTGCCTCTGTCACCCGCACAATCAAAAGGCTCTGACCCAGTTGAGTGCCGGGACGCAGACTTGCCTCCACATTCGTAAACAACGGATCGGCTTTGAGCAAGCGAAGCTGGTCTTCTAGCTTGTCACGGCTGAGCGGCGGGTTTGTACCAAGCTGAATCCGCTTGCGCACATACGAGGGGTTTAGCCGCTGCGTGCCCTCAATGTCGATGCGTTCTAGCGCTCCTTCGACGACGCGAATCTGCACCACTCCATTGGCAACGGTTTGGTCTGCCAGAATTGCCCGTGAGGTAATGTAGCCACGATCGAGATAAAGCTGGGTAATGGCATCAGCCGCCTGTCTCAGTTGTTCAAGCGTGACGGTTTGCCCTTCTAACGGCTGCGTAATGGGATTGAGTTCCTTTGCACCCAAAATGGTGCTGCCTGTTACCTCAATTTTGATAATGGCAATTTTGGGGGAGGGTTGAGCGGATGGGTTCTCTAGTGGTGGCGTAGGCGTGGACGGCAGAATCGGCTTCTGATCCGGTGTCGGTGCGATCGGAGTGGGCACTGGTTGAATCAAGCGATCGCGGTTTGGATCGGGGGCAAGCTGACTGGGGTCAGGAAGCTGTGGTGAGGTTTGACTCGGATTTGGCAGAGTTTGCGGCACCTGAGCGATCAAGGTCGCGGTTGCAGTAAGCGGTGCTACCCGCAAGTACTCTACTGGCGTGACAGCCAGCCCTCTCGCTGGAAGCAGCCAGAATAGTGCCCCTGCGATCGCAAGCCCGCATTCAGAACCAAAAACCCGTCGTTGCATTTGTCACCTATTTTTTAAACGTTAGAGTTTTAATGCTTAGAGAGAAACTCTTGACCGCACAAACTTAACCGATTCAGTCAACAATGATGCAAACGGATCAAAAATAATCTTTAAGCCTGACTTCACTGAACATTGCCTCATTTTACGAGACCAGGCGCACAAAGACAGGCTAAATTGGTACGACAATACCGATGTGACTGAACTGATGTGACTGAAGTGGAAGGATGGCACTATGCGTCTGGTTAATCGTTTAGCGATCGCAATGCCTTGGCTAGGGCTGATGCTAGGGTTCATGGTGTGCAGTTTGCCGCTATTGGCAATGGCAGCGGATTTTAAACCGCCTCGTCGTGGTTTACCGGGACGACGCGAAGGAGGTGGTACACGTGATCCGATCGCCTGCATTCAGGGCAACCCATCGCAACTCATCGCCTTGCTTCCAGGAACCAATTTAGGGCTAACAACAGCCGCATATCCTCGCTTTTTCTGGTTTGCACCTAAAAGCAAAGCAAAATTTGCCGAGTTTAGCTTGTACGACGTGAACGAGCAGAGAGAAGATCGCACGCCCATCTATAAAACCATCTTCAATATTGCAGGCACCGCTGGTATTGCCAGCCTCTCGCTGCCCAGCAATGCCACTATGCCCCCGCTGGTGGTCGGCAAAGACTATCACTGGTCTGTGGCGTTGGTTTGTAACCCGGACGATCGCAGCAGAGATATAAAAGTAGACGGCTGGGTGCAGCGCGTTGCGCCAGAACCTCGCTTGACCAATCAACTTACAAAAGCCACACCAGACGATCGCGTCCGTCTTTACGCCAACAACGGCATTTGGTTTGATACTGTAACAACTCTCGTCGAACAGCGCTGCACGAAGCCTCAAGATGCGGCTTTAGTCACCAGTTGGGCAGAGTTGTTAAAGTCGGTGCAGTTGGACGCGATCGCTGAGCAACCCTTGATTCAACAATGTCAGAAATAGACACAGCAACAGGAACTCAGAAACCTGGAAACAACCGAACATAGCGCATTAAGAAGATCGATAAACTGGAGGTGTCCAACTGCTACAGCAGTCACTATGGCAACCCAAACGTTTAAGATGCGGCAACTGCATCGCGCGATCGCGCCCATCATGCTCTTGCCGATTTTACTCACGCCGATCACAGGTTCCCTCTATCAAGCGTTTGACACGCAGGGCAAAGGAGAAGAGTTTGACTGGCTACTGGCTCTTCACAAGGGGCATTTTGGCTCGCTCAATCTAGAGGTTGTCTATCCCTACTTAGATGCGCTTGGGTTGCTCGCCCTGGCAATCACAGGGATCTCCATGTGGGTTCAACTGCGGCGAAGACCCGATCGCGCCTCTGAGCGCATCTGCCCCCCTCGATCAGTACGTTCAGCAAGACAACGGAGTTGCTTTTGCGGCATCAATTAAGTTATGACGCGCTGACGAAAGCGCTATCAGGTCGCAGTGTACGATATAACCTGACCTGATTCGAGTCTTGTTATGTCGCCTCGCTTACCCTTACCGCGTCAACCGCGTAGCCCTCGCAAAAATCTGTGGTTTGAACGCATCATGGCGATCGTGGCGCTAGCGAACTTTGGATTGGTGCTTTTTGACCTGAGCTATATTCCGTTTCGTAACTTTTGGCTGCTCGGCAAAGTGAAACTCCCCTTGCTAGCGAGCGTGACGCTTCCTTTGCCACCGGCTCCGGCTGTGTGCAAGCCCTTTGGCGAAAATCCTGATAAAGCTACACTCATCACGGCTTGTTACGATCGCTTCAAAGGCATTGAAGCGTATCGAGATACGCAGGCATATCTGGAGACGGTGAACCAACTAGAAACGCAAATTCAGCAAAGTGGCGTACAGGCGGCGGCGGTGAACCAAACGTTAAACAGCCTGCAAGAGCAGAGCACGCGCATGGTGTCCGAAAACTGGTTTACTGTTGCTAATAAAAGCGGCACGTTGGAAAAGATTAAAGATCGGATGCGCGATCGCATTTATGTTGACAATGTGCGAATTGCGTCCAATATCGTCAACAGCGATCCAACCAAAAATGCTGCGTTTCGCAGCGACTTTCAAGAAGCCACACAAAAAAAGGCAAAGCGATCATCAAAAACGGCGTTTGCTCTCTTTTGGACTCCAGACTATTTCACTCAAGCAGACGCTCAAAAAGAACTTGCCTGGTTTGATAAGCACATACGTGGTTTATTGCAAACCAATTACTACCGTTCCATTGAGGAAAACGGTGAGTTTACAAATAACTTTTGGCTGCTAGATACGCCGTTTGTAGTGCTGTTTGCGATCGAATTTCTTGCCCGCACCTGGTACATCAGCCGCCAATTCAAAAGTGTAAGCTGGCGCGATGCCATCTTTTGGCGCTGGTACGACATTCTTCTGTTCTTTCCCTTTGGGTTACTGTTTTATCCCTGGGCATGGTTGCGCATCATTCCCGTCACCATTCGCCTTCATCAAGCCCATTTGGTTGACCTGGAACAACTTCGAGAACAGGCAACACAAGGCTTTGTGGGCAGCATTGCTGAAGAATTAACTGAAGTTGTTGTGGTGCAAGTATTGAATCAGGTGCAACAAGCTGTTCGTCAGGGCGAAATCATGCGCTGGCTGTTACAACCCAAACCAAATCAGGTGACGGTCAACAACGTAGACGAGATTGCTGAACTCGTTTCATTATTCGTCAAGCTGACAGTTTATCAAGTGTTGCCCAAAGTGCAGCCTGACATTGAGGCACTACTGCGCCACAATATTGAAGCGGTGCTTAACCAAGCGCCTGCCTACCAAACCCTTAAAGCATTGCCAGGATTGAGCGAAGTACCCACGCAATTGATCGATCGCCTCATTGCCGAAGTTTTGCAAGCCACCTACAGCACACTAACAACGGCACTTGAAGATCCGGTCGGCGCTCAACTAACTAACCGCTTGGTGCAAAACTTTGGACAAACGCTGGGCAGCGAAGTTCAGCAACAGCGTGTAACCGACGAATTGAAAAACTTGGTCAATGATTTCTTAGAAGAATTGAAGTTGAATTACGTCAAGCGATCGGCAGAAATCGACGTGCAAACCCTACTGGAAGAAACCCGCCAACTCCACCAAAGCGCTAAGAAGCAATAGTGTAAAAGCTACTTTGTGAGCTGTGTCGCGCTCATCTTCGCTATTTCAGCTAGCCCCGCATTGCGTTGCCGTTAGGCTGAAAAATACCATGACTCATCAACACACGCTTAACAAGCTGTTCTGTAGATCTTTAAGCGATCGAAAAGTACAGCCACTCGCCCACTCTACTACTGAACTCCTGGCACTACGTTAGAAGAAAGATAAAAATGACATTAACGACTGCATTGAGCGGCTAAAGAGCGCCTAAAACTCAAAACCAAAAGATCATATCCGTCCGCTCCAATGCTTTGTGACACCTCGATCGCTTCTCAATTATTAACTTTTGCGATCGCAATGGGAGTTTGAGAAATCCTTAATGGTTCGTACCCTTGCAGATTGGCATCAATTACCTTTCCGTATGGCTTAACAGAACTTGATCCTAGGAACAGGTTGGCATTTCAATTTTTATGGGAGAGTCAAAGTCGTAATAATCTAAGGTGGTTTTGCCTTGACCCATCTCTTTCGAGCCGAAATTAACAACCGCGCGAAGCGGCAGTCCGGAGCGCAATGAGATATCGATAACTTGGGTGACTTCCATAGAACTTTTCATAGACTTCGTTTCGTATTGCACGGTTGGCTCATTCTTGACCGTGCTATTTCCCAATTTGCGAGCGGCTGAAAATAACTTACTTGCTTCAGCAGGAGTAAGATTTTCTCTCTCTTGGCTAGCGCTACAAGTCCATTTTCCAACCTGATTGAGTGGATTTTGTCCTTGAAGCTGTTGAGCAAGCTGGGAAGCCAATCCATCGGACAAAATGCCACCTAATCCTGCTAAAGGGTCTGCAAGTAATCCTCCTAAACTCCCGACAGAAATTGAACCTGATTGTGCTTTCAAATTATCCTGCTTAATTTTTTCTCCGAGCAGTCTGTCCTCCTCGCTTGCGTATTCCCGCATTGTCGCTGTGACCTTACCTGCGGTGATTGTGGTTGTCTTAAGAGCTGGAAATGGATATTGTCCGCCTGTCAGTCTCGGTTGGGTTGTAATGAAACGACTGATTGAACCGGGGTTGGCATACTCAGTGATAGTGGGCGCTTTCAGCATCGCTAACATCTCTGGATTCTTCTTTGCCATTTCTGCCGTTTTTTCATCCATTAACTGAGATTCCGTGGTCATGGTGACCCGATATCCTTTGAGCGTGTCAAGTTTTTTGAAAGCTGCCCCCACTTCCGTCAGAGCACTGTTGGCTTGGGCACTTTGCGCTAAAACCAAACCAAGCGCACACGTCAGTACAGATAAATTAATTTTCATACTCTATTTCACTTTTTTGGGGGTGAGAGATGAGTTTTCGATACATGCGAATAAGTAGTGATTCACCATTAAGGCATATTCTACATCAGGATTTGAGGGTACCTCTAAAAACCGAAGTATACGTAACAAGGGTTTTGGGCAATTATCCCCAAAGACAAGTAGAATAAACGGTAGATAAAATAAGCTAAAAATCAATATAGGAAAGGCAGACAGACAATTTGAACGGACTTATCGGTTCGGTATAACGATCGTATTCAGCGGCGGCTAGTCGCTTTCGCATCTCACCAACAACCTCTGTTCCGTCCGCGGCAACACGGTGGTTGTACTGCGACGCAACAGGTGTCTGCCTCTCACCTTTGATACCGCGTACGCTTAATACCGCCTACGCTACTCAGCGTGAATCGGTAAGCGGATGCCGAATGCGGTGCCTTGACCCAACTCAGACTGCACCTCCAAGCTGCCATGATGTTTTTCGACCACAATTTGACGGGCGATCGCCAATCCCAATCCCGTTCCTTTGCCCACGCTTTTGGTGGTAAACAAATGGTCAAAGATCCTAGCTCTTACGTCCTCAGGTATCCCTTTGCCATTGTCATGGATGCGGATTTCGACGGTATTGGGGTCAGGTAGTGCGGTTTGAATCGTGATGGTTTGAGGATTGGCTTGCAGGTCAGTAAAGGTAGACTGTTGGGCGGCTTCATCAAACATATCGATCGCATTAGCCAGAATGTTCATAAACACTTGGTTTAATTGACCAGGGAAGCATGTGATTTCGGGCAACGCCCCATAGTGTTGCAGTACTTGGATTTCAGGGCGATGTTCGTTGGCTTTGAGGCGATATTTGAGAATCAGTAGGGTGCTGTCAATCCCTTCATGCAGATTGGCACTGACTTTGTATTCTGTATCCGCACGCGAGAAGGTGCGGAGGCTGGTGCTGATGCCTTTGATGCGATCGGTTGCTCCTTTCATCGAGTTCAATAGTTTGGGGAAGTCTTCGCACAAGAATTCTAGATCGATATCTTCGGCATGATCTTGCACAGGTGAAGCCGCATTGGGATGATGTTGCTGATAGAGAGCCAGATGACTAAGCAGGTCTTGCACATAGTCTTTAGCGTTGTTGATGCTGCCATTGAGAAACCCGATCGGGTTGTTGATTTCATGGGCAATTCCGGCGACCAAGTTACCCAGCGATGCCATTTTTTCATTCTGGACAATCTGGAGTTGGGAGTGCTCCAACTGATGGGCATAGGTTTGAGCTTGTTGATAGAGTCGGGCATTTTCTAAGGAAATCGCCGCTTGGGTGCAGAGGAAGTTGAGGACGAGGAGGCGATCGCTGGTAAATACTCCACTGGTGGCTCGATTCTCCAAATACAAGATCCCTATCAACTGGGCTTGATTCAGAATTGGTAAGCACAACACACTTTTTGGTTGTTGCTGACTTAAATATGGGCCAATTACGGGCAAATCGGTTTTGCCATCGTTGATGATCACGATGTCTCGGGTGTTTTTGACATACTGAATCAACTTAACGGGCAATTTGGCATTGTCCTCCAGCGGTTCTGTACACAGTTCTGTTGCTTCGGGTGTAGCAATGGCTTCAACCGACCATTCTCCATTCAGATTGGGGAGGATCAAGGCACAGCGATCGCCGCCTGAGTTTTGCAAAATAATTTAGGTAAGTTGATGTATTAACTCATCAAGTTGAATCGTTCCGGCAAGGCTTTGGAAGGCTTTGAGGATGGCGGCAAAGTCAAGCGCCGTATTGATGCTGGTGCTAGAAGAACGGCTGGAATTCGTAGAGGTGTGGAGCGAAAGATGGGGGGCAGCAATGCTTGCCAAGGGTTCAAAGACATTGATAGGTTGGGCGGCAGCTTGGAGAATGGGGTGCAATAAATGGGGATAGCGGGTTTCTAGATCGTCGGTTTTGGCTTTGGCTCCCCAGCGGGCATAGCAGTAGTAGGCTCCTTGCGTATAGCCTGCGGCGACTTTTTCTTTGCCCCAGTCTAGATAGAATTTGGCGGCGAGTTCGTTCGCTAAGGCTTCTTCTTGGATATAGTCATTTGCTTTGGCTCCGGCAATGGCGCGATCGTATAACTCCAACGCTTGCAGAGGGCAATCTTTGACGTGGGCTTGTTCAGCGGCAAGTAAGTCAAGCTTGTGCTGAAAATTCATCGGTCCCGGCACGGCCCATTGCTGTAGTTGAGCTTGGAATGTATCAATCTGAGAGATTTGTTGTCGCTGAGATTTTGGTAACGCTAAACTTAGCTGCAATTGCGTGAGGCAGTCGTAGAAATCAAACAGGATTAAATCGACCGACATAAACGATCGGGAAAGATAACGTTTGGCGAGTTCTGCCTGCGCTTGTGCGGTCTGATAGTCTGCTAATAAGTAGTTTAGAATCAGCTTATTGCAACAGAGCGTAAAGGTTGCCATGCGATCGTCTGTTAGAGTGGACAATGGCATCTCAGCCTCATTAAAATATTCACCAATGAGCTGACCTGGGTTGTCGGTTTCACCCCTCAGATTGGCGATCGCTTGCCAATAGATGCGATGCCAAGTTAGAGCGCGAACTTGCTTGAGTTGGGTCATGATTTCTAGATGGATTGCCATTTCATGGCTCAACTCTGAAAGTTCTTTCCCCACAAAATATGAGCGAACGCAGTAAATCCGCACTGAATTTGCTGCAAGCCCAAAATTTCTTGCATCCAGACCCGTTTGATACGTTTCTAGCATGGGTGACAACGTGGCTCTCCAATGTTCTTTCCAGTGCCGAATCAGTATATTGAACTGAAAGAGTAGCGTGGCTTTGGTGCTCTGGCGATGATCACAACGGGATAAGAACGTGAGCGCTAGCTGACCAAACTGGTAGGCTAAATCAATTCCACCCGCTTTATCACAGAGGAATCCAGCATAAGCGGTGTAGCCCTCTGCTGAGATTGCCGTATTGCCAGCTTTGAGGGACAAACTTAAGAGTTGCAAGACGACCAACTGCCCAAGTGCAGGGTTGGCAAACACCACGAGTGGCATCACGGTTGCCAAAATCTGCATCGCAGCAAGGCTATTTGGGTCTTGCATCGTCGGCAGATCGAGCAAACGATGGACGGGTTTACGGGCTAATACCCACTGCATTTGCTTTTTTTTGCGCCATACATGCCAATGAGTTGGCTGATGGGGTAGGTGAACCTTTAGAGACACCAGCAAATTAAGTGCTGTTGCTACGCCCGCCAAAAGATTACCTTGGTCTTGATAGGCTTGAATTTTGATGTCGTAAATTTGCAGACCATCTAGAAGGGTTTGAGCCTGTTGCAGCACAATCTCAGCAAGCTGTTCCATTTGGTCAAAGTCTTTACTAAGATAAGCAGCTTCGGTTGCCTTAATATGCAGTCCTAGCATCAGTTCATACTGGGCTGTCCAACACTCTGGAGATAAGAGCGATCGTCCCAAAGTAAAATATTTTAGAGCTGCCTCATAAGCTGTTGCCTCCTTAGCTTTTCGCCCAGCCAGTAAGTTCAACCGCGCTAAGTCTATTTGTTCATCGACTGTAGTGATGAGATCGATGGCGAGATTCAAGGGGTTAACAATTTCAAAAATTTGTTCTTCCCATTTTTCTTGAGGGATTTTATGGCGCAACAGTCGCCCGATTTGCAAATGGATTGTTTGCTTTTGTTCTTCAGGAATTAGAGAGTAAGCGGCTTGTTGAACGCGATCGTGCAAAAACTTATAGCTAGCTGTCATCATGCAATCGTTCTGTGCCTCAACTAATTCAGGCGCTTGAAAAAACTTGTAGGTTTCACTCGTGGGCAGAATCAACCCTTCCTGTAACGCCTTCCACAGCATAGTTGCCGTGTCTGCTTGAGTCTGCTCAGAGACGATCGCCAGCGTTGCTAAATCAAACTGATTGCCAACACAAGCGGCAAGTTTGAGCATTGTTTGTGTAGCTTCCGGCAGTTTTTGCAACTGCACGGTCATAAACGTCACCACATCGTCTGTTAACGCCGCCGCGCGCACCCGTTCAATATTGCATTGCCAGTGTCCTACTTACTGTTCAAAAGTAATCAGCTTTTCTTGATGGAGTGCTTTGAGAAACTGAGTGGCAAAGAAGGGATTGCCCTGAGTTTTTTGCATCACCAGATCAGTCAATGGCTGTGCCAACCGCCTCTCACAGTGGAGGGTATCGGCAATCAACTGATTTAAACTACTCTGGCTTAGGGGTTGGAGGGCGATCGTATTCACCCTTACTCCTACTTTGCTGACCGTATCCAGGGTTAACATCAACGGATGAGCCGCAAATACTTCATTATCTCGATAGGCTCCAAGCAGCAGCAGATACCCCGTGGTCGATTCTGCCATCAAGACTTGGATCAAGTGCAGCGAAGCCGAATCCGCCCACTGCAAATCATCCAGAAACATCACCAAGGGATGCTCTGGGGTGGTGAAGACTTGAATGAACTTTTGGAACAGGAGATTAAAGCGATTCTGGGCGGCAGTTCCTGACAATTCAGTCGCAGGCGGTTGCGAACCAATGATCCGTTCGAGTTCTGGAATCACTTCAACAATGACTTGCCCGCTATCCCCCACGGCGGTAAGAATCTGACCTTTCCAGAGTTGCAAGTGGGCATCGCTTTCACTCAACAACTGCGCCATTAAGCCGCGAAAGGCTTGCACAAAGGCCGAGAAGGGAATATTGCGATTGAATTGGTCAAACTTGCCTTTGATAAAATAGCCGTTTTGCCGGGTGATGGGTTTGTGGACTTCATTGATGATCGCCGTTTTGCCAATCCCCGAGAATCCCGCCACCAGCATCAGTTCAGAACTGCCCTCGGCAACGCGCTCAAATGCATCCAGTAATGCTTGCACTTCGGCTTCGCGCCCGTAGAGTTTTTCGGGAATCAGGAGGCGATCGCTCAAGTCCCGTTGCCCCAATTCAAAGGCTGAAATCGCCCCCGTTGCTTGCCATTGCGTCAAACATTGTTGCAAATCATGCTTCAGTCCAAGGGCGCTTTGATAGCGATCTTCGGCATTTTTTGCCATCAGTTTGGCTACGATCGCCGCCACCATCGCCGGTACAGCCGCATTCACCTGATTCACAGGCGTGGGCAGCTTGGCAATATGGCAATGCACCAGTTCTAGCAGATCGTCCGCTGCAAACGGTAAGGTGCCACTCAACAATTGATAGAGCGTCACGCCGAAAGCATAGAAATCAGCCCGGTAATCAATCCCCCGATTCATCCGTCCCGTTTGTTCTGGTGCCAGATAGGCCAGGGTGCCTTCCAAAACGTTGGGACTTGGGATTTCCTGGGTTTCCTTGGGCAGCAAGGAGGAGATGCTGAAGTCAATTAGTTTGACTTGTTTCGATTCTGGATAAATCAGAATATTGGCGGGTTTGATGTCTTTATGCACCACCTGATGCTGGCATAGAGCATGGAGAATATCGGCGATTTGGAGGGCGATCGCCAACACATCCACCAGATCCAACAACTGGTGCTGGATATACGTGCCTAAGGAAACTGCACCCCAATCCTCCATCACCAGAGCATAGCCACTTCCCAGCGGTTCCAGGCTCAAGGGTTTGACAATGCCAGGAATGGGGAGATTTTTGGCGTTCGCGTCAGCTAGGCATCGCATTATCGTATGCTAGTTGCGAAACTGCACCAACTCGTCAAAACTCGGATACTTGCGCCGCAGCACCTTCATTACCACCGGACGCTGCTGCGCCGTCTGCATGGCTCGATACACGGCTGTGCGAGACCCAGCATAGAGTTGTTCAACAATGTCATAGCCAACAATTTCGGGAAATAAATCAGAGGTGGTGCTTGTTTGAATGTTCATAGGTCTGGGGTGGCTGAGGAAGCGGATACGATCGCATCTTTTAGGATTCCCTCAGATCTTGGCGACTTAACCATGAGTTCTGACCATACTACGGCTCGTTCAAGTAGTGCAACGACCCCGTTCACCCGCCGCCAGTAACTTCTTGGTCTCAACCAACCATTCTTATATGGTCGGTGTGCAACGGGATTGTTAGACCGTTTCTACAAGAATTTTAAGTATAAACTCTGTGCCTTGTCCCAGTGAAGAATTCACTTTAATTGTACAGTGCTTCTCAACAATAATTTGGCGATCGACCGCCAGGGCAATATCTGGTCTGCACTGTGGAATGTCTGGTGCATTGCTTGCTTCAACCCCGACGGTCAGGAAATTTCGCGAGTCAAAGTGCCGGTTCAGCGCCCAACTTGTGTTACTTTTGGCGGCTCTAATCTGACAGACTTATATATCACTTCGGCATCTGTTGGGCTGAGCCAGCAAGAAATTAAACAGGGCTTTTTTGCAGGAGATTTATTTCGCTTTTCAACTCAGGCGATCGGGTTGCTTACCCAACCGTTTTCGGGTTAACCCAGTTCTGTTTACTCTAAAGATATTAAAGCTCAACAATCTGATAGTGTGTTTATGAACATGGAATGGGTGACCATTTCACCTCAACAGGCTGCAAAAATCAGTAGATTGTGAAAATCAGGCGTTCTCTATCTGGCTTAATTAAAGGGGGCAGCAACTCCCTACTCGCTAGGGAAAGCGATCGAATGGGAAAAACTAGGAACTTTATCACGGGTAATTGACCGAGAATCGTTCATCATTGTAGAAGCATTATTATTAGATGAAATACTCCAATTATCATGCCAAGCAACAAAGTAAGCAAACTTAGGGTTTTTGCTCATAGTTGTAAGGTACTGCATATTATCAACTTTATCATCTCCGCCAGGTCCCATTTCAGACATACCTATAATTTTTCCATAAGTGAGTGCATCGTCCTGCCATGCACTAAGCTCATCCGAATAATATGTTGGGGCAACAATATCAACATAAGTATTTCCTGGATATGGAGGTGTCCACTCAGAAAGGTCGCCAGTTGGGGCAAATACCCATAACAAATTGTTTAGCCCTTTTGTATTTGTAAAATAGTTGTACATATCCTGCCAAACCGCAATATAGTCGGCAGCAGATTGTCCGGCAGGTTTGCCAGATCCGGAGGTTGCATACCAAAACATATCACCATTACCTTCCTGGATAGGACGCCAAAGAACTGTAACTCCCTTATTTTGTAAGTCCTGAAGAGCAGAGGCAATTACATCCAAACGAGCAAGTCAGGCACTTCTTAGACTTCCACCAGGCAAAAATTTGTTCATTTGTCCGACACTCCTAATATCCGATCGACTGTCCTGAGCATGAGCAGTCTCGCACAAAATATTATCTGTCAAAATATTACGTGGTGAATAGTTTATGGTAATAAGACCACCTGCCTTCCAGTATGCCTCCAGTGAAGTATTTACCCTTTGTAAGGTATCAAGGCTGTTTATTTCCCTAAATTCATAATCAACTCCTAAAATTCCGGGATATTTACCGCTCTTTTTGAATAGCGATTCTATTTCAATATCATAAGAACCAGGAAAACCTGGAGAACCTAAATAGTCGTTTCCATGTCCGGCATTTTGCCCCACGATTACACCTGGTGTACTGCCATAGCTTAAGCCCCACAAATACTCATACACTTTCTTGGTAACCTGATTTGCATTCGGGTTAACTGGTTGAGATAATGCCATCGTGGGGGAGATGGATTGCGATAATTCCGAGCAGGATGCCATTACTCCCAAGCAGATCATCATAGCCAATGTTACAAATAGATTTTTCATAATTTTAAATACTAGTTAGTTACTAATGCTTTAGCGTAATAAACCTAAAACTAAGGCGATTTCCAAGATCTAAGTTACCGTATGCGATGGTGAAGGAGAACGCCAGCAAACGATATATCTAGGAGCGACACCAGAATACGGAAAGCAGCGATTTTTAGAACGCTTAGAAAGAGAGATCCAACAAACAAAAGCGAGATATCCTAGTGCAACATATGTAAGTATGGCTGATGGAGCAGAGTCAAACTGGAAATTCTTAAGCCCACATACAGAAGAACAGATCCTTGATTTCTACCATGCTTCAGGTTATTTGGGGATAGTAGCAGAGGTTTTATATCCTAAGCAACTTGTCGTACAAAAAGAATGGCTTAAAGACAGTTGTCATCCAAGTCTTCCCAGAAAATCCAGGCGAAGTCCGATCTCGCGGGCAATCGAAGCATACACCGCAATTGCGAGTGCTAAGTTCATGGCGTTGCCAGAGCGAAACCCGTTAGATGGGTCGAAATCAGATTTGTCCATTGCCAAGTGCTGTTCTCTGTTCGCGATCGCAGATAATCTTCCTGGGTATAGTAGAAGTTTGCGCCCAAATGCCTGGGCTCTGTCTCTAGGGCAGGTGCTGCCGAAATCCCTAGATGAACGCCATAGTATTTGGCACCAGTGATCAGCGTGACATGATGCAAGGGTGCTCCAACTGCCTCCAGTCCCTCGCTCGCATTCACCAACAAGGCACGATTGGGTTGGACTTCGGCAATCCAACTCGGTTGCGGCAAGTAGGCGGCGAAAAAGAGATGACCCGCGGCACTCGCCGATTTGAGCTTACGACCAACATCGACGCTGCCCAGCAAATCGATGGCGATCGCCTCATCCGCTCCGGGCACTGTGCTGCCAGAGCGCGAAACGGCGATCGTTCGCCACTCACCCAGTTCTGCCAGTTTGGCAACAATGGCTCTGCCGATGATTCCCGTTGCACCAGCTACAACCGCAGTCCGCAGTTTGCTCGCGTTCATACCTGTACTCCTTGATTCATTGCTTGGGCGCGGGTGATGATCGCTAATGCGGCCTCAGGTTCTAAGCGATTGTGATCATCAGCATCGACATGGGCGAGCAGAATCTTGCCAGTCGGGGCGATCACAAAAGTCGCTGGAATCGGCAGTTGCCAGTCGGGACTACCATTCATATCCGGCAACGCATGATCGAATTGGGTATAAATTTCCTTCAGTTTGTCAGGTAGCGTATAGGCAATGTTGTAAGCCTGTGCGATGGCGGAACCACGACCGCTCAATACGTCAAAGCTTAATTGATTGTTCTCGACGGTGGTTAGCGATCGCTCGGGAGTCTGCGGCGAAATTGCCATTAAACTCGCGCCCATCGCTTGAATCTGTGGCAGAAGTTGCTGGTAGGCGCGGAGCGCCAGATTACAGTAGGGGCACCAACCGCCTCGATAAAAGGTGAGAACTACATAACCTTGGGCCACACGATCGCTGAGTTTAATCGGTTTTCCCAAGGCATTGGGTAAGGCAAAATCGGGGGCGCGATCGCCGACTTGCAGCAGCGGTTTTGCGGCGTAGTCTTGGGCGAGTTGCAGGGTAGCCTGCTGCATCGTTGCCGCAATGTCGGCGGGAACCTTGGTTAAAAATTCCGCGCGAAATCCATCGAGAGCGGCTTTAAGTGTCATGGGATTAATTCACTGAATTGATGGGTAGGATTGAGGGAGTGTAATTTCCCTCAATTTAGTCATGATGTAACCGCAGGAAAAGCAATCAATGACCGACTTACTGACGCATCCAACCTGCGAATTGTTTTTCAACGGCTTTCAAAGGATCGCCGATCGCCGCAAACACACTCTGAGAAACTGGATCGGGATAAACATCATCGATCCCTTTCTCAATCGCTTGCAAGGTTAACTTAGCCACTTCACTTGGAGCAGCTTTATCCCCAGGAACCCCGTCAGCCATTGCCGTATCCACTGGCCCAGGAAAGACACCAACCACTTGGGTTCCCTGCGCTGCCAATTCAGCCCGGATGCCTTGGGTCAAGGAATTGAGAGCGGCCTTAGAAGCACTGTAGGAGCTAAACACAGGTGCATTTGCGACAGAGACAACCGACAGTAGGTTGACGATCGCCCCACCACCATGGCGTTGCAAAATCGGAGCAAAGGCACGCACCATCGAGAGCGTCCCGAAGTAGTTGGTATTCATTTCCCACTGAGCGGTGTCCACACTGTTGGCGATGAATAACCCGCCAGCACCCAACACACCCGCATTGTTAATCAAGAGGGTGACATCTTGGGCTTGTTGAGCCGCCGCATTGACTTGGTCGGGATTGGTTACATCCAACGCGATGGGGATAATCCGATCAGGGGCGATCGCTACCAAATCATTGAGGGTGTCAACGCTACGAGCAGCAGCATAAATGCGGCGAGCACCTGCTTGCACTAGGGCTTCGACATAGGCTTTGCCAATGCCGCGATTTGCACCTGAGACGAAAGCAACGGATTCTTGAATGTTCATAGCCATCTCCTGGGTTAATATTGAAAACTTTCGTGGAAAGCTTAATGCCGTTTGGTGTGGGCGGCTTTGCTTTCCATGTCTTTTATCTTGATTGATTTCAATCTGTTTGAGAAGCTGGGAAAATGGAATATGATTTATTCATATTTGGAATAATTAAAGTTATGGATCGCCTCGACTGTATGCAAAGTTTTGTTCGGGTCGTCGAGACTGGCAGCTTTTCTGCTGTCGCCCGCGAACTCAGCACCACCCAACCCACCATCAGCAAGCAAATTGCGGCTCTAGAAGACTACTTGGATGCGCAACTGCTGACCCGCTCCACCCGTAAGCTCCAGTTAACGCCAGCAGGGGAACGATTTTTTGAGCATTGCCAGGGGGTGTTGGATGCTGCCGCTGAGGCTGAAGCCAGTGTTGGGCAACGCCAAAACCCCGTCGGCACCCTGCGGGTAAGCTGCCCTGTGGCGTTTGGGCAGCATCAGGTGATGTCCTACGTGAAGGGCTTTCTGGAGCACTATGCGGATGTTAAGTTAGACCTGACCCTGAGCGATCGCTTTACGGACTTGGTGGAAGACGGAACGGATTTGGCAATTCGGATTGGGCAGGTCAACGATCCAACCCTAATCGCCCACCGCATCGGCATGACTCGTCGTGTCGCGATTGCAGCAACATCTTATTTCTCCAATGCCTCGTCAGGAACGCGCCGCGATGAACCGCAAACACCAGCGGCATTGGTTGATCACAACTGTATTGTCTATACTCGCCTAGCAACGGTCAACGAGTGGCACTTTCAATGCCCTACTGGCGGCACAACTCAGGTCACTGTCAAAGGCAATCTCCAAGTCGATAATTCTACAGCCATTCGGGAGGCTGTAATGTCGGGCGTAGGGATTGCAGTTTGCCCAGTTTGGCTGTTTGGTGAATTGCTCCACTCTAGTAGCCTCAAAGTGGTTCTCAAAAATTATCAACCCTTACCGTTGCCAATTTATGCCGTCTATCGACGGGGACGGTTTGTCCCTGCAAAAGTGCGTTGTTTTATCGAATACCTCACAACTGAATTTAAACTCAATCCGTGGGTGTCAGATTATGGAGCGCAACAGTCAGCCTAACGGCAAAACGCAGCGGCGGCAGATAGCCTCGAACTCAGCATCAGCGGCTTTCGTCCGTCCGCTGCCGTGAAGTGTTGGGCTGCGCTAACTGCTAGTAAGTAAACGCTGTCTCAAAGTTTCTCGCCACTTATTCAAGCTGTCTATAGACACATGCCTTGTAGTTATAGAGCGTGCTTCTTCGCGGTGAGCTAAATCTTCAGTTGTAAACAGGGGTTTGAGGTGCAGTGGAACGAAAAACCGGGTTAAGTGGCTCTTTTACATAGCCAAATTGGCTACAGCCAATTGACATCGGCTTTATTGCTCTTGACTAACGCTGCTAGGATGGGTGCCTTAGGGTATAGCCATTTTGACCACCTCCCGATGAAGATTGCCCGCCTCTACCTGCGCGTCAGTACCAACGAGCAGGATCTCACTCGCCAAGCCCAGATTGAACAAAGCACGCGAAGCGCAGGCTACTACATTGCGGGGGTGTATCGTGAAAAGGCTTCGGGTGCGCGTCTTGATCGACCGGAGTTGCAATGGATGATTGCCGACCTCCAGCCCGGAGAAGTGGTGATTGCGGAGAAGATCGATCGCCTCAGTCGATTGCCCCTACCGGAAGCTGAACAACTTGTGAATGCTATTCGCGCTCAAGGGGCTCGTTTAGCGATACCTGGACTCGTCGATTTATCAGACCTTGCCACAGCCGCCGATGGAGTCACCAAAATTGTGCTGGAGTCAGTCCAGGAACTGCTCCTCAAGCTCGCCTTGCAAATGACCCGTGATGACTACGAAACTCGCCGTGCGCGCCAACGCAGCCAATTTCGCCCTCTTCGGTTTCTTTCTTCATCACAACATGACTGCCTGTTTGACGAACTTGCTCGAATCCTAAACGCTCAAGTGCCCGAATCGCTTCTCTGCTTGAGATCCGTGGCATCTTAGGCATAGCTGACCTCAATGCTGGTTACAAGTCTAGGAGATGTTTCAGGTAGGGGAAATTCCTCTAAGTAGAGCCGCGTTGCCTCTCTCAAACCCGCGATCGCTTGTTCGATCGTTTCCCCTTGATCAACCGTGCCAACCTCTGGACATTCAGCAATGTACATATCATCTTCTTTATGAAGAATGACTGTGAAGCTACGACTCTTCATCGTGTTCTATCCTCAAAGCCTTTTATAACAAGGATAGCATCAGCCTTTCTTGACAGGGCAAAAAGAGGGCAATGCAAGCTTCTACAAAGATTGTGCGAGATTATAAGCTTTCAGCAAAATGGTAGAAGCACCTCTGAAATATTACCAGATTACGAATGTTACGCCTGAGCCGCCATTGATTTGACCGCCAATCCCCCTCTGATTACAACGACCAGTCCATGTTTCACCTGAAGCTGCATTTACCAACGTTAAGCTAGAGGAATTGAGCCTACCACTGGCATCTATGCGTCTGTCTCCACTAGTTTGATTGACCATCGTAGTTGACCAACCGCCGTCAGAGCGAACAACATTAACGGTCATTTTTTCCCGGTTAATGGGTAGTCCATTACCGAGAATTTGTGGCTAACCGACAAGAATCATGGCAAAACCCGCCCCTACAATTTACCTTGGCAGATATAGCAACCGCCAAGGCGACTCTTGACAGTAGGGGCGAACGCGAGTGCGTGCCGGAGGCATTAGCATTCGGGTAGTAAATCTTCGGTTTTAACCAATAAATTATATGCCCGAATGCTTCGCCCCTACCCCAGATTTATGGCTTAACCGACGAAAGCGGTTGCTATAATTTGTGGCTAACCGACAAGAATCATGGCAAAACCCGCCCCTACAATTTACCTGTAACTCACCCACTCGCAAGCCGCTGTAATCTGCGATCGCGGTTTTCAGTTGCATGAAGTGGAGCAACAGTACAGCCCAAAAACCCGGTTTCTTCAAGAAACCGGGTTTTTCTATACCTCACTAACCTGAAAGAGCTATATTACTTGACTCTGGGGCAAGGGGCGGAGGTTACTAGAAAACCGCCAGCTTCGACAATGAAGTCGTCGAAGTCGCGATCTTTTCCAGGGGGACGAACACCGTCGGGTCGCAGTACTCCGGTATCATCCCAGCTGATGCGGACGCCTTTGCGATCGCCCACCTTCCCGTCCGATAAACCACCTACAGACTGGACAGAATCTGTATCTTGGCTACCACTAAGTTGCTCGAATCTTGTCGAGTAAAGTGTGGTTAGAAGCGTACCGTTGGGGCGAAAAACCTTTAGGTAAAAGGCATACTGAGTATTGGCATCAAACGTAAACCGCCTTAAGGGGTCTGGTACCGAGTTACCGGGTGTCCCCAGAAAATCCCTTGACGTGCCAACGTCATCGGTGCGCGTGGAAGGATTATTAAGTTCGGATCGATCGCTGAAGTCGTCAAAGGGTTTAACTTCGGCAATCAGATCGGTCATTTCACGGGTAGCTAAGTTGATGACGCCAAAGGTTGACCTGTAATAGCCGTGGGATTCTCTGAATTCAAATTCGATCAGGGTATCCTCGTTATATTGGATACCGCGAGACGGGATGGTCATCTGAGCTTTAACTGCTGTCGAGAAGCTCCCTACAAGTCCGGCGGCGATCGCTCCCATCAGCAAATGCACCCCGGCGGCCTGATATCTCCTAAGCTTTTTCTGCATCATAGCTGTTATCACTTCTCCTCACTCACTATGGGGGCGAAACTCTACCAACTCTTAAAAGCTGGACTTATTTGTCCTACTCGTTCCAATTCGTTCCTCAAGTTGTCTCGCTCATTCCTTAAGGCATTCAGCCGCTGACACGCAGCTGGATATTCGCCTGCAACTTCTTGAGGATTTCGTAAATACTGTCGGGGGCCGCCCGCACTTGGCGGTGCCGCTTCGACTGCCGCCAGACAAGCGTTATAGGCTTGTTGCGATTCATCGTTGAACCTTCTGACGCGATCGGCCAATTGGGGATCTAAGCGACCGCCCCGACCACCGAATCGGGGCGCTGTGTTGTTCCAATAATTGGTTCCCGTGATATCGGGAGCGTGGTCAGCCCTGACCGGCCCAACTGTTAGCGACCCGGCAACTACAGATAGACCAACGACCCAAGCAAGGGATTTAATTGTCCGCATATAGCACCTCCTACTTAAAACTGAAATGAAATCCCAGAGCCTAACACAAATCGAGGGTCGTCACCTCTACCGGCAAGGTCGCGCACGGCTGGGGTAATCACCCAAGGAAAGCCTTTAAACGGTGCGATCGAAAGTCCCAATGCTAGGTCTGTTCCTGTCCACTCTGTAATAAAACTGACTGGTCGGATAATCCGGAGGGCTATATTCCCAAAAAAGTTGGGGTCGTTATCACCAGCATCGATCGCGCCATTCGATCGAAACTGTCCATCTCCTACACCGAGAGTGACAGACACACGACTGAGAGGATCGCGAATAGATTCTCGCGTCCGAAAGATTTTGGTAATCACTCCATAGCGGGAATGTTCAAAATCGTTGCGACCGATATTTACAAAGCCGTTGTAGCCTGCTGCTATTGAGAAGCTATCTCCAAAGCGACGATGCACTTTGGCATTAAAGCCGCCCTCGCCAAAGTCATTTTCATCATTAAAATTTTTAAAGCCATAGGACAGTTCGACGCCCACTAATCTATCGGCATCGCCTAAGCCAATCCCAACTCCCACATTGCCATTATTGTCGTCGTCATCGTTTCGGGTCGTGTTTTGATAAGTGCCGCCGATAAAGACGGTGTTTCGATCGGCCCCAAAACCTACGGGGATATAAATGCTCAGACCGGGCGAAGATTCAAATTCATCTTCTACTTCTGGTATTGCCAGTGGGGTAATTCGTTCCGGACGGGGGCACTCTCTCGCCGTTCTCTGCGCTACCTGAGTAGACCCGGCAGGATCGGAATTCTGTCTGGTTTGTTGACCGCAAGCAGTAGCCCGGTTTTGTGTGGGCGGAGTTACCAGCTGGTTGACATCAGCGATGATGGATGATTGGGAAACGAAGTCGTTGGCGCGGAGTGCCTCAGCACCAGGGTTTTCTGTCAAAAGTAACTCAGTCGATCCTGGCTGGTTGGTATTTGTGGTAGATAACTGAGAAACGAGGTTATCTGTAGGTTGGGCTTTTTCTCGGAACGATCCGACTTGCCCTAAAACGTTTGCTCGATCGCTTTCTATCTCGGCAGCTAGTTGTGCTGCTAGAGTTTCCGGTGCGGTAACTGCCTCGTTCAACGCCGAGGAAAGTGCGATCGCTTGTCCTACCGGAGGAGAGTGCCTACTCTGGCTGGGGTTGGCTTCTGCACTCAGAGCCCCAACTGCCAGAGCAGCTAACGTACAAACAGCAACAGTTGATAAACGCATAAAAGTAGTCTCACAGAACTCACACCAAAAGCGATTTTGGAAATGCCGCACCCTTTGCAAGGTTTAGCGCCCAGCCAATGTCAAGGTTAGCTACCCTGATGCTTTGTCTATATATTAAAGAGCGATATGCGATCGCTCTCTATTGCTAACTATCGTAGTATCTTTTGCGACATCAAGAGAGAACGATAAAGTCAGTCTGGCATTCCTAGACGATTCAAAGTAATACTTAGTTCCCATATAGGGTGCATTGTTAACTGGAACAACACCGAAAAAAACTTGGGATTGTCCTTGTCACGGCGAACATTTCAGCCTTAAGGGTGATGTCGTAAATGAAGTGGTATGATTTAGCTCTCAAACCACTTCCCAAAACTTCTACATCTAAAGGTTGAGCGAGTATTTGGCAGATCTCAACCTACAGATCGATAAAGTGAAAAAGGATGATTGGTAACCTGTTTTATAGGTTGAGAGCGTTAAATAAGGCATCGGATGGGAATTGTGTTGCAGTGACACATTGTCGCGCATCTAAGAAGAGCGGCGTCAGATGTGCGATCGGTGCAACAAATATCAAAAAAAAAGACCATAGATATTCATATCTGTGGAAACCTTAGCAGAGTAACTTCAGCGCGATTAGTCTAATTTGTAGGTTTGGTTGAGGCACGAAAACCAACGCAATTGTTGGGTTGAGTGAAGCGAAACCCAACCTACAAACTACAAAGAAATGGCGAAGGTATTGTTAAAGAAACCCGGTTTTTCTGAACCTCACTCACCTGAAAAAGGCGTTTCCAGGTTTTACCTAGAAACGCTCTTAAGATTGCTTTTTACTACTAACTACTGACCGCTACCAGCCTCAAGGATATAGCTAGCAACTTACATTACTACTTCTTGGAAGCTGCCAGTTTGTCTTGGAACTTGCTCTTAGCTGTCTTGAAATCGGTAGCCATTTTTTCCTGCTGCTGTTCACTGAAGTTGTCGCGGATTTTCGCGAACATTTCGTTCTCTTCTTGCTGCACGTGGTGCATAACAGCATCCATCAGCTGTTTAACTTCGTTTTTGAAGGTTGGTGAAGAGGGGCTGATAGACTTAATCTTTTCCAGCGCCTGTTTCATTTCAGCTTGTTCTTTATACAGATCTTCGGTTTTTCCGTAGTAAGAACGTACTGCTGGGTAGACAACTTCCTCTTCAGCTTCGGAATGAGCGCTCAGATCTTTGTAAATCTGACCGAAATACTCTTGGAGCTTTTGAGGATCTTCAGTAGATTGAAACTGGGTGAACAGAAGATTCACCTTGGTGTGATCCATTTTGATCAGCTCTTGAATGTTCATATCGCTCTTGCTGCGAGTAACAACGCTACCAGCAACACCTGTAAAGGCAGCGACCGCATCTTGAACCCGTGCCCAAATTCCTTGATCTGGATCTTTGCCGGTCAGTTCGCGGGTGCCCAGAATTTCCAGGATTCCTTTGAGTTGCTCTTGGTGAGCCCGGTTCTCAAAGTTAACCGTGTTCAAAGGAGTGATAGCAGCTTCAACGTCAGCGCCAACAATTTGAGCAGCTTTGTGAATTAGCAGTCCACTCATGGTCTGCTGATGTTTGAGCAATTCATGCTGACCTACTTTCTCAAACAGAGTCAACTCTGAACCTTCCATGAGTTTCCGACTAGACTCAATCAGTTTGGTTGTTGTATGCTTCGGCTCTCCCTTGACACCATACTGAACAATCACAGTGTCTAGAACGCCCATGTTTTTATGATCGTCTTCTAGCATATCGCGCAGACGATCGCAAATTTCTTGATCTCCACACTCTTTTATAAGAGCTTCCTCATTCGAGATCAGTAGGTTTTGCACCGCTTTCATATCAGCCAGTTTCATGGCAATAGCAGTGCGCTTGGTGTCGTCAATAGTCGATACCATCGTTTGTTCTCCTCTATTAATCGTGTAGGTTTGCAATTGGAACCTTATACGAGAATCGCATAAGGTTCCAGTTTAGCCATCTTTCTTTTGACTGAATTATAAGTAAATTCATTTAAGTCTTAATTTATCTATAAACATGGCGAGTGTTTGCTATAATAAAGATTTTAAAGTCTACCTTAAAATCTACGACAGTACTTGCATATAAGTTTCTACTTATAGATAGATAACTGATAAACATCTCCTCCATCCCTAGACAGATACGCTTTTGACAGCGATAGATTAGATTTACTCAATGAAAGGAAAAAAGGAGATAAAGAAGTGACGTCATAACAGTCTAAACTGCGGTGGTGTTGATAGAAGTCGGCTGAAATGGGAATCGTTATTCCCAAGAAGTTTAGTATGCCGAGAAAAAGGAACTATCGTCAAAATTTATCAACTTTAGAAACGATAAAAACAAGAGAGAGAAGTATGACACAAACTCCCAATCTTCCCCCGCTGATTGAAAGTGATGAGACAGATTATCGCGATAGCGGGGTAACCAGTACAGTAGCGATCGCAGGGCATCCCCTGCATCCGCTCATCGTTACCTTTCCAATAGCTTTTCTGGTGGGACTAGCGGCAACCGACCTAGTATATTGGTGGACAAAGGATTTCTTCTGGGCGCGAGCTTCTTTTTGGCTGCTAGCCGCTGGGTTGGCTTCTGCCTTGGTGGCAGCACTCACCGGCATTATGGATTTCCTGAAAATTGAACGAGTCCGCAAGCGCAGCGCTGGGTGGGCGCATATGCTACTCAACGTTAGTGCGATCGTCCTCACAACTATCAACCTGATACTGCGTTGGGGCAACACCGCCAGCGCAATTTTGCCCATAGGACTGACGATTTCGCTCCTCGTGGCTACACTTCTCGGCCTTTCGGGTTGGTACGGTGCCGAATTGGTTTACCGACATAAAGTTGCTGTGATTGGCTACGGCGACGCACACAGGTAGTTAAGTAGCCTTTTTAAGTACCTGTCTGAGAGATAATTTATTAGGACTTACGCATTTTATCGCCTCATCCACTACAGATGTAGAGTCAATTCATGAATTGACTCTACATCTGATGGTAAAAGAGCCTTATTGTGTAAGTCCTGTTTATCTCAGACAGGTTTTTGTTTTTGCTTTGAAACGAGAGGTAGAAACTTAATGCTTCAAAAGGCAACTATTCGCCAACTGACTATCCTCTCGCTGATCGTTGTCACGCCGCTTGGCCTTCTATCCAAAGTCTACAAAGGCCCAGGCGATTGGTGGTTCAATGATTATGCAGGCGATGTTCTTTATGAAATATTCTGGTGTTTATTCGTATTTTTACTGATTCCAAAGCGCCAAGCACTGATTAAAATACCTATATGGGTATTTATCATTACTTGTATACTCGAAGTTCTACAACTTTGGCATCCCCCACTTTTACAACTAATCCGATCCAGCATCTGGGGGAAATTGCTGCTGGGAACCACCTTTGTATGGTGGGATTTTCCCCATTATCTGATCGGCTGCTTCATCGGTTGGTTATGGTTGCGACTTATTTGGAGATTTCACGACGACTAATGTTAAGCTTGTCTGTAGTCTTAAATACCAATGACTCGTCAGTACCCGATCGCCAATGCTTTTGATAAGGGTGCCACTCTCTATATAGTGTTTCCATTTGAGATGTAAACAATGGTAGGTTGGGTTAGACGCGGTAATTAACTTAATAATGCTCACAGATAAGTCTTTGACCGCGTCGTAACCCAACATTCACTATTAAATATGTGTTCACGACTCATTTGAAAACGCTATAGTATGCGATCGCGAGAAGCAGTTACCAGCAACCCCAGTCCCATGAAAAAACAGGTAAAAGTCAAACCGAATTCAAAACAGCAAAAGATTGAAGAAGCCCCAGATGGAAGCCTCACAGTGCATTTGAAGTCGCCGCCAGTAGATGGCAAAGCAAATGAAGAGTTAATTAAACTACTGGCAGAAAAATTTGACGTACCCAAATCCAAAATCAGTATCAAGTCAGGGTTATCCTCAAAAAACAAGCTAGTTGAAATAGATACTGATTCTTAAATGAGTAGCCTTTGATTGATTCCACATAATTATTGTATGACACAACCTTCAATTATGAACACCTAAAAAGATCCCTTTCTTTAATAACTTTTACATTGCTAACTCCTGCTGTTAATGTACAAGAAGTGAAAGGTCAAGTCAACTACAATAATAATTCCCAAATAGTTAGACAACTGTTGGAAAGTAAATATTGTCCAAGCTGCGACCTGAGAAACGCTAACTTGAGATCTGCTAATCTAGTAGGCGCTAACCTCCAAGATGCCAATCTAAGCAACGTTGATTTAAGCAATGCTGACTTGAGTGGCGAATTAGTTCAATTTAGGTGCGGTAATGGCCCAGAATTAGTACCTGCAAATTTAAGTGGCGCTAACCTAAGCGGTGCCAATTTGGAGAATGCTAACCTCAAAGGTGCCAACTTGGAAAACGCCGATCTCAGAGGCGCTAATCTGAAGGGTGCTAACTTGGAAAATGCCAATCTCAAAGGTGCCAATATCGACGGTGCAATTGGAATTGAGCAAATCAAATCTTTTTCTAAGCAGATGATAGTACCTTTAGAAAAAATGTGGGACGCTGTTAATAAATGTGGAAATAAGTAGAGATATTTGTTAAAATTAACAGATAAATACTCTATAAAGATATGTGTGGACGATTTAGCTTTACTCAGTCAGAGAAGATAGTAGCTGAGATATTTCAGCTAGCCTCCGTTCCGACTCTATCGCCACGATATAACATTGCGCCAACGCAAGCAGTACCGACAGTTTTGGTAGATTCAGATCATAAAAATCGGCACTTTAAAATGTTGCGTTGGGGTTTAATTCCATCCTGGTCTAAAGATATTAAAATCGGTGCTAAGCTGATTAACGCTAGGGCAGAAACCGTTGCCGAAAAGCCAGCTTTTCGGTCAGCTTTTAAGCGTCGGCGGTGCTTAATTTTAGCTGATGGATTTTACGAGTGGCAAGAACAAGAAGGGAAGAAGCAACCGTTTTATTTCCGCTTGCAAGATGGAAAACCTTTTGCATTTGCTGGATTGTGGGAACGCTGGGAAAAAGGTGAGGATGAGGCGATCGCATCTTGCACGATTCTGACAACCGAATCAAACGAGTTAATGCGCCCAATTCACCACAGAATGCCAGTAATTATTGAGCCAGAAGACTACGACAAATGGCTAGATCCAGAAGTGCAAAAACCCGAATCCCTACAATCGCTTCTGCAACCATACAAATCAGAAGAGATGACGTTTTATCCTGTCACCACAAAGGTTAATAACGCCAAAACGGATAGCCCAGATTGTATCAAGAAGGTGTGAGACGATGACCGCAATGGGTACAGAAGCGATCGCTCTCTCCCACCACCTTACCGCATTCCGTACAAAAACGCCTGGTTGCAGCAGTTTCTTCCTCTACAGAACCCATTCGCATCTCCATATTCCCCATCCGCATTTCCATATTCGGCGACATCCGCATTTCCATATCGCCGATCGGTTTCATAGGTTCCATTGGTTTCATCGGCTGCATTGGCGGCTGAGGGCTTTTTTCTACCTGCTGGAGTGGTACAACCTCCGCGTTACTGAGTGACGGAGTTTCACTCAAACTACTGATTCCATTAGCTTGCAAACGTACAAAGCGCGAACCTTCTGTCCCCTCAATTTCCAACACAAAACCAGTCGCGCTACGGAATAAAGCAGGCGGCTTCGTCCAAGTACCCGTTTGAAAGCTGCTGCTTTGGCTTTGCTGCTGTCCCGGACTGCTGCTAATCAGGGTAATTGCTGTTTGCGTACCGTTATTTTCAATGTAAACTTGTTGGCCGCTGCCCAAGTCGCCTATGTAAGCCATGATGATTTTGAAGAAAAATATTAATTAATTATCATTGTATAACTATTTTACTGAATTCGCTGTTAATTTTATTATTTACTAACAATTAAACAGCTATAAACCCGTTTTGCATTGTACGTTGTTGGGCTTCAGCCCTAAAAGATTTGTACGTTGTTGGGCTTCAGCCCTAAAAGATTTGTACGTTGTTGGGCTTCAGCCCTAAAAGATTTGTACGTTGTTGGGCTTCAGCCCTAAAGCGCTAAAGCGCAACAACGTACCTAATACTAACTATCAACTTGAATCAAGTAAAAAAATATATTAGCACTATAATAGGATAAAAGCAGGGAGTTCGTTATGCCACAACAATTGCTAAAACGACTATTCACCGTCAAAGAATATCACCTAATGGTTGATGCTGGTATTCTCAAAGAAGACGATCGCGTAGAACTTATCAAAGGAGAAATTGTTCAAATGTCACCGATTGGCAGATTTCATGCTGCTTGTGTGAAGCGTCTGGCTGAATTATTTATTTTGCGTCTGGCGCAGTTGATAACAGTGGGAGTTCAAGATCCAATTGAATTGGATGATAACTCCGAACCACAACCAGATTTAGCATTGCTGAGAAGACGCGGAGATTTTTACCAATCTGGACATCCGCAACCAGAAGATATACTATTAATTATAGAAGTAGCAGATACCACCGTTGAATCTGATCGCGAGGTAAAAATTCCCCTTTATGCGAGTAGCGGTATTGTCGAAGTTTGGCTGGTGAATATTCCGGCAGAATGTATCGAAGTTTATCGGCAACCTTCAGGGAATGGTTATCAAAATGTGCAGGTATTTGGGCGCGGACAATCTATTTTTGTAGAAGCTTTTCCCGATGTTAATTTTACAGTTGATGAAATTTTGGGATAGGCGGTTCAGCGATCCGATGTAGGGGCGAAGCATCGCTGCCAAAATTTATCATGGGTAGGGACAATTGCGATGCAGCGATGCTTCGCCCAGCCCCAACTAAAATTGATAAATAAACCAGAACTTATGCAAAGAAACCCGGTTTCTATGAAAAATCGTGGGTTTGGCAACTATAAATCTACGAAGAAACCTGGTTTCTGGTCAAGAGAGTTCATCTAACAATGGTTTCAGCCTTTCCTACTGTCGAAATCATGTTAATCAGTGATCGCTCTGATTAAAACCTCCTTCAGAGAGATTCCTTCCTTCTCTATCTCATCAATTGCAATCGTATTTACAATATCGAACCTAGCTCCTGCACTTTGGAGGTCATCATCTAGAGTCTTCAGAAATTTGGTTGCATCAGGATCGTTTCCAATTTGGATAAATGAGATGGCTAATTCCTCATCTCTATCAATTTTTTGGGTAGCATCAATAATTGTTTTGATCACAGCTTGGGGTTTATCTGGCTGACCGTCTGTTACCACAAGAATAGTTGCACCACCCAATTGTGCTTGCCCCTGTTCCTTGCGTCGAAAATAGTTTTGCAGGGCATCTTGCAAAACGTCTGCCATTTCAGTTCTTCCTACAGGCTCATTCTCACTAAATATTTGCTCAACTTTGCTAGCCGTCACATTATCATACCGCCTAAATTGAGACGAAAAAGTATAAACAGTAATGCCTTCAGGCGAAAATTCTTCACACTTGCTAGCCAAGGCGAAAGTAGTTTCTTGCATGACATCCCAACGGCTTCTACCACCCTCACAATCTTTCCTTGCCATAGTGCCACTCTTATCAATGATAAGTGTGTAGTCACGATTTTCTAGATCTATCATAATAGATTCCATCTGTTTAATTTACAACTTATGCAAAAAGTGATTTCGGGTCTTTTTGAATTATGATGCTGATGTTTATGATGAACATTTTTGTAGGGACACGGCATCATTAAAACTTTGGATGACCGACATTATTTTATGAGGCCGTGTCTCTACAGCATAATTGACTCGAAAGAAGAGAAATTTTCAAAACAATCCAAACCAACTTTTGGCCAATGTTGCTATGATACTTGTGCTAGCCTTTATCAAGTTAGCTGTGGGTTTTGGAATTTCACTTCTGTCCACAAGCCAGTCAATTGCGGCCTTAACCAAAGAGATGACTGCCGACTCCGCGTATCGTTCTCTTGCTAGAGCAACTTTTCGGCTGTTATTATCCTGTACCGCAAGCTGGTTGTTAATGTACTTATTCAAGTCATCGAAGTTGTTACTCATAGTAATCACCACCATGTTGTTTTTCGTGTATTCAACCAACGACTAAATTCAAATAGAGTCTTTTGCGTTTTTGGCTCATACACCAATAAGTTACAAAGGTTCTCTGTTTGTTCAAAAGGAATTTGATCTAGTGCATCACTAGCAATAAGCTTCTGGAACTGAATTGTGGCTTCATGTCCAAGTTTATTAAGAATGACCAACATTAACTTATTCAGGTTATACCTAAATACTGACGAACATGGGATAACCTGATAGTTATCATAAAGTCGCTCGAAAACTTTTTTGTATTGGGGATACTTCTGCTGATACTTATCCAACTTCTCAGCATTCATATATCCCTTGTAATAAATTAAACCTAAATCCTCATCACATTTGAAGCCATCTTCCTGAATATAGAAATCGCAATCATTGTAAGTTTTGGAAACAATTAGGCTACCATAAGGTTCAATAAACGTCTTTTGATAATAGAGAGATTTTTGTTCCAGAGTGCTGTTTGTTTCTGGTGCAGGCAAAAACTTCACAATGTTTCCAATTTTTGCTGCTATCCAAGAAGGTGGATGTAGAACATCTGCTTTTGTCAGAATAAAGGTGAGTTTACTCATCAAAATTGCTTTCTGTTCTTGAGTATATCCCTCCATTATTTTTTTGAGGGACTGCAAATCAAAAACAACTGAGCGGTTGTCAGCATGAATAGCCCATAAGATTACATCAGAAGATTGCAGATGCTCTCTGTACTTTTGCAAATACCCTTCGTCAGCTTCGTCTGACTCTCCGATTCCAGGAAGGTCATAAAAATACAGGGTACTTCCCTGTTTTATCTCAATCGGGATATCTTCTATCTCTTTCGTACATGGTTTAACAGGATCGGTTTTCAGTTTAGTGCCGAATAAAGCATTGATCAGAGAAGATTTGCCAACACCCGTTTGACCTACAATAGAAACACGAAATTGACGATCGTTTACGCTTTTTTTTAGGACATCTTGAACGAGCTTAAGCTGATCTGGGGTCAAATCAGGCTCTTTTATTTCCATGTCATGCTCCTCACTAAGCAAAGTTTATATTCGTTTTGATTATTCGATCGCAGTTGCCTTATAATCCTTACTGTACAAACTCAACCTCAGCTTTGTCAGTGATAAAAAGTGACAAAAAGTGATAAAAAGTAGTAACTTTCGCTAGATCGTGCTAAAATATCCTGTTAGGATGATTTGCCTAAGAGTTACGATACTCTCACAAACTATTCACACATCTCTCTCAACCCGACTTCCTTGGCCTACGACAACACTTGCAAATATCTTGCCGAAAAATTTCCAGCCGCCTTTGTCCAATGGCTGCTGCCACTCGATCGGCCCACCACCATTCAGGTTCTCAAAACTGAACTAATTCAAGAACCAATCCGCGCTGATTCTCTCGCCTTCCTGCAAGCCGATAACCAAATTCTACATCTGGAATTTGAAACCCTACCGTATTCCGACCCTCCAATCCCGTTCAGAATGCTTGACTACTACATCAGGCTCAAGCGGCAATATTCCTGTTCCATCCATCAAGTAGTAATCTTTTTACAGCAAACAGCCTCAGAACAAGCTTTTGTATCCGAGTATACAGACGAAAACACCCGACACCGCTATAGAGTTATTCGCCTGTGGGAACAAGACCCCGCTTTATTGTTATCCGTCCCCGGCTTGCTGCCATTCGCGACATTATCTCAAACCAACTCACCGCGAACTTTGCTAGAGCAAGTGGCGAATCGGATTGCTACAATTGAAGAACCTGATCGACAAGCCGATCTGAGCGCTTGTACCCAAGTCCTTGCAGGTTTGAGATTTGAAAAAAAATTAATCAGACAACTATTTAGGAAAGAAACTATGCGGGAGTCTGTCATTTACCAAGAAATTCGCGAAGATGGTCTCCTGGAAGGAAGGCAACAGGAGGCGCTGTCGTTCGTCACTCGCCTTTTGACTCGCAGAATGGGTGCGATCGCTCCTGAAATGCAAGAGCAAATTCAGAGCTTATCCGTAGAAGAATTAGAGAATTTAGGGGAGGCACTTCTGGATTTTTCAGAAGGAGCAGATTTAGCGAATTGGTTGAATGAACGCCAGATTTAACTTGCTAAAATATAGCCTCATCTGTTTAAAAGTTTACCATATATTTTAAGGAAATTTAACCTATGAATGTCGATGAAGATCTCGCGATCGCAGAAACAGTCCTCGATGGCGAATGCTTAAACGACGTTGAAGATCTCATCTTCAGGCAATGTTGGCAAGGCAGATGCTCCTATGAGGAAATCGCTAAACTCTCCAAGTATGATGATGAATATATAAAATCCGTTGCTGCTAAACTTTGGAAACAACTCTCAGATGCTTTTGAGGAAAAGGTTAAAAAAAATAATTTACAGTCTGTTTTTAAACGATACTTGCGACGAAATCAAGTTAATTTACACCACCATCAGGTAATTGAAGTCAATTTGACTGGAAAAACTTTAAGTAGAGCCAATCTAACAGGAGCAAAACTATTTACAAATTTAGGTGTAGATTCCTGTCAAAGAGATTCACACAAATCAATACTACCTGATAATAACACCAACTCCTCAGAAGAAATCATCCAATCCGAAGAAGAAGATAACCAGCAAACTCACTCTAACTCACAAGAAAAAATCTATCTTTGGAATGATTTGCATTTCTACTACGAAGAACAAATAAAAATAGCCGAAGCACTCGATCGGGCCAACATCTTCTTCTTCCCCAATGCCAAAGCACGCCTCACAACACCAGAAGGCAGACAAAATCAAGAACCCAATTTCCTAATTTTCCATCAAGGCAAATGGGGTATTCTAGAATTATCACATCCTAATAAAGCAAAAGCTGAAGACCGTGATCGCCTTTTTGAAACTCACGGTATCCGCATCATCCACTATTGCGACTGTAACAGGTGCAATGAAGAACCAGATCGCATTGTCCAAGAGTTTCTAGATATTTTGGGTCAGGAATAGATCTGGAGATGGCCCAACTTTTTTCACCACCAACAGAGATGAGTATATCGGCTTACCCAGCGGCTTTCTAGTTGCGGGTTCTCCCAGCGTCGTCAGTAGCCTATGGAGAGTGACCGATTTGTCAAGCGCATTTTTAATGATTAAATTGTATGAAAACTTACAAAATAAAATCTCCGTACCAGTCGCCCTCAACCAAGCCCAAATCTGGCTGCGGAATGTCAGCAAAAAAGAATTTATACAGTGGACTAATCGCCTCAATTTAGGTAACAATTGGATAGAGGAAATCCAAGCTAAACTGGAAGAGTTCTTGGATGATACACCTTTCGCCCATCCTGTTTATTGGGCTGCTTTCTGTGCCATTGGGCAATAAAACCGATCGCGCTTTATATCAAATTACCCACGAAAATGGATCAAACTATTCCCGCTTTACTGCAAGTATTCAAATCTACCCCTACCCTCTTTCCCGCCAAAACCATTCAAGAGTTAGATCTAAAACTAGCTGGTTTGGAAAACGAAAATATCCATATTGTCACGAAAGAAATCAAAGATTGGGTTAGCAAACAAACTCGCCCAATCAAAGATAACGTGACTCTATTCGCCCAATCTTTTAGAGAAATCAAAAGTGTGCGTAAAGTAGAAGCTTCGGAAGAGGAAATGCTGGTAAACCGCTTCCGAGAATTGCGAGATGCAGTGAAAAGTAAACTCAATCCACCGCAAAGATCGCAAACTAATTCATAGGCGTTCATTGTTCATTGTTCGTTGTTCGTTACTCCGATTCCTAATGACCAATGATCAATGACCAATAACTATATTAACATGAATCATCAAGTCTACGCCCCAAATATCCACCTTTTCGCCTACCATTTGCAGAGTGAGAAAAACCCATGTCTCCTCTACGCAAAGGTAGATGAAATCTTAGCCAAATTAAATATCACCGATTTCAATTTGCCACAGCGAATTGATTTAGATAAAGAACCGGAAGTGTTTCCATTTGAGATGTAAACAATGGTAGGTTGGGTTAGACGCGGTAATTAACTTAATAATGCTCACAGATACGCCTTTGACCGCGTCGTAACCCAACATTCACTATTAAATATGTGTCCACGACTCATTTGAAAACGCTATAACACAACCTTGGCAAACACCTTCCCTTTCTCGTCCGCTTCATCCTTTCTTAATAGCTTTGTTTCTCAGCGTTATAGTTGCTGTAGCATCTGGATGGATTGTACGCCTCTGGCAGAAAACAAAAGATAAACAAAACTAACTCTTAAATCGCAGGTATCTTGTGCCAGTTGCCAAACCGTCCCCACACAGTAAAACTTATCAATCCTTAGAAAGCTCTCCTTGTGGTTGAATGCAAAAATTTTGGAACATCCACTTAAGAAACTGTCACTTAGAATTCATCTACCATAATAAGTAAATAGAATATCATAAAAACAAGCTAACAAGCAAAAAGATTTTATCCTACGACTGAGAGTCTGTATGCCACAACAACCAACTGTCCCTCAAAAAGATACCGCCGCTTGGATTATTCAAGTCTGGCTTTCTTTTGCTCTTTCCGTCTCTGCAACTTCTCTCGGCATAATTTACCTCCCTGTAGATAACTGGGTAAAAGGTTATATGGGTATGGGTTTAGTTTTTTCAGTAGGCTCCACTTTTACGCTTGCCAAAACCACCAGGGATAATCATGAAGCTTCCAGACTAACAGCTAGGATTGATGAAGCTAGAGTCGAGAAAATACTCAGCGAACACCATCCTCTTAAATAGGGAATAGGGGATAGGGAAAAATATTAATTCTCCCACTCCCCCACTCCCCCACTCCTAATGAGATACCCGCCTCAAACCCCGCAACCAACGGTAAGGATAATAAAAAGGTACAAGCAGCGGATGTAGAATTTTGTAGCGATATTCCATATACTCGCGAGTCGGAAACAGCGTATCCCAAACAATACGCAACCGCTGACGCCAATCTTTAGCGCCCGCCACATCAGCAAACAAACGCATAGCCATAATTTCGTATTGCCAAGCATAAGTTCGCACTTCTTCCCGCGATGGTTCCAAAGCAAGAAATTTATCCAAAACATCTGCCGGAATTGGCGAATGCCATTCATCAGCTAGTTGAAGCAAAATCCGCTGTAACGACATCACCAAATTGTATTCTTTTGCCTTACTTATAACCAATTCCCAATCAATTTTTTCTTGGTAAAACCTTATAACAGCCGCTATATCGTGCAACCACATCAAACTTTTTCCGCCGTGATGCAGCATCAAATGAGCGCATAAATAAACCACTTGCGCTTCGCAACCCAGCACCAGCGCCGGTGCTAAATTAATCTTGGCAGGCAAAGAAGTTTCCCAAAACCAGTCGGTGGTAAACGTGCGCTGATAATATATAGGAGCGATTAATCGCCAGTGCAAATCGATATAAATATCTACAAGTCCGCCTTTATAAAAAATCTCTTCATTGCGGAATTCTTCAGTGAAACCAGCCTGCATTTCCACACCCACGGCTGCATACCCCAAGCCTGTCAAAATTTGTCGCGTTACCGACAAATCTTGAGGGTGGATAAGTAAGTCTAAATCGCTCATCGGTCGTGCCGCAATATCATCATAAATCATCTCAGCTAAAGCAGCACCTTTGAGGACGATAACATCTACTCCACCAGCAGCAAGTTGGTGCAGCACATCAGCTAATTCCCGCAGCAGCAAAGTGTTGCGGCAGGCATTGTGATAATAAGCTTTGCGCCATTCCTCCTCAATCAATGGCGAAACTAAGTTTTTACCGCGCACAATATGGTATAACAGAGGAGCCAAAGCTTCTGTATGTACAATCTGGCGCAAAGCATCCCAATTGAAATGATCGGTAGCCGCTATTTCTCGCGCCGCATCCAACGCTTTTGAATCCCAGCGTCCCCGAAGACACAACCGCAGAAAAAGGAGGAAGTTAGGGTCTAAATTGCTAACAGGTATGCTACATTCTGCGTTCATATAAAAAATATCGATTTTGCCAACATTCTATTCTGATTCCTGTATTTGCCTTTGCCAAGACTTAGCATAAGCGCCACCGCGAGATAATAACTCATTATGACTGCCTGATTCTACAATTTCACCATCAGCCATTACGTGAATGATGTCGGCTCGTTTGGCGATCGCAAAACGATGGGTGATAATAATAGCAGTGCTAGAACCTACCAATTGCCGAAACCTCTCTAACCAGTCAGCTTCCGCCCAAGAATCCATCGCGCTGGTAGGTTCATCTAGTATAATCAGAGGAGCCTGACGGAGAAAAGCTCTTGCTAGGGCAATCCGCTGCCATTCGCCGCCGCTGAGTTCTGTACCACCTTCAAATAACTTCCCCAATAAAGTATCGTAACCTTTTGGCAAGCGATCGATCATCTCGTCAGCACCCGCAGCTTCAGCAGCAGCAGTAATTTCAGATAAACTGGGAGATGATATTAAATCCCCCATTGCAATGTTTTCGGCGACGGTGGTATTATAATCAACGGGTTGCTGAAACAGGATAGTGATGAATCGCCGCAAGTTTTGGATGGGCAATTCGCGCAAATCGATGCCATCCAACTTGATACTACCATGCTGCGGATCGTACAAGCGGCAAAGCAATTTGAGCAGGGTAGTTTTACCAGCACCGTTGCTACCGACGATCGCTACAATCTTACCAGCAGGAATAGTAAGATTGAAGTTTTCCAAAGCAGCTTTGTGGCTACCTGGATAGCGGAAGGTAACTTGATGAAAGTGGATTTCCTGTTTTAAAGTTATTGGTGTCAATCTCGGTGAGGGGGTGTCTACCACTTGGGGTTGCAGTTCGAGAAACTCGAATAGGTTGCCCAAAAACAGCATATTGCTGTAAACTTGACCGAGGTTTCCCAGGAGATTTCGCATCACACCTTGACCTTGATTGAAAGCCTGATAAAATAAAGCTAAGTTTCCCAAAGTCACTCGCCCCTGAAAAACTTTCCACACCATCCAAGTTAGGGCAACTGCGGTGATTAAAAGTGCGATCGCACTAGCGCTTAGATTCGCCAAACTCTCATCCTTAGCCAACTTTACCCGTTCGGATCGTAACTTTCGCCGCAATCTCTGATAAGCAGATTTGAAATGTTCTCCTAATCCAAATAGCCGCAATTCAGCAGCATACTGCATTTCTGTAAGCAGCCAGTAGTAATACCAACTGCGACGTTCATCAGCAGTATTTCGCAACCACCAATCGTAATTTTGACTGCTATAGCGCAAGACGACATAAAAGGCAGGCAGAGTGCTAACTAGCAGTGCAAAAGGTAACCAAATGCCAAAGCGAATCAGTACCGCTGCCATTGCCATCAGGGTAATACTATTTTGCAGCAAATTGCCGCTATTTTCTAGTAACGCCACCGGACGAAAATAAGCATCCTGGCGCACTCGGTGCAAGCGATCGTAATATTCTGGCGATTCGTAAAAACAAAAGTCAATCTCTATTGACTTTTCGTGGATAAGGCTGCTAATATAATCTTTGACTAACTCTGATTGAACGGTGCGAACCCAAGTTAGTAAACTGCCAAGTACCTGAGTTAACAGCAAAATACCGCCCATTAAAGCAACTAGGGTCAGAGTCGGTAATATCTTTTGCCAGTCAGCACCAGCACCTAAAGCTGCTACTAGACTATCTACCAGTTGCTGAGTTAAATAAACGGTGGCTACTGGCAATAGTCCCTGCACTACCAACAAGATAGCCCAGGCGATCGTCCAGTTTCTAGCAGATCTCCAGACTAAAGTGAGACTTCGGGACAAATAAGGTAGTTGACTCAAACCACTTCTTAGCTTTGTCTTTAGAATTCTCAAGTTTGTCATTGATAATTGGTAATTGGTGATTGGTGATATCGAATCACCAATTCGACTATTTACTGTATTTTTTAGAGATATCCCCGACCCGCGTCAAAGCATCTGGCGAATTCCGAAAGCAACTGGGAAATTTCTCCTTAACCCGATTGGCAATATCGCCTAACGGCATACCGCTACTCATCAATTCCAGAATTAGTCGATCGATCTCTCCATCCTCATTAAGCGTCGGCACATAGTTAGCAGCAGTTTTACGCAGTTGTGCTGGCGAAAGTGGCATTCCAAAAAACGTAGATTGCTGAAATTTAGCTTTTACCTTCTCTGGATTATCTCCTTCTAGCACACAAGTATTCCAACGCCAAACATAGTCTTCACCAACCAAATTTGCCTGTAAAGTAACAGACACTTTATCCCCAACACGAAGAAGAACTGCCTCAGTCCAAGGAAAAAAAGCAATACTGTAGATTAATTCAGGCATTCCTGGCGCATTGGAAAAGCTTATGCCTTCTGCCAGAGTAGCATCAAACCAAACACTTAACCCGTGAGCCGTTCCACTTCTCGCCACATCCCAATTTATTTCGGCACTAATATCGGGACTTTCGATCGTAGTATAATCCAACGTCGCCCAAGATTGCGGTGTCGTTAAAAGTTGTGCTGGTGCTACCCAACCTTTACTCCAAATATTAGTTACAATTTGTCGTGCCGCCTTCATATCAAATCCATATTCGCTATCATCCCAAGCCGATACGATCCGATTGTACAAATGGGGTACTTCCACGACAGCCGCCCACAAAGTATCGCGCTGGGGAATCATTATTCCACCGGGCGCAAGCAACCGTTTTCTAGCATCAACAATAGATGGTATGTGCTGTTGAAATAATGGCACAATACCGCGTATATCCGATATAATCACATCCGCTAACTCAGGTAATACTACCTGCGTGGATAGCTTTTGGATAAACTCAATTCGGTCAGCATAACCATTTGATTTAGCAATTTCTCTTGCTACCTGGATAGCATCGCTAGGTTCGATCGCATAAACTTTTTTAGCACCAAACTGACAGGCAAGCAAGGCAAAAATTCCTGTGCCAGTCCCAATATCCACTACCACTGAGTCTGGTTTTACAGCTTGGCGCAGACCCTTTACATAGGCATCCATTCGCCCCTTGTCCGCAATCATGCTACCATATCCGAGAATACTATACATTGGTGGTTGGTAATCGGTAATTGGGGATTAGTTATTAGCCAATTTCTGAAAATCCTCTAAGATCAGATCGCAGAGTTTTGATAGATAGGCTGGATCTGCGTGAGGCGTGACTCGCCGCAATGGGAGTTTATTCACAACTCGACTCAACAAGTCAAATTCTTGGCCGCGCATTGATTTATCTATTAAAGTGCTTGCATAGGTGTTTGCCACTAAGGTAATTAAACCAGTATGGGCAGGCACTGTTTCAATGAAGGGTGCAGCAGGAGAAGTAATGCGATCGCCCAGTATATAAATACCACCCAAAGGCAGGGGTGAAGACCGAAACTGCAACCCGTAACCAGAATCGAGATATCGTTTATTCCAGTTTGGCGTTAGCAGCGGCAAGCTATCTGGCGAACCGTACAAAGCTTTTACCGACTCCCCCCACAGTCGCAAACGCGGATAAGCAGGCTGGACGCTCAACCCAGTATTCCCATCTAATAGCGCCACTACATCGTCGGCTAAAATAGCAAAACCAGCTTTAGCGAAAGCCGCTGCCGTTGTAGATTTACCCGCACCGCTTGGGCCAATTATAGCCAAACACTTATCCCCAACTGCCACAGCACTGGCGTGCAGACAAGTAACACCCCGCAAACGCAGCAGGAACCCTATTATTGGCCCCAACAGGTAAGTTGCCGTATCTTCCAGCGTTAAATTATCGGGCCAAGTCGCCCAAATTTCCGTCCCTGCGCGGTTAATAATGAACTGAGTGCGATCGCTATATAAAACTCGAAAGTAAGCGCCATCTCTCAATTTCCACGCCCTCATAACAGGCATTGAGCGATCGTCTCGGTACGAGCTAACGTACCATACTTGTTGCATCTCTTCTGGAATTTCCTCCAGCCAAAGCGGCAACAAATGCAGCCACACTTGCACATCCACTACAGGTATAGCTTGTAAAGCCACTAAGCCTGGGATGAATTCATTAGACACCAGACCCAGACCAAATGCAAAGTAGAGAAATGACACCTTATTATTGAGGGCAATGCGGTTGCGATCACGAAGCAGTCAAAATTGCGATTATTTAGGCCAGAAATTGGACAGATGGCATTCAAACTCTGAGAACGCAGTTATCCAATCTAAGCTTTACTCTTGGCTAGGCCGTTTGGATTATCTAGTGTTGGCCCAGAAACGTTAGTGGACATTGTGAGGTCGCGGATGTCGCCATAGACAAACAGTTTAGGGCTGCGATAAACCTGTTTTCCAGATTTATTGGTATTTGGTTTCATGCTTTCTGAGTGCATAGTTTCTCTCCTGTATCAATTTTATTGTGATTGTTTTCCAAATTTTGCAACCAGAGATCGAGGTTTAGCGGACGGAGGTTGAGCGATACTTCACTTTTATGCGAGTTTATTTCGGAAATCAGCGCTATAGCATCTCGATCCACATATTTAGCCAACTCTGATGTAGGCTTAAATTGCTCCCTCCATTGGCCTCTCGGTTGCTGCAAAAGTTCCCGCAAAGGGTCGCCAACTAGAGGCGTCTTAGGACGCAGGCGCACCGATTCCGGTAAAATCCCTGCCATCGCCACCCGCACCAGTTCCTTATGCAAAAACCAAGGTACTGGCGGAATTGCTAATAAGTAATTTACCAGACGCAGATCGAAAAACGGATACCGCACCTCTACAGGAATACCAGTTACTCCCGGATCTCGGCTTTCAAAAAGGTACGACCACAATGGTGCTGTAAGCTGTTCGTATGCCTCTGGGCGGACAGGGTGAATTGGGGCTGACTCGCCAGTCAGTTTTTGCCAGCGTTCGGGTAAATTAAGACTTTGTGATAATTCTTCGCCGATCCAGCTGGGATAGGTAGGTCGCCAGGAACGTATTCCCAGCCAACGTTTCACTTGCGATCGCAAACCCGGTTGCGGTAGGCGACCGCGAGACAGTACGTACTGTACTAATTCTGTCACCAAAGTTAGCAATTGCAGGTTTTTCACCAAATAGGCAAAGTAAAAGTACGCTCCTCTAGAATACAAGACAGGATCGCCGCCATTGCCATCCAGCACCACCCGCGAATTGGTTGCAATTTGCTTAAATTGATCGATCGAAAAGGCTAAGAACGAAACATCGGTAGGTTCCGCACGCCGCAGTAAGGGTTGTTCCCACCTTTCAAACAGAGTGTAGTCGTCTGCGACTAGATAATCAATGGGAATCCCCAAAGCTTCTGCCGCCAGTCCCGAATAGTAACGTTCTCGATCCGGAATTAAGCGATCGAACACTGTGGTATAAGCTCTGAGGTAAAAAGGCTGAGACTGTTTGGATAGGACTTCCTTTGCTGTCGCTGCTATACTTGTCGAGTCGAGTCCCCCACTCATAAAAACGCCAACCTTGTCAGTGCGAAGTCTATCTCCTACAGCCACCCCCATAAGTTCTTTGAAATGCTCCACATAATCAGTTACCTTTTTATAACGTATATAACCATCTACAGGTAGCATCCAGTAACTTTTGGATTGTAGCGTTTCTCGTGACCAAGTTAAACAGTGTGCGGGTGGTAGACGTTGAATATCTGCAAAAGTAGTTGTATCTAACTCTTGGTTATATCCAAACAGCAGAAAATCCGCAATAGCCAGATCGTTCAACTCATCGGAAACTTGTGGGTGAATTCTTACCCCATTTAGCGTATTCCCAAATATCAGACAATTCCCTACACGAGCATAGTAAAACGGTTTTACTCCAAAATGATCTCTGGCGCAGAATAAACGCTGCTGTCTAGAGTCCCAAATGGCAAAAGCAAAGTCCCCTAGCAAGTGTTTAACGCAGTCTTCTTCCCAAACCTGATAAGCGCGGAGGATAAGTTCTACATCCGTTACCGTCTTAAGATCGATACTGCTGTTCAACTTTTCAATCAGTTCTGCTCTACCATCAATGCGTGCATCAGCAGTAATCCACACCTCACCATTAAGACTACAGGGTTGCTGTTCCCGTAGCGATTCTGATGTTGTACGCAGCAGCGCGTGACCAAATCCTACATTACCATCAATCCAAATGTGCCGATCGTCTGGCCCTCGATAGGCCATAAATTCAGTCATTTGCTGCAACAGCTGTCTGTCAACGGTAGCACCATCCAAATTGATTATACCGACGATGCCGCTCATAATGATTTCACTCCCACTGGCCCGATCGCACCTGCAAAAGGCGCAAAACGCTGCTCCACATCGCTACTGTCATTTAAAACATCACCCTCGTACTCCACCCAAGCATGAGCCTCTAGGCTGCCGTCCTGTTTGCGTACTCCTATACGCAGGTCGCTTTCAATACCTTGACAGCGCAGTAACCACCAGAGAACTAGAGACTTTTGCAGGCAGTTAGGGCGATATAAACCCCGGTTACTTGCTAGCGATACCATGCGTGCAATTACGTAAATATCTTTTTTTATCAGTTCTAAATTATACCATTTTTGCTTGGGAAATGCGATCGCAGCATACAGGCGTCGAAACCCAAACAGTTTTATACAAACAGCCGTCAAGGGCAGCAGCAGTAGCGATCGAACCAGCAGATTTAGCTCTGACAAAGAAAGTTTTTGTAACTTGCGCCAACTATTGACTGCTGACATTTACCAATCCATGCTCCACCAGCTGTTCGATCAAGTGATACAAGTCCCCTCGTAGCTGTTCCGCATCTACATCATATTCGGATAGTAAAGATTCGTAGGCATCCTGTATCATATCGCAACTAGAAAGAGCCGCCCACATACGGGTGCCTACCTCATCCAAGCCAAAATAACGTTCGCTCTTAAGATTGAGAATAACCGATTCGCCGTCCAGCTCCCGAACCAAAACATCTGCTGGCACTGAAAGCCCCATATCAAACGAAAGTGTCAAAATTTGCCTAACCTCCCAAATAAATAGGAATTACCAACGCTATCTTAGCCATCAGAGTTTAAAACCGCAACAGGCACAAAAATAGAGGCTGGTACATACAGCCTCTCTCAGAATAACGGTATCAGACTAGATATAGGACTAATATCCTGCCTTTATTTGCGGTTTTCCTTCCGCTTTTGCTGACGGCGTTTCGTAGTAATCAGTGCGCGATCGACCGGAAATCCCACAACTGGCGGTATTACTTGATACTCCCGCTCTGCTTCCATATTTTTCAGTTCTGTGTAGTCTACCCAGTGGATGCAATCGACCGGACAAGTATCGATCGCTTCTTGAATCAACTCCTCCCCATCGCCATCCTGCCGAACCACACGCGATCGGCCATAATCGGGTTCTATGTAGAAAGTGTTACGGGCGACGTGAGCGCAATGCTTACAGCCGATGCAAGTAAGCTCATCTACATAAACCCCCTTTTGCCGCAGCGACCCGCCCAGTTCTGGCTCAAAACCCGATCGCTCTGGCGCATCTCGAAAGAAACCACCCAGTTCTGGTTCCAAACCAGACCTTGTGGAGGCTGACGTCTCGCCAGCCTGATTTTTGTCTGCCAATAATAGACGAAAATCTGTGGGATCATCTGCGGGTAGACCAGAAAAGTCGGACATCAGCTTCTCCAACGTTGCACTACCAGTCGGATCGAACCATCTTCATTTTGTTGTTGTTCCGCAACTTGGAAACCTTGCTTAGCGGTTTCCTTCATTACAGTCTGGAAAGCATAACGCTGAGTCACCTTGCTCAGGAACATATCCACAGACGACGTTTGCTGCCAAAACTGCAAGTCCGCAACTAATTCATACTCATTACCATTCCAGCTAAAACCGATGTCGTAACCGTTGTCTTGCTCGATCGCAATTTCGGCATTGACAGTCTGACCGCGATAGCCGCGCACTGGGCAGGGGCCTTCTTTCCAGTCAATCCCTAAATCTGTCAACGCAGCTTGCAGAGAGGCAAGATTACGGATCTGAGTTTTGATTTGGCTAAAGTGTGACATATTATCCTCTGGTGAGTAAATTGTAGATTGATAAAAAATTACCACTCGCTAAAAGTGGCTTGCGCTGTCGCTGTTGCAGGCTGTTCTAGCACAGCCGCGAAATATTCCGAGGTCTGCTCTTGGCTGAGTACCTGTCCGAGCTGAGCCTCAATCGCAGCAGTCACCTCAGCACAGGAGTAGCCAACAATGCCAGTAACTTTTTCTTTTACCCGACCATCGGGATAAATTACAAACTCTAGTGTCTCCATGCTCTTAACGGAACCTTAAAGACTTTTTAAACTCGGCGATCGATCTCGTAGCAGGCTCTAGCCTTCGCACGAAGGCGATTCTGCATCAAGATCCTAACTAGCTTCTCTTTAATTCACTTTACCCATTGGCGCTAAAATGAATCAAAACTTAACACAACTTATTAATTAAGCGATTAAGTCCTCAATTATTTGTCAGTTTCCCTTAACTTGCCACAGCCGTCAAGATACCTGGGGGCATAAAATCCGGTGGTCGCAAGCTGGTGTTTGTCGTGGATTACCAGGGTTTCGCGTCAGTTTGCTGTTTCAGTGCGGAAATAACCCTGGATAATTAAAGATTGTCTTAATTAAGGTCAGGCGCTATGAGTGCAGAGCAAGTCACAAGTCCGATTCGCGTGGGAGTGCTGGGTTTTGGTGGTTTGGGACAAGCCGCCGCCAGAGTACTCGCTCCCAAAGGAGAGATGATCTGGGTGGCGGCAGCAGATCGAGAAGGCTATGCTTATGTCAGTGAGGGGTTAAATCCCGATGTCTGTATTGCAGCTTACCAATCTCATGGTTCTCTGGGATATCTACAACCAGGAGGTACTTTAAGCGATCGCAGTATTCACGATTTAATCAAACAAGCATCTGTAGATGGCTATTTCTTAGCCTTGCCCAACCTGCCAAATACTTTTATCGCTTCTGTAGTGACTCAGTTTATTGAATCTGGTTGGCAAGGAGTATTGGTCGATGCCATAAAACGCACCAGTGCCGTCGAGCAACTTCTCGGATTAAAAGAGCAGCTGCAGGCGGCAGGAATTACTTACATGACAGGTTGTGGAGCCACGCCGGGACTGTTAACAGCAGCAGCAGCCCTAGCAGCCCAAAGCTATGCAGAAATTCACAGCGTCAAAATTACTTTTGGTGTCGGAATTGCCAACTGGGAGGCTTACCGCTCTACCATCCGCGAAGATATTGCCCATCTGCCAGGTTATAGCGTCGAAAAAGCAAGAGCGATGACAGATGAGGAAGTGGAAGCACTGCTCGATCGCACAAATGGTATACTCACTCTCGAAAATATGGAACACGCCGACGATCTGATCTTAGAACTGGCGGGAATTTGCTCTAGCAGCTCCGTACAAGTAGGCGGCGTAGTCGATACCCGCAATCCCAAAAAACCCCTCAGCACTAACGTCCAGGTCACAGGTCGCACCTTTGAAGGCAAAATTTCAACCCATACCTTCACCCTGGGAGACGAAACCAGCATGGCCGCAAATGTATGCGGCCCCGCATTTGGTTATCTCAAAGCAGGCATAGCTTTGCATCGACGCGGCATTTACGGTTTGTTTACCGCCGCAGAAATTATGCCCCAGTTCGTCAAATAAAAAGGTGAAGTTAAAAGTCAAAAAAAAGATTAAATTTTTCAATTCTTTCTTTTGACTTTTGACTTTTGCTACGCTGGTGGACTTTCGGTAGACAAGGTGGATGGGATTTCTTCCTCTTCGATAACGGAGTCTAGAGTCTGAACGACAAAAGGTAGATATGCTCCAGCTAATCCTCGTTTAATCCGTTCCGGCGTCTGGGCAAACACAACAAACAGAGGATGGATGTTTTCCGCCTCCTCGTTCAGCACGTGCTTGTAGCGGGGGGGCATCACCCACTCATAGCTTTTGTGAAGGTACACCTGCGTTTGTCGCCAGCGACTGAGAAGGTCGGAAAAATCTTCCTGCGGGCGATGGATGAACACCATAATTTCCACCCCTGTTTTAATTTTCCATTCGGGGTCGCACATTAAAATAGCTACATCGCAGGGCAGGCAAACAGCCTCTTTGGTAGCAGTAATAACACCACTATTCTTTGCCGATGATACTGTCTGGTTAAGGCGAACTATGGGCAAAGGAATGGTAATAACGCTTTGATCCGGTCGTCGCAAACTGGGGATCATCTCTAGATAGGGACGGTGCTGCTTCAGAAGCGCGATCGCTCCCATCTGATTGCTGTACTCTGCTAGTAGTGCTTCGTAGTGAGATGGTTTAACAGACATTGTCCTGAAGAAGGGGCTAGGGGCTAGGGGTTAGGGAAGAGGGGGGAAGAGGGGCTAGCGATCGCTGAGGAATACTTAGTCGGGTAAACTCTGGACTTCTTTAAAAGCCCCCGCCAAGCTGAGTACAGCTTGGCGGCGGGTAGTTTACTCTTAGCCAATACCGTCCATCACTTTGAACATGGGGAGATACATCGAGAGCAAGATCATCCCTACCATTCCGGCGATACCGACCATCATTAGCGGTTCCAACATACTGGTAAGACCTTTCACCGCTTGTTCTACTTCATCTTCATAAAAATCCGCCAGTTTCAGCAGCATTTTGTCAAGTTCGCCCGTTTCCTCACCAATGCTCATCATTTGAATAGCCAAGGTCGGGAAAACATTCGCTTTTTGCAAAGCAATACTGATCATACCGCCCTGTTCCACTTCTGTTCGAGCTGCCTCAATAGCATTACCAATAACCACATTACCAGCGGTATCTCTCACAATTTCCATTGATGTCAGCATCGGCACACCAGAACGGGTCAACATCCCAAAGATGCGGCAAAAGCGAGCCACCGCCGTTGTTCTAATCAGCTCTCCAACGATCGGCAACTTCAACATCATGCTATCTATTTGCAGACAACCAGCCGGAGTTTTGTAATATGCTTTATAAGCAGCAATTGCCGCAGCTATACCGGCGATAGCCGTCAAAACGAGAGGAGGTGTTCTCAAGAATTTACTAATTGCCAGCATGAATTGAGTAAGTAAAGGCAATTCCATCCCCAAGTCTTCAAATATCTTAGCAAAAATTGGCAGCAGGAAAGTTGTCATTGCAATAAAAATTACGACCGCCAAACCACCCACCATTTTCGGGTAAGCCGATGCTGACTTGATCTGATTTTGAAGTCGAGCCGAATCTTCTAGAATTTTAGCAACCCGGTTGAGTACTTCATCGAGAACACCACCAATTTCTCCAGAGTCCACCATTGATGTATAGAGATTGTCAAAGCAGTTCGGATGTTTACGCATCGATTCTGCGAGGCTGACGCCTTCATTGACATCAGCGCTAATTTTCACCAAAGCGTTTTTGAGCTTGGGATTGGTGCATTGATCGCTCAACACGCCAAGGCATCTGACCATCGGTACGCCTGCATTAAACATGGCCGAGAATTGGCGTGAAAACATCGCCATTTCCTTGACCGTGATCTTGGCAAACATAATTGCCAAATCAGGCATTTCAAAGCCTTTAGATTCCTTAAGGTCTTGAAATGCAAGACCTTTCTTCATCAGCTTCTCCCTAGCTTCAGCCAAGGAGTTTGCTTCGACCTTCTCAGGTTTTTTAGAATCCCGAACTGTGGCAACGTAAGTAGGCATAATTCATACCAAAGATTAAAAACGGTTTTTTTATACCAAGTTGCAGCCGTGTTGCGTAATGTTGTTTGTTCTTTGTGGTTGATTGTTCATTGATATGAACAATCAACCATGAATCCTAAGAGTTACGATTTCTAACCGTGCTGGTTGGTATTAGTCGTTGTAACTGAGTGATAGAGTGCAGGCAAGAACGATTGTCGGAGGGGAGGTTTTATAGTAATTAGGCTAGAAAGAATGCAGGCATTTTTTTAAACTGCCTGCATTGTGTTGCCTAGTGCGCTGCGCCTTTTTGCCCCGCTCCAACTGGTACAGTTCCAATCAGGCGTTGCAATTCATCAGGTTTAGAAGATTTGGACAAAGCTGCATCGTAACCAATCTTGCCCTCTTTATATGCCGCCGCAAGTGCCATTTCCATTGTCAGCATACCCAATTTACCGCCTGTTTGGATAGCCGAGTAAATTTGAGAAGTTTTTCCTTCTCGGATCAGGTTAGAAATACCTGGAGTCACCACCATAATTTCCTGAACGCAAACCCGACCGCCGCCAATTTTGGGCACCAAGTTTTGAGAGCAAACTGCTACCAAAGAGTTAGACAGCTGCGATCGAACTTGGGGTTGTTGAATCGGGGGGAATACGTCTAGCATCCGGTCTATTGTCGCCGACGCTGAGTTGGTGTGCAGCGTACCAAAAACCATGTGGCCTGTTTCGGCGGCGGAAATTGCCAGTCCGATCGTCTCTAGGTCGCGCATTTCCCCTACCAGGATAACGTCAGGGTCTTGACGCAGGGCACCTTTGAGGGCATTGGCAAAGCTCTTGGTGTCTTCCCCTTTTTGCCGTTGGTGAATCAGGCTTTTGATATTCGGGAAAACATATTCGATCGGATCTTCCACGGTGAGAATGTGTTCGCCCCGCGTCCGGTTGATCAAATCGATCAGAGCCGCCATTGTGGTGGTTTTGCCAGAACCAGTTTGACCCGTCACTAACAACATTCCCCGTGGTCGTTCTGTCAGTTCCCGCAGCACCATCGGCGTTCCCAGCTTATCGGCATCGGGAATTTTAGAAGACAAAGCTCGCAAGCAAGAGGCCCAGCAACCGCGTTCGCGGTAAACGTTGACACGGAAACGAGCTAATCCCTTAACTCCATAGGCACAGTCTAACTCCCAGTTTTGCTCCAAGTCTTTGCGCTGACCGTTATTCAACATACTGAATATCAGTCGCTGACAGTCGTCCGAATTCAGAACTTCGCCGAATTGGGTCTGAGGTGTAAGTTTCCCACTGATCCGGAAGAAGATAGGCGAGCCTGCTTGTATGTGCATATCTGAGCCACCTTGCTCGATCAGGGACTCCATTACGTCTTCAATCATCATATCCATCGAGCTGTCTCCTTTAACGTATTTGTCAGTCAGTCTGTTAGTTCTTAGCGGTCATCGGTCATCAGTCACTCTTCTACAGATTCTCCACAAATGACTAAGTGACTATTACTCATCAACAAAGCGGGGTGTCAGACAGTACGGACACTCTAGCCATTCCGGTTGGGCTTCGGCACTGCAAACGCGACAAGTCAGAGAACTCTTGCGTTTTGCTTTCAATTCTGCTTCTAGACCCTTGTCGGTGAAAGTTACCCGCTCAACTTCTTCAAAGGTGGTAGCACCCAGGCGCACGAGGTTTAAGCTATAAGCTAGCAATGTCACCATCCCTTCTTCCACCGCTGCTTCTTTAATTCGCTCGGTGGGAGCCCCCTTGCTGATTAAGTCTTGCAGTCGTTCGGTTACCTTCAGAACTTCATAAACACCGCAACGGCCTTTGTAGCCTCCCCCATTGCATTTGGGACATATGGTCCCAGCTTCCATTGCGGCCTTTCTTTCGTCTGCTGTTAAAGTATTGGCTTTGTAGAAACTTACTTCCAGTTCGCGGGAAGCCGACAGACCAAACTTGGCGAGTTCTTCCGGGGTAGGGGTGTAGTTAATGCGGCATTCCGAACAAACACGGCGCATCAAGCGTTGAGCGCAGACACCTAGCAAGGCACCGGACACCATGAAGGGTTCAACGCCCATTTCATCTAACCGTGCGATCGCACCAGCAGCGTCGTTAGTGTGCAGCGTGGTCAACACCAAGTGACCCGTTAACGCCGCTTCGAGCGCCGTTTTTGCCGTTTCTTTATCTCGCGTTTCACCCACCAGAATCACATCCGGATCTTGCCGCAAGAACGCCCGCAGCAGATTGGAAAAGTCCAGCCCTTTTTCCCGAATCACCTGACACTGAGTAATGCCGCCCAATGCGTACTCTATAGGGTCTTCAGCCGTACTGATATTTACCCCCGGATCGTTGCGTTCTGCCAAAATTGAGTAAAGGGTCGTTGACTTACCCGAACCAGTCGGCCCTGTCACCAAAATCAGTCCGAACGGACGGCTAGCCATTTCTCTAACCATTGCCAGCGCATCTGGATCGCTAATTAACTTATCCAAACCTAGCTGAGTGGAAGAGTTATCCAAAATCCGCAATACTATCTTCTCCCCGTAGCGAGAAGGCAGACAGTTAACCCGGAAGTCTACTGTACGTCCCTGGAATACCCGGCGAATCCGACCATCTTGAGCTTGACGGCGTTCCGCCACGTCCATATTGGCAATAATTTTGAAACGAGAGGTAATTGCTGGGATCACCTTCTTAGGCAGGGGCGGAAAAGGTTCTTGCAGCACCCCATCTCTACGCATCCGAATCCTCAGAAACTCTTCTTGAGGTTCCACATGGATGTCAGAAACCCCATCTGACAAAGCTTTTGCTAAGATTTTGTTGACCGTTTTGACTACCGGAGCTGACTCGGCTTCCCCCAAAGCCGCATCCAAGTCCATATCGTCGTCGATGGGGGCATCATCAATATCACCGTCATCGAATTCCCCTCCGTCGAGCTTGAGTTTGTTCTCGCGGTCTTCAGCAGCATTTTTGGCTAGCTTTTGAGCCTGTTCGTCTAGGTACTGAGTGATTAGCTGTTCGTAGTCTTCGCGGGTAATCACCATCCGCTGTAACCCAAGACCTTGAGGGCGCAGGATGCGGTTAAGATCGTCGAGTGCTTCTAGGTCGTCGGGATTGACCATCGCCACCAAAACACTAGGCGGAGTCGTTTCGTGCTTGGATAAGGGCACTAAGCGATAGCGACGACAGATATCAATTGGAATCAGGGTGTCAATCAGTTCGCCGAGATTATTGGCCTGAACTTGAGTAATTTCCGGATCGAGGCATTCAACGCCGAAAAGGATTTTAAGTTCAAATAGCTGTTGTTTTTTGTACTGGCGCAGTAAATCTGCTGGCAGCTGTCGTCCTGTGATCGACTCTAGTACTTCTGTCAGCGGTCTGCCTGACTGGCGACTTTCAATCATCGCCTTTTTCATATCGTCAGGATTAATATAGCCAGACTGAATTAGCTTGTTGCCGAAGGGTGAGAAATTTAGGGCAATCAGGCTGGTGCTGCGTCGCGGGGATGATGAGGAGTTAGTCATATCCGATTCGGTGAAGCTCTCCTTATAAAGTATTCCCAAAAATCTTTGGCAAAATTGCACAGATAAAAATATCTGGCGCTGAATGGGGGTGAGCAGACTTTTTTTGTTTAGTACCCGTCCTGGGCAGCAGGCTCTACAAAAATTCGAGCGGGCAACCCGCCCGCTCTGCGGAATCCGAGAAATTTTTTACTTTGTATTCTAGTTGACACTCCTCGCGAAGACGCGACGAGGATTCTTTAAAAGGAGATATCCATTGTTGGACATTGCTCGTACCACAACTTCCAGAATCGTAGTTACTCGAATTCCAGTGTCATGCAATGCGCGGTGCCAATCGCGGCTACTCTCTCCGCCATTTCTGGCATTGAGGCTACTTTTAATATGCAAGCTTCACTCGCTTAAAGTCCTTGCTCGTGAGGGCTGAGTCTAGAGTGCATTGCACCAAACAGACCATTTCGGACTGTCGTCTTTTAACTAGATGTCCCACCACTGGGTGTCTCACCCACCTTTAAGGTCTTTGTGGCTAACTTAATTGTAATCTTACCCCACAAAATGCAAAGCCGTGCTAGAAGCACGGGGTTTCCAACCCAATTTTCTGATGATAGCTTTTACAGAATTGGCATCCACCCTCACCACACCGCAAGCGATTGCGTCGTTAATTTGTTGGTGAACTCTGCCAATCTTCTGGTTTATTTTCTGGGCTGGATTTCGGTTCTGGAAGAGAACGGATGAATTCTCGCAGAACGTCGCTTTGAGAGCGTTGGGTTTGCTGGCAGTAGTATCGAAGTCTTTGCTTCTCTTCCCCAGTTGCTTGAAAGTTAATCCAAACACCGTTTTTGCGTGGCATTGTATCGCTCTGATAACTACTAAGTTGCTACTACGATTTTAGCTTCAGCCAAATTGCCGGCGGGGAAAATCAAGCAAAAATATGAGATGACCATCACTTTCAAGGCTATTTAGCGTAAAATTTAAGCTGAGGGAATCACGGAATCCATAGGCTTACGCTCCCTTTAGCAGGATGTCGCAAGCTATCTTACTATCAGTCAGCGGTTCATGGCGGTGGCGAATTGGGCAAACAAATATTTGTACAGGCTATCCAGCGCCTCACACAGATAAAGTAAAGTGAAAGGGGGAGCTAGCGCAAAAATTAAACAAACTGGGTCGCTCTCGCTAGCAGTCTCTTAACCGGGATAAATATAAGATGATTGACGAAGTTAAGCAGATAGATAAAACTGAAAACCTAACTCAGGACGCTCCTGAGGAAATCGCCAGGGATACAGCCGAGATGGACTTCCAGGCCGAAGCTGGGCTCTTCTCTGAGGAAGCCGGTGTTGACGAAAATTCCGAAGCAGATGTAGAAGCGGAGGCGGATACTTCTCTTCGGGAGGAAATGGAAGCAGAAATAGCGGCGCTGGAGCAGGAAGTGGAAACACAAAAAGCTCAGCTGGACGATCGCACAAATCAATATATGCGGATTGCGGCTGATTTTGAAAACTTCCGCAAGCGGACGCAGAAAGAAAAGGAAGAGTTGGAACTGCAGATAAAATGCGCCACAATTACTGAATTACTGGCGGTTGTCGATAATTTTGAACGGGCGCAGTCGCAGATTAAAACTCAAACCGAACAGGAGAAAAACATTCACAAGAGCTATCAGAGCGTTTACAAACTATTGGTAAGCAGCCTGAAACGCCTTGGGGTATCGCCGATGCGTCCGAAGGGGAAAGAGTTTGACCCCAACCTTCACGAAGCTGTGGGAACGGAACAAACAGATGAATATCCAGAAGGAACCGTGACTGAGGAATTGATGCCCGGTTATTACCTGGGAGAGAGAGTCCTGCGTCACGCGATGGTTAAAGTTGCTGCTGCTCCTGAACCCGTGGTAACCTCAGAAGAAAGTCAGCTGACCTCATCGGAAAGTTGATGGATACTGACGATTTGAGATTTTAGATCGAATCCAAAATTCAACAACCATCAACAAAAGCATCCACCACACTGCCGCGATCTATGGGAAAAGTCATTGGCATCGACCTGGGCACCACGAATAGTTGTGTCGCCTTTCTAGAAGGCGGGCAACCCGTGGTGATCCCCAACTCGGAAGGAGGGCGAACGACGCCCAGCATAGTGGGATTTGGCAAAGCGGACGAACGCTTGGTCGGTCAGCTGGCGAAGCGGCAAGCAGTAATGAATGCTGAAAATACAATTTACAGCATCAAACGCTTTATAGGCCGACGCTGGGATGACACGGAAATGGAGCGATCGCAAGTTCCCTACACCGGCGTCAGAGGCAAAGACGATACCGTCGATGTCAAAGTTCGGGGAAAAAATTATACCCCTCAAGAAATCTCAGCCATGATCCTGCAAAAACTCAAGCAGGATGCGGAAAACTTCTTGGGGGAACCCGTCGATCAAGCCGTGATTACGGTGCCTGCCTACTTCACAGATGCCCAACGGCAGGCAACCAAAGATGCCGGTACGATCGCGGGATTGGAAGTGCTGCGAATCATTAACGAACCCACAGCAGCAGCTCTTTCCTACGGCTTGGACAAACAGCACGAAGACAACCGGGTACTGGTGTTTGACCTTGGCGGCGGCACTTTCGACGTTTCCATCTTGCAGCTGGGTGACGGCGTGTTTGAAGTCAGGGCTACTTCTGGCAACAACCACTTGGGTGGCGATGACTTTGACAATTGCCTAGTCCGCTGGATGATCGAGAACTTTAAAAAAACAGAGGGCATTGACCTATCACCGGATAAAATGGCCCTCCAGCGCCTGCGGGAAGCCGCAGAAAAAGCCAAAATAGAACTCTCCAGCACAACCAATACGTCAATTAACTTGCCGTTTATTACAGCAGATGAGACAGGGCCAAAGCATCTGGAAATGTCGCTCTCCAGAGCAAAATTTGAAGAATTGGTAGGTCATCTGGTAGAAAGTACGATCGAACCGATGAAGCAGGCTCTGAAAGACTGCAATATGACGCCGGATGACATAGACAGGATTATCCTGGTGGGTGGTTCTACCCGGACACCAGCAGTACAAGATGCGCTGCGTCAGTTCTTTGGGGGGAAAACACCCGATCGCTCAGTCAATCCCGATGAAGCTGTGGCCCTGGGAGCCGCAATTCAAGCTGGCGTGCTTGGTGGTGAAGTTAAGGACTTGCTGCTATTGGATGTGACGCCGCTGTCACTGGGGATTGAAACCTTGGGAGAGGTGTTCACGAAAATTATTGAGCGCAACACGACTATTCCTACGAGCAAGTCTCAAGTGTTTTCAACTGCCACAGACGGACAAACATCAGTAGAAATCCACGTTCTACAAGGTGAGCGGGCAATGGCTCGCGACAACAAAAGTCTGGGCAAATTCCTACTCGCTGGCGTTCCTCCAGCCCCTCGCGGCGTGCCGCAAATTGAGGTAACTTTTGAGATAGATGTCAATGGTATTCTCAGAGTTTCGGCTCAAGATAAAGGCACGGGTCGAGAGCAAAGCATCAGGATTACCAATACTGGTGGCTTGAGTGCCGGTGAAGTGGAACGGATGCGGCTGGACGCAGAAGTGTACGCCGAGGAAGACCGCAAGCGCAAGCAAGTCGTCGACGTCAAAAATCAGGCAGATAGCCTATTTTATAGTTATGACTCGACGCTCAAAGAAAACAGTCAATTTATCAGTGAGGAACTAAAAGCGCAGGCTCGACAAAAGGCGGTAGAACTGCGAGCCGCAGTAGCAGATCCCTCGATCGGCCTAGACGACATGAGGCAACAGATTGATGACTTCCAACAAATGCTATTTGTCATTGGTGCGGAAGTGTACAAGCAAGCTAATCAGCATCAAGACGAGTATGACGAATCTTATCCAGCCTCAACGCCAGAGTTTAGGGACGATCTAGAAACTAGGTCTGAAGGAGAGGAAGATTTCGATTTTAATTTTGAAGACGAGAATACGGTCAGTGCGGATTACGAGGCCGTTGAATAATTTGTTTCAATCTCTGTGTTAATTTAAAATTCTTCTGCAAAGCGCTCTTTATGGCCGACTACTATGAAATTCTCGGTGTTTCTCGCAACTCCGATAAAGAAGAAATCAAGCGAGCTTACCGTCGCCTAGCTCGGAAGTACCACCCTGATGTGAATAAAGAACCAGGGGCTGAAGAGCGCTTTAAAGAAATTAACCGTGCCTACGAAGTGCTTTCAGAGCCTGAAATGCGTACACGCTACGATCGCTTTGGCGAAGCAGGCGTAGCAAGTGCTGGCGCAGCTGGCTATCAAGATTTCGGCGATATGAGTGGCTTCGCCGACATTTTTGAAAGCTTCTTCAGCGGTTTTGCTGGCGGACAGGGCACTCGGACTGGGCGCAGGCCAGGAAGCCCCACCCGTGGGGACGATCTGCGCCTGGATCTGAAGCTGGAATTCCGCGAAGCTGTCTTTGGCGGCGAGAAGGAAATCCGCATCAGCCATCTGGAAACCTGCGAAGTATGCAGCGGAACGGGCGCTAAACCGGGCACTAGACCTCGAACCTGCTCAACTTGTAGCGGTTCGGGCCAAGTCCGTCGCGTGACTCGGACTCCCTTTGGTAGCTTTACCCAGGTTTCAGTCTGTCCGAACTGTAATGGCACAGGACAGATGATTGAAGATAAGTGCGAATCCTGTGACGGCAAGGGTCAAAAGCAGGTCACCAAGAAGCTTAAAATTACTATTCCAGCGGGGGTTGATGATGGCACCCGCCTGAGAGTAGCTAATGAAGGCGATGCCGGTCAGCGGAGTGGCCCGTCTGGGGATCTGTATGTGTACTTGTTTGTTAATGAAGATGCAGAGTTCCAGCGAGATGGGATCAATATTCTGTCGCAAATCCAGATCAGCTACTTGCAAGCAATTTTGGGCTGTAAAATCGAGGTAAATACGGTCGATGGGCCGGAGGAATTAATGATTCCTCCAGGAACTCAGCCAAATACAGTTCTGAAATTGGAAAATCGGGGCGTACCTAAGCTGGGGAATCCGGTGAGTCGGGGCGATCACATGATTACGATCGCTATTGAAATTCCCAATCGCATTACGACTGAGGAGCGGGAACTTTTGGAAAAATTGGCGAAAATTAGGGGCGATCGCACTGGTAAAGGCGGTATAGAAGGATTTTTTGGAAATATATTCAACAAATGAGTAATCCGGCCCTATCAACTCCTGACGCCCATCTCGATCTGCGCGGCACTCCTTGCCCGATTAATTTTGTACGTACCAAACTCCGCCTGGAGCAAATGTCTCAAGGCTCTTTGTTGGAAGTGTGGTTAGATCCGGGCGAGCCGATCGAGCAAGTTCCCGATAGCTTAGTAATGGAAGGTTATCAGCTAGAACAAGTTGAAGAAAGAAATGGCTTTTTTGCCATTTTAGTACGGCGACCTCTAGATTAACAGAAAATGTCGTCATTCATCCCTACCTAAAAATACCAAAGAAACACTCACATTTTAGGTAGGGATGAATGACGACCAGCTAACAAATCGCGTAGCGTCCACATTTTTCTTGGTCGTGCTATAATCTTTACTGTTAATATAAGCTTACCTGAAACCCTTGTACAAGACCGTCAAAGTCAGAATCTATCCAACTCCAAAGCAATCCCAGAAGCTTGGTCAAGCAATGGGATGTGCTAGATGGTGGTGGAATCATGCTTTGAATTTGTGCAATGAAACGTACAAAGAAACAGGCAAAGGATTGAATCAGATAGCTCTCAATAAAGTTTTGCCAAAGCTAAAAAAGTCGGAAGAAACAGCATGGCTTGTGAATTGCTATTCCCAAGTTTTGCAGTCAACAACTTTGAATTTGACTAAGGCTTTCAAGAACTTCTTTGAAGGACGGGCAAGATTGCCAAGATTCAAATCAAAGAAAGGTAGGCAGTCAATCCAATACCCGCAAAATGTGAAGGTGTTGGACGGCATTGTTAAATTGCCTGGAGACGTTGGTGAAGTTAAGGCTAAAATTCATCGCCCCATAGAGGGCAAAATTAAAACCGTAACCGTCAGTAGAACTCCGTCAGGTAAATACTTCGCGTCTATCTTGTCTGAAGTAGAAGGCGAAAACCCTAAAACTGCTGAAGGCTCCCGTGAGCGTCAGCCGAACGGAAAAATCTACGGAATTGATTTAGGTGTAAAACATTTCGCTATTGTTACTGATGGTGAAAAGGTTTCTAAGTACGACAACCCAAAACACTTAGCCAAACATGAGAAAAACCTAAAACGCAAGCAAAAGAAGCTTGCACGCCAGAAAGACAGGAGCAATTCTAGATATAAATACAGGAAGGTAGTTGCTAAAGTTCACGAACGGGTAGCCAACGCGAGGCAGGATTTCCTACACAAACTTAGTCATAAGTTGACCAGCGATAGCCAAGCTGTTGTAGTGGAAAATCTTCATGTTAAGGGCATGGTTCGGAATCATAGTTTAGCCAAAGCAATATCTGATTGTGGATGGGGAACGTTTGTCAACTTCTTAGCTTATAAGCTGGAACGTAAAGGCGGAAAGTTAGTAGAAATTGACAGATGGTTTCCCAGTTCCAAACTCTGTTCTAATTGTTTCTATCAAGTGGATGAAATGCCATTGGATGTGAGGGAATGGACTTGTCCTCATTGTGGCACTCATCACGATAGGGATGGTAATGCTGCAACAAATATTAGAGCAGAAGGAATCAGAATGCTACAGACGGATGGAACAGCCGTCTCTGCTGATGGAGGGGAGGTAAGACCACTCTTGCGGACGCAAGTCTGTCTTGAGGCACTCCCCTGTGAAGTCGGAAGCTCCAACTATACCGCTCACGGTTAGTTGGAGTAGTTCACGCATGAGTTCAGCTATAGCAGAACAGAATGCCAGAGAATCGACTTCACCGTTGCTAGGAACTGTACTGGCTGTACAGGCAAATTTCTATCGGGTGCGTTTAGATACGCAAGAAACTAACCAAACTAAGTGTCTTGACGTAGATAAACCATTGGAATTGCTCTGTACCCGCCGAATGCGCCTGAAAAAAATCGGGGTAGGAGTGATGGTGGGCGATCGCGTTGCGATCGAAGAACCGGACTGGGCCGGAGGCAGAGGTGCGATCGCAGAAGTTTTCCCCCGCGAAACCGAACTAGACCGTCCCCCGATCGCCAACGCCAATCAAATTTTACTGGTTTTTGCCCTCGCAGACCCTCCCCTAGACCCATACCAACTGACTCGCTTTCTGATTAAGGCAGAGTCTACAGACTTAGATATATGCTTATGCCTAAATAAAAGCGATTTGGTGACAGGTGCGGAACTTTCCGAATGGCGCTCACGCTTCACTTCCTGGGGCTACCAACCCGTATTTATCAGCGTCCTGGGTAGCATTGGATTAGAAGAATTGAGAGAGAGGCTAAATAATAAAATTAGCGTTCTGGCTGGTCTTTCTGGTGTTGGCAAGTCTAGTATTATAAACTATTTCATTCCCAATGTCAATTTGCGTGTCGCAGAAGTTTCCGGCAAACTCAGCCGAGGGCGTCACACCACCCGCCACGTCGAACTGTTTGAATTACCCAGCGGTGGTTTGCTAGCCGATACCCCAGGCTTTAACCAGCCGGATTTGGATTGTGTGGGGGAAGAGTTAGCACTGTATTTCCCAGAGATACAACAGCGCTTAGAGACTCTTCGCTGTCAGTTTAGCGATTGCTTGCATCGGGATGAGCCGAATTGTATCGTGCGAGGAGATTGGGAAAGATATGAGTATTATTTGGATTTGTTAGAAGAAGCGATTTCCTATCAAGAACAATTGCACGAACAATCCGATGCAGATGCAAGCATGAAGTTGAAAAGTAAAGGCAAAGGGCAGAGTAAATACGAACCCAGATTAGAAGCTAAAAGATATCGGCGTACTTCTCGGAAAACTCAGCATCAGGACTTGCAGGAGTTGTATAAAGAAGATCCGGATCTTTGATTTATTGGTGAAAATGTGATTAGTTTTTAAGAGGTATAAACCATGCAGGAAATAAGTTTTGCTGACGCATCTAAAGATTTGCAATCCTTAATTGAATCGGCAATCAAAGGCGAAGAAATTGTGATTACAAAAGACAATAAACCTGTAGTTAAATTGATGCCGATCTCGCCAGTTAGACAGGATCGTAAGGCAGGAAGTGCCAAAGGTTTGGTGACAATATCAGATGATTTTGATGAGCCAATAGCAGATTTCGAGGACTATCTGCAATGAGGATACTGCTAGATACCCAGTCATGAAATGCGATCGCACCTTGCATTATCGTCTGGGGAGATCTGATGTTTATGGCTCCAGATATGAGCGATCGCATCTATTTCCAGTATGCCAATTTAGATTACTGCTGCAACAGCAATATCACCGCCTGAATCAACCCCACTACAAAACCTAAAACTCCTCCTAAATTAACGATCGCTTGCAACTCACTTTTAACAATTCCCTCTATCGCCGCCTCTAAATCCTGGGGCGAAGTCGCCTTTACCCGCTCAATAATCACGCGATCGATATTCAAAATTGGAATTACTTGCTGGACAATTTTTTCTAAATCTCGCTCCAGATAGCGTTCCAAAACCAAAGCCATTTCCTTGCTGATGACTTCCAAGGAAGTATTGACAACAGCAGAACTTCGCAGCCGTTTCAGGACTAAAGAAGCAGTTTCTTCCCAGTTTATAGAACCGCTAAATCCTTGCAGTAATTCAGCACCACGATTTTGAATATAAGAGCGAATACTTTCGCGCATCGTCTTACGCAATTGGCGCACTGTGGAAACAGGCAAATTCTGTAAAGATAGGTTTTGCAGCCATTGCTTCAGCCGTTCTTTAATCGCTAAAGATTGGATTAATTCCTTCAAACGAGCATTACTTTCCTCTTTTTCATCCAAGCAATAAGTACGCAGGCGAGTCAGGGTATTTTTCAAACCGAATAGATTTGCCACCACCCAATAAGTACCGCTGGTTTTCTCCCGAAAACCTTCATCAATCACCTGAATATTGCGATCGGTCAGAAAATCAATCAAAGCCATCCGCAAAACATCCGGCGGTAGCACTATTTGTAGCAGCCAATCTGCTAACTGACTGGCTTGCTGTTCGGTTAGCTGGAACTCCAACAAAACTTGGTCAAAAATTTGGTTGATCTGAACTTCTAGAAAATCTTCACGCCGCGCTAAAACCTTAAGCAGGCGCGGTAAAGATTCACCCAGCAAATCCCGGAGAATCCCAGCTAAAACCTTGGCAGTTCGCTGTTCCTTATCGGCTTGAAGTTGATCGAGTCCCAGCCTTAGCAACCAGAGAATTCCGGCTTGAACACGCTCAGTTTCCAGCAGCTTTCGCGCCAGGTTTTGCAACTCTTCTGGTGTCAGCAGGGAACCCATGATGGTGTCAGAAATCCGCGTTGCCAGTCGCTCTTGGTTAGCGGGAATCAAACCGGGTGTAAACGGGAGCCGTCGCTTACCGATATATATAGCTCGGTAGGGACGAAATAGCATTTTAATGGCTATGTCGTTAGTAAAATAGCCAATAACTGCACCTAGTACGGGAGGGCTAATGTAAAGCCAGATGTTAGATAGATTCAACTTAGAACTAAGAACGGTGAATTAAATTTGTTGCTGGAAATAAAGCTCTATCCACAGAGGGTTGCGGAATAGGCAAGCGAGACTAAAGACAGTTAAGTCCAAAGTCTGATGTTAGTGTTTCGGGTTTTTTAAGTCTACTTCTTTAATTCTATTTGGCAATTACTAAAACACCCATCATCCCACCGGCAATTTGATAGTGAGTAGCAGGAGCAAATCCGGCTTGACGAGCCAGCTGTACCTGTTCTGGCCCCGTGGGAAATTTGTCTAAGCTGGGGCCAATGTAGGCATATTCTTCAGTTAAGCCGAAATGCTTGGCGGTGGGAACTACGATGTTGTCCAGATACCACTGCTGAAAACTGCGTAAGGCGGGATCGCTGGGTCGATGGAAGTCTAGAATGGCAGCTTTGGCACCGGGTTTGAGGACGCGGTGTAACTCGTCGAGACAGCGGGGAATATCGGTGACGTTGCGAAGTCCGTAACCCATTGTGGCGCAGTCGAAGTGGTTGTCGGGAAAGGGCAGATTGAGGGCGTCTGCTTCTACCCAGGTGATGGAGGGAGGTGGATAATGGTTTTGCATTCGCGCCTTGGCTCGCGCCAACTGCTGGGGTGAAAAATCTACTCCAAAGACTTTTCCAGCAGTTCCTAGCTGACGCGCCAGCATCAGGGCGAGGTCTCCACTGCCACAGCATAAGTCTAAGCAAGTATCTCCTGGGCCAGGATTGCTCCACTTGATCGCCATCTGCTTCCAAATGCGATGCTGGGCGAGGCTTAACCGATCGTTGAACGAGTCGTAAACCGGGGCAATGCGGTCAAAGATGGCGCGAATTTCAGTGGCACGACTATCTAAGGTCATCAGATTTTAGATTTTAGATTTATTTAGGGAATAAATGTTTCTCAAAAAAGTTCTTAAAATCAATATGATATTCTAGCATAGACTAATAAAATGTGATAATGCAATTTAGAATGAATTCGGGATTTGTCAATTGGTGGGGCATCAAACGCCACCAATTGACCACGAAAACCTAAAATTGTATGCTGCTTAAGCGGCGCGGGTACTTAAGAGCGCTAAGGCAATTTGTTGGGCTGATAGATGGATTAGTTTGATTTCATCTTCTCGCAGTTGGAAAGGGCGTTTCCATTGCAGAGATAGAACGGCTAGCACTTCGGAACGGTAGGTTATGGGGATGATTAAATGCGCCTGAACTCCGGAGGCTGGGTAGTGTTCGATCGCAGATAAGTTTGTATCGGCTGGCACATTCACAGATACCTGCATTTGCTTAGTGGCGATCGCATCAAGGGCAAGCGGATCTTGGGCCAGCCAATTTGACAGCGGGGTATCAGCACTGTAGATACCTTGGGCCGAATTTAAAGAATTTCCCTGCACCACTTGCAAAATACAGCCATCTGCCAGGAAATTTTCGCCAAAAGCCTTTGCAATTGGCTCTAGACAATCCTCTACGCTATAAGCTGCTTGGGCAACCTGCACTACCACCGAAAGCAAAGCCGTTTGGGCTTGAGCCCGACGCAATTCTTCCGTCCGTTGCTTGAGAACTTCATAAGTCTCTGTCGCCCTTTGCACCACCGCCTTTAGTTCATTGGGGTCCCAAGGCTTTGTGATGTACTTATACACCTGCCCAGAATTAATGGCGTCTACGAGATCTTCTATATCAGTAAATCCCGTCAAGATGATTCGTACCGTGTCGGGAAATTGGGGCACGGTTTTGCTGAGGAACTCGGTTCCCTTCATCTCCGGCATTCGCTGGTCAGAGATAATCACAGCAACTTCGCCCTCAAGTGCCAGCACCTCCAAGGCATGAACACCGCTTTCTGCCTTGAGGACGTTAAAATCTCGCCGGAAGGTACGAAAGAGCAGATCCAAGTTATCTGGCTCATCGTCTACTACCAGCATCTTGGGCTTTTTCCGTCGTTCTAAGCTCATAAGTTTACGCCGGATGCTCTCAAGTTCTGGAATGGCATTATCCATACTATATGAATCTACTGCTACATAAAGCCAATTGGGATTGGCAATTACCCTGCCTGAATCCTAACAATTATCGCCATTCAGACAGCACATAAGGAAACTGGGAATTCTCGTGTTTAGTAAAATCTGCGTCTAGCATAATCAGGTTTTCTTCTTTAAAGCAAATTATTCCCGCAATGGCGCTAAATTTGAAAAAGACGGCTGCAATACCAGTCGATCGCTTCTGTTCAAGCCAAAAGTGGCATCCAAGCAAATAATCGTCTAATTTTTTCCTCTTGCCATTATGACCGATATAATACCAGATGCTCCCAACCCTGACCCGCAGCCAACGGATGTGACCGCTGAGGTTGAAGATTTACTGCGTAGTCTCCGGCGCAAAGAAGGCACCTGGGTTAGCTGGGGACAGGCTTGCCAGACTTTGCAAAAGGCAGGCCAAAACCCACAGAAAATTTTTCAGGAGACTGGGTTTGAACCCGTCCAGCAGAATCAAGTCATCGTGGCTTCCCAAGTTTACACCAGTATGGTGAATGCTGGAATATCGGATGAGGTGCGATCGCATTTCCAACGCACTGGCAGCGATACTTTGTACGAATTTCGCATTCTCACCCAGCCACAACGCGCTGCTGCTGCCACTTTCGTGTTGGAACACAAGCTTGACTCCCTCGCTGCCAAGGACTTAGCCAAAGCGATGAAGGAGTTGTCCTGGCTGCGTAATTTGCCATCTGGATTTACGGATCGTCCCGGCGACGCCCTTGCTTATCAGTACTGGAAATATGCCCGCGAACAATCAGACTTGCAAGAGCGATCGCGTTTGATTGCCAGCGGGTTAAAATTTGTTTGCAGCGACAGTGCTAGGCAACAAATTGAAAAGTTGCTCACTGATTTTACCTTAGTATCCCGTCGTCCAGCGCCCCAGTTGCCCATTTATCGACTGGAAGTTGAGGAAGAGTTACCCCGCATCCTGCCTTTAGTTGGGAAACTACCCCTGACAGCCGAAGACCTAAAAGCTGTTCCCTTCCTTGAGGAAACTGGGCCTTTTCGGGTTGTTAAGTTTTCTGGACAGGGCGCGTGGGTTCCCGTACCGGGCTGGAAAGTTATCTTGAGTGCAGAAGATCCGATCGCGATTCTATGGAATAGTAATGACCTTCCCAACCAGAAAAATAACTTGGGAGAAGAAGTCATTGTGGTGGTAGATAGAGCCGCCAGACAATGGGAAGAGAATAGCTATTTTATTTTTGAGCGAGAAGGACTGTTGCAAATGCAATGGTTTGAAGAATCTCCCACAGAATCCCTACTTGGGCGAGTTCTCCTCATCTTGCGTCCAAAGAAAATTCTGGACGAAAATCTCACCAAGGATGCTTGGCAAATTGATGAATAGCTGTGATTAGTCAATGAGCCGATTCATCAGCAAGTGAGCAAAGCTGTGTGGGAGGATGATACCAAATCCGGGTTAACTACCTTCTTTTTCTTGAAGCCCGCGCAGGCGGGCTTTGTTTGTGTAGCCGCGACTTTAGTCGTCGGGTAAAAAAGTGTCTGGTTATATCTTTACTACATGAGTGAGATCGTTAAATTGTCTGTTGTCATCGGTGGTTAAATTTTTACCGCAGATGAAGACAGATGAACGCAGATTAACGCAGATAAGAATAATTACACGATTTTTTTAGGTAACCGATGCGTAAGGACATGATATGACGCTTTATTTTACTTTCTAGTCAATTGTTATTTTTAAACTGCCATTAGATTTTTCCCCTGAAGCTGTTGATGGTCTAAAATCATTAATAGCTTCTACATAAACTTTTTACTTTTAGTATACTGACCAATGACCAATGACTATTGACAACGATAAAGCTGATAGGGAATACCAATGCGGTGGTACTCTTCGGGGTCAATAGTGCAACTTGTTTGTTCGGAAAGTCCTAGCTGCGGTGGATAGTCACGGCGTCTGAGTCCAGGGGCAACCACCCATAAATTTAGCGGTAGTGTTGATGGTGTAGGTAGTTGAGATAAGTTTTGCCAAACTGAATCGTAGCCAGAAGATCGATTAAAAAAAGCAAATTTTGGACAGGCTTCTGCGGTTATATTACATTTGTTTGAATTAAATTTATGAATCGCTAAAGCAAAACTAAGTCCCAAAGCTATATCCTGAGAATCGTCGTATCCCATCACAACCATAAGCGGCGCGTCTGGTTTGCCTAGTAGCATATCTTGCGCTACTTGCTGAGGATTATATGGCTTTTGAAAAGCCCAATTATGAACGACAAAAATACAGCCAATCGTCCCAACCAATAAAACAGTCGGAATTGGGAATTGATGATGGGTAATTGCTGATAAGTAATTGCCGCTCTTCCCCCGCTCTTCTGCTCCCCTGCTGACGAGACTGGCTCCCAGTAAAGCGCAGATAGCTGGATAATAGACAAAGTTATAGCGGGGAGCAATAGTGATATCCTTACCCAATAGATATACGATCGCAAAAAATTCCAACAACACAAAAAGGATAAAAATCCCCAGAGTCAAGGTAGCCAGATGAGTCGCCGAATTGCGCCATAATTGTCTTACTCCTGGGAATACTTGCCTGACCAGCCAACTGCCAAAGACAAGCATCAGCAAACTGACAGGAATCGCAATCCACAGCGGTTGGTTTTCTACAGGCAAGGCAATCACCATCAGCAACCAAGCAGCTAGGGTTTGGTATAGAGGCGCAATATTTTCTGGCGGTGGTACCCAACTGGTTTCGGGACGCCCAAAATGCCCCAGTAATACTGGTAGCCAGGGTATGAAGAAGAAAAAAGGTAAAAGCCAAAAGGCAAAAACCAAAAGCCGAAGACGGAAACTTTTAATTTTTGCGTTATAAACAAACACCAGTACGATCGCTAGCTGAGCTAGTAAGGCCAGGATAAAAAAGTAGTGAACGTATAAACCAATAGTGTTAAATGCTACCCAACTTAACCAAACGATCGATCGCAATTGCTGTCGCTGAAGGTCTTGCTGAATTTGGATCAGTGCTGATAAAGATAACGTAATCATCATTACCGGAAGGGTGTAATGACGTGCCTCTTGGGAAATGTAGACACCAAAGGGAGAGACAGCCATTAAAGCAGCTGCCATTAGTCCGGCTTTTGGGGAGAAGGCAACTCTATTGAGCCAGTAAACAGATGCGATCGCACCTACTCCAAATAAAGCAGGTAGCGATCGCAACTCAGTGGTGAGTGCTGAATGGTGAGTACTGAGTTTTCCTACCCAAGCCTGCATCAGGCAAAAAAACAAGGGTGGATGAGTAGACTGCATGGCTAGCGTGCGGGCAATTTCCCCACAACTGCTAGCAGGATTGAAAGTAAAGATTTGCTCCAGGCGGTTGAGGGGAAAAACTACATCTAGAGGCACATCATTGTAAGATCTTCCCAAAGTGAACAAAGCGGTAATTACTTCATCCAACCACAATGGCTTGAAGTCAAGATTCCAGAATCTGAGGGTAGTTCCCAGAACTAGAGCTAAAGCCAACCCCAGGTAATGGCGAGAGAATTTCATTGAATTGCCAGCGGTTTTTTTAGGAAAGCGGCTATTTCCTGCGTTAACCAGTCTTTCTCGATCGGCGTTAGCCAGCAGCCAAAACGGTGGGTGCGAACTCCTTCCACCAAAGTACAGGCTATTGTTGGTTGAGGAATTTCCCCTTTCAATTTGGCATACCACTCATCCTCTGGTCGCACAAATTCACTCAATTCTACGCGATCGATATCCTGGATGCGCCCCTGGACTTGGTAGAACATTCCTAATAACGACCATCGCAATCGGAAGTTTTGTCGGTCAATTTCCAGTTTTGTACGACCCAGTAATTTAAACACGATTTCTTGGAGCTTTGCCAGCCCAAACATCCCCAAAATAATCGCACCAAGCGGAAAAAGCCAGAAAAATGGGCTAAAGAAAATAAACGGCAGCAAAGTGAAGAAGAAAGATGATATTACCAGCGAAATCAGCGCAGAAATTAAATTGTACACATCCCTGTATCCCCATCCATTCCGGGGAAGTTCTGCCACTAAACGCTTCTGGGTTTTAGTAAAAGCGACACGAGTGCCAGCGGGTCGGCGGTGTATCGGTACGAGAACTCCCTCACCCTTTAGCACCGAGAGTGCTTCCTTAGCTGACAAAAATCGGTTTTCCACTGCGGGTTCCAGCAGCTTTTCCAACCAGTCTGCGAACTCAGATGAAAATGGTAGCTGAGAGCGGAAATTAATCTTGAGTTGGCGAGAAGGAAATTCCGAGGGCGATTTATGCGTCAGCACATAGAGTAAAGTTGTTCCTAAGCCATACAGATCGGTTGCTGGGAAAGCTTGTCCCCGAAACTGTTCTGGTGCCATGTAGCCGTAAGTGCCGACGACCGTACTGCCAGCAGTAATTGTATTCTGATAAGTGGCTTTGACCGAACCAAAATCCACTAAAAATATTTGTCCGTCTTCGCGCCGAACAATGTTATGAGGTTTGATATCTCGGTGGATAACTGGTGGGGTAAGTTGGTGCAGGTAGCTCAAAACATCCAAAATTTGGCTAGCTAGCTGCCGAACATCCTTTTCCGTTGTGTGCCATCCGCTTTGCACCAAAGAAAAGAGCGATCGGCCCTCTGCCAATTCTTGCACCAGGTAGAAACTATGGTTATTCGGTGTTTCCACCTGGAAATAGTCTATATAACAAGGAATGCCGGGATGATTCAAGTGGGAAAGGACGCTGGCTTCTCGTTCAAACAATTCTAAAACTTTCCAGTCAGCCATGCGGTCTAGGGACAGCCCTTTGATCGCCACCCGCTTACGAGTTTGCAGATCTTCTGCCTCGTAAGTCGTCCCCGTTCCACCTTGGCCTAAGATGTTGACAATCTGATACCGTTCGGCAACGATATCTTCCGGCTGGTGCAACAGTTCCATGAGGATTTTTACACTGTGGGTTGTACTCTGATTTTAGGTCAGTTGTCAGTGGTCAGTTGTCAGTGGTCAGTTGTCAGTGGTCAGTGGTCAGTTGTCAGTTGTCAGTGGTCAGTTGTCAGTTGTCAGTTGTCAGTTGTCAGCGGTCATTAATTATTTTTTGACTTTTGAATGAGTGACTTTTGACTTTTCTTGCCCCTAGCCCCTAGCTATAGTTATGACTTTTGACAAAGAAGAAGCTTTACAACTTATCCGTAATAGTCTGCGGGAAGGACAAAGACAAATGGCAGACTGGCGGGGTGGCCCGCTGGCGGTTTCTGCGGTTCCCGGTGCGGGTAAATCTACGGGGATGGCGGGTGCAGCTGCGATTGCGATCGCACGTAACCAACTGCATAACCGTCGCCAGCTTGTCGTCGTCACTTTTACCCGTTCAGCTGCTGCCAATATCAAAGCCAAAATTCGCAAATATCTGCGAGAGCAATTATCTTTAGCACAAATAGGCTTTGTTGTCCATACATTGCACGGTTTAGCGCTGAACATTGCCAACCGTCATCCAGAACTATCTGGGTTGAATTTAGATAACGTTACCATAGTCACGCCCGATCGCAGTCACCGCTTAATTCGGACTGCGGTGGAACGGTGGATTGCCGCAAATCCCCGCAGATATCAAGTTTTGGTAGAAGGACAGCAATTTGACGGCGAGGAAACCGAACGATTGCGCCGTCAGTCGGTTTTACGCACAGAAGTTTTGCCCTCACTGGCTAAAACGGTAATTAATGAAGCAAAAAGTTCTGGTTACTTGCCTGCAAAATTGTGGGAATTGAGTAACGAGACTAGAGATGAATATGAAATTTTAGCTCTAGCAGCTGGCTTATACGAAAATTATCAGGACTTATTGCGATCGCGCGACTTCATCGACTACGACGAAATGATTCTCGCCGCCTTGCGAGTCCTGGAGAACGAAAACGCCCGCCGTCTTTGGCAAAACCAAGTATTTGCCGTCTTTGAAGACGAAGCGCAAGACTCTTCTCCTCTGCAAACCAAATTATTAGAAATTCTGGCAACCGACCCAAATAACGCGGATGCACCGCCAAACCTGGTGCGAGTTGGCGACCCAAATCAGGCAATTAACTCCACTTTCACTCCTGCCGATCCAAAATATTTTCGCGACTTTTGCGAAGCCTGCAAAGCCGAAAACCTACTGGCGACAATGGATCGAGCCGGTCGTAGCAGCCAGATTATCATCGATGCGGCTAACTTTGTCCTCGACTGGGTAAATAACTCCCAATTGGCAGGTACAGCCCAACCTTTTCGCCCCCAGAAAATTCTCCCAGTTACAGCAGGTGACCCCCAACCCGATGCTAACCCCGCCCCAGTCGGTCGCGGTCTGGAAATCTATACTCCTGGCGACATTCATCATACAGTCCAGCTAATTGGCGATCGAGCGATCGAATTATTAGCCCCTATTAACAAGGAGAGTGGGGTAGGATCGGCAGCAGTTTTAGTGCGGACAAACGACCAAGGACGATTTGTTGCCCAACAGCTAAGACAGGAATATGGAAATCAGATAGATATATTCGATGTCATTCAGCAGACTCTCTATACAAAAGTTCCAGCAGAAATCCTGTTTCTGCTGCAATTCCTCGATCGGCCCCATTCCCCCGACCACTTAAAAGCCGCCTTAGAAGTGCTGGTAGAACGTCAACTGATACCCCCACAAGATCTCAACCCCCTCGCCAGTCTACCAGAGCAGTTTCTCTACCCCGGCCCCCTCGACCCACCCCAGACAGAGGTAGTGCTTAAAGCGCGTAGCTTCTGTACTAAGTTACTCCGCGCCAGAATTGAGTTGCCCCACTACCAACTGATTACCTTCCTAGCTTTAGCTTTGAATTACGACCAAACCGAACTTGCTACCGCCGACAAATTAGCCGAACGGATATTCCGACAAACAGCGGGTAACAGTTCCATGCCGAATACTCTAAACGCGCTGAGCGAAATCGTCACTTCAGAAAGGTTTGAACCAGTTGATACTGAAGGTACGGAGAGCCAATTTACTCAACCTGGTAAGCTGACGATCATCACGATGCACAAAGCCAAAGGGCTAGATTGGGACTACGTTTTTATCCCGTTTTTGCACGCCTCAATGATTCCCGGTAGTCTGCGGATACCAGCACCGTCTCAGTTTCTGGGCGACTTTACTTTGGCAGAAGTAGCCCGCGCCCAAATTCGTGCTAGTCTTCACGATGAATTTCCCTTGCCAGAAGTAGCGGCTGCTTGGGAACAAGCTGGATATCTCAAGACAGCTGAGGAGTTTCGTCTCCTCTACGTTGCCATGACGCGGGCGAAACGTTTGCTGTGGATGTCTGCGGCTAAAGCTGCGCCTTTCACCTGGAGTAAACCGGAGAATTTGCAGGAACAACTCCCCTGTCCCGTTTTGTCCGCATTGAAGGGCAGATTTCCGCGATCGGTAGTTTCCCTGTCTATGGTGCCGACTTAGGGACTTCCAAAGACCTTATACCAAATCCGGGTTTGTTATAAGAATACACGGTAAGCGTAAAACTCAGTCCCTTTAGGGCTGAGATATAAGCGACACGGGTGGTTTTAACCACAGTGGTCTTCTCTATATTATCCGTGATGTGGGTCTTCAATGCCATCAATACCAATGCAACAAACATTAATGTCCGTTACGGAAACATTCAGGTCTTTCAAACAATTAAGAGACTTGTATATCAAAGGTCAGCTGCATTTTAAGCCAAAACCGCCTAACTATCTTAAAGGCTCTAAGCTATTTAAGGTTGCTTACC